>FJWA01003767.1_pt1 | contig 10608 bp, 7 predicted proteins | sample 1011891 | NCBI WGS metagenome assembly FJWA01 (sample SAMEA3912450, study PRJEB9761) | metagenome | biome: forest; material: soil | place: USA | collected 2011-06-22 | depth 0.1 m
TTCCTCTCCATCCACGTCGCCAGAACGACCCAGCCGCGTATGGTCCCAGTCAGTCAAACCCGCTAACCAACCCCACCGCACCTCAAAGCGCAGCCTTGGCCTCCGCCCTCCCGCCAATCGCCGCCCCAATCTCCTCCGACGTCATCCCCCCCTTCTCCCCGGACCCCGCGGTGAGCACCTCCCCACCCAGCTCCCTCATGTGCTGCTCCTGCTCCATGGCCGCAAAGTTCTGGTCCTCGCCGTAGGCCAGCGCGAACGGCACGCCCACCAGCAGCGCGCTGACCGACACGGTCCAGGCCGCGCGCCCCGCGAAGGAGAGCGCCGTCTTGACGGCCCAGGTTGTTGCCGCGTACCGGCTGTGCAGCCAGCCGCGCGTCGTGGCGGGGACCATGTCGCGGAGGGCGGCGAGGCGCTGGGCGAGGGACTCGTCGGTTGGGTCGTAGTGGGATTCGGTGGAGATTTCGGAGTCTGTGGTGCGAACGGGGTGTTAGTTGGGGGTCGTTGGGTGGACTGAATGGGCGGTTTGGGGTGTAGCTGGGAGTGGGGAGGGATTCGGATGGATGAATGGGAGGGAGGGGTTGTGTGGTCGTACGCACCAGTGTCGGTAAAGTCCTCGTCGTCCTCCTCCGGCCCTGGCTGGGGCTGCTGGAAGTGCTCGTCCTCGACCTCGACAAGTTGGACCATTTTGGTGGAGGTGTGGGTGTGTGTGTGGAAAGCGAAGGGGTGTTGGGTAGGTAGCCTGGTGTTCGGCGGCTTCGCTGTAGGGGAAGCAAAGGCGCGGGTGTAGTCGGTCGTTGGGGTTTGTGGATTCGGTGTTGAGGGCGTTGATGGAACGCAAGATTATTTCAGGGTTCGTGAAAGCCGCCCTGCCCGGCCAAGAACGTCTTTTTTCCGTGGAGAAGGGAACATGACGGCTTTCGAGGCGCCACTAGGCTGAATACGGCTGGGGCGTGATTGTGGGACCCGAGGATCAAGCGGGCCAATGGCGTGTTATGGTTTGACGGTCGAGCAGCTGCTCGACTTTGGAGTTGAGCTTTCTCTGTCCATCAGCTGTCTCTTTCAGCAGAGGTCTCATCACTCTCAATAACAACAGGATTCGGGATGTTNCTCCGCCAAGTCTAACCTGGCCATGCCTTAGGCCGGCAACAGTTCATGATATTCTCCCAAATCTACCCAAGGATGGCTATTTGCTCCCGCCACTGCTAGTGGTACCAACGAGTGGTGCGATGCAGGTGCAGTCCTACCGCACTAATACCAACCAGCTGTCCGCTACATCATGCTCGCAATGCTCAACTATTTTTAAGTCTACCCCAACTCCAAACATGCCATGATGTAAGCCACTCTTTTCTCCCTATTCCCTCGTCCGCCCCCTCTCGGGCACATCCGCAAACCGAATCGACCTCTTCGAAGGCGGCACTCTCGGGGTATCGTCGTCGTCGCTATCCTCGCCGTCGCCATGCGGTGCCATCCCCAGGGCAGCCTCTCTACGGCGCCGTTCCGCCGCCGTCTCGGCGTGATCCTCGTCGTCGACGTCGTCGTCGTCGCCGACGCCCTGCAGAGCAGCCACCCGCCTCCTACGCTCCACCTCCGTCTCCCCCGCCTCCTCGCTGCTCGGCGTCTCCGATGATGTCGCGGGGTGCCCCGGTGACGAAGATCTCGACGCCTGTTGGCTGCTGCCTGCCGGTTCTTGCGGCTGGTGGGTGGCTGGGCCGCCGGCAGAAGCCGCCTTGACGCTCGTCTGCGCCGGAGATTCGATGGTAATCTGCGTCGGCGCGTCCGTCTTGCCGAGTGCCTTCAGTTCGTTGACGACCTCACGGCGGGTGTTCTTGTCGAGCTTTTGCATTTCCTGGATGAAGTCTTCCTTGGTCATGCGCCGGCCCAAGCCGCCTATGGTGAACCGGATGTGTTTGTCGTCCTCCTCTTCCTCCTCGGCCTGCACCACGCTCTTCTTCCGCTGTCTCTGGGTCGAAGGCTCGCCTGCCGCTGTGGACGTTTCGCCTGTCGTCGAAGCTTCTCCGGCGGACTTGTCCATCGCCTTGGCGAAGACGCCCATGCCCATGTACTTCAGACCCGCCGCCATCAGATCCTGCTGTGGTTTCTGCGTCGGCAGGTCGTATTTCTTGAGAACGTCGCCGTCTTCGTTCTCCACGATAATCTGTTCAGTCAGTTAGCAATGCTCCGCAGCCACAAATTGCTGGTGAAACCTACCGTGCTACCAAACTGGTACGCCCGGGCCGGCTCGGCCTTCCTCGCCGACTTCTCCTTGCCCTTTCTTTTTGCGACTTCCACATCGCGCCAATTCATAACCCTCTTCTTCAGGCCGTCATACGTCCAACCAGAAGGGCCGGCTTCCAAGTCGAGCTTGCANGCAAGATCCTTGGCATCGTCGGCAATATTGCCTTGGGGCTGCTTTGGCCGGGCCACGAGGACCTCACCCTCGCGGTTCTCGATGATGATATTGTCACCCTCGTCGTAGACCTCGATGGGATTCCTGTGTTCTTCGGTCGGGCTTATAGGAGCCTCGGCGGCAGCTGACTTGGACGAACTCTCGGCTGAGGACCGATCAGGCTCTTTCTCATTGAGCGGCCCGGGAGTTGCAAGATCAGTCGGTGACAGCGTGTCATTATTCCGTCCGGACTGGTCGGTGCTGAGACGGGGAATACCGGGGGACAGCGGCTCTCCTTGGCTGCGGCGCTGGGGAAAGATGGCAGACTGGCTGATGGGCCCACCAGGCCCGATGCCATCATCCCACTTCTTCTTGCGCCGCCTCGCAGCCAGAGAGGAGGACCTGCTTCCCTGTTTGCTGGTCTCGTCCTCCTTGACGCGGCGCAAAAAATTACCAGGGAGGCCGACGGGCGGCAAGGTTCCCGGAGGGAACTCGGGCATTTTAAGCTCCTCGCCCTCCGTATCGGACATGGTCCTCGCCTGTGAGCGCGACTGCGACGAGATACGGGGCAGTCGGTTCATCCAGTGCGGGCCGTCCTCGTTGGCCTGTGTGTATGACATGGTGATGGTCAGGGTGTTGATGTGCTTGCCCAGCGTAAAGACAGCAATGGTGGAGCCGTGGACGATAATCGAAGCGACAACGATAAACGCGACAATAGGCCAGACAAGGGTGATCAGGGTGTAATGCTGGACATCCGGGTTTGGTAGCTCCGAGAGGGGAACCGGGTCCTCGGATTCTAACTCTGCACGTGCCAGCATCGCGACGAAGATGGCGCCGACTCCGATGGGGCCGAAGTGGCCGGCGAAGAGGGCCTCGCGCCAGGTTTTGATGTCGGGTATGAGAGGCTTTAGGGCCATCATGATGGGAATCCGGCGGAAGAGCACGACGAATATGGCGAGGACGGCCAACCGCCAGGCTGATAGGCCCAGGACGGCGTCGTTGAAAGCGCTCCATGGGATGATGGTGCCAAAGTAGACAAAGTATGCCAGATTGATCAGCAAGTCGATGACGTTGGAGACGTGAGACTCTTCGGTTTTCTGGGTGAACCAACCGTCGTTGGAGAAGCCGACGCCGGCGGCGAATCCGACGAGTAGATCGTCGACGCCGAGGATGCTGCCGGATCCGGCACAGAACAGGGCTAGGACAAAGTAGAAGACCAAGAAGCTCTCTCTGTCGATCAGCTCGTGCTTCTCGGCGAACTTGATGCCGTGGCGAGCGAGATAGCCAATCATGAAGCCGTAGAAGGCACCGAAGACGCACTCGTACAGCACCGTGTAGACGATCCAGTGGAACGAGACGTCCTTGGCACTCTGCTTGTCCTGGATGAGATACAGGGCCAGGTAGATGAAGGGGAAGGCCATGCCGTCGTTGCAGCCCGACTCGGCCGAGAGCAAGTCGCGCAGATGCTTCGGGACTCGCTTAGCGAACTTGCCCCTGCCCACGACGGACGAGGCAAGGACGGGATCAGTGGCCGTGACGCAGGCGGCCACGACGAGGCTCTCGAGGAAGTTCAACGGCACAATCAGCCACCAGATGCACAGACTGGTAATCAGCCAGCCGAAGGTCATGACCGGGATCAGCAGGAAGCTGACCGACTTCCAGTGCTTCTCCATGTAGTACTTGGGCAGCTCGACGCCGACGGCGAAGCACTGCACGACCAGGACGAGGCGGGAGAACTCGATGGTGATGATGTCGACGCTGCCCCATGTTTCTGGGTTGATGAGGTTGGCGGCATAGGGGCCGAAGATGACGCCGCAGAGGGTGGCGACAGTGGCCTCGCCAATGTACATGCGCTCTTTGATGATGGACGAGCATAGCATGAACAGGGAGGTGAACCCGCCGAGGATGATATAGACCAAGTGCGGGTTGGTGATGGAGAGGTGGTCCCACGCCATGGTGGTCTAGCACCGGGTGCCCACCGGAACGGGGAGGGGTGGAAGGGGGCGTATAAGATGTGTGTGTGTCCAACTTGGGGTGGTTGACAAGGCCAAGTGTGTGATTGGTGCTTGACCAGGAAGACCAATCCGAGGCTGAGAGGGGTGACAAGGTCACGAACTGGGAGGCCAAAAAAAGCCAAACAAATAAAAAAGAACCTTGAGACGACGTCACAGACGGCCCAAAACACCCGTTTTGAATCAGCCTCCGTCGACAACCAGCCGTTGCTGTCCGGTGTCTCCTTCAATACCAAAATCCGGCCCAGCGAAGGACTGCAATTGATACATTCAGGGAGACACAAAACGTTGGTCTGAGTCTCTGCAGCAGCCTGACTCAGCACCCCGGAGGTAATGCACAGTGCAGCAAGCAACGGCACCGGGGAGGAAGAGATTTTCCGATCGGCGTGGGTAGGCGGGTGGCAGGCCCTGTCGATATGTCGAGGAAGGGAAGGATCGTGACGTGAGTGGACTGGCGTGGAGTGGCCCGTCGATAAAGAAGGTGCGCGCCCCAAGACTGCCTTCTGACGGCAAGGAACGCAAAGTCGCAAGCGGCGACAAAACAGGAGAGATGGGAAGCGAGCGATGCAGCAATCCCGAGTCCCCGGGGGTGATGTGGGAACAACAATGGACGGGAACAGCCCGCCATTGGGGCGGCGAAGCATCCATGGGCAGCTTATATGGAAACTTCCAGGTTCCAAGCCGTCGCCCGTTCGGTCTTCTACGAAGGTTCCGTCGTTGCCCCAATCTTCCACGGCCAGGATTGATCCCATCCTTGCATCGGGGCTTGGCGGTAGGTGGCGGCGCCTGCGCTAGCGTTACCAGTCGTGTGGGGCCCACCAGACAGTGTGGATTGCAGCGAGCGTCGTGGGAGTGATTGGGTTTTGCGAGGCCGACCCGATCCATCCAGGTCCTCACCAATTGGCACTTCACCAGCTCCCGAGCCGATTTTGGGGGACGGCTACCGATGAAAACTCACCAACCGATTGGCTTGAGAGGTGGCGTCCTCGCAGCCCTTCCCGCGTGCCGGACGACGTCCGACTCGCGCCGACAATCCCACGCCGTCCTCCCTTTCCCGTGTTCCGTGGTGTAACCTGGCACCCGGACGACCAGGCAGGGGCGGTGTAATCCGGGGACCCGGGTCTAGTCGGCGTTCCCTGCTGAGTGCTGATTGATTGTGGACGCGTCCTGTCTCACCGCGTGGACACTGCGGAGAGCCCGATCAATGTCTCGGGAGCCGTGTGTCGCAACTCAGCGATCGGCTTCCACTGATGCCCCGCCATGAGGCTTATCAACAGGCATCATCTCGTTGGAAGCGCCATTGGCTTGCTGCCTCGGCTTGGACAGCCCGGCAACGGACGGAACGGAATTGGTGATGACATCCTCCTCCCGCCAAGGCCCGCGCCCAGAGTTGCCCAGAAATCTCGCCCAGAAGTTGCCCAGAAGTTGCCCAGAAGTCGCCCAGAAGTCGCCCAGGGTTGCCGAGGGGCTGCGCAGCGAATCCTCCGCACTCGCCCAATGCTTGGGTTGTGCAAGCTTTTCTTGATCTCGAGATCAACCCTTCCGCCAATGCCCAGCCGGCCGAGACCGTCGGGCTGTGATGTGTGCTCAGCATGATGGAAGGGAGAGCGGTGAGGTCCATCTTGAAATCTCGGGTTGTCACTGGCACCTGGAGGCCTGTGTTGATTGGGTTTGCGGAAAGAAACAAATCTCGGCCCTGGACCCCGGCGACCCAACCGCAGCCCATGATATCGGCACGGGCCATACTGAACCTCAATGCCGGACATGGGGGGCTCAGCTCGGTTCGCCGACGGCGTGCATGTCTCGTGACCCCATCGCAGACGAGCGCAAAGAGGGAAAGCGATATTCTGGGCGGCGTGCGTCGTGTGCGTCGTGTGCGTCGTGTGCTCCCTGCAAGACAACTGCAATGAACCGAGACCGGACGCCGCTGAGCCCGCTCCCGGCGTCCTGGGCTGCATGCGTCCCGCCACGACGGCGGGGTGCCACGGGCAAGTTGACATGTTTGGCTGGTTGGCTCTTTGGGGGCGCTTGTGTGGGGGACAGCCGGCACCCGGTTGGTCAAGTCCTCGCGTGCTCGGAATCCACGACAGGAAAAGATTGACAACAACGTCGGCCTTCTCCCGCGCATGGCGCCGCGTGCTTCTGTCTTGATGCATGCCACAACGTTGTTATTAGTCACGACTGGGCATGACCGTTGTGGTTTGTTGACGATCGGAGCAGAGACGACGAGGGGAAAATCGAATCCCAGGGTTAGGGTCGGCATGCAGATGGCTCGGGTGGCCTGCCAGCTCGAAGCTCCAGGATTTAGCGTCTTGGCACCATTACGTGCACAGACCAGACTCGCCGCGTTTGACTCTCGACGCGATTTGATTTTCCGAAGCGGACGCGACGACCCTGTTTGTCGGATTCGGCCCTTGGGATTGTGTGCAATGTCCCAATCGAGCATCCATTCCACAGCGCTTCCTGCCCACTCCAAAAACAGGCCGACAGCTCGCCCTAGCCCAGCGGCCGCGACTCTGTATGACTGGGATCTCCAGTCTGGTCCTCCGTCGAGCAGTCCGTTCCCTCGAAAGGAACCCCATCATCATCGACTGTGCCGGTGCCGGACTGAGTCCCACTCCACATTCTCATCATCACTCGCTTCACACCATGTTCGGCAGGGCGGTTGCGGCTAAACCCGCCGCCGCGGCAAACCAATCGTCACGGCCGACCACCAACAAGAGCGACCTCGCGAAGCAGCTCTTCTCAAGCAGCCCGTCGCCCGCACCCGGGAAACCACACGGAGAGAACACTATCGCCGGCATGATGACGAGAAAGACCCCATCCTTGGGCTCAGGTGGCCCATCGAGACCCGCGACAGCACCAAAGCCATTGCAAAACCACCCAGCGAATGTTCCACCGCATGTTTCCCGCAACGTCAGCGGCAGACGAATTGCGTCGCTGGTCAACAGGACAGAGTCGGACCCTTTCGAGGAACTCGCCGACGTGATCGATTTTGTGAATGACAGCTCCGCAACACTAAGCAACCCAACACAGGCAAGCAATTCAGCGTCTTCGGTCTATTTCGATGACGACGATATTAGCGATGACGAACACTTGGACTTCGAAGCTGTGTCTGCTTTGCCCGCACTTCCTCCCGCTCGGTCGCAGGGCGCCACCGAGAAGCATGTTGGACCCCCTCCAGCCAGCAGCGCCTTGTCCTGGTCTCAGTCGTCTCCTTCGCATCATCAGCCCCCGTCACGTCAGGCTGCACCCCTTCAACAGAGATCCGCCAAGCGTGCCTCCCCGGACGACGAGGAGCCGGGTCCCAATGCCACCAAGAAATCAAAGCGACAGCTCCCTTGGTCGACACAACCGACCGAGCGATATGGGGCTGCTGCGGCCACACCGGCACCCAAAACCAAGGCATCGTCCATGCTCTGGGATAGCACGGCGAGTGCGGTAAAGGCCCAGAAGAAGCAGCTGAAAACACAGCTCAAGGACTCTGTCAAGGCAGAGGCCTCGTTGGATGACATGCAGGAAGCAACCAAGGCGGCCTTAAAAAAGGCCTCTGCCGTCACCCTCAGCGAAGAGCAGCGGCATGTCAAGAGTCTTGTTGTCGAGAAAGGACAGAGCGTTTTCTTTACCGGCCCTGCCGGTACTGGCAAGTCGGTTCTCATGCGGGCCATTATCCAGGAGCTCAAGAAGAAGCATGCCCGGGACCCGGAACGGGTGGCCGTCACGGCCTCGACTGGCCTGGCCGCCTGCAACATCGGCGGCATGACCTTGCACAGCTTTTCCGGCATCGGCCTTGGCAAGGAGGACACAAATACGCTGGTCAGGAAGATTCGACGGAACCCCAAGGCGAAGACTCGGTGGCTCAAGACCAAGATTCTCGTCATTGACGAGGTATCCATGGTCGATGGTGAGCTGTTCGACAAGCTATCTCAGATTGGCAGGATTATCCGGAACAACGGGCGACCCTGGGGTGGCATCCAGCTGATCATCACTGGCGACTTCTTCCAGCTTCCGCCTGTGCCAGATGGCGGAAAGGAGTCCAAGTTTGCGTTTGACGCTGCGACCTGGAGCATGTCGATCGATCACACCATTGGCCTGACCGAAGTCTTCCGACAGCGAGACCCGGGTAGGTCGAATCCCACGTGCAGACTCCGAGATCCTAGACGCTGACGGGCTGCAGAATTCGCCGGAATGCTCAACGAGATGCGATTGGGCAGAATCACCGACGAGACTGTCCGAAGCTTCCAAGCGCTCAGTCGCCCCCTAAATTTCCACGATGGGCTCGAGGTTACCGAGCTGTGAGTCACTGCGGTTCCGCACTTCCATATGAATAACCGGACTAATAGTATCCCCCACGCCCAGATTTCCAACCAGGGGAGAAGTGGACTCATCGAACCAGAGACGCCTGAAGGCTTTGAACTCGAAACCATACCGCTACGAATCCATGGACACGGGCGACATCAAAATCCGAGACAAGCTCTTGGCCAACATGATGGCACCGCCAGCCATTGAACTGAAGAAAGGAGCCCAGGTTATGCTAATCAAGAATATGGACGAGACGCTCGTCAACGGTTCGCTGGGGACCGTCATTGGGTTCATGACGCGTGACACGTTCGAACTGAAGAACGGCGACGACGACGGCTCGGAAGTGGAGTCGGCCGCCCAAAAGCGAGTCCGCGCCTTCACCAGCGCGCTCGCCGAAGGCTCCAAGGCCGACAACAAGGAGTACCCGGTGGTTTGCTTCCACGCCGTTGATGGCACGCAGAGAAGTCTGCTCTGTGAACCCGAAGACTGGAAGGTGGAGCTCCCGACGGGCGAGGTACAGGCATCGCGCAAGCAGCTGCCCCTGATCCTGGCGTGGGCCCTGTCGATTCACAAGGCGCAGGGGCAGACTCTGGAGCGCGTCAAGGTCGACCTCGGCAAGGTGTTTGAGAAGGGGCAGGCCTATGTCGCGCTCAGCCGTGCCACAACTAAACAGGGCTTGCAGGTGCTGAACTTTCAGAAGGCCAGGGTGATGGCTCACCCCCGCGTGGTGGAATTCTACAACAAGCTCTACAGTGCCGAGGCGGCGCTCAAGAAGAAGGCGGCTGGGTCGATTACCAGCTACACAGTCAAACAGGCCGCGCCAGCAGGTGGTTCCTCCCGGAACCCTGTGTCTGTGTTTGACGAGGACGAGGAAGAGGCCATGGCGGCGTATGGTTGATGGGTGGGTGGTGGCACAGAGCTTATTATTGGGTTGCATGATATGGTGTTGTGGGTACTGTACTGGGCGTCACGGGAGCCACAAGGGTGCCTCTGTTATTGTTTTTGTCATACATTCTGGGGACGGCCACGGACAGCGTCTACTTGGTGGCATGGGAAGGAAGAGGGAGGGAACTCAACTTTAGCAAACAAGATATCTTACCTTACTTGGCTGTGACCGAAAGGGAACAAGTGCCACACAGATGGACGGACCTCTTCGGGAACAAACAATGAGAAGCAACCGCCCACTCAGTGTTTGTGCAGAACTTGTTTGCCAATCCAATTGGCACTGCTTGATCATTTCGGTGCAGTCCATTCAATGTGACACGGTTATCCTCTTGGGCTGGCCTCGTCTAGGGAAGTTGGAGGAGTCGCCTGAGACAAGGAACTGTGTATTGGCATGTAAGGGACCGACTCACTGACCCTTCATCCCACAGCAACAACGCGTCCCGGGCCCCGCAAAAACGGGCCTGCAACCTGCCCGCGGCCAGGCTTGGCACAGCCCAGATTGACGATCCCCCGTGTGCACAGTATCGATAAGCAAAAGGTTGATCCAGATGGGAGTTGCGACGGCGATTTAAATTACAACACACACCACAACCACACCCGCCGTCTTGGAGCGCACCACACAAGCTGAACTGAACGTGGAGCCAGCGTGTCCTCGTGCAGCTTCTGCCAGTCCACGCAGAGTGATATTTCAACCTCGAAAGTCAGATCTAGCCGATCACGCGAATCGGCCGATTCTTGCTCCAAGACACAGCACAGCACCTTCACCGGGTTCGCCAACGTCAGTCCGCGAGCCGCCGCTCGAATCCGTCACCATGGCATCGGAGTTCATCGGCCTGCAGATGCTAGTCACCGTACGGGGTGACCCCCCGAGACGTCTCAAGGGCACTGTCAGCGCTGTCGAGGCAGGCGCTGGCTTGACGCTCAGCAATGGTTAGTTCGCCTCCCGTCCCCGTGCCCCCGTGC
>FJWA01004017.1_pt1 | contig 10596 bp, 14 predicted proteins | sample 1011891 | NCBI WGS metagenome assembly FJWA01 (sample SAMEA3912450, study PRJEB9761) | metagenome | biome: forest; material: soil | place: USA | collected 2011-06-22 | depth 0.1 m
GCTGGAATAGGGGTTCGAGCAGCAACTTACATCTGGAACCCAGACGAGGCGGCGGCGGAACAGGGGATAGTCACGTCGAATTTGCCGGCCGACGTCTGAACATTCCTGGCGATCACGATAGTAGTAGGGGGGTANTTAACAAAGTTGACGAGGGCTATGTCGAAACTGGTAGGATCCGTATCGACGCTGGTCCATCTAACGGTATACCCACTCCCCTTTGCCACGGTGGAACCGGTTGGAGGGGCGAGAAGTTGAATGGCGGAAACAAGCGACGCCGCGAGGGTGAAAAGAGACAGCTTGAGCATCTTGACGGTTGACGAGGCGAGGGGATCTGATTGATAGAGGAGTGACTGCTGCCAAGTTCGTTGGCCAACGCAGAGGATGAGGATTGGGATAAAAGAAATCAGAAGAGTGAAGTGTGAAGATGTTACGTTATATCATACAAACGTCGTCATTCCCGCGTAGGTCAACACGAGGTTGCTTCATGCTAGACGAAGTTCGTAACTAGATCCTTGACAAGGGTCTTTCCAGGTATCTTCCAACCAAGTTGGCAAGTTGTCCACGGTCCTTGCGCAATCATCGCCTTAGCGAGCTCCTACAGAGCAAGCAATCGAAACGTCGATGGTCGGATACTCTAGCAGATTTTGGTGGAGCTGCTGCGCGCAAAAGAGTTAAGCCCGTATCAAAGCAACTCACGTAGCAGTTCTTTACGTACCTATTTATTGTACATATTAAGGTACCTAGGTACACAGCTCCACCAAGTTTTGTTAGAGGATCCGACTTGCTTGTTTGTCCGGCTCACTGATAATATACGTCAATGTTNGTTACCCCGTCATCCGTTACTAAAGCATAACTTGAAGTTCCTGTATGACTGAAGACCGGATTGTCAGCAATGAATGATCTCTGAGTCAGACTATACCAAAGGGTTAGTACCCTCGACTTGGCAGCCAACTTTCTCCTCCTCCCCTACTTATCCTCTCCCGCGAAATGATTGAACGGAGCGGTTGGCGAGCGCGAAACTNGGCCCGCTCGATATCCGTAATTTACAGGGCACGGCGCAGCTCACAAGCTCAACACTGGCAGAGGGGTGTTTTTGACCAGAAAACCATCTAGTGTACAGAAGGAAGGAGGAAGAGAAGGAAGGCCAGGGGAGGGGTCCTCCGCGGCAGCCCCCGGCAGCCCGCCCGTTTCGCTTGAGATCAAGTTCGCACCATCAACTCCGGAAGAATCCGGGGCATCGGTGTCTCGCGTGGCTGACCGAGACATATTGGGAGGCGGCAGGCTTATAGTATCCGCGTTCGCCCCACGCTCGGCAGCATGAGGTAGTTGGAAAACCTCGAGAGAGCCTTGAGTCGCTAATCCTAAAATGTCGGGATCGGGGGGAATAGGTCCCATGTTGCGCGCTGGTTCGTGGAGATTGTTGCTGGATAGGTCGGGTATGTTTCTGCGCTTCTGGTGTTGAGTTAAGTGGCAGTGGCCGGGCACCTTGGAGAAATAGAAAGGAGGGAGTTGCGTGTCCTTCTCCGCGGCTGGTTACTCTCTCACTTTTACCTATCTGAGCAAGAAGAAGAGAACAAAGAACAGAGGGGAGAGTTGTAGTCTGGTAGGGCTCCGTTGCATGACGGCGCCCAACATGCCCAGAATACACCAAGTGCGGCCGGCAGCGGCACCAACTAACATCGGTGGCCTCTACAATGCAGCAAAGCTGGTGGACAAGGAGACACACCACGGAACAAAGTCCTATCGATGACGAGATGGCNCTTGGTGGCAAGCAATGCTGGGTAGAGCGAGTGTGGTTATTGTTTAGGATTCTTTCATTTCAAGGTTGGGAAACACGAACAAAGTAGTAGAAAACATCCTCTTCCTGCCCGAACGACGGGGGTGTCAAAGATGTGAAGTACACAGGTACATAGATACCTGGACTTGGGAGTTCATTTCGTGCAGAGGATCATATGTCTGGCACCAATGATACACACTCTAGCTCTTGGGTTAGAGAGCTTGTAGCAAATCGATGTTGCCGCCACTCCATCCCCGTCCACTGACTGGCAATAACTGAAGCCGTATACGTGATGCTGATAAACATCGACCCGCCAACACTCTGCAGCACGCGCAGGGCCGCCAGCCGCGCGTAGCTCGCTCTGTTGAGCGCCAGGCCCGGACTGGCGACGGGCATAGAGGGCGATGAGGCCCAGCAGCGGGGGCCGGGGGCCGAGGCAGTCGGCCAGGGAGGCGAGGACGGCCGGGACGAGGACCTGAGCCTGGGCGAGTGCGTGGGTTGTGCTGTTACGGTGAGGTTGATGGCCTAAATCGGGGTGGAGAAGGTCTCGTTGTCGGAATTATCCCTTCGAGACGACCTCCTCTGTGCCAACAAGCTTGAAAGTCAAAATGAGGGAGGAATACACTGAAGACAGCACTCAGTTGAAGCGAGAAAGGAGCAGCAGGGCAACATGAATTCTCTTTGGCATTGGTATCTTGGTCCAGATCCCCCTCCCTTTCGACTCTCTCATGCCGTCTCGGCCCGTGGCCATGTCCCAGTTGAGCATTAGTAGACCGGCCACCGCATACATGTAACGGGCGCGGCTGAGTAAAAGGGAAAAAAACAAGCAAAATGTTGTAATGACAGGATGCGAAGCGATTGTAAATGCTGGCTCTACCCCATACTTCGGACTCCAGCGCCAGGATATGCATGAAAAATTAACAGACAATGACAGNGGGTTCGGGAGCCTNTCCTCTCGCCCTTGCCGCGGCAACTGCCATCGTCTTAATCTGGGTTCGCAATGTAGAGCCGGCCGGCACTCAGAGTCATGGTCCGCTCATCCACGCTCCCCCTTCGTCTCAGCTCGTCGACGCTCTTGACGCTCTTCTCGCGCGTCACGGTCGCGTGTTTCTGGCTGTTGTTGGCCACGTTGAGGGTGAGCTCGGGGACGTTATCCAGCCGCTCGCCGCTGCTGCCGCTGGCGAAGCTCCTCGCCTTGGTGCTGCCCGCGTCATCCCCTGGNCGTGCCTGCCCGCCTTGTTTATCGTCAACGAGGGATCCTGTCCGCTCCGGGGTGTCGCCGGGGCTCCACTTGGCGGCTCCACCTGGTTGCGCGGCCCCTACGCTTCCGGACGAGCGATACGGCAGCGCTCGCCTGCCGCTGGCGATGCTGTTGCGGCCAGAGCTGCCTGTCCTCCGGTGGTGCAGCCTCTGGATGGCTGCGTCGTCGTCCTCGCTCTCTTCGCCCTCCACCTCGGTCGCGCTGAGCCGGAGGGGGACACCGCTCACGCCGTTGAGGTTGCTGCCTGGCGAGTATCCGATGACACTGGGCTTTCCATGGTGCCGGATCTTGGCTGCTACTTTCCCGCCGGTCGAGCTGAGGCCGGTCGCCGTACGGCCAGGGCCGATGGGCCCCAAACCCAGACCGCTGCCCGCTCCAACGACCTCGCGAGTTGCTCGCGCCTTGGCCGCCCGCTGTTGCGCCTGTAGCCTGGGGTCCTCGAATTGCGCGCGATCGCACCACACCGTGGCCTTTTGTTTCCTCAGGAGCGCCACGTAGCCGCCGGACTGAGGCGAGTTTGGGGTTCCGCCGGAACGGCTCGAGGTCGACCGTCTCACGTCCAACGGCGGCGATGTCCGGTAGGCAGCAGGTGGTGGCATGCCGCCGCTCGAGACGGTGCTAAAAGTGTTGACGCTCGGCGAGCGACGCTGGTGGTGCGCAGGGAGGGGCTGGGCGAGATGCATCTGCTGTTGCTGGTAGNGATTCGGGTGGAAGGGCGCTTGCGGGCCCGAGGGAAATATATTCGACGATGTCGTCCTCGTCCGGCTGTGGGTGTAGGCGGCGTGGCCCGCAGGGTCCATCAGCGGCGGCGCGGGCCTGCGGGCATATTGAGCGTCCGACATGGGCTCGGCCGGCCACCTGTACGACATGGCGGATGTGAGCACAAGCGGACCCGGAAATCGAGGGTTGGCGGCCAAGAGAGGCCGGGCCTTCTTTATGCGCAGAAGCGGTCGGGGTTCGGCGCGATGCAGTCGGCTGAGGAGTGCAGCTGGTGGGTTGTGCAGCGATGGTCCGATAGTCGTCCAGTCAGCCAACCACGCTAGCGCTGCAGCGATGGAACGATGGAGCGATTGGCGGGCAGCAAGAGGCCGAGGCCGGGCGCGGAGCAGACTCTGGTCGGTCGGCTTGCTGCGTGTTGAATTGGCGATGCAAAAGAGGGCAGAGGGTGCTGGCGCTGGTCTGGCGAGAGATGAAGCCCCAGGCGTGTTCGAGAAAAGGAGCAAGGTGTGCGGGCGGTCGTTGGTTCAAAAAGGAGGAGGAGGGACGCGACCTCGGGGAATGGTCAGAAGTGCCCGGCCAAGCTTGGCGGGCTCCCACGTTGCATGCCCTGCTGAGCAGCCCTTGTCCCGATGATGTGATGTTGTGGAGATGATCCGAGCGCTTGCAGGAGGGGTGAGCAGGGCTGGTCTGACTGTCGGGGGGCTTCCCTGTTTGTTGTCCAGGCTTTGCCAGCAAANCTCGACAGGATTTGCCTGCTTTTTGTTGTGTCGCTGTCCCGTTTTGCGTGTTTCGTCTCCGGTCGAAACCAGTTCCGTGTCCGAGGCGTTGTCTGTTCGTTGTCGGGCGAGGGAGGGCGCTTGCAGACGACCAACAGGCGCCAAAGCAAAAGCAAAAACCAACAGAACCTGGAAGTGGAAGTTCCCAGTCGTGTCCCGGAATCGGCGCAAACTGCAAGCTGACGCCCACCGGCTGATTTACTGCGACCTACTGCAGAGAGAGAGGCAATGAATTACTTGAACAAGACCTTAACGAGAAAAGAAAAAAAACTTGAACGCGATCGTCAGTTATTCTTCTCAACGCGGGAATCGGATCGCTTCGACAGCTCGGTTGCTGCTTGTCCAGGGCAGCTGAACGTGTCGTAGGTGGGGTAGCGTTGGGTCGGGCCTTGGCTGGGGTACGCAGTCGCGCTGTCATGCACGCAGCGATCGTCGACAAAACTTGAACCTGAAAACATCAAGACGGTCCCCAGCAAAGACATTCGTTGATGGCTCGGCAGTTTCACGAGATCCTTCGCTCTACGACTGACGTTGGGGCCTAGCAGGCAAAGAAAGGCTCAGCATCACACAGCATCCTACGCAAGCACCCGCCACAGTACTTCTGTATTTATGGCAGCGCTCGAAACACTGTCGTTGAGGCACAGATGCAACGTGCCTTGCCCACTTGTTTCGCTCCACAGCCAACGTCAGAAGCGCCCGTCGCACTGCAGCAGCGGACAGAATAAACGAGCCCGGGTTTAAGGCTCTGGCTTCCCGGCGGGGAGCGGTTAACAGAAATTGGTTGGCTGATGACCGAGCCGCGTGTTGTCATCGACCGAGCCGGATAAATTCTCGGTCTTGTGTTGGATGCCCTTGAGAACAACATTTTTGGAGTTTATCAAACGACTTGTTGCTATCATTTTCTCACTCAAGCTCTCCGGGTTTGACGCCTCCCCCCCTCTACGTAGTACGTACTGTATTATCTTCTTCTTCTTCTTCTTCTTTGTTTTCTTCTTTCTACTTTCCCTCTCTTTTCCGTGCAAAGCTTCCCTTCCCACCTCGCTCTCTTACTCGGAGACTTCTCTCTTCACAAAGTCCTGTAATCTCCCAAGCACTGGGTTTTGCACTCGGCACTCAGCCCAGCCTCATTGTGACGTGCTGCTGCCCAGCCGCAGTGGGGGCGTCAAGCGCCTCACCTTGCCAATGGCCCAATTTCCCGCTGCTCGCCCTTGGCGCGCCGTGTCTCAGCTGGCCATGGAGGCTGCATCATTTTTCGTGGAGAAATGCAATGCCACGAGGCAAGACATCGCGCCGTCCAGCGCGCTATTGAATCTTTCCAAACGGTGGATTGGTTTGCTAGCCGGGGGCTGAGTCGGAGGGTCCCCGTCCAATGGCAGCAATTCCCAGTGCTGGCCCAGCTGCATGCAAGCGAACGAAGATGTTGCGGGGCATCGCAGGGCCTTTGTGGGAGGTTGTAGTTCTCGCTTTGGGCTCCTCATCCGATCGAGCGCCGGGATCGTCCCGGTGCTGGTCCCCGTCCCGGCGTCAGGGCACACCACGGGGCCCGCGAGAGTGCCTGCGTCCTCTTCGGTGTTGGATTCGTCTCTCTGGCGAGTGCCTCCACACAGTTGCCCAAACCGCGATCCCGCGCGGCCGTCAAGGATTTGGGGTCTCGGGAATTGCGGCGGCCAATGAGACAAGGTGGATTCGGCCATCTCCGTGGCCAAGCACGCCAGCCAGAGACCTCTCCAGCCAGGATGGAATCCGACACTCGGTGTGATGGGTGATGTGACACGCGGGAATGGCGACGGATGCTGCCGCCAGAAAGTGGTAAAAGTCCCTCCATGTCGTGACAAATCGCGCATTGAAGCTGGCTCGGGTCTTCGGGCTAAGGTTGTTGATGGCGTCAAGGTTATCAGCTCCTCGGAAGCGGCTGGCGCGCTCTAACCCGGCTTACACATATAGATTTTACGTAGGCTCTGCCTGGCTGTGTTTGTCGTTGTCGCCGTCGAACAATCGTCCGTCGCATCCTGTGTACTGTGTAACGTAATTCCCTGTTCCGTAGTCCTCGAGGGCCGTCTTCACATGACGTCTACTCGTCCATGGAAAGCCCCTGCTCAGACATGACGTGATGACGCCAGCGAGCACCGCAGCAGAATCAGCATTGGAACTAACAGCACGAGCACAGCAGATGATGCCAATTGCTGCTTGTCTCGGTTTTCAGCGTTGGATGCGGACGGGAAACCTGAAACAGGCTCCGCTCCGCTGTGGACCCCAGCCGTTGGCTGTGAGTTTCCGCCTCGGCTGCCTGCCAGGTACCGTTCGGTGCCGGGATCGCTGAAAGGAAAAAAAAACCTGGAAGCACAAGACACAAATCAGCAGGGCCAGTTCATCACTTGATGGCTCCCTCCCCTCCTCTGAACGCTGAAAGGGAGATGCTAGTTCGCGACTAAACCCCCATCTTCCCACGACCACGTTTTGGCATCCTCCCATATCCCTCGAATGCCAATGCCAGGGTGCTGATCTCGGAAACCCTTCCCGACGCGATGCCAATGCCGCGCTTGTTGACGTCATGAAGTAAGGGACCGTCCTTTGACCCGATAACACATGGCAGAATCCTGCATCAGGCACGGGACTGACACAGCAGCCAAGGTTCGCCAAAGAGCTTGACCAAGACGCTGTTCCAGGTATGCGGCTTCCCTCCCCCATGCTGCCGAGACAATGGAGGCGATTGTGCGAATTGGATCGTCGCCTTGTCCCACACTGCCCCTTTGGGGACTGGACTGGGCGACGATCGCCGACGGCGGCCAGCCTCAGGCTTCCAGAGTGGGTTTTGGGTTTGAACAAGTGCTGACGAGGCCGACAATGCCCTGTAGAATGGCGCGCCAAATATCTCGATTACAAGGCCGGTAAAAAGCACGTCAAGGCCGTCACCCGCGCCATCAACCGCGTCAGTGCCACGCCGACGACCTTGACGAGGAGGGCCGCCGCCGCGCCCGCCGCGCCCGCGGGCACGCCCGCCACCTTCTTCGGCATCTCACACAGCTTCACTCCGCCCCGGAGGACCAACACTTCACCGTCGGGCAACCTTGCCAACGAGCCTGCCGGGTTCCAGTCCGCATCGGCAAACATCGGGGCGAGGAGAGGCACCCCCGCCGAGAATGAGCGGTCGAGCCTCACGCGGAGCCCAGGAAGTGGCATGCAATATGGCAGTCTCGGAGCCCCGCCATCGCGCGCCAGCGACTCGCACACTTTCGAACTCCCCGCCCCAGCCATTCGGGTCCCCTCGAACACTGGCGATCATGCCCGGGACCGTTTCGTCCTCCCGCGCAGCGCAACCATGATAGCGACTGGCCGCCATGACCGCCGCTCCCCGTCGCTCCTCACCCTGCCCTCCGGCGGAACGGCCACACCTCGGCTGCGTTCTCGACTCTTCCCCGCTGTCTCCGGGTCCACCCGACCGACGTCGAACAAGCATGATATCGGGATGCAGAATCTCGACTATGTCCGCTCCGCCGAACGTGACTTTTTCGCCTTCCTCGACCGCGAGCTAGACAAGATCGAGACGTACTACAAGGAGAAGGAGGACCAGGCAACCGAGCGTCTGGCTGCCCTCCGCGCGCAGCTCCACGAGATGCGCAACAGACGCACCGCCGAGATTGCCGAGGCGAAGGCGAAGCGAGAGCAGAGCCACAACGGTAGCCGAAGCCGCAGTGCTGAGGGCGCCGAAGGGCGGACCAACGACGGGAAACGAGATTGGATCACCCCCCTCAAGGATAAGTTCATCAAGCCCGGGCCCAACTCGAAAGCCCTCCAAAAGATGACGAGAACCCCCGTTATGGCCGGCCAGACGATGGATGAGGGTCGCGACTACGTCCGACGGCCTCTGGGCGACGACGTCCCGTACCGGTCGGCGAAGCGGAAGCTCAAGCTGGCGTTGCAGGAATTCTACCGCAGCCTCGAGCTGCTGAAGTCGTACGCCCTGTTGAACCGGACCGCCTTCCGCAAGCTCAACAAGAAGTACGACAAGGCCGTGCACGCGCGTCCGCCGTACCGGTACATGAACGAGAAGGTGAACAAGTCATGGTTCGTCAACAGCGACATCGTCGATGGGCACATACGGACCGTCGAAGACCTCTACGCCCGCTACTTCGAGAAGGGCAACCACAAGATCGCCGCGGGAAAGCTCCGAGCCTTGCATAAGCGGTCGGGGGACTGGTCCGGAAGCGCGTTCCGTAACGGCCTTTTGGTCGGCATCGGCGCCGTGTTTGCCATCCAGGGGCTCGTCCTTGGCTCCGAGTTCCTCCTCGACGATGAGGACACACCCTTCACCGAAGAGTCGAGCTACCTGATGCAGCTGTACGGAGGGTATTTCCTCATGCTCCTCCTGTTCTCCTTGTTCACGCTGGATTGCCGGATGTGGACCAAGAACAAGGTCAACTATCCGTTCATCTTCGAGTTTGACGCGAGGAATTTTCTGGACTGGAGGCAGCTGGCCGAGTTCCCCAGCTTCTTCTTCGCCCTCTTCGGTATCTTCCTCTGGCTCAACTTCTCGAGGCTGGGGGACTGGGAGGCCATGTACCTTTACTATCCCGTCATCCTGATCGGCATAACCGCCGTCATCCTATTCTTCCCGGCTCCCATCCTTCACCACAAGGCCCGGAGATGGTTCTTGTACTCTCATGTACGTACTGCCGAATTGAAACAGCCCGATATTGAGAGTTGGCTTACCACTTCTGCAGTACCGTTTGCTCCTGTCGGGCTTGTACCCAGTCGAGTTTCGCGATTTCTTCCTCGGCGATATCTGGTGTTCGTTAACCTACGCAACCTGTGTACGTGGCCTCCCTTGGATCCGTTTCCGTTCTCGCGCTGACTAGCTCGCCGGCAGAACATCGAGCTCTTCTTCTGTCTGTACGCGAATAGCTGGAATGATCCAGTGCAGTGCAATTCCTCAAACTCGCGTCTTCTCGGCTTCTTTGCCGCGCTTCCGCCGATATGGCGTGCGCTGCAGTGCATCAGGCGCTACCACGACACGCGCAATGTGTTCCCGCACCTCGTCAACTGCGGCAAGTACACCATGACTATCCTGACGGCGGTCTTGCTCAGTCTGTACCGAATCGGCGACAGCCGGACCAACCTGAGCCTGTACATCGCCTTTGCTTCCATCAACGCCGTGTATTGCTGTAAGCTCCCCCTCTTTCTCTCGCCCTTGACCAGAAATTAACCCTCTCGGGCTCCAGCAATCTGGGACTTGTTCATGGACTTCTCCCTCCTCCAAGCCAACGCCCAACGCCGCCTCCTCCGCGACATCACAGCCCTCCGGCCGGTCTGGATCTACTACGTGATNATGGTCGTCGACCCGATCCTGCGCTTCTCGTGGATCTTCTACGCCATCTTCACCCACAACGCGCAGCACAGCACCGTCGTCTCCTTCATGGTCGCCTTCGCCGAGGTCGTCCGCCGCGGCCTGTGGACCCTCCTCCGCGTCGAGAACGAGCACTGCGCCAACGTCGCCCAGTACAAGGCCGCGCGAGACACCCCGCTGCCCTACCAGCTCGAGCAGTTCGTCCAGCGGCCCAGCCTCGAGGCCGTGACCGCCGCACCCCCGCCGGTAGACGGCACTGCCGGTCGCCGCCCGTCCACGCAACCTCGCCCCGCGTCCGCCATCGACGCCCGAACAACAACAACGTCCACCCCACTCAGCCAAGCAGGCGGCGTCGAGCCCACCTTTCCTCGTCCTCCCACCGCCACGGCTGCTGGTACCGCCACAGGCGCGGAAGCCATGGAAGAAGGCGCGGGCGGAACCGTCCGGCGCCGCCCGCGCGCCGACACGCTCGGCAAGAAATCCATCTTGCAGGCCATGGCGCTGGCGCACAAGCAGGACTTTGAGAAGAGGCGGCTGCCGGCCGGCGCTGCGGGTGCGGGAGGTGGGCAGGAGTGTGGGGGGGTGGTGGACGATGAGGACGATGAGGATGAGGATCGGAGTGAGGATGAGGAGGGGGGGCATGGTAGTGAGGTTGTGCGGGGGAGTAGTGGGAGTGCGAGTGGGAGTGGGACTGCGAGTGTGGGGGAGGGGGATAAGG
>FJWA01004249.1_pt1 | contig 10588 bp, 9 predicted proteins | sample 1011891 | NCBI WGS metagenome assembly FJWA01 (sample SAMEA3912450, study PRJEB9761) | metagenome | biome: forest; material: soil | place: USA | collected 2011-06-22 | depth 0.1 m
CCTTGTCGCCTCACCTTTTGCCTGCCCGGGGCCAAAAATGGCGGCGGCGTGGCTGGCGGGGCATGATTGGGCGAGGAGACATCGGTCCTGTTGCACGGTGTTGCGGCGGGTTGCAGCGGGGTTCGGTCACTCAGTGCAGCGATGACCTCTCTCTCCTCACGACGACACGGCTGGTCGGACCAGCACCAAACTGCTGCTTGCCTCGGCTTCCAGGTTGTTTGCGAATATTCTGTACCTATCCGACAGAATCCTCAATGCTGCTGGCACTGAGCCGACCACAACAGCTGAGGAGGCCCAGAAATGCCCCGCCTCGTGGGGTCCACCACAGCCGCAAGTCAGCACGAGACTGTAGACAGCAGATTACAATCCGTGAGTCGGTGACGCCCAACCTCAGATTCGAGGCTCGGACCGCCGGGCGGGCGCAAACCGACCGTGTCTTCCCGAGACATCTCACGAGCTGGCAATGGAATGTCCAACAAACACCAACAGCAGGGAACCACGCCGCCGCCCACAGCTGCCAGCTCGAGTCAGCGGTGGGGCCACCGTCACAGGGCCACGGTTATGAATTGGAGGCTGCGACCGCATGGTGGGGTTGGTTATGGTGGGCCAGAACCCGCCAAGATCCAAGAATTTTGCCCTTAGCGCGCCCTGCGAGCTGAGATTGCGCCAGATGCCGCTGCCGCTGGTGAGGGCGCTGTGCTCAGCGCTAGTAGTAGCCCCGGACCACAGCTCAGAGCAACACTCCGACTCGAGCCCGCCCAGCCGAACCCGCCTCCCCCGCCTCTGGCAGGATGGCAGGATGCTGTGGTGGTACTGGCGTGGTACTTGGAGCCCGACCAGGGCCCTTGCGCCACCGCCGCCCGGTCGGCGCATTTCTCCGCCCATCGCAGGCTTCCAGTCGGCCAAAACCTGGAGCAGCTCAAGTCACCCGCTTGTCACTCCGCGTGCCGGTTTGGAGCTTTTGCCCGTGCGGTGCGGACTGCGCTATCCCTCGCTCCCCCGTTTGCCGCCTCCTCCTCTCCCTCATTGTTCCGCCGGTCCCGCATCTCCCTCTCCTCTTCCCGCTTGCAAAAAACCAGCGAGGTGTTCTCCAAAAGCATCGGCAATCGTATTTCTCCGGGTGTGTTGTTGGCGAGGAAGTCGGAATCGAAGTCGGAAGATCGGTCGAGGCTTGCGGTTGTCGTCCCCACGTTATTATTATCTCAGCATTTCCTTCGGGGGTTTTTATTCCTTATTTTTTATTTTTTATTTGCCCAAGGTCAGTCAGTCCATCCGATGCTCGCTGCTGCCATCACCGCTAGCAGCGACCCCTCCCTGCCTGCTCTTTGCTCTTGCATTTTGAAGACACGTTTGCATGCGCGCACAACTCTCGGCTCGGGCCCTGGGACAATGGCCTCGCACTCGCAGGGCCGACACATATCCGTGACCCCCATTGCTCCGTCCTGAACCGCGGCGCCGGAACGTGGGCGTGGGAGTGGGAGTGGGAGTGGCAAGCAGCAGCACCGGATTGCGCGCATTGTTGGACGCCAGCCAGTCTCCGGCCCGACAACGTCGTCTTCCCTCCCTCGCACGAGGCAGGCCTGGTCTGCAGCCGCTTCGCCGATTCGATGGGCCCGCGGTTGACCCAACGTCATTTTCGATTTCCGCAGGCTGGGGGTGGAAGCGGCCGGCCGAGATGTCGGGTGACACAACAGCCCCTGCCCTGCCTGCCCGGCCACGAACCCCGGCGCGCGATACGATCGAGGACCCTCCCAATCCCGAGCCAAGACCCGTGCTGAACTTTTTATATCGGAAAGCAAATAAGACTCCGACCGGCACACCACCACAACATTGTCGACACCGTCGACACCAGCAACCATCAGGATGATTAGGCCCTTCGCCACCGCCATCCGCGCCGGCCCTTACCAGGCGCTGCGGCCAGCCCCCGCCTTCCACCAGCTTGTGCCGCTTGCAAACGTGTCAGCAACATTGCAGAGGGAGACCGGACGCCCAGCCGGGACGGCATGTTGACATGCTTGCAGATCCCGATCGCTCAACACCACAGCAAAATCCAAAGCACAAAAAGCAGGATCCAAAATGTCGTCCGTCTCGCGTCGTGCGTGCTACAAGTGCGGTGAGCTCGGCCACCATGCCGAGGCGTGTGCCTCCCCGCAACGGCTCTGCTACAACTGTACGTTTCTCCCCTCGACGGCCCTCCTCAGGTTTGCTGCTCGGCCGCTGACCTTGGCAACAGGCAAGCAGCCCAACCACGAGTCCAACGAGTGCCCCATGCCGCGCACCACCAAGGCGAAGCAGTGCTACCACTGCCAGGGTCTCGGCCACGTCCAGGCTGAGTGCCCCACTCTCCGCCTGAACGGCGGCGCCCCGGGTCTCAGCAACCGGTGCTACAACTGCGACGGTGTTGGCCATGTGGCTGTGCGTTTCCTCCCCTCTGCCGAGGTCGTTGTTGTCAGAGCAATGCTAACCCTCTCTTGCAGCGCAACTGCCCCAACCCTGTGGCTCCCAGGGGCCTCCGATCAGGACCGCCCCTCGGCGGCCGCCCAGGCGGTCCCTTCCTCGGCGGCGCTCGTCCGGCCACGTGCTACAAGTGCGGCGGGCCAAACCACTTTGCTCGCGACTGCCAGGCGCAGGCGATGAAGTGCTATGCCTGCGGCAAGCTCGGCCACATCTCGCGCGACTGCACCGCCCCCAACGGCGGGCCCCTCAACACGGCCGGCAAGACGTGCTACCAGTGCGGCGAGGCGGGCCACATCTCGCGCGACTGCCCCAAGAAGGGCGAGCTGCTGCCCGATGTCGACCTGAACGGCGGCCAGGGCCTCCCAGCCCAGCCTCCCATCGCCCCCGTCGCCTGAGCGGCGCCTTTTCGCCATCATCATCAACTTCAAGGGGGAAGTCAGTCAAGTTTAGGTTCCAATTTCTTCGGCAATGCATGGTTTCCGGTCCATATATCATCTCCTTGATCATATCCCCGCTCTGGACATGGGTCAAGACACGACACGATATCGGGGTTTTCCACGGCGTTCTCGGTTCTGGCTCGTATCACGGTTTGGGCTCTCGTTTTGGTCACGTCTGGACACCCACGATGAAAATGGAAAAGAACCCTCATGTCTCCTTTGGCAAGCATCTTTTTTTGTTTCTTTCTCTTCGACTGCAACGGTTTTCTGGGCCAGCAAAGCACATACATACACAACTCGGCCCATCGGGGTGGTTGCATGCATCTCCAGGGGCCTTCCCCCCTCTTTTTTTGGTTTTGGATTTTTCCCATCCCGTTGCACCATTTTCCTTTCTCATCATTGCCTCCCTGCCTAGACGCTATTTGGAAACATTGCAACTTTCAAGAGATACCCCTGGTATGGAAACACATTTCGGAAATGGTTGTCGAGGCTCTCGGGCACTTGGAGCAGCAAGCACGCACACCGGGCTCGGCAGATTGCTGTGCGAGTCACCGCCAGACGGGCAAGCGTGGCGAGGCAGGCCAGATCGGAAGGGGTAGGCTCTGTTATGTCGGAAGGGGCGGTTGCGTTGGAGATAGTTGAAGCTGTGAACGATGAGGTTTGGGGTTAGGTCGATAGATTTGAAGGAAAATAGGACGCCGACCCCTTGCTCTTAGCCTGAAGTTGTGTGGAGTCGTTGCTTGACTCGTCGGTGTACTACACTGTGTGTAGTAAAAGCACCTCCCCCCTTGTGTCGCCGGAACGAGTCGGCCTCGGGGAGGTTTCCAAATTGGCGGGTGGAGTACACCCAATACATTATGCTTCTTTCGGACCATCCCAGTCCCATCAGCCGGAATAGCTCAGTGGTAGAGCGCATCACTCGTACTCCTCTGCGACATGATGAGGTCCACGGTTCAATCCCGTGTTTCGGCATTTTTGAAGGCGGCCACGACATTCGAGACCGAACCAGTGATTTTTGCATACAGAGCTCGAGGGCATCATTACGTTAAAAAGGTATTGGGGGTGGCTGACTTCAATGGTTTTGGAGGTGAGATCAACCAATTCTTTTGATACTGATTACTCGCTGGGAACAGAAACAACTGCCCCGAGGAGGATAAAAGNAAACAAAACCCTGCTTCGTATCCCATGCATGTATGCCCCCGTTGCCGTTTACAGCCCCCATCCCAGGTTACCAGACCTCACGAACTTCCCTCTCCTTCTTCTCCGCCTTCGCCGCCAACTCCCTCGACTTCCTCTCCGCAGCAACCTTCTCCGCCTTCTCCTTCATCTCGGCCTTGATCTTCCTCTCCCGTTCCCCATCCTTCCTCGCCACGTCCATCGCATCCTCGTGGTCCTTCCTCATCTGCTCCTCCACCACGGCACACCACCGGGCCGCAAACCCCTCCACCACGCTTGCCACGAGAACATAGTGCAGCTCGCCCGCGACGTACTCCCCCCACGCGGGCNGGAGCACGTCCGCCGCGGCGACGAGCGCCTCCGTGCCCAGGCCGAGGAAGAAGAGCGTGTAGAGGAAGACGAGCACGTTGGCGGCGAGCAGCCAGTGGGTCAGGCCGACGGTGACGACGGTGGCGTGCGGGCCGTGCCGGACCATGTGGTAGGCGTGCACGAGGAGGAAGAAGGCGAGGTACTGGATGCCCGCGTTGGGCGGCCGGTAGAGCGACATCACGTTGGGGTAGTAGAGCGGGATGAGAGTACAGAGGCCGAGGCGGAGGATGCGGCCTTGCGGGAGGAGGGTGGCCAGGGCGGCTGACATGGTGGTGGTTGAACGGGAGTTGCTGGCTGGGAATTGGGGTTTCAGTTGGCAAACTTGGTGTGCGCTGTGTACTGGTGCGTTGTGGTGGTTTTTGTCTGTTTGCTCGTCTGCGCGTCTGGGCTGGGGAGTTAAGTTGTCTGCAGCGGATGGTTGGGGGGTTGGAACCGTCTCGAGTGCCTGGGCACGGCGGTTTCCTGAAGACGTAACATGACGACCAACAACTGGGCAGCTGCTCTCTCTGCGGTTGCAAGTTGTTGGGAAAGATCGAGCCTGGAGGAAAATGTTCTGCAAGTTTGTAAACTCTGATCAATTCTGGCCTTGGTCGCCGTGTCTGCCATCCCACCACAACCCCTGATTCGCACAGCACGTCATAACACCACTCCAACAGAATGGAAGTGGCTCGTGAAGTTCATGTTGATATACTNTGCTACAGCGAAATTGAGGCTCAGCATGACGCCCAGGAACCCGGATGCGGAGCGTGCCCATCAAGGGGTTAATGGGTTATTAATGCGCGGATAGTGGCTCACGGAATAACACCCGAGAGATTTGGTACCGGACTTATCTGGCGNCACNGAACCAGTCATCGGAAGCAGCCCGTCCACATTGTCCAACTTGTCCACCTTGTCCACCCTGGAAGTGACGATTGTTCAACAGTCGGAGCCAGTCCGGAGCACAGATGCGGCCCCCCGCATAATGATGCGTCGGGGGCAATCCGCAACGGGCAGCTGGGCTCGGCAGCCACGAGCCCTTCATTTGTTTGGTTGCACCGGGAGATCGTCACGCGAAACCAAATTGACCACGTCCGTGTCACCGTCGATCCCTGTGGACGGACATCAGGGAGGAACCGCCGTGATTATATTAAACCACGGCAGACCGCCCTCTCCACNTTCCGATNTACTCCAAGGGACGATCACACTGGCTTCGTTCCCCAAAATAACGCCGCCACGATGAAGCCGGACCACATGCGCCTCGTCGTGCTCGCAGGCCTCCTTCCGGCGGCGGCCTCGGCGCAGTCCTGCCCGGACTACTCGGCCTACTCGCAAACCCAGCACGACCCGCTCTCGGCTGGCAAACACGCCCTCTCCTCGGCACGCCCCGCGCCGCGCTGCCGCACCTTCAACTCGACCACGGTCGAGGAGCTGGTGGCCAACGTGACGGCGACCATCGCGGACCCGGACCTGGCCCGGCTCTTCGCCAACACATACCCCAACACGCTCGACACGGCCATCCGCTGGCGTGGCCACGCCGCGTCCGACCCGGCCGAGGAGCTCGCTTTCCTCATCACCGGCGACATCGACGCCATGTGGCTGCGCGACAGCGCCAACCAGCTGCAGTCCTACCTGCCCGTGCTCGAGCCCGATGACACCATCGCCAACCCCCAACCCAACTCCATCGCCAGCCTCTTCCGCGGCGTCATCAACCTGCAATCCCGCGCGCTGCTGACCTCGCCCTTTTGCAACGCCTTCCAGCCCCCGCCAGAGAGCGGCATCCCCCCGACGGCCAACCCCGCCGCAGACACGGACCGCGTCTCTCCCGCCTACGACAGCAGCAAGGTCTTTGAGTGTAAGTTCGAGCTCGACAGCCTGGCGGCCTTCTTGCAGCTCAGCGTGGCCTACTACGAGTCGACGCACGACGCGGCCTTTTTCGGCCGGTTCTCGTGGCTGGCCGCCGTGCGGGCCGTGCTGGACACGGCGTGGAGCATGACGGCGGGNACGTACGATCCGGCGAGCGGCGCGGTGCGCGAGAGTCCGTATTCATTTTCGAGGTTGACGACGAGGGCGACCGAGACGGTCGCGAATGACGGGCTGGGGGCTCCCGTGGCGGAGACGGGGCTGGTGAGGAGCGTGTTCAGGCCGAGCGACGATAGCGGGCTATTTGGGTTCTTGGTGCCGGCGAACATGATGCTTGCGCGGTACTTGGCGAGTGCGAGCCTGATCGTGGACGAGTTGGGGGCGAAGGCGCACGAGGGGCTGGCCGACGAGATGAGGGCATTTTCCATCATGGTCCGGCAGGCGGTGCAGAAATACGGCATTGTGCCCGTGGTGGGTGCGAATGGGACTGTCGAGACGGTGTATGCGTACGAGGTGGACGGGTATGGGTCTGCGGCGCTGATGGACGACGCGAACGTGCCGTCGCTGCTGGCCGCGCCGCTGCTTGGGTTCCTGGCGGATACCGAAGCGGTGTATCGGCGCACGCGGGCGAGGCTGCTGAGCCCCGAGGGGAATCCGTACTACACGAACGGGTCGGTCATCAGCGGTATTGGCAGCCCGCACGTCGGGCCGGGCATGGTGTGGCCCATGGCGAGCATCGTGCGGATCCTGACGTCCGAGGACGACGCCGAGATTGTGAGCGTGTTGAGGGAGCTGGTGGGCTCGACGGACGGGCTGGGGTTGATGCACGAAAGCGTCAACTCGAACAATGCGAGCCAGTGGACGCGGCAGTGGTGAGTTTTCTCCTCGTCGGGGTCNACCAAGAACGCGTGAGCTGACATGACATGGCGGGCAGGTTCTCGTGGGCCAACGGCTTGTTTGGCCAAATGATCCTCGACCTGCAGTTCCGGAAGCCGCACATCCTCCAGCAGAACTTCCAATAACACTGAGCGAAGTAGCACTTACTCGTAATAATAAAACAAATACTGGCCAGCGAGAGCTTCTTGATGCCCCGGCCTTGGCTCCTGGAACTGTTGAGCCCTTCCCATCGTCGTTGCAACAGAACGTCGTGCGCTCCTCTCCTCGAACCACACAGTAGACAGCCCCCGCATGTGCCCACGCAACATCAACTCTCCCGTTCTCTCTTGCAGATGGTAAATCCCCCCCACGGGGACGTAGCCACCCAGCCGGCGCCCTCCACGGCAGCTTGCCGCTTATCCCGCTCGGCCAGCGCCTCCTCGGCGCTCAAATGACACAAGGACGGCACCTCGGCGCGGCCGACACGCAGCCAGCCCTTCCAGTCGGCCGTCACGGCGACCTGGGCAGATGCTGCGGCGGAGGCGCTTCCCGCGGGGTCCAGGCCGCCCCCGATGACGACGGTGCCCCACCACTCCCGGCCCCGGCTCGGATGTGAGCCGTACAGCATGTGCGCCTCGATGGAGGCGACGCAGTCCGAGATGCCGGCCAGGTTGCCGCGCGCAGGGCGAAGGATGTGGACATGATCCAGGTCGGCACGCTGGACGCGAGCAGCGCGCGTGGAGCCCGTGCCTGCGGCTTCCTCGGCCAGGCTTGTCGCAAGAAGCCGGAGGGGGTCGAAACGGCCTTCCACATCAACGACGGCCACGGCCTTTTCGTGCGGCGGGCTTATCAGGCTGGCGATCAGAAGGTAGAGCAGCTCGCGGTGGCGGCCCGTGAGAGCCAGAGGAGCCGACTGCGTGGCTCGGAAATGGCGATTGACGAGCGCATCGAGAGGGCTGATTGGGAAGGGCTTCAGCGCGGTGCTCGCTGGGGGTAGATTTCTAGCGTCGCCGTCATTTTTGTCGTTGTTGGTGGTTGCTGCGAAGCTTGCGCGGAGGGATGCAAGGACCTGGAACCGGATCAGCACCAGCACAGCACAGCACACCAGGGCCCGGCGTTGACCGTCTTTTAGCATGCTGCTTGCCATTTCCATTTCCACCACACCAACCTCGGGAAACCAGCACATCGCAATCGCCAGATCTGCCCCACGTACCTCGTCCAAAGTCGTCTCTTCAATCTCGCCGAGCAAGCGAGCACCGACGCTCGCGGCCGCTGAGCCCCGCCCCGTCTGCATCCTCAGCTTCGCTTCACCCACCACAGTCGCGGCGCACNCNCAACACCTCGCCACTGCACCCGAATGGCGCCGCCCTGCCCAAACTTCCCGCCGCGGCAATTGTCCGCCGCCGCTCAGCTAGGCGCCGACGGCAGAGTCCGAAAGACAGAGGACGGGCGCCGCATAGACCTGGCCAGGGACTGCGAGCTGTTTGGGCTCGTGCAGTACGAGTGCATCGTGCAGCGCCCGGAGCTGGCCGACAGTCCCGTGCAGTGCTGGCCGGTGCAGCGATGGTTCCGCAGGTGGGTTTACGTCTGGTGTCCCAAGTTTGCGTAGATGGCGATGAGGGCGACGTTGTTGCTTTTTCCGTTGCAGGATTGGTTGCTGATGCAGAGTTTAGGTGCCAGGACAAAAAGGGCAGCTTTATGGCGGAGACGACGGCATGGGAGGGCACCGCGGCGGCAACCAACCCAGCAGCATTGGGGCCGCAGCATGGCACGCAATTACAAGCTACACCAGCCGCTGCTGCAGGGAATAATAAATCCATCTAGAATTTGTCGATTTGACTCTTTTGCCTGCGAATCCCGTCTCTCGAATCGATCCAAGGAAACGGACATGGTTCTGCCCACTGACTCAATTGCCGGCCCTGTCTATCCGTATGATACACAAGCAATCCCCAAGCGCATTACCGTCTCTCCCGTATCGTTTCGGTCATATGTACGCCCGCCATCTCCCCAGTCTTCCACCACGACGGCCGATTCTTTACGCCCCCTGCCTGGCGGCGCGCTGGTCCTCGAGCTTCTTGTAGTAGTTGTCGCGGGCGTTGGTGCGCGGGACGTGGTAGCCGTACCTATTCCAGGGTTAGACATCCGGTTCGGTCGGTCGGGGAAGTTTGTGTGATGTGGGCTGTCATACCAGTAGGCGTTGCCGAAGACGAAGCCGAGACCTGCCGACGGTTAGCTTCTCCTCCGCGCTGCTTGGCCGGGTGCGGCTCGGAACTCACCAAGCGCAATGCCGAGATCGGTGATGAGGCCCCGGCGGAGCATCTGGAGTCCTGTTAGCTGTCGCTCATGTGCTCGCTGCTTCCGTGCGCATCGAGCATTTCGCCATCGGGCGCGGGGCAGCGGAACTGGCGTCCATTGGGCCAGCTCATCGCCCGGAATTCGCACGTACGCCAGTGATGGGCTTGACGGCGGCCATTTTATCGGAGGGTTGTTGGTGGTGTGCGGTGAGCGGAGAGGGTCTCGCAAGGGGCGGTCGTCGGTGTTGCGTGTGCGGTGTTTGACGACATCCCGAATGGAAGCTTCCGGGATGACCTGATGTCGAAGCTCAGCGTAGCTGCACGTGATCTCCGGCATTTCTGAGTTACATAATCACACCTGACAAAGTTAACCGTCAAAAAAGTCCAAATTGGGAAGGAGTGCGAGAAAAGAAAACAAAGAAAAGAAACGAACAACAAGAATCAGAGAGTCCGGGATTAGATTGGAATGCTTCTCTGTCTGGTTGGTTCCGTGGCATCTGCATCTTCTTCACATCCGCCGCCGCTGCAGGATGCGTCCGATCCTCGTGGCCGTCTCGGCGATCCACGGCAGAAGGCATTGCCAGTCCGTCGTCCAATGGCCGTCGAGATCCCCCACTTACACGCCTCACTCGAGCGGATGAGTGAGTATGGTTCAGAATGATTCATAGCTCAGGCTTGGCGTCTTCGAGCTCAACCTTTGACAACATCCGATCCAAAGCGACTCAGTCGGCTGGTTGTGTCTGGGGTATATCTAGAGCAGCTGCTTCATCATTCGGATACAACTTGGAACACAACTTCACCATCCCTTTGGTCGTTCAAACTTCAAACAAGCAGGCCTCCTCAATTTCCTGTCGAGGCAACCCAGGCCATCCTTCCACTTCCGCTTCAAGTCCTCGACCCATGCTCGGCGCAGCAATCACAGCCAGCACTGCTGCATCAATCCCATCGTACTTGGACCGCCGAATGAGCTCTCACCAGCTGCTTACAACGACTTCCAGCCCCGCCGAGATGCATTCAGATTCGAGTCCAGTTCCATCATCGGACGACCCGTCTTCTCGGAACCTGTCCGACCAGCAACAGGAGATGGTCGAAGCAGAGGGCGGTTATGACTACGACTACGACTACGACTACGACTACGAC
>FJWA01003728.1_pt1 | contig 10587 bp, 10 predicted proteins | sample 1011891 | NCBI WGS metagenome assembly FJWA01 (sample SAMEA3912450, study PRJEB9761) | metagenome | biome: forest; material: soil | place: USA | collected 2011-06-22 | depth 0.1 m
CTCACGCCGGCAAGGACGACGAGCTCGCCCTCATTGTCGTCCTCCAGCTCTGCGAGAAGCCCGATGTCACGGCCACAGTCGTGTATTTCTCTCCCGCCTCCTCTGAGGATGCCTACTTCTCGTCAGCTGCTGCATCTTCCCTCGACAGCAAATACGCCTCCCGGGTCAAGTTCGAAACTGTGGCGGCCGAAGACGGATACAAGACAGCGCTGGAACGCGCCGCAACCGAGATGCANCCCGAATCTCGCGAGGTAACCTCGCGTAAGCTGATTGTGCTCGGCCGGCGGGCCGGGTCGGACGGGGTTGGAGGAAAGCCTTCGTACAAAGTGGTCGAGGAGGTCAGGGAAGGATTGGGAGCAGTGGGTGCGCACTTGGTTGCGTCGGGACTGAGCGTGGACCTGCTAGTTGTCCAGGCCAAAGCGTCTGTCGGTAACTGAGTGTCTGGGGCGGGTGTTCCGTAGAGGAAGGAGAGATGACATCGCCTCTCTGTGATGGAATTGAGTCATGTTCTTTCACCTCGTTCAACCTAGGTAGACTGACCACCAACCGCAGTGAGCAACATGTCCCAACCACCCAGGATACGACCGGTCGGTCCGCACCGTTTGGTCAGCTTCAAGCGCGGCCAGGTTCTCCCGCTGGTGTTTTGCGGCGACAATATCGGGACAACTTTCTGGGCCTGCGAGGGGGCCAGTCCGCATCTTCAGCAAACGATTGTGTGCGAGTTGTCGCCGGCAATTGGCGCGTTCGGGACGAGGTCGGCACAATGCCCGGTCGCCGGTCTGGACTCTGTCGGAGAGGGTGGCTGACAGCGGTTGCAGACAGGTGTGGGCGGCCCATCAGCAGGTCCGAGGTCCTCTCGGCCGACACATTTGGCCAACAGAGAGCCAACCAACTGAGTAGCCCAACTTTGCCCACGTCGAACCAACAAGCTGGCCTAAAACACCGACCACATTTGGAAGTTGGGGCAGTTGCTCGTTTTCATCCTTATTTGGGCCACCATCTCCGTCCACTCATGCTGGACTGCGCCGCGCGGTTAGTTGGCACGCGGGTTTGTGCGGACAAAGCACCTAACAGAGGACTCGGACGACCAACAAAGCAAGCTCTCGGATGGCGGTTACCCTGCCAGACAAAGATCGACAGAGGACTCGGACACCAAATGACGAAACAAAGCGACTCGAGAACTAAATAAAGATTGGCAATTGGGCGGCTACCGAATGCTCGGCGACAAAGCCGTGGAAGCACAGCCCGGTGGGCTTTTGCAAATGACACCCGGTTGATTCATACTTGACCAAACAGTTGCCCCCGAGGGCCATCAGCAAGATTATTCCTTCGTACCTACCTTACTCATCCCCCAGCCTCATTACCGGAATCCCGCACGTTCACCAACATGCCGCGCCAGCTGACATCATTCCCGCCCGAGCTCCTCCTACACGTNGCAGACTTTGCGGACCAGGGCAGCTTGTGTTCGCTCCTCAGAACCAGCAAATTTCTTCATTTCTTNTTGTGGCCGACCCTCTACAAGAGAGAGATCGCCCGGCGCGATCCTGTGGGCTTCATCCGCTGTATCAGGTTGGGCGCTGTCACGGCAGTGTCCAAGTTCATCGCCGTGGGCGCCGACGTCGACGCAAAGATTGAGACTCGAGACTGCGAAGATTTCGCCGGCTTCACACACCCCATTGCTACTGCTGTCATCCGCAACCAGAGGGAGATTGTCTGTCTGTTGTTGCAGCAGGGCGCTGAGGTGGGAATCAAGATCGACGCATATTTGACTCACACGGTGCTGGCCGACCACATCCACCCCTGGGCAGGAGCGCCATTTCACACCCCACTGACTGTGGCGGTCGTCATGGGCCACGACGACATCGCTGTTGAGCTGACACGAAATCTGGTGGCCCCAAATCCTGTTGTATCCGCCGTGTTCTTGACGGACCAGACAGCCTTGGAACAGGCGGCCAGATGCTTGCGTCCTGCTGTGGTCCGCCAGCTTCTGAAGCGTGGCGCCAACCCGAATACCCGACAAGCCGGCAACGATACGCTCTTGCACACTCTGTTGGAGGATATGAACCTACGCTCCTACATTGGCTCCCTGGATGACGGGGAGACAAGGTTCCACGAGGTCATCTCGACGCTGCTAGAGCATGGTGCCGACCCTTTCATCAAGCGGACTTGCAACGAACACCCAGGCAATCTCAGCGTGCTGGAGCAGTGCAGGACGGCGTGCCGCTTGACAGCGTGCAGCATCGCCGCTTCGTCTCCGTACCGCGACATTCAACAGCACTTCCTGGGTCTTGAACACCGACAACAATGCAAGACGCTTGCCTGTCGAGGGAGCAGGCATAGATATGCCTCAAAGAGCGAAGACATTGCGGGGCACTGTCTTCTCGTCTAGGGAAGGTCCTGACAATTTGGAATTGTGGTAGGGGGCTGGACGGCGACGAATGGCCGAAGCAGGTTGCGGCAAGATAGGCAACCCTGGCGTTCTGGAGGCAATATCGTTTGCATTTGCATGGTGGAGGAGCGTATGTCGAGGAGATTGGCTGGTCCATTCAACTAGAAATTAATTCCTGATATATTCGTCCCTCATTCTAACAATGTATTCACGCTTGCTCGCTGGCCTGCCATTGAGCGCCGATCTAAATTCCGGTCCAATTCACGCAAGAAACGCCACAAGCAAAGCACCAAGCCCGACCACCGCCGTTGCGGTTACTCGCCCCTTTTGGATGCCGGCTTCTGACTCGGCGGCCGCAACCACCTTTCCAGCCACCACTTCTTGGCTGCTGCTTGTCCCGCTGGCCGAGGAGCTGAACGTTGACCCGATGTCTCCCCACCGAATATTCGAAAACGTCACCGACACATCAGGTGTCTGCTTGACAATCTGTGTGGGATCACCGGCTGTGGCGTTGCAGGGTCCGTTGCTCCCGCTATCGAGCCAGCTCATAAAGTCGCCAGCCGAGTTCCAAATACTGAANACCAGCACCATTCCACGCGCCAATGACTCGCCCATACCTCTCATACCGCCAAGACGGAGGAAGTCGGACGTGTTGCGGGCCGTGCAGTACTCTTGGGTGACGGCGCCCTCATANCCGCCCGCAATGCCCTTCACTCCATTGTTGGTTGTCTCGGCCGTGCTGGGAATGACCTTGCCGTCCTGGACGTACAGCCGCCTCATTTCGGTCAGTGTACCAGTCGTTGAGTTGTCACTGGTAAAGAACTGGGTAACAACGGTGAACGGCCGCGAAGTGTCGACCGCGAGACCTGGACCGTAGAATCGCGGAGCCCCGAGGTTATACGTGTTGAGTCCACAGCCGTTTTTGTCACAGACCGCAGCCGCCCCCCGGTTACACTCGTCTCCCGCACAAAGAAAAGACCCCGGCTTGTTGCAAGTGTGCGGCGTGAACACGGTGGCCTGCGAGTTGGCCTCCCAGATGTCCATCTCATTACAGCAGGCACCGCTGTTGTTCAAGTTGGGCTTTCAGTCGTCAGCAGTGACCCTCTCCNAAAGGACTCCTCTGCTTCTTGACGTCACTCACCAATCCATTGATGAAGCTGACAGGGAAGCATTGGGCGTCGCAATAGCCAGTTCCATACGCGGCCCCGGCCGGATTCAACTCCCCCTTGGCCCCATCCAGCGCCATCTCACTCAAATACAAGGCCCCATTCATCCCGCACCCGAGTCTCGAGAGGTCAACATCAAACGTCAACTCCTGCCCCAGCAGCTTCAGCCCCTCATACGTCTCACCCCCCTCTGCCAGCAGATACACCCGCGGACTGACGCTCCGATACACCCCGCCATCAAACAGGTACTGCCGCAGCGTTACGGCATTTCCAACGGCCGCAACACCGATGCTGCCGTAGTCGATTCCCTCCAGCACGCAGTTCTGGGCACAGGTCGCCGCGTCGGGGCACAGGGTGGCGTTGAGCGGAGTGGTGTTGCAGGAGACGGACGGGTTGTCGGCGGCGTGGAAGGGCCGCGAGAGGGCGTCTGTCACGAGGGAGGTGCGGCGAGTCGTGCAGCCGGATTTGGTGGTGCAGAGTTGCGTTGGGAGGAGGGGGTGGAGTTCGGGGATGGAGCCGATGCGTTGGGCGGTGGTGGTGGCCGGGAGGAGGAGGGTCAGGAGGGAGAGGAGCGTGGCAGTTGGTGGCATTTCGAAGCGTGTTGTGGGTGTTATCGGGAGTCGCGCTGGCACTACTAGCATGGAATGTAACACAGGAATAGTCCTAGAATTGGGTCTAGGCGTATTGAAAGATTTAAATGGAAGAGCTGCTTGGAATGACCGGTGGTTCTTAGCCCCTGACTCCTCGCGCAGGGGGCGCATCCTGTCCCAGATTTCCGCGAACCGAGACTTGTTCGGCACTTGAACAAAGTGAAGAAGAGCCTTAAGGCTCCGCAAACTTGACAATACGTGACGCCGGTAGAATATGGAGGATAATAAACGATGAGTCCTTCTCAAACCGCTTGACCTCGAACACCCGCCCCCTTTGCCGATCATTAAGGACTGACGCACAAAAGGCTCCCAGAAGTGAAACCGGCTGCCGGGAATGACTACAATCCATTCCGATAGCTGGATTCAGAAACCTAGATGCCTGGTAAGAGCAGTCCGAGTTCTTAGTGGCGATGATATGAGGCGCTGGCTCCTCGTGCTTGTGATGGCCATAATCCGAAGGCCAACCAACCAAGACAACCAAGACAAAGCGGCGGGCGATGACGGGCCAGCCTGAAATGCGTACATCTACCTGGTCTGCCCGTATTCTGTAAACTTGGAGATCTGTAAACCCCCTTCAACTAGGTAGCTTACTGGTCAGTACTGGGGTGGAATCACAGAAGCTCGTCCGGCGAGTGATGTTGTGCAAAGTGTGCGTGACTCCGTTCGTGTGGCTTAATTAGCGGCGCTAAGTTCCGTTTCGGGTTAGATACCGTCAAAATACCGGGTGCACAGTCCGGTTCGTTCCGAGTCTTTTTCTTCGGAAAGTTGAAACTCATCCACGAAAAGAAGCCTCCTCCCATTCACGGTACACAACCATCAGTGGCTGCATCAATTGTCACTACTCGAAAATGACAAACCCACCAACCCTCGTGCTCGTCCACGGTTCCTGGCACCAGGCTTCGTGCTTCAACCCCATCACCAGTCTCCTGCAGGAAGAACACGGGCTGAAGTGTATCTCGGTCTCGCTTCCTTCGACATCAAACAACCCACAGGCAACCTTCAAAGATGACGTCGATGTCACCCAAGAAGCAATAGCCGGCGAAACCACCGCCGGCCGCGACGTGGTGGTCATCGCTCACTCATACGGCGGCATGGTGGGCAACAGCGCCATCAAGGGCTTCGCGAAGCCGCGAGGCTCGGTCGAGACGGGCTCTACGGCAACAGGACATGTCATCGGCCTGGTCCTCATTGCCTCGGGCTGCAACCTCCCTGGGCTCTCCTTCATGGACCCCTTCTTCGGCCACCCGCCCCCCTCTTGGCGCGTCAACAAGGAGACAGGCTACGCCGAGCTCGTCACCTCGCCACGAGAGCTGTTCTACCACGACCTGCCTCAGGATGAAGCAGAGTACTGGGTCTCGCAGCTCACCACCCAGAGTCTCAAAGCCTTATTCGAGGGCGGGGAGTACTCTTATCCGGGATGGCAGGAAGTGAAAGTTTGGTATATTGGTACCATCGAGGATCACGGTCTGCCGGTCGTCGCGCAAAGGCTCGGGGTGGGCATGGCGAGGGCAATGGGTGGTGTGATTGAGCACAGGGAGATGCAGACGAGCCACTCGCCATTTTTGAGTCAGCCGAAGGAGACGGTGGCGATTATCCTGGAGGCTGTGGAGGACTTTACAGGCAGGCCGGTGGCAGACGCTGCACCAGCCAGCAGACCCCAAATCAAGGGGGTAACAGTACCGGCCGTCAGGCTCTGGCAGCCCATCACCTGGTACCGGTTCGGGTTGCCGCTGGCTTTTGGCCGTTTGATGGGCGGTGGCTTTCTCTTCTTTGGCTGGTGCAAGAGGCTGTTTGGGCGTTCCAGGTGATCGGCCTGCGAGGGTTTTGCGTTGCTTGCATGATGACGAATCTCTGTATCTTTATCTAGCACCCTCCTTTCTCACGCCAATCGCTACTCAAATGGCATTCCGCAGATCTTGCCCGGCCAAGAACCTCTGCAGATTATCCACAATCAGCTCCTCAGCCCCCCTGGGCCTCCCGCCCGCCGCGTGAGGTGACAGGATCAGATTTTTCGCCTTGTACAGCTTGTCCCCCTCCGGCAACGGCTCCGTCTCAAACACATCCAATGCGGCACCGCCAATCTCCTCCTTCTCCAACGCCTCGAACAAGGCGTCCTCATCCACCGACGACCCCCTCCCCACATTCACCACCCACGCGTGCTTCGGCAGCAGAGCCAGTCGCTCCCGATTCAACACGTGCCTCGTCGACGCATCCCCAGGCAAGATCATGACCAGCGCATCCGTCTCGGGCAGCACCTCGGCCAGCTTGTCCTCCCCAACGACCTCGACCCCAGCCCTGACCCCGGCCGTCCTCGCAACCCCTCTGACTGTCGCCCCGAGTCCGGTGAGGTGCGACGTCAGACACTTGGCGATGTTGCCAAACCCCCACACCAGCACCCGCGCGTCCCGCAGCGTCCGGAAACTCCCCGTCTCCCGGTCCGGCTGTGGGCCGCCCAGATGCCCCGGCCACTTGCCCTGCACCTGCCAATCGCGCATCTCGTCGAACCGCCGCGCCGCGTTGAGGAGCAGCCCGAGCGTGTGCTCGGCAACCGTCTGGTCGTGCAAGCCCGAGCCGGTGGCGACTTTGACGCGGGCGGTGTCGAATCCCGCGGCCAGCACGTCGTTGGGGCCCGCCGCGAGGGATTGGATCCACCGCAGCTGGGGGAGNTTCTTGGCCGCAAAGGAGAGGTTGGCCGGCGAGTTGGCCCAGGTTACGAGGACGTCTGCGTCGAGGAGGTCGGCGGGGAGGGTCGGGGCTTTGGCGTCGTAGCGGTGCAGCGTCAGGGCGGGGAAGCCCGTGATGAGGGCCGCGTTGAACTTGAGAGTGTTGGGGTAGAGGAGCTTCATTTTGGCTTGTGGCGGTGGCAACGTTTGTTGTTTGTCGTTGCTGTCGGTCTTTTGTCGTTGTCGTCGGCTCTTTCCTGGGTGTTTTGATGAGGTGAGGAGGGGTTAAGATGGTGAGCTCCAGTCAAGTTAGCTCTAGTCGGCGCGGGGCAAAACTGCCCGAGTTGCGTAGTGGAGCTCGGCAGCTCGCTCCAAGGGTTGCGGTTGGAAAAGGAGCTCCGGTGTCGGCACAGCACGGCTCACTGCGGGTTTATCAGTGGAGCGGCTGCCCTCTTGGTCCTCTTCTCAGGCCTTCTCGGCCACGTATTGGTGGAACAATAGGGAGCCAAGTCAGCCAACCGCTTGCCCGCTTTCCTTGCATCGCAGCAACTTCAAACTGTCCCTGACTGACAGTCTTTGACCCCTTGCCCCTACGTGGTCGACGCCGAGTTCAAGATTGAAACTCGGGCTGCTCTCCAAATGGCACCAACGAATTCCCCCAGTCCAGGTCCGCGAGCTGGAAAACNTTAAAATCCAGTTCCATGTCGCCCCCAACAAAGTTGAGCGGGCCCCAGTACTGATTCCACGGCACCGTTGGGTCGGTCCCATGTGCCACCGGCACTGCACTCTCTGCTGCAGCCGGCGAGCACTTCTTTTCCGCGTTTTCCGACGCCCGGCGTAGCATCTGGGCCGCCTTGGCCGCCACCACACACTCGTCCATGGTCTCGAGAATTTCGATCGCCATGCCGACGAGTTTGAGGAGCGAAGCTATCTCTATCTCAGCCGCCTCTTGAGTGACGTACACTAGGATGATAGAGGCGGCAAAGACGGTGTAGGTTGTGTTGTAGAACCTGGAACGGTCAGACAAAACAAGGAGGTGTCGTTACAGCGACGGTTTGTGCGTACCATGTGTGGAAGAAATCATGATGCTGATACACCTGATAGATGACTTGGATGGTCTGCTTCGCGGCCTCCAGGCACTTTTGAATCGCCTCAACAGATTGAGGAATGCTTGCTCGTTCGGCTGGCGTCGACGTGAGCAGTATGGATCCGAAGAGGAGGATCCGCAGGTTGAAATACCCTAAACAACAGGTAAGTGGGATTGCCATCAGTGCGACATCTCGGGCAATACTTGACTTACGAATGAGCAACACCAACTTTTGCCGTTTGACCCATTGTGGTTCTTTGACACTCTTCAGGGTCTCGGGCTGAGTGGTTAGAGCCGGCTGTGGCCGGATGGCTTTGGGTAGGGAGTCGAGCCACTCTTCCATCTCGCGCTCGATTTGGAATGCCAGCGCAACCGCCTTGGTGGTGGTGTTGTCTTGGAGGTAGATACCCAGACAAAGTTTCCGAGTTATCCTCGACAGGTCCACCATCGGTTTGATGATGACACAATATGGCGCGTCGAAAGAGTCTGGCAGCTCCGCATCTGTTAAGTCTGCAGCTCCGTCGCCCCTAATCAGAGGAAATCGCCGGTTGTGAAATGGATCAGCGCCGAGCGTGTCGGGCCGTCCCATGGCGAACGATATCTCTCTGCCCCTTCGTTAGCGCAATACACCGCCGTGCATTCCAAGAAGCTCACGTTTCGAGGGAATACAGTCCCCTGTAAATGATGGGTGTCAGCCATGACTCTCCTGGATTGCATCACCTCTTCTTCGTCCAGGAACCTACCACCACGTTCGCGACTCTGCTCGCAGTTGAGCAGTGTCCTTTTTGGTATCGGCCCCAGGCTCCCTGTTAATTCCCATCGCCAACGCCGTCCTTACCGCCAAGCCGATATACATGTACGACCCTATTAGTCCAGGCGGTTAGCAACTAGTCCATACTTTGCCGATGCCGCGGCAGGTCCATCCACTATCCCACTCACAGTGAGCATTGAGTTCGTTCTGGCAGACCTTCGCCTACATGAAAGATAGCACAACTTGATTAGCGCAGACGCACTAAGGCAGGAATTGGCAGTGCCCTACCATAAAGATATAGCACTGCACCATGTCGAGGTCAGTAACCATTCCCAGCTTGTTGCAGCGCCAACGGGCTTCGTCAAAGAACTTGCGGCTCCACTGAAGGTTCTCGATACCATCAATAGGCTCATCATCCCGGAGTCCGACAAGCGCACCGAGTGAGAGGATGCTGTAGTACAGCGCAGTAAAACTCGAGTCATGTGGCGCTTCCTCCTTTCCTGACCAGAGGAGCTCGCATCGTTGAAGGAATGCGGACTTGTCGACGATGGGATGTATGTAGTGGATACTGGAAAAGAAGCCGTGGAGAAAGGCGCGACACTGGGGATAGTGAGATGGGAGAGCCGAGGCCGATGTGTCCTCCTGGCCGTAGTTGTGCGCTCCTCCCGGGGGTGTGAAGGCTGGGTTGTGTAGGTTGGAGACGATAGCGGCTGCGTCAGCGCCACCCACTCTCAGAGTAGTTGGCCCGCCACCGGAGAGCTGTACCTGGGAGAGCAAGGCGACAGATGAGGACCTGCCGTAAAATTCGACATTGCGCGTGTGGTGGTTGATGCCCGAGACTTCTTGCCCAGCGTTTTGCTTGGATCCTACACTCACTGTCGAAGCGCTGCCGCCACGCGTCATCCTAGATGGTCGCGGCAGTTCAATTTCATGGTGAGTCCGGTCATTCTGACTGGTTGGCGTCACGCCATCAATCTGGGACCCGGGATCGTGAGGCTCGACTTGGTGCCCCTGAGTTGTATTTGGCGCCGATAGTTGGCTAACAAGCTCTTCAAGGTGCCTTACGTATCTACGTTGAACGATCCATGTCAGCCACTCTGGACTCCAGTCTCCAGGGGTTGAATCCGGTACCTACTCGGGCATGTAGCGCCGTCGACTGGCGTCTTGTCCTCGGTAGACACATTCCGCGTTGCGGTCTGCGCTTGTCAGCCGGGTCGAGAACACGAGCTGGTCAAAGTTGCTCACCTTTGCAGTAGGTACATGGGTACAACTCGTCGCATTTGTTCTTCTTTACGCGACACAAGTCGCAAGCTCGTGCGGCTCGGGGACGGCGCACTTTGTGTCCGGTATGCTGCCCAGGGGGCCGCGGAGGTCCTCGCTGTTCCATATCTGTGTTCCTAGGTCCTCGGGGGCGGTGTCGTTGCAGTGCTGTGCCCGGCTCCGTGTGGGTGGGTGTGCTGCGGTCCGGGATGTCAGGCCGTGGCCAGCCTCGTGACCTTTGCTGTCTTGGTGTTCACAGTGGGTTCTGGAACGAGTTCCGTCGAGATTTGCCCCACCCAGACCCCGCAGTCCCGGGGCCACGCGAGATCCGCTGGTGCGGATCGGCATTTGGTGACGATGGGGAGGCGGGACTCAAGCCCCCTGTTTCAGGGATCGTGGCTCCTCCTCTGACCCACACTTCCCGGCAGTGGTTGTCGGCATGTCACCTTGGCTCGCGACAAAAGCTGCCTTTTGGCATAATTAAGTGAGCCATATTCCAACGATTCCGACGTTCACAGTCTCACAGAGAGGCGCAGCACCGCCGGCCTGCCCCGGACAAGCCCAGCCGACGCCAGAGACTCAATCGCCGTTCTGCTTTTACATTGTAAGATACCTAGAGAC
>FJWA01003990.1_pt1 | contig 10580 bp, 4 predicted proteins | sample 1011891 | NCBI WGS metagenome assembly FJWA01 (sample SAMEA3912450, study PRJEB9761) | metagenome | biome: forest; material: soil | place: USA | collected 2011-06-22 | depth 0.1 m
CTTCAAGTCTGCCCTTCTTTATGAAGATGGACGGGCACGAAATCTCTTCTCCTGGGACTCAGCCGCCTTTGACTGCCCCTACTACCTCTGCTCCTGCCCCTGAGGGCGAAGTGGCAAGCCCCAAACTCTCACCATACCCGATGTCCCGCGTCAAGGCAGACTCGCCGCCTCTCGGCTCGCTGGGCCAACCTAGGGCGTCGGCGGCGCCACCCCAAGAACAGGGGACCGGCGGCCCCTCCATGATATCTCCTGCCGAACTCAAACACCTCCTGGAGACGGAGGAGGGCGCAGACGTCTTGTTGTTGGATCTCAGAGTCTCGCCACAGTTTGCGCAGTCGAGGGTGCGGGGCGCCCTCAACCTCTGCATCCCGACGACTCTCCTGAAGAGGGCAACGTTCAATCTGCAGAAGCTCCAGCAGACGTTCCAGGGCGGTCGTGATCAGGAACGCTTTGCCAACTGGCGCAACTCGAGCCACCTTGTCGTCTACGATGCCGCATCATCCGACACGCGGGACGCCGTTTCGTCCGTAAACATGATCAAGAAATTTACTAACGAGGGTTACTCGGGCCCCGCCAGCATCTTGCACGGCGGCTTCAACGCCTTCGCAGCCGCCTACCCAGACCTCATCGACCGTTCCTCCGGCGGGTCGACGCCGGGGTTCTCGCTCGGATCCAGCTTGGCTTCCGGCGGGCTCCGGATCAACCTACCACCGATAATTGGCGGAGTGCTTTTGCCCAACGCAAGCGACCACCCGAGCCCCTTCTTCAACAACATCCGCCAGAACCAGGATCTCGTTGATGGCGTTGGGCAGATGGACATTGGCGTGCCTCCAGGGCTCGCTCAGGCCAGTTTACCGAGGTGGCTCCGGGAGGCGGCCGAGGCCGGCGATCATGGGAAGCGCGTCTCGGACAAGTTCCTGCGCATCGAGCGCACAGAGCAGACGCGCATGCGCGAGGCGTATTCGATCGTTCTGCCCGCCGATGGTCGGAACGCGACCCAGGAGGAAAACGCCAAGGTGCAGCTGTCGGGCATCGAGAAGGGCGGAAAGAACAGATACAAGGACATTTTGCCTTTCGAACACGCCAGAGTGAGGCTCCTGGGCCGCCCAGAAGGCGCCTGTGACTACGTGAACGCGAGCCATCTCCAAGCCAAGCGCAGCCACAAGCGGTACATTGCCAGCCAAGGGCCCCTACCGGCAACTTTTGAGGTGAGGATCTGACCACCCTTCCACCCGACGCACGCCTTGTTATTCTCGTTGAGCGGTGGCTGACTGATGATTCAGGACTTTTGGTCCGTAATCTGGGATAATGATGTGCGGGTCATCGTCATGTTGACCGCCGAGTCGGAAGGCGGGCAGCTCAAATGCCATCCGTACTGGAGGGGCGACGATTTTGGCCCCATGAAACTGCGGGTGCTGTCCGAGAAGAAAATCTCGCTGGGGCTCGAGAAGCGGATGTCGCCGTCAACCACACGCACGGCAACGACCGACGGCTCGACGGGTTCGGCCCAAGCAGCCCCCCCGGACCCATTCTTTCCCGAGGGAGCCCGCCGGCGCGCTAACACAACCACCACGCTCGACTCGGGGTCACAGACGACGAACCAATTCAACTTCACCCCACAAGCGACCGGCGCTGCCGAGCCGCAGNATGTCATTCTCCGCAAGTTTGCTCTCAGCCACGCGGCGCACCCTTTCCTGCCCATCCGCGAGATTACACAGCTCCATTACCCATCGTGGCCCGACTTCGGTGCGCCCGCCCAGCCCAGCCACCTTCTCGCGCTAGTCGAGCTTGCCAACGTCATACAACGCGGCGCGACCCCGGTTGATGTGCCAGGAACCCTCTCCTCGGCAACTGTTCCGCGCCATAACGGCGATATCACCGTTGACGGAGCGGGCAGCCCGTTCTTTGCCAGGCACGGCGCAGACCGAGGCAGCTCTGCTGTCCTGAAAAGGGTGGATAGCGAGGGTTTATCTCTGAGCTGGCACGACGGGCCCGAATTGGACGAGCACACTAGGCCGATGTTGGTGCACTGCTCTGCTGGCTGCGGCCGCACCGGCGCGTTTTGCACCGTCGATAGCGTCATCGACATGCTCAAGCGGCAGAGACGGCATGTATTGGGCTACTCTACGAATGAGAGAACCAGCCAAGTTCACCGGAGGAATGGACACGACCATGACTCAGACGGAGACACCGGCATGGCTGAGAACAATGACGGACCTGGNGGTGCCACCACAGGCCGGCACCATGGCGCCGAGGACCATCCAGATATCGACACAAGCTGGCTAGGTGATGACAGTATCGATTTGATTGCGCAGACGGTGGAGGATTTCCGCGGCCAGAGGCTGAGCACGGTGCAGAGTCTGCGGCAGTTTGTGCTCTGCTACGAGACGGTCCTCGAGTGGATACGGCGGCTTCAGGAATCCGGAGGCGGCGGAGTCGACCCAAGAGGGAGGATGCGGAGTGGAAGTTTGGCGTTTTGAGAAGCGGGACTGGGTGGTGGTGGTCATACCATGGGGGACCATGGGGGGTCAATGCTCCGTCTGCTCATTTCTTGGGCACCCGTTGGTGGAACAGCGGTACATACGGAATACTGGGAGGGCAACCGGGTTTTTTTGCGCCTGGCGGAGGCTGGCTGGGGGGGGTCGTCATGCTTGGGCCCGAGGGTCGGCATGGCAAGATCGTCGTGGTTCAGGTGGTGATCTCGAGAACGGGACAATCGGTCACGGGGGAAAGTTGTTTCTTCGAAATGATACCTAGATAGGGACATGCATGTTCGGAACGACGACAATAGACAGGTTTTGGAAATTTCAACGGAGAAAGCCCGAGTTGTGCACTCTCGAAGTGCAATCACAGACAGTGGACCAACCTTTGGGTGTAAGTCTGTTACAGATGGACTGCAAGACGCGAAGACGGGCATTTGACTCAGTTTTCCTTCCATCAATTGTCTATTACCCCTGCTTTCCGTGTTGTACAAGACGTGTCACGATACGAGGGGTCCGTCCATCCCGTGAAGAACGCCAATTTGACTGTTGTAGCGCGGCCCGGCTGTTCGGTAACAACTGCTGCTGCAGTCTTGCTTTTCCGCCCACTTGAGCAGCCCAGCCCAGGACCAGGCATGAAGCCTTGGTCGCGAGTGTCGCGCAATCCAACGGACCACCAAACCATCTTCGCCCCCCCAATTTGACTCAACGCCAGAGCTTGGCTAGCGACACCTCCTTGTCGTCGTGCTTGTTCAGGATCTTGGCAGTGGCAAGCTCAAAGTCCTCCTGCGTGACATGCACGCGCCTCTCCCTGAGGGCATACATGCCCGCCTCAGTACACACACCCTTGAGCTCGGCGCCAGAGCAGCCGTTCATCTTCTCGGCGATCTTGGTCAGGTTGATGCCGCGCGTCAGATTCATCTTGCGGCTGTGGATGCGAAGAATATCGGCGCGGGCCTCGACGCTGGGTGGCGGAAACTCGATCTTGCGGTCGATACGGCCGGGCCGGAGGAGGGCTGGGTCCAGGATATCCAGCCGGTTTGTCGCCATGATCACCTTGATGTTCTTGGTTGGCTCGAAGCCGTCAAGCTGGTTGAGCAGCTCCAGCATGGTGCGCTGGACTTCGGAGTCGCCGCCGGACGAGCCTTCAACACGGGACGAGCCGATGGAGTCGATCTCGTCCATGAAGATGATGCTTGGCGCGTGCTCCCGCGCCATGACAAACAGCTCGCGAACCATGCGGCTGCCCTCACCAATGTACTTTTGCACCAGCTCGGAACCCGACACGCGGATGAATTTGCAGTCGGTGTGGTGGGCCACGGCGCGGGCGAGAAGGGTCTTTCCGGTACCGGGCGGGCCGTAGAGCAGCACGCCCTTGGGCTGCGCAATGCCGAGCGACTCGAACAATTCGGGGTGCTTGAGGCCGAGCTCGATGACCTCCTTGATCTCCTTGATTTGCTGGTCCAGGCCACCAATCATGTCGTACGTGCTGTCGGGCACCTTCTCGACCATCATGAGCGAGACGAGCGGGTCGACCGACGAGGGAAGCATCTTCTCGAGCTTGTACGAGTCGGATAGCAGCGTCACACGTTTGCCGACTGTGAGCTTGGNGATATCGACGGAGTCGGCCACATCAACCACTGAAGGAGCGCGAGTCAGCACCTGGGAATTAATTGGGCCCCTCAAGACGGAGCGGGTCGAGGATGGGATGTCAAGCATACCGTATTTCCCTTCGGGATGTACCTTGACGAGGACCTTCTTGGTGCCCATCACCTTGACGACTTCGCCGACGTACGAGCCTGGCTGCTGCAGCAGGCCCAGCTCCTCCCTGAGCAGCCGTACCCGCGAGTTGTAGTCATTTCTCTGAGCTTCGAGGCGGCGGAGGACGGCTTGACCCTTGAGGATCTCGAGTTGCATGGCCTCGATCTTGTTGTGGTAGTAGTTGTCGAGCGCCATGGTGACGGCGTCGCTGGGCGGAGTCGGCGGTGGTCGTGGGCGGCTTGGGAGCGATGGTGCTCGCGGGACAGGCCTGCAGGCGGGGAGCAGTCTCAATAACCGGCTGGAATCGTGGTTGCTGTGCGTGTCTCGGCGCGACCGATGCCACGTTTCGCCGTTTGCTGGAAATCGACGCGGCTGGGATGCGGTGTGGGAGGCGGGATGATGGCTCAAAGGCGAGCTTGCTTTGGTTCAACAAGGCAGCCTCAGGTCCACGCAATGCGCCGCTGCCAACACCCTCGCCACAGGCGCGGCCGTGCCAGTGCCAGAGCGGAGCTCAACACGTGACTTGGCACCGCGGCGAGCTTGATGTTATCGATAAGACCTGTAGAATCTTATGTAAGCACACCGCCCCGCCGCGGAATGATGTCACTGCCACGAGCAGTCGACTGCAGCTCTCCTTCCAGTGACATGTCCATGGCAAAGTTGAGTTGGGCCCGTGTCTCGAGCGAGACTATTAACAACCTGGACCTACACTTAGGAGGTAGCTACCACATACTTCTTATTCTGCTCTTCAAAACTGCGTTCGACCGCCAACGCCAAGTTTCGTCGGTCAGTTCGTGACAACGATGAGATTCCACTGTGACTGTCAGAACCAGGCAGTCGCGGACGGAGGCGTGTGAGGGAGACGGAGAAAAACTTACTTCTGTTGCTCACGCTCAAAATTCCCGAGGAGTTGCACACATTTGGCCCGCATGCGAGGTGTCAGCGGTGGTTGATCAGCTGCAGCACGGCGGACACAAAACTAAGCTCCCTTCAGAAGGAGTGCGGCGGTGGCCAGAACACTTCCAGGTTGTGATGGTGCCGTGCTGCCCCGTGTCGGTCCGAAGGAGGTACTCTGTGGATGGGCAGCCACTTGAGATGGAGATCTGGCACGGAACACTGTGTACTATCCATAGTATGCATGCAGGTTGTAAGCCGTCCTTGGGCTAATCAGCAGAACCTGGGAAGGGTGGTGGGAACCTGCCTTGAAGCCACTCCGTCCGCGGCACAACCCGGCGCTGCTTGTTTCGTGCCCGCTGCAGGGCCTTGTGGCCAGCCCCCGACCAGCCCCCGGCCCAGCAAACGCCGCATCTGACCCACCCCCGAAATGCCAGTGCCCACGTTGGCGCCAGCCCACAGCAGGCAACGCGGCTTGGCCAGCGTCGGAGGAGCTTGGCATCACCGCCGATGCGTTGCTGTTTCACAACTCCACTTCCACGGTTCCACCGCTCCCTCCAACCGACACTGGACGTTGTTGGAGACCCAGATGGAACTTTTGTGCTACGGCATGCGCAACTGCGGTCGCACACTCCTTCTACCGCCTTGTTATAAGAAATCATCGTTTTCCCGTTGCCCGTCTTCTTTTTGCATCGGCTAGCCCGCCATCAGCTTTTTTTTCTTTCCATGCTGTGGTGCTATCAATGCAGAGTGGGGACTGGGCACGCACTCGAGCCTCGATCTCTCCTCACCTGCGCTGCTGACGCTGTTTGACGAACCGGCGACCCGATCCCGCGCAACTCCCCTTTTCGCTCTCCAAGAACCTGAGGCCGTCGGTCATGATCCGACCTTGCACACAATCTTCTTCTCGTGCGACTGCCATGTCATCGCAACCTTGCTGCATTGGAACCACTGCGCCATTCAGCCATCCTCCCGAACACTGCAGCGCTAGCACCGGGTGAGCAGATCGAAGTTATCGACATCGCCCTTTGACCCATCACCCCTCAGCTCAGGCCTGCCGCCACCATGGATTCTACTTCCCCGCGTCCTGGCCGCGACTCACCTAGCGATCCTTCGCCGACCGATACGCGTCGACCCTCTCTATCCAGCCCCGTCGCGCGGGACGATGACTGGACCTTGGACAGCCTCCAGTCGACGGATACTGTGCGGAGGCGACCAGCAGAAGGTGCGCACCCATCCACATCCGCAGCGCTGCGCCTGCTTTGGCATGCGTGCAGCAGCATCGCGCAGCTGGTGTCTTGGGCGTCTTTCGGACGAGCTCTCGGCTGACATCTTTCTTCCTCTCCCGCAGGCTTCGTGCATACTCCGATTCCAGGAAACGCTTTCCGATCCGAAGGAGCCCAATCCCCGGCCGCCGACCTTCTTGTACCGCGAGCCAGCCAAGGGGCTGCGCGTTCGCCGTTGCTGGGGCCCGAGCGCGGCCGCGCGCGTCCCCGAAAACCTGCCATGACGCGCCGCACGTCTTCCAACACGCAAGCCCCCCAACGGGGCGGCGTTTTCTCCGTTGACGATGGCATCGCCGAGGTCGAGGCCGATGCTGCGGAGCGCCACCAAAGCTACGCGGCAACCTTGCGAAGACGAGCCGGTGCCCTGCCTGCACTCGCAATGATTCACTCAAACCCCGACGACGACGACGACGACGACGATGTCGCTGCCGAACAACCCGAGGACCGAGCTGACCAGGCTGATAGCGGCCCGGCGGAAGAGGCTGGCGCAGACGAAACAACGGGTGATGACGGCCCAGATGACACGGCCCCCGTCGACGAGGATGGCGATATCAGCGATGCCGAGAGCTTCACCCTCAAAGACCGCCAGCAGGCCATCAACCAAACACATCCTTTCGGCATTAGGCTGTGGAAGCCAGCTCTGTATAAAAAGAGCCGGTCGGTGCAAAAGACCGCCGAGGGCGATATCCACTCTTCCCCCGGCGGCCATGTCAGCAACTTGTTGCTGTTCTTCAACTTGCTGTGGACGCTCGCGTTTGGCTGGTGGATGGCCCTCATCGCCTTTGCGGGAGCTGTCGTCTGCTTCATCTTCGCTGCCGCCCCTGGGGGGAGTGAGTACGGGCGCATCCTGTGGGGCTTGGCAGCCTATCTCTTCTACCCCTTTGGGAAGTTTGTTCGGCTGGAGCAACAGGACGCCTACCTGGACGAGGACCAGGGCGAGGGTCGAAGCATCAGCGAGTACGAACAGTGGCAGAGCGGCGACCTGGAATATGGGCGGCTCTTCTTTGGCCCAGACAGGAACCGCTCCATCGTCGGCCGGTCCCGGAGAAGCCTCGACTCGGAACCGGACGAGACGGAGAGCCTGCTCGGCAGGGCTCGCGGGGGCTCACTCGATGACCATCTCCCCCCGTTGAAGCGAAGGCTGTTTGGACGCGGAGAGTGGAATATCGGCCGCATCATCTTCTTCGCCTTCTTTTATTTCCTCATCACACCCTGTCTGTTTGTCGTCTCGGGCGTCTGCTGGTTGCTGGTATTCTCGATCCCCATGGGCAAGGTCACGTTTCTGCTGTTTTCTCACCTCCGGCGCCACCCCCTCGCCCTGTCCTTTGAATCCGACATGGTCTCTGCTCGCGCCCCCGCCGCGCCCCATTCTTCCATCTTGGTCTGCACCTATCGGGCCGTCGGCCTCAAGTACTGGAAGTACACGATCGACGGCACCAACATCTTCCTGATCAACCTCATGGCCATCGTGGTCTTTGTTATCTTTGACTGGCTTGTCCTGGACGGGCTCTTGCACGTGGAGAACTTTCTCACCTCTCCGGCCTTCCTCTTCGTCTCGGGCCTCCTCTCCATCATCCCGCTAGCCTACTTCATCGGCCAGGCCGTGGCGTCCATCTCGGCTCAGTCGTCCATGGGGCTCGGCGCCGCCATCAACGCTCTCTTCTCCACCATCGTCGAGGTCTTCCTGTACTGCGTCGCGCTCCGGCAGGGCAAGGCTCGGCTCGTCGAAGGCAGCATTGTAGGCAGCATCTTTGCCGGTGTCCTCTTCCTTCCGGGCCTGTCCATGTGCTTCGGGGCCATCAAGCGCAAGACGCAGCGCTTCAATTCGAAGTCGGCCGGCGTGACCTCGACCATGTTGCTCTTTGCAGTCATTGGCGCCTTTGGCCCGACTCTCTTCTATCAGATATACGGCACCCACGAGCTGACGTGCCAAGACTGCATCAACTTTGACTCGCCCAGTAGTGACGGCGGAGCTCTCAGGGACTGCCGCCGCTGCTACTTCTCGCAGACTCCTGCTCTCAATGACCGCTTTTACCTTGAAGCGGTGCGTCCATACTGTTATCTCGCCGCCAGCATGCTCTTCATGTCCTACATCATCGGCCTCTGGTTCACGCTCCGCACACATGCCGCCGTCATCTGGAATTCCGAACTGGAGGAGAAGAAGCACGATGATCACGTCATGTCGCACAACACTCCGCGGCCCGGCTTCGGAAATCCAACGGTCGGTGACGCCACTGGCACCGATATTCGGGACTCGCACCTGTACAAGCGCATCCTTGGCCAGTCACTCCGACAGGTTGGCCAGTACCCCCGACCGGAGGAGGAGACACGGCAAAGCACGCCTCTCTTGGGGAGCGGAGCCAACGGTACCCCTCACGTCGTCCCCCCGAAGGTCACAGGCTACGGAACCACTGAGACCAACGGTCCCACCATCAGCATTCCCGGATTTACCGATGCCGAGAACAGCAACCTCGTTCACCAGGTTGCCGCGATCGCGGCAACTGCTGCAACGGTCGCCGCCAGAAATGTCCAGGGCAGCGCCAGGCGAGGCGCGCTCGGTTCAACCTCGTCGGCTGCCCAACCATCCGGCTCCGGCAGCCGATCGGGACCAATGCGCAGCGCCGCCCTCTTTGCAGATCAAGATGACGCGGGAGGGCCGACGGGCGCGCCGGGAGACGGGCACGGTGGCCATGATGCGCCCAACTGGAGCCGGCTCAAGAGCTCCATCGTTCTCATGGGTGCCACCGTGCTCTATGCCATCATCGCCGAAATTCTCGTTGACACGGTGGATGTCGTGCTTGAGAGTTTTGACATTGATGAGAAGTTCCTTGGGGTCACGCTGTTTGCACTGGTCCCCAATACCACAGAGTTCCTCAACGCCATCTCGTTCGCCATGAACGGCAACATTGCACTCTCGATGGAGATTGGCTCCGCCTATGCGCTGCAGGTTTGTCTTCTGCAGGTTCCGGCCCTGGTCCTCTTCTCGGCCGTCAACCCAATCGCAGTCCCTGCCGAAGAAGTGGCTCGGTACACCTTCAACCTGCTCTTCCCCCAATGGGACATGGTCACGGTCATCCTGTGTGTCTTCCTTCTGAGCTACATGTATGGCGAAGGCAAGAGCAACTACTTCAAGGGGAGCATTTTGCTGCTCAGTTACCTGGTCGTCATCATCGGCTTCTACTTTAGCAGTTTTGGAACCAGTCTTGACGTCCCCGAGAGTGGTGCGAGCCGGTTCGACACGTTGGGGGCCGATGGCCAGTGGATGAGTCATCGCTTCAAGACTGTTGGGCGAAGCACTTCGGGGGCCGCTTTCTGAGCTGTCGAAAGATTCATGGGTCGAGGAACAGCTCTCGCTCAGCTGCGGGATGCGGGGAGGTTGCAACCTGATGCTTCCAGGAAAGTCGTCGGGGCTTGTCTGTTGTCACGCGCCCCTAGAACCTTGGAACTCACGGAGATGGCCTGTTGACAAATTTCCATTCTTGTTTGCTTGTCTCGCATATTGCCATGGGGCCGGATGGTCAGTTAGTTTAGTACAGTACGTGGATATGGATATGGGATGCGTGTGGGTGGGTTTCACCGTATGTAATGGGTACTCAGCAAAGCGTTTTGTAGCAATGTGTTATGGGATATGATGAGTTTAATTTTGACGTGGTGTCTCCGAGCTCTGGCCTGACTGATGTGTTTTCTCGCCCTGTCTCTTCCTTTATGTCCGTTGTGCCACAATGGCGGTACCGGTGCCCCTTTCCCCAACGGGTCTCAGAGCAAGGGCCAGAGGTAATTACATGCCTTTGGATCGACACTAGGGCCGGGCGGTCGCGGGATGCGTTTAGGCAGAATGGGACGGTTGGTTCAAAGCACTTGACGGGCAATGTGGGTGGGCTGCCGATCTTTCTGGGGCTAGGTTTCCGCCCGCTGAGTGGCATTCGCTCGGGCATCGCGAGCACCGTGTTTTAGGGCGGCATGACTGTGTTACAGTCTCTCCGCTCTGGCCAACAGTTCTATCCGGCGCAGTGACAATACTGTTCAGCCTTGGCAATATCACGGGGCCTTCCGATTCTCTCTCGGACATGGCCTTTGGGCGCCGGTGAGGGACGCCCTATCTACGACTTGCGAAACTAATACCAGCGCTATTCTGATTAATTACTTGTTCTCACTTGAA
>FJWA01003394.1_pt1 | contig 10571 bp, 9 predicted proteins | sample 1011891 | NCBI WGS metagenome assembly FJWA01 (sample SAMEA3912450, study PRJEB9761) | metagenome | biome: forest; material: soil | place: USA | collected 2011-06-22 | depth 0.1 m
ATCAGGGACCTTCTCACATCCCATAGCTCTCGGACTCGCTCTCCTCCTCCATCGTCAACCCAAACCCAATCCACCCAGATCTACTCGCGAATATCAACGGACACCATGCCGCGGATCTGCATTCTCTTCAACGGCCGCATCCGCATCTTTGACAGGCCGGACACCTATAATGAACTGGTCAGCCGCGTGACCGACGGGTTCCGGATTGAACCCGGCAACGTCTTGCTCTTTACATGGGAGTATGTGGACACGATGGACAGCAGTGTGATAGTGTTCGAGGTGGACCCGTCAGCATATGATATCATTCGTGGCGGAGACGCCTTGAACTGCTACGTGATCGAACAACAGTCGCCCGCCCCTGACGCCATCGGCGGCTGGACAACTGGGGGAAAGCGGCCACGGTCGAGAGTTAGGCAGCTCTAGGAAACGTTTGGATTCCTGGCCCGCTATCCTCGAGTTCTGGGGTCATTATCATGATTGACTGGCACGAAGATAGGACTTTGGCNAGGTCAAATGGTCACCTGGCAGGATAGGAGTTGCCTGGACGTCGAGGTTATCAGTACCAGCACTGTATAGCCGTGCGTTGACCGACATAATCTACCTCATTACTACTTACCCAGCCCGTTTACAGGCGCGGACCTTCCTCCGGGTTCTTGATCTCGACCATGAGTTTACCTGCTCAGGGGTTAGCCATGTCGGGTCTTTCGTTCACAACACACCACATCCCTCTGCACCGGGAAGACTTACCGATATTTCCACCCTGGAACAGCTGCCTGAACGCCTCATCGGAAGCAGCCACACCGCCCTTGATGATCGTCTCCTGCCTCTTGAGCTTGCCCTCACCCAGCCACTGCGCGAGCTGCGCCAGCGCCGTGCCGTACTCCTTCGCAAAGTCGAAGACGATAAAGCCTTGCATCCTGAGGAAATGGGTTAGCTCCAGACACAACCAGGCCCGCCTTCACGTGCCGCGCCATGACAAAACGTACTTGATGCGTTGCGTGATGATGTTGAAAAAGTTCCTCTGCGAAGCGCCCCAGGCGGTTAGTCTACATGTTTGTGACAATTTGGAAGTTGCGAAAATAGGGGATCNCTAGGATGCTCACCGTCGGCCCTGACTTGCTCTCGGCGTTATACTGAGAGATGCCGCCGCACATGACAAACCGGGAGAACGTATTGGCCCGACCCAGTGCCATGTCGAGTTGCTCGCCGCCGACTAAAGCGTTCCGTCAGCAACCTCCTTTTTCCCGGGACGTGACCTCACTCACCATTGTCAAAAAAGACATCGATGAAATTGGGCGTGGCCGCCTTGAACTTGGCCTTGAACTCTGGATCCTTGTAGTTGAGCGCCACGTCCAGACCCAGCTCCTCGGTCAGCCACCGGCACTTCTCGTCGCTGCCGGCCGTGCCAATGACACGCGCGCCCGCAATTTTGGCGATCTGCGCGGCCACGCTGCCCGTGGCGCCCGCGGCGGCCGAGACGACCACCGTGTCGCCGGCCTTGGGCTCGCCAATCTTGAGCATGCCAAAGTAGGCCGTCAGGCCGGTTATGCCGAACACGCCCAGCAGATCCGTCACCTTGGCGCCCGCCTTGCCCAGCGGCAGCGCCGACGCGGGCTCGACCTGGTCCTCAGGCATGATGCCGACCTCGCGGATGCCCATCGGGGACGTGACGATGTCGCCGGCCCGGGCCTTGGAGGACTTGGACGCGAGCACGCGGGCGATGGCTAGCGCGCGCATGACCTCGCCGATCTGCACGGGTGGCACGTACGAGCGCCGGTCGTCCAGCCAGCCCCGCATGGCCGGGTCGAACGACACGTACAGCGCCTCGAGCAACAGCTGGCCGTCCTTGAGGTCCGCCTCGGTCGGAGCGGGGACCTGCCGCTGCCGGAACGTCTTGCCCGGGACGATCTCGCCCTTGGGCCGCTCCGCGAGCTCGAGCTGGAGGGACTGACGTGCCATGGCGGGCCTTGGGGGACTGCTCTGTGAAGTGAGTGTGGGGTGGTTTGTTGGTGAGGTGTGTGTGTGGTGTTAGAAATAAACAAGGAAGAGTCGCTGGGCTGTCTCTGGTCTGGTTTGTCTAACAAATTGCTGTCTTGAGGTCAACTGTCGAGCACATCTTCAACCCGTCCTACCCCACCCCTACTTGTACTGCCCCTCAGAATAGGGGACCTCCTGACGTCGTGTTTGCTTGGTACAGTAATTAGTAATACTTCCCGGTGGGACCCCTGAATCTTGTCCCAATATTGCCCATTCTCCGGGCGCTCTCCGCATGGGGACTCCGCCCCGAGCCGCGACCGTCACTCGGCAGGCAGTCCGAGCGCCCCGAGCCGAGGCTGATACGAAACCCGGCCCCAGAGCCTCGGGATGCCGCCAATTCCGGGCCGCTGATTTGTCAGAGCCGGATTGTCTGAGGATTAACTATTCTGCCTCGATGGCAGTGTACGACGAAGATCTCGTAGTGCACTGCGTTGGAAGATGCTGTCAAGCAGTCTAATGCTGGTCGTTGGTGTGCGGGGACAGCCAGAAGCAGCAGAGAAGAGGACGCACAAGTTGAGAGACTCTATTCCGCCAAGCTAGAACTCCAATGTGAGTTCCATCGGTCTGAGCTGAATTCGAAACGACATCTCGCCCGCCCCCTCTTCATAGCGCCAGATAATGCATTTCATCATACACATTGAGGCCCCTTCCAGGATCGCTTGGAAATGTCGGGGCCGTCCGTTGTACACAAGCCAGACATATGGCCGCTCGTCTATATTTACCTCTCCGTTCTGCCCGTCGCTTTCCAACCCATTAGACCGGATGATTCTCGTGTGTTAGTACAGCCCTCAACCAAATGTTGGTCCGGGACTTTTATTTCTTCCGCTGCAGAGTCTTGACGGCCATCTCAATTAAACCGTCCTTGGCCTCGCTGTCCGGGAACGAGCTGATAGCCGCAATCGCCTTTTCGGCGTATTCTTCGGCAAGGGCGCGCGTCTGCTGGATGCCGTCGCTTTGCATGACGAGGTCTCGTGCCTATACACTCTCTGTTAACACTCACTTTCCTGTTCCTGGGGGGCCAGATCGAACTCACCCGAGAGACGTCGCCCTCGTTGGCAAACTTCCTGCCTACCAGCGCGCCGAGCTCCGGTATCGTCTCCCAGGCAAACAATAGCGGGGCAGTCGCTAGCCCGAGTTCCAGATCGGCGCCCGCCGGCTTGCCCAGCTCCTTCTCACTGCGCGTGTAGTCGAGCAAGTCATCGACGAGCTGGAAAGCGAGGCCGAGATTCTTGCCATAGAGGTATGCCGCATCCACCGTCTGGGCATCTGCGCCGCCTAGTAATGCCGACGCTCGGCAGCTCTTGCTGATGAGGGACGCCGTCTTGAGATAGGTCTTCTGGAGGTAGTAAGTGAGGGCGTCCTCCGACCATCGCGGGTTGGTCTCGTCCCGTGCCGTGTTTTTCAACTGCATGAACTCGCCCTCGACGAGGTTGGCAATAACAGTAGCCAGAAGCTCGATGACTTCGGCGTGACGGAGACGCGCCAGGGCAACAGACGCCCTCCCGAGGAGGAAGTCGCCCGCCAAGACGGCCATCTTGTTCCCGAACTCGAGGTTCGCCGACGGGGCCCCGCGCCGGGCCACCGAATGGTCGATGACATCGTCGTGTAATAACGAGGCAGTGTGGATCAGCTCCGTGATCTCCGCCAGCCTGCGCTGCGAGGGGAGGATATCGGCGTCGGAGGGGACTGGGTCGCTCTCGGCAGCGGCAGAGGGATTAAAGTCGGAGAGGACGGAGAGCGGGGAGATGGAGGTGTCGATGGCAGCCGAGGCCTGCAGTGTCGCTTGCTGGCGTTGCGGCTCCTTCGGACAGAGCGACGTTGCCCGCGACATGAGCAGGACTATGAGCGGGCGGACGTGTTTCCCCTCGGCCTGGGTGTAGTACTTGGCGGCGCGGTCGAGCGAGGGGTGGCCAGAGCCGAGTAGCTTCCTGATATTCCCCGTCAGGAACTTCATCTCCTTGGCCACGATACGCAGGGGGTCGATGGTGGGCAGGTCGCCCTTGCCGGCTCGCGTGATCGCATTGGAGACGATGTTGCCGGCGACGGAGACGGCGGCGGCCCACGCCGAGGGCCTGGGCCGCCCGGAGTGGAAGAGGGCCCTAGGCTGAGACCGTGGTATCCGGACGTCGAGAGGTTTGAGCGACGCAGCCCTCAGGCATTCCGAGCATGTCGACAGAGGGAGTCGTGCGGTGGCCCTGGCGGCCCTGGCTCCGCGCAGCGCCGAACACCCCATCCCGATCTGCATTTCCTCGCGCTGTCCTCCTCGGGGAGCCAATTGACTGCCAAACGTCACGGTCCGGTCGTCTGGCGCATCTGAGACACTGTCGAGGCCCGAGAAAGGTGGTGCTGACAAGAAGCGCGTGTGATTGGGTCCTGGGGCATGACTGGGCTTGCTGAGTGCCGTGGGTCCCGAAAACTTCCATCCACCGAAAACTTCCATCCCGACAATTTTTTGGAGCTACCTGGGCTCCTAGGTTGTGGCACTGTGTGGCTCACCCGCGCAAGCCCCTGCAGCAGCCGGAGCTGTGGGTGGGGTATGTCGACGTAGGCGGGTGGCTGGTGCTCCCTGGATTCGCGCTTCGCCGTCTTGGCGCTTGAACATCGCCAACAACCAAAAGCTGACCTGTCGTCTTGGTTTCCATATCACCATCTCAATCTCATCCTACGCTCATCGCCAACATGGTCTTACTTACAATGACCTCTTCCATTGTGGAAGGGCTGCGAGTATTGAACAGGGCAGCCAACCCTGAAAACGACACAAACCGTGCGCAGGGAGATGGGCATGGGCAGCCTGGCACCGAGCGTGGCCCTGAGCCTCGCCCCGAGCCTTCGCTGAAACATCCGGCCATCGGCAACCCCGTCTCGCACGCACAAGTCGTGGATCTGTGGAAAGTCCTCAAGGATGCCGGTCACCGAGAATACACGCTGGAGAGACTGCTGAAGGGATCCACGGTCCATGTACCGCCGTCGGTTCCAAAGCCGCAGCCGGTGAGTCGAGTTCTCCCGGGCGAGCAACATCGCGTCACTTCTCCCACGCTGATTCACCACAGTCGGACGAGTACAAGGCTCTCATGGCCCGACTTCGGCGGGAGNAGGAAGAGCGGGAGTATGAGCGCATGACCAACCCGCTGCCGCCAACCGAGACCTTCGCCCATCGGTATCCCAACGGCGCCAAGATGGCTCAGGCGTTCGCAGCGGTAAACCGGCCAAGTCAAAAGGAAGACATGGGCGATGACGATATAACGTACCGCGACGTGCATCGCCAGCTGATGCTGATCCTCAACTTTGTGGCTAGCATCCTCGGTGTTGCCGCCACTCTTTGGATCGTGGCCAGGTGGTGGAGCACGCCAGCCCGACTGTTCCTCACCATGGGAGGAAGCTTTCTAGTCGGCGTCGCCGAGGTCGCCGTGTATTCAGGCTATGTCTGGCATCTCGGCCAGGCCAAAAAGAAGGACAAGACGCTGAAGGAGGTCAAGGAAATTGTCCAGACATGGACTGTCGGTCCCGACGGCGAGGCCGAGGACGAGGCCGAGGACGAGCCTGAGCCAGTTGCGGCTGGCGGGACAACTGAGACCAGGGACACAACTCTGCGGAGGCGACGGAAGGACGCACAATGAGTAGAGACTCGCCCTGTGTTTCTCTGCCAGTGTTGGAGAAATAAAGGGGATGCTCTCCAAAATGTTGACCAGATTTTTGGGCTTGCCTGCTCGCAGCGCTACCCTTGCCGCTCCCAGGGGTTGAGTGGGGCACCGGCAGCCCCACGTCATCGTGCATTTACCACCCACCACAGCGACGCGTTTGGACGCGTCCTTTGGCGCGCAGCAGTCGCAAACGCGAAAATCGCGACCTTCCGTTTGCCCATGCCCATGTCCGCCATTCTGCGGGGCCAACTTTCGGTCGGACCATCCATTGATTTCCAAACTGATAGACCAGCGTCTCTAATTTTTGCCCCTGTTTCAGACATTTTGACATCAACGTTATCTTGAACATTACCCTCTAATCCGCCAGCTGTTGTTTTCACGGCGAGATTGGATCCGCGAGTTCTGCTCCGGGTGTGTCGCGCCCTGTGTCGCGCCTCCCCGACCGCCTCCCGATAGCGCCAACCATGTCGACTGACCAGCTATCAACTCGTGCCGCCGGCCTTCTCATCCCGACTGCGGAAGCTCCATCTCAGGCACGCAAACGGCCTCTACGAACATACAGTCGACGGTCGGCAGGGGCAAGGGCGCAAGAGCAGGAAGAGCCCCAGACGGACAGAGACCAACGAGCCACAACCCCGGATCTGCAGGACACACTTCTAGATCAGGGGCGGACAGCATCGTCTCCGCAGCTTCCGGTACTTTCAGAGAAGAAACAGGCAAAACGACCCAGCCGCAGCTCGATTCTGGCCTACTTCAAACCCCTTCCCCCAAGTTCCGACAACGCCCCGTCCGACATCGTTTTCTCTGACCCCGCCGAGGCTCCGTCAACACCACCGACATCTCCTACGCCGGCGTCACGATCGAGAAAGCGAAGGAGACTCACAACGCGGCCACAGTTTGGCGGACTGGATGAACATTTGGGGGGTCGTGGCGAGGACGCCCTCGAGACCGATCAGAGCTCGGCCATCGGGGCCGAGACCCGGTCACAACGCAGCCCGGTAACGGACCACACTACCATAGTAGTCATGAGTGAGGCCTATGACCCGTTGCGACCGGCGTTGATCGAAGTGACGGCCAACTCGGTGGATCACCAAGACGGACCATTGACCGCCGAGGCGGCAGGATCGAGGGCCAAGAGGTCGACCCAGAAACGGCCAACAAGAGACATGACACAAACGACATTGAGCCTCTCGATCCAAAAAGAACCAGGCTTCACAATTTGCGGGGTGTGCGACATACTGTACAACCCTTTGAACGAAAAGGACAGGCGAGAGCACAACCGACGACATGCCGCCTATTCCCGGAACAAGAAGAGGGCAGCGTGATGATGGCCTCGATGACAACATGGAACATGGCTACCTCTAAAAGTGGATCACACCGATCAATGGGTACTGGAGTGGTGAGGAGTGATGAGATACGAACAAAGTTGCCGGAATCCAACTTACACCCCCAAATGTGGGGCTGACAGCACCATTACATCATGATGCACCCCAATCCGAGAGCATCAAAACCCTGGAATCGACCCCTGAGTGAGCGCGTCCCTTGGAAGAGGGATATACAACACACACACCAACAGCGGGTGGGTGCTTGGCTTCTTTGCTTTCCACAACCGCCTCTCCCATTCAGTCGACATTTTTCTCTCTGCCAAGCAAAATGGTTCACCAACATGGCGATCACAGCAAGATCCCGGCTAAGCACCGGGTCAACAGGTGAGCTTGCATGAAGCAGACCACTGCTGGTTCGTTGCGTTGAGTTCAGAATGCTGACAAAACCTACTCCAGACCTGGTAGCTGGCTGCCGGCCGACCACCGCGTCCATCGGGAGTGGCTGGGTCGGGCGATCGACCACGTCGATAAGCATGGAGAGAGAGACCTCATCCCCGTCCTGCGCGAGTTCAAAGAGATGATCGAGGACAACCCTAGAATCTACATGTACTTCTCTGAGATGTGGGATGAGATCCCAAACAAGCCGCCTTACCAAAACGACCCCACTGGAACGTCGCAGATTCGGGACTACCACCACATGCTTCAAGTTCTCAACCACGTGTTTGGGAGGGCCCCTGAATGGCACGTCTTTTTCCGCCACTGCCTTGGACCTGGGAGTTAGGCTGACTGGTCGTAAACAGGACGGATGCGGCCGCGGGTGTCGGCATGGTCGGTGTGCCCATGGCCGCCATCTTTGACTATGCCATGGGTACCCCGAGCGGCCATGCGGCCTTTCTGGATCCCGATGTCAATCGCATGCTGAAGAAGATACTCAACGAATGGGGCCGGTACCTGAAGGTTTGTTCTACACTCTGTTCCTTTTGATACCGCGCTGGGTTAGGTCGTGCAATGGCTGACCGAAGCAGTCGCCCGAGTCGGCAGAGGTGCTGGGCGATCACCGAGCGGGTTGGTTTGGCGAGGTGGGCTATAAGGACCTTATGGAGGTAGCCAATGCCCCCAACCAGACGTCGTTCAAATTCGAGCACATGTACAAATGCGAACCCTCCGAGAGGTTCTTTGGCTTCAAGTCATGGGACGGTACGTTTCCTTCTTCGTTCCCAGGCCTCCTGTCGCACCCATTCGTTGACTGACAACGTCAACAAGACTTTTTCACCCGCGAGGTGCAGGAATCTGCACGGCCCGTCGCCTCGCCCGACGACGACAATGTCATTGCCAACGCGTGCGAGTCCAGGGTCTTCAACGTAGCCAGGAACGCCAAGTTGCGTGACAAGTTCTGGATCAAGGGGCAGCCGTACTCGGTCATAGACATGCTCGGGAACGACCCCCTGTCGACGCAATTCGAGGGCGCCACCGTCTATCAGGCATTCCTCTCCGCGCTCTCGTACCACCGGTGGCACGCGCCCGTTTCGGGTAGGGTCAAGCGCTGCTTCGTCCGCGATGGAACGTACTTTAGCGAGCCTCTGTTCGAGTCGCCGGCGGAAGGCGGGGATATCGACACGGGCGGCATCAGCGTTGCGCAGGGCTACATCTCGGCGCTGGCGACGCGCGCCATCATCTTCTTCGAGGCGGACAACCCGGCGATCGGCCTGGTGGCCTTCATCGGCATAGGCATGGACGAGGTCAGCACCTGCGAGATCACGGTGAAGGAAGGGCAGCATCTCAAGAAGGGCGACCAGATTGGCATGTTCCACTTTGGCGGGTCGTCGCACTGTATCTTGTTCCGGAAGGGAGTCAAGGTCGGCGGGTTTCCCGAGGTCGGGAGGCAGGCCAACGTGCCGGTGCGCGGGCGCCTCGCGATCGTCGAGCCGTGAGGAGAGGAGTGTTTGTAGTGCATCCAGCCGAGGCGGGAATCCGCCCCGTGTGTGCTCTTTGGTACCAAGAAGCAGGGTCGGCGTTTTCCCTAAAGGTTTCGTCGACGCCAGCCCGACTTGCGAACAATGTCATTCGATATCAGCCCCTTTCGGCGCACTTGGCGGCGCCCTGCATCCATTGTGCAACCACACGATGCCCTTGCAACCCGTGCTTCGTGTTTGTCACACGGGCACGAAGTGCTGGAAATTGCATCTTCTGCCTGAAGGATCCGAAAAAGCAGCGCCACGCCCCGTTGGCGTATCGGAGAACGGGTGATCCCTCTTCTGAGGCTGAAGGGGAAACCGGTGTGACAACGACACGCGGTGTGCTCTTTTCGCTGCACATGGAAACAACCGGACGATACATAGAGTGTGGGTGCTGTATCCGGGGTGGCTGGTTGGTGTTCGACCCCGCCGTGGCGTCTGGCCGTCACCGACAAGGCCAACCCGCTAATTAGCTGACACCATCATCGTGTGCATTGGATACCTGTTACGTGTCGAGGCCCTCCGTCCTGTATTCAATCGGGATCACTGTGCATATGGAATGGTGGGAAGCGTACGTTTCACAGGCGTGCTCCTCAGCCCAGACAGCCTGACAAGGTTGTAATTAGTGAGCATGGGGCACCCACAACGCTCTGCGAGACGGGGCTGCGAGTCGGTGTGACTGCAGGCGCCGCGTGGTGGATATGAGACGAGGTGAAAATGCTTGGAAAGGGTAGCACAGGATCTCATCGGTGAGCCGGAGGAAGCCCTTCGGAGATTTTTTGTTAGCACGGGGGAAACATTGCCTCTTTGGAACTGGGCAAAGCGCGTCCCAGCAGCAGCTCCCCAGAAGGCGGGAGAGGGTGTAACCCTCTCCCGTTATGTTATGTACTCCAACCGGCATGACAGAGCCGAGATGTTGGGCCGAGATGTTGTCGACGACTTGCAGTGTCTCGGCCGAGATTCCGGGTGGACATGCTGTTCTTAAGACTCAAAAGTACCTCCCAGGGAGGGAGTGCGGGGCACAGAAGCAATTGAAGAGTGCCAATGTTTTGTGGTCAACACTTTTATGTTCTAATTACAGTAGGTACCTGGTCTGCTAACTTCAACACTGAAACTAAGCCTTTACTCCAGCGTCATCTTTTCGAGTCTTTTGTCGAATAGTGAGGGATAGGCAAGACACTCTTCATCTCTCTCATATGGGAATGCCTTTACTTGTCGAGAGACCTGTCGCGCCTAGGTATAGCTCGGTTTGCTCGAACGGGGGCCGAATATGGCATGTGCGTAAGAACCTTCCATCCTTGAGAACCATCTCACGCTTCGTCGGGCAGAAAAGCAAAGGCTTCCACCAACACGATCAACGGGGCAATCCGGACCCTCGTTCACTTCAGCGGTGGGCTGGATCAATTTTGCGAATCATGTCTGCGACTGATAGCGGAGTTTGAACCTGCAAAACACGCTGGCTGTGGCTGAATTTGCTGTCGATTGTTGGACAATGCTGTCAACAAGGACAGGTCCTTGAGGAATGCCTTCGGGACTGTCAAACGTTTTGGGTTGGATGGTTCCAGTGCCACCAATGCATGCTGCCGGCCAACATGAGCTTACAGCTCGCACAC
>FJWA01003920.1_pt1 | contig 10564 bp, 5 predicted proteins | sample 1011891 | NCBI WGS metagenome assembly FJWA01 (sample SAMEA3912450, study PRJEB9761) | metagenome | biome: forest; material: soil | place: USA | collected 2011-06-22 | depth 0.1 m
TCGTCCTCGAGATCCTTCAAGCAAATCTCGAGATGGAGCTCGCCAGCGCCAGCAACGACGTGCTCGCCAGACTCGTTGGTCATGGTCAGGACGCAAGGATCCGACTTGGACAGACGCTTGAGACCCTCGACGAGCTTGGGCAGATCCTGAGCGTTCTTGACCTGGACGGACCGCTGCACGACGGGCGAGACGGAGAACTTCATGACCTTCATGTTGTGAGCCTGGTCGCTGGTGGTGAGGGTACCCGACTTGAGCAGGAACTGGTCGATGCCGACCAGGCCGACAATGTTACCAGCGGGCATGTCGTCGATCGGCTCCACCTTGCCGCCCATCATGAGGACGGTGCGCTGAATGGCCTTGATGAAGAGATCCTCCTTCTTGCCGGGGGTGTAGTTGGGGCCCTGGATGCGGACCTTGAGGCCGGAGCGGACGGTACCGGAGAAGACACGGCCGAAAGCGTAGAAGCGGCCCTTATCGGAGGTCGGCACCATCTTGGAGACGTAGAGCATGAGGGGGCCGTTGGGGTTGCAGTCGCGGATGCTAGTGCAAGCCTCATCATCCGGGGGACCCTCGTACAGGGTCTCGGCACGGTACTTCTGGGCAGTGACCGGGGAGGGGAGGTGGAGGATCATCATCTCCAGCAGGCAGTCGGCAGCCGGCAGGAAGGTCTTCATGACAGCCTTGAGGAGCTGCTTGCCCTCCTTCTCGCGGTCATCGACCGAAAGCTTCAGGTTGAGCTTCTCGAGGAGGCTGGCGGTCTCCTCCTTCTTGAAGTTCATGACGGCGGCGAAGATCTTGAAGATGGGGTCCAGGATGAACTGGCAGAAGGCACGCTCGAGCTGCTTGCCCTCGTGGGTGCCGTTCTTGGACCACTTCTTGGTGGCGGGGTTGAAGAAGTTGTCGCCCCACAGACGCTCCATCATCTTGTTGCGGTCGACACCGAACTTCTTGGCGTAGCGGATAGCGAACTGGCGGATGGTAAAGGCCCAGCCGTGGAGGCCGGAGCCGAAAGCGACGGTTCCCTTGTCGGGGTAGACCTGGACATCACCGAGGGCCTTGTCGAAGTAGGTCGAGATGATGACGTTGACCGACTCGATGGTACGCGAGAAGGACTGGTAGAGATCCTCCTTGGTGACCTGGAGCTCGAGGAGCGCACGGTCGACCTTGTTGATGATGACAACAGGCTTGATGCGCTCACCGAGAGCCTGACGGAGCACAGTCTCGGTCTGGACGCACACACCCTCGACGGTGTCGACGACGACGAGCGCACCNTCCGTGACACGGAGGGCAGCAGTGACCTCGGAAGAGAAATCAACGTGACCGGGCGAGTCGATCAGGTTGATCAGGAAATCCTTGCCTGCGCAGACCATTAGCTTTCCGCCCGCCCGCTCGAGCCAACTCAACCGGAGCAGTGCTTACCGTCCGTCTTCTGGCCAACGATATCCTTGATATCATCCTCGTCGGGCAGGCTGCCGAAGAGGGAGATGGCGGTGGACTTGATGGTGATGCCGCGTTCTTGTTCGTCGGCGCGGGTATCTGTGGCACGCGCCTCTCCCGCCTTGCCGGAGGAGATGATACCGGCCTTGGCGAGCAGGGAGTCGGTCAAAGTGGACTTGCCGTGATCGACGTGCGCAATGACGGACATGTTGCGCACGTTCGTGGGCTTGTCTGCGACGGAGTTAGCACTTGGTGCTGGGTGCGTGGACCTGTCGGCGGCGAGAACTTACTCATCAATTGACGAATCTCGTCGACCGTGAAGCTGTCGAGGCACCATTGTCAACACCTTGGGTCACGACGGGCCATCGGGTGCCTGCCTTATCTCCGGGGCGGGGTAGCGAAGCCCAAACCTGCCATCGCCAGTCGGGGAGGTGGTGATGTCGGTGGCAGGTTGCTCGACCCAGGAGAGAGAGACAGGGCGGCGGGGAAGCTGGATGGGGGACTTACTTGACCATCTTGGCGGTATTGACAGTGACCTGCTAAAATGGATGTTTAGGTGAAGAATCTCGCGAAGCAGAGATTTTTTTCTTTCCTTCCCAGAGGTAGGCTAAGGTTGGGCGAACCCGAAAACTGGACAGGGATTCCGCAGTCCTGCTTAGTGGATCAGCTATCAGCCCCGGACCGATAGCTAAAAGCAAGAGAAGGCTGGTGAAGAAAAAGGCGTCAAGGACAGTGGAATTTGGAAACCCAGCTGCTCCGGCGCCTTTATTGCGGTTGCGAGGGAGAGGAAAAACTGAGCAGGGCAGGCCGGCGGAGCGAAGGAGGGGTAAAACGAGTGGTGGGGCAACGCGGGCATGATTTGCAGCCCCTCCATTGGCCCCTGCGACTTGTGCGTCGGCTGATGCGACGACCAGGGCGAGGGTCAAGCCCTGTTTGCCCCTCCTCGGAACCCCGCGCCCGTGGATATTTTTTGCCAAACAAGAACGGGAACGTACCTCAACCTGTGTGAGCTGCCCGTGTTGCAGCTTCTATTTCTGGAGAAATGGCAACAGAAACGAATCCAGAGGGCCACGCAAAATGGAATTGCAGGTCGAGGCCTTTTCTAGCTGAAAGCTTGGTGAAGCTCCTGCTTGCTCGGTCTTGTGAGCAGCTCGGAGCTTGGACCGGCCCGCTTCTGCTTGACGTATGCAGAAGTTCGGATNGGCCCCTCTTTAACTGCTTGAACAGCCCTTCTGCACGAATCAGCAGCCAGACCTCAGTTGGCCAGCCAAAGCACCTAAGCGTGCGGACAAATGCACAGCATCCAAAACATTCTGCGCCATCCGGCGAGCCAGAACCGGACTTTGCTCAACACCGTCTCTCAAGCGCCTGACTAGCCCGGGCGGGATCGAAGCACGCCGAATGACACGGATGACTCCGCGCACTCGACGGCGAAAATGACTTGCAACAAAAAAGGAGCAGATGGGACGATATGAGGTAATCATGGGTTCATATCCTGGAGGCCCGGGAGATCAGTTCTCGGAGATGCAAATAACGCGGAGGAATGCCCCGATACTGCACATGATCAACTCGCTACCTCGATATCTATTTCAAGTGACCAACTCCAAGGCAATGCTCGATCCACCCATATACACGCACATAAAGCATGGCCTTTACAAGCCCGAGAGCTCGAGAGGGGGTATCAAAAGGCGGCCCCAAGCAAACACCGACGCTGAAAAAAATAAGGAAGCCACTTATCGTCAACCTTCACTTCCCCCACACATTCTGAAACTCGTCCTCGCCGCCGACGCCGTATTGCGGACTCTTGTTGCCACCTGTTCTGCCGCCCCTGCTGTCTCCCTCCTGGAGCCGGGACCCTTCCCCTGTCGGGCCGTCATCCTCCTGACCTTGCCTGCGTTGACTCGCAGGTTTCTGGAGAGACTTGTGCGGTCCGCTGTCTGCGTCACCTTCGGAGTCATCTGTTGTGATGTCCGTATGAGCCCCGGTTTTGGAATCGGGGGCGATTTCAGCAGTGCCTTTTCCCGTATCGTGAGCCGGACCGGGGCTTCGGCTATTGGCAACCGCTTTCTTCTTGCCCTTCTTGTCGCCCACACCGGCTTGGGGACCTTCTGGGGCCTCCTTTCTTCGTCGTTCCAGAGGGGCGTCTGGATTGAGGGTCGGAACTGAGCTGGTCGAGGCGCGGTTGTAGAAACTGCCGGTGGGTGTGTTCTGGTAAATGCTGGGATGTGGCGACATGAACCGGGCACTTGCCGGTTCGCTTGCGGTGATGACGGGGTACTAAAAGATGCAGCGTTAGCTGACGACCGTGGAGGAAAAAGGATGAGCAGCGGCCCACATTCCAGTCCCCATACTCGAGCTTCTTCGCGCTCTCATACAGAAGCTCCTCGTCAGGATCCAGTATGGGTTCCTCGTGGCTATCTGTGTGCGGAGATAGAGACCCGTTCCGCCTGCTTGGCCCGCCGTTGGCGCCTAAGAGGGGTGTTGTCTGGTTGATCTCGTCCGGCTTTGGTAACCAGTACTTTGCCTTGCCTCCCCGTTCGTATCGCATACCTTCCTTTATCCTGGCCAGCCGTGATCGAGAGGCTTCATGAGCCATAATCTTGTCTCCGGAGTCGAAGACGCGATAGCCGTAGGTGTCGCCAAGGAAGGTCTCCTTGGAGTCTTGGATAAGGTCGCGAATTCCAAAGGCATCCCTGGCGGCATACCTGACGGGCATCCTCGCTGACGCAATCCTGTTGTCGGCGAAGTCGTGCCAGGAGAAGGCGTACCAGTGAGCAATGGCAAACGCCGGCATCTCAATGCAGATCAAAAAGTCCTGGATGGCAGCGGCAATATTGTCGGGAGTGTACCCCTCGACTTGGTCCGGGAGGGCGCCGAGCCAGACCAGAATAGACAGGAAGAAGCCCTGCCAGTACGACGCGAAGATGATGAGCTTGACGCAGAGAAACTTGGGCACCGGGCGGAACGGCTTCAGATCGTTGTGCATGCACACCCAGAACAACCCCAGCGAGTACAGACTGACGGTCACGCTGAGGTTGTAGATCATGCCGCTCCAGAAATAGCCCGAGCTGAGCCCGATATAGCCCTCCTGGTATGTGCCTGTCGCCTTCATGATGATGGCGGCCAGGGCGAGGATAGGCTTGAGCCACGCGTATTGCAATATGCCACGCTTTATGGCGAGAAAGGTGTGCGGATCCGATATGTCGACTTGAGGAAGGACATGGTTGACGGGCCAGACATGGTGAACCGGCTCGCGGCCGTGTGTCATGATGATGAGGGCTCGTTCACCGCCGAGGTAGTTGATCAACAACTGAAAGAAGGTGTAGATGGTGAAGGCCTAGAGAGGTGAGCTCCCGGTCCACTGCGCGCAAGAGGCGGCCCGTACCTCGTAGATGTCTCGCACGGGGTCGAGAAAGTCGGCTGCGGTCCTAGAGACCATGCTGGTCCAGGAGGCAATGGAGTATATCGGAACCCTAGCCGCAGTTTAGCACGGACGACATGGAGCACAGGGTAGGGACGCTGTACATAAGAAGGATCCGGACCACGTATCGCTGAAGCAGCGGCTTTCGGTAGTTCTTGCTGTGGTAGGTAGTTGCTGTCAGCAGGCCATGGCTGATGTCTGGATATCTTGGTGTCGTGGTGTGTTCTGGGGCCGTCTTACGTCTGGAGCCATATCGACCTGGTTCAACAAGCAGATCAGCACACCCGTCAAGCCAGCACAGGATCGGGAATGGGAACGGAAACAGGGCCCGTACACGATGGAGAGCAGGGTCGCGGCGAGGGACGCGACGCCGGCAGTCACGGTCGCTGCCGCCTCGAACTTCTGTCCTGTGCCTCCCCTCATCTTTGTCGACAGCCCGGGAGCATGGAATGGCGGGACTGGATGCGTCTACTATGTAAAGAACCTGCCGCCATCAGGTTACGCGGAGCGTGTCGTTGGGGTGACGGGGCCTGAAAGAGGCGTTGTTGATGACGACGCCCGCAATCCCCAGAGCCCGAGCCTCGAAAGCGCGGGATGGACAGGGATACCTCACGCGCCCCAACCGTTTGGGTCCAGCTGCGGATAGGGCCCGTTCCCTGCTTGTGGACATGCTGCGGGCGCACGGCCCACAGCAGATTCCAGGGGCTTGCCCTTCCAGACTGACGCCAAGCCCAGCTGCTTGCGCCGTGGCAGATCCCTGTCACCCCCCTGCCCTGCTTGTGATCTTCGCGATCTGCACCCGCGCCGTTCGCGACTCCCACCTCGAATCAATGGAAAAGCAGATGGCTTGAGCTTCAAGCTGCATCAATTCGCCCGGATCGTTCATTTGCCATGTGGTAGCCATACCCATACGCCTACGTTGTGCCATCTTCCCCTTCCCTCCAGCAACTCCGAACGGAGGGATGGAGGGCGGCCTAGACCGCAGCATCGCGGCTCAGTAGACCGAGGCCGAGGGGACCAAAGGACGAGAACAACAGCAACATGTCGAGTGGTGGTTTATTCTCGGGCAGTGGAGCGTTCCATCCGTACGTTCGGTCCCGTCCGGGTTCGAGTTCAACCTGCGGGTGCGGGATTCTGACGTTTCAATTTCTTCTAGGCCACTGCTTGGGATCCTTCTCGCATGCGGCGTCATGTATGTGTCCTTGCCTCCCCATTGCTGCTCCGGCTTGTTCATGTGCTGACCTGGCCGGGACAGATCGGTGTTTACCTTGCTCTATTTCAACCGGGTCTTTGCGTCCGTCATTTCCTGGGTCATAAGGACATACACCTGGCATCAGTACGGAGTCTACATCGACATCAGGGCCATCCAAGTCTCCCTGCTCGCCGGCCGCATCTTCTTTACGGGTCTTCGATACCACGGTAACAACGAGACGATTCTGGTGCAGAACGGCCACATTACTTGGGCATACTGGTTGCGGAGGGTCCGCGAGGTGAATGTTGGCAAAGGCAAGGGGCTCGCGCGGGATGCCGATGCCGCTGCTGGTGCTGCCGGTGCTGCTGCCAGTGCTGCTGCTTCTGGCAACCTCCCCTCAAAGCTTCCATGCCGGGTCAAGGTATCTCTGAGAGGCCTGGAATGGTTTGTATACAACCGGAGCCCCGCCTACGACTCGATTCTCTCCGGTCTCACAGATTCTGCGGTGGCCGATGACGCGGCCGGGCCGGCGCGAGGGGATCCGTCGACAGCTGTACCAGATGCCCCGGATCAACTGCGACGGAGGCGGCCGGGGCCGCAAGAAGCTCCCAGGGGCCCATCGCCCGCCCGCTTTTCCGTCTCGACCGAGAAATCAGGTGCGGCTGGGAACGGCAACTTTGCATTCGGCGGTAGCATCGGGGGTGAACGAGCTTCTAGTCCTGGCTCCTCTCGCTCCGACCACGACAGAAATCAAGATGGATATGCCCCAGACGGCAATGCCGACCTTCCATTACTGTTGCAGCTTCTTCCGGTTTACCTAGAATGCGACCGGGCAGCACTCGTAATGGGTAACGAAAACACGCAGGCCATTCTCATCGTCAAAGCAAACTCGTTGTCTGGTGAGATCGATGCCTCCGAGACCGAGACGCCCGACCCTTATCGTCAGTATTTTCGATTCAAGCTCAAGCATCCAGTGATTGAAATGAAGGAAAACATGGATTACAAAGAAGAGCAAGCCAGCCGGGCCGTCCGAGACAAACAGGGCGTCCAGGGACCGCTGTCCCCTCCCAGGCGGTCATTCCTCCATTGGCAGAGGCGCAGGCTGCGGGAGGGCCTCAGGAGCTTGGTCCCGTTCTGGAACAGATCAGTCGAATCTCTTTCGGCATCCAGCAGGGCAATTGGAACTGCTACCAGCCAGCTGCCGGGCTCGGGTCAGTGGCAAGGACTGTCACGATACCTGTCGGATGATGCCGAAGACCAAAAATCGCGGTGGGCTTCGCGCGAGTACGCCGCAGTACCGACGCTCCTGGACAGCCCTGAAGCGGCGCTGACCATATTCTGGGACGTTCCTGGCAAGGTCGGGCCGGTGTCCGCGCTGCCACAGGAGAAAGTCCCCGGTCGAGCACCCAATATCAACGGCGCCGAGCCCCCCGGTTGGGCCATAGCGCTCTCCATCAATGGAGGCTCTATCAACTACGGGCCGTGGGCTGACAGACACCGAGCGGATCTTCAGCGCACCTTTGTCCCCAGTCTCTGCAAGGACGCCGTCCCAGCTCTTCACCTCGCCCCGGGTGCGGATCGGGTGCCGACCCAGTTCAAGCTCTACGTGGAGCTGACGGACGCTACCACCATCCGAATTCCGGTGAGAGAGGCATCAAAAAACTGGAGGTGGAAAGCCGAAGAGCCCACTCCGAAGAAACCGCCTAGCCATAACTCGCGCAAGGCTCGTCGATCCAAGAAATCGGACCAGTCTGCGGACCTGCATCAACGGCCCTGCGGGTGGCTCGACCTGAGAGTCCCTGCCAACGCGACCGTGTCCTATTCCATGGACATGGCCGCTGGCGCCTCGGGATACACCAACACTCTTGATGTGGATCTGCCTAGCTCCGAGATCTCGAGTAGCATCAACCACGAACTGCTCTGGAGGTCAGGACGCCAGAGGATATCCTGCGACCTGTCGACACCGTTGATCTGGAATGCTCTTCGTCAATGGCATTTCAACATCCATAGCGACGATTTGGAACTCTACATTCTCCGAGACCATGTCTTTCTCCTGATCGATCTGGTGGACGACTGGACAAGCGGACCGCTCACAGATTACTTGGTCTTCACCCCTTTCAAGTATCATCTCAACCTCAAACTCCAGAACCTGCGGCTCTTCCTCAACCTCAACGACGCCAACATTGTCAATAACCCGACCGACTTGGAAGACAACACATACCTCATCATTTCAAGCCCGCTGCTCGAGTCTGGGACATGTATTCCGATTGACCAGTACAGACCAAGCGAAAATGCCATACCCTTTGACATCCGCGCCGACACGGTGGCCATCGACCTGCATGTGCCGCCGTGGAACACGCAAGCGCCGTTCCTCGCCTCCAAAGAGGTCGGGCGACTCGAAAACCTGGTAGTCGACGGTGCCTATCATTACAATGCGACCACTTCGCCGGCAAACACCGATACCCTGATCTTGAACGTTACTGGACAGTCACCAATGGTACCCCTCCATGGCTTCGTCATCCGTTATTTCCTCAAGATCAAGGACAACTATTTTGGCGACGATATCCATTTCACAACCATGGAGGAATACCAGGACATGTTGCGCTTGAAGAAGGGCGATCTAGATGCTGAGCTTGCCAACAAGCCACCGCCTAAGAAGTCGAACGACTTGGATGTCATACTCAGCATCAGAGCTGATGATCCCAAGGTCTTGCTCCCCACCCACCTCTATTCCTCGAAGCGACACATACAGATCGACAGCCCGAGTCTGTGCCTCGATCTGCGCTTCACCAACTACTACATGGACCTGGACCTCGTTGTGGCCCCCCTGAATCTTTCCTTGGGAAACACCGAGTCCGGGGCAGAAACCCCAATGAGCGCCACATCGAGCACCCAGATGTTTATCGACGGCCTTCAAATTTACGGCCATCGCCTCTTTGGCCTCCCTCCCACAGAGCCAACGTACATGTGCAACTGGGATCTCTCCGTGGGAGCATTGACTGGCGAGTGCACCACCGAGTTTTTGACCAGCCTTTCCAGCGCAGCCCAGGCCCTCGCCTTCACTTTTGACGACGACGAAAATGCCCTGGTGACATTCTCTTCTATCTTGGTTTACGACGTTACTTTTCTTCGGGTATTTGTGCGTTCAGTGCGCCTCTGGATGCATGTCGAAGACGCGGCATTTCTCTTCTCAACCGGAGCGATTGACGTCAACTACAATGACTGGGCACGCTCACACTATTCGAGGAGAGCCGACATCGCCATACCGGATATTAGACTTTCCTGTCTCAATCCAGAGTCAGCCACAAGACACAAGTCCCGTTCACAGCATGCCGTCGAGGCGGACGCACTTGTCGAAACGAGCGTGCGGGTCGCGATCATCGGACGGAAGGCAGACTTTTCGAGAGAAAGAAAGCTCCAGCAAGATCTTGTTCGCAAGCACGACCAACGGACACAAAGGACTCCGTTCCTCGTCCTCGCAGGCCTTAGCGAAGACGACCCCGTGCCTGAACTGGTCGATCCTCCAGCCCAGAGCGTCCCACCAATCCCTATGCCAGTCCGACCAGAAGATGTCGGGGACGACCGCAAGTCACTGCGCTCCAAGGGGAGCTCGAGGCGCCTGCGCCACAAGTCTTCTTTCCTCTCTCTTGCTACTTCGGCGCCGAGCAGTGTACTCAAGCCTTTCAGCTCCAGACGGTCAAGTGGAAAGGGAAAACTCCCCGAACCTCCCAACTATCGCTTTCCCTTGAGTGCCCGGTTTGGTGAACGAGGCAACTTGTCCATGAAAGACCGAGAGCTCTCTCCGTCCACTCGCCACTCAGCCTTCTATAGCATGCCTGGAGACTATGCCGACCAACAGGATGTTAGCCACAATACCGTTGCCTTTTCGAGCCAGTACTTTGCGCCATACTTTCCGCTCGAGAACATCAGGCCGAGCCATGGAGAAGCGATGATGCAGAGCATTGAGAAGGATGATTCCGACTCGGCCGAATTCGGCTCTGTCACCTTCGACTTGGACGACGTTGATCCGAATCTTCTCAGTGAAGACCACGCATATTCGAGCGTTATTCTCGAGCTGCCGTCGGGTTTGACGGCATTCTGCAATCCCACGTCCCTGCGATATGTTGCGAGCTTGCTCTCGTCCTTGCAGCACGCCGACCCTGATTCTATTCTCGACTCGTTGCAGATGGACGCGATGAAGGGGATTTTTGATGCGCAAAAAGACCAGAAGATGAAGGGGCGCGTCAGCGATTTGCTCGTCAGGCTTCCGCATCTCAACTTTCGCCTCATCACGTCTCCCGAAACGGATTGTTTAGTTTCAGCAGCCGACGAGCAGGATCAGTACGATGTTGCTCTCACCAGGCTCGCCTTTACATCCCGATCTCAGGAGACTTGGGAGGATGCCTTCAGTCCACACTCAAGGGAGGCTCGCCATTCCTTCCATCTCAGATTGGACTCCATGGAGGTGTCGGCGGCGGAGCGACTCCGCGGAATGGACAACCCTCAAGCAGCCG
>FJWA01003504.1_pt1 | contig 10560 bp, 14 predicted proteins | sample 1011891 | NCBI WGS metagenome assembly FJWA01 (sample SAMEA3912450, study PRJEB9761) | metagenome | biome: forest; material: soil | place: USA | collected 2011-06-22 | depth 0.1 m
CGGGGCCCGACCGCTGAGCGGGCCCAGATCGCGACTTATTGCTGCAAGTGTCGCGCTGGTTGCGACATGCCGGGATGCTAACGTCGTAGGCGGGTTTTGACGGCCATGTCGCGGTGCCAACATGGGAAACCAACACGCAATCCCAATCTCGTATTTGCCCGAACGGAATTTTCTGTCGACGGAATTGCCACTGCGAGAGACGTCGTACTCTCTGGTGAGGACCTTACCCGAAACGCCCACCGGCATGGAGCGAGCGAGCAGAGTTTTTAGTCGAGGGCGCCAGCCCCGAACTCTTGTGCGCGCCTTTGGCGGTGGCGTCCAGGTTATGTACTGTAGTAGCTCTTCTGGTTGGCGCATTGGCGGACTTGTGTCGGTGTGCCGGGGCTCGCAGGGCAGAGCTAAGCCCGACAAATCAGAAGGCAAGCTCTTGTCTGCCCATCCTGGGAACGCAAGCAGCCCAGAGTTTCTAGCCCGGGCACCGCCGCTGCGGGAACACTTGGCGTCCCAGTTTGACATCCCCCACCAAGGGGGGTCAGGAGGGGCTCTGGAGGGGGTCGCGGCTCCCGGGATCGAGATTCGAGGCTGCGCGGAGAGGGAGGTGGTGGACGCGCAATTTTGAGGGCTGTTTGGCCATGCACACACCCACACACCCACACACACAACCAAAGCCGTCGAGCCCAAGGCGTGGCGTCGTGGGGCTTTCCGGAATTCGTTTTCCACGAGAACGCCGCCCAGCTAGCGAGCGGTTGCGGAGCCCAGCGTGCTGGATGGGAACATTGTCTCATGGAGCACCATGGAGCACCAAGTGAGGGGGTGCGTCGAGCTTGAGGAGGGGTGATGGCGGGGCAGCAGCGGACATCCTCGCATCCGACGCCTTGGGCATCCACTGTTGACATCGCGAAGCAGAACGTGTCCCGCCCCCCTCCCTCCAATGCCAAAGGACCATCCATCATGCTGACGGGCGTGGGCCGTGATGCAAGGACCCTGCTTTATCGTCGGCATACATACTGTAGTAGTCAGACGCCGGCGGCAGCATCCCGATCCCTACAGGACGCGTCTCTCAAGCCGAAGGAGGAGGGATGCGTCTCAACATCAGTCGTGCAACGTGCCCCAGCAGCAGCCACTTTGCGGGGTACACCTGTGGGCTCCATCGCAGCACCACCATCTGCTGCCCCGCGAGCTCACCGGCGTTGCAGCCACGACAGCAGCGACACCACCACGGTCGACACCGTCACGCTCGTCTGACGCGATGGCCGAGGAGGCAGCTTCCGCAAATAAGTGGTATGGTCTGACAGCTCAGCGACGGGGTACTGAGGCAACGTCCCAGGAGACACTGATAGTAAAAGACGACAAGCGGAAGCAGATGGACCGGCACGATTGATGAACCCGTGACCCTCCTGTGACCTCCGCTTCCCTTAGCTGGTAAATTCAATGCATCGTCAACCACATCAAATGACGTGATGCCGCATTCGCATGCTGCGCGGTGTTTTGCGCTCTGCAAGTGCTTGTTTCAAGCAGTTGTGGCTGGCCAAGGGTCATGTCGGTTGAGCCAGCTGCACGGGGAGTGGCTCTTCCGGGCACCATGAGGCCTCAAGGTTCAACTCTGATAGCTGTGCATGTACGACTTGGCCGCCTCCGTTGGGTGGTGACACCGCCCTGGCCGCCGGCCGGACAGTCGCGTTCAGGGTGACACGGGGTGAGTCGAGGAACCGCGGCGTGGACCTTTGCCGTTATTGTGCTCTCCCTGAGCCGAGCTGTACATAGTAAGCCACCGTGAACCATGGCCGCTTCTTGGTGCGCTTAGCCAACAACCACCCAACAGACCAGATACGGGGTTTGGATGTGTGAAGACGGCAACCAGCCGGTCGCCGCAGACCCGCTCCCGATGCCGTGGATGGATGGGTCGCCGTGTCACGGTCGGCCCGGCCTCGTTGTGTGCCCCCGTCCCGGCCCACCCCCGCACGAACCAGGATGCGCACTGGACGGCTTTTGGTGGGCGATTGGCAAAGGCGAGAGTTGAGTTGGTGGTCCAGGCCCCTGTCGATCAGCGAGAAGCTCCATACTGTGTACATACAGGTGTTTTCTGTACATGACTCTGGAGTGTGGACGCTATCGGAATTATTAACTTTCATCAAGCTGCTGAACTGGAGCCTCACCGCCGTTTCGGGCCCGTGGTGGTTGCACGGATTGGGTGCCGGCTGCAGCAGCCAATCTCCTGGCGAATCTGCCATCTCCGCGCTCGATTGGCCAATGCCTGACTTCGCCGTTGACGTGCCTTGGTCAGAGTGTTCCTCTGCCTCAACCTCGAGTTGATGGCGGATGATGCAATCGTCCACCACTCTGCCGTGAGCAAACCTGATGGAAAGTTGGTACAGAAATAGGCTGCGCCTCTGTACATAGCAAATCTGTACGCATATCCTGCTGTCAACTCTGGGCCTGCAAAGCGCTGGAAAGCGAAAACCTGCCTGCCAGGGAATATCTTGGGCGAATTGCGAAAGCGGCGTCCCAACGTGACGGTTGCGTGCCGCCCACAGGCATGGCACCCCCCCCACCGCAGCCAGGGAGTGATTGGGGGTCAATCACCTGTTCGGTGGCTGCTGCGACCGACCGCAAGCCCCCCGACGCATGTCTGTGACTGATGCAAACCGCCCAACGGCTGCGCCACTCAGACAGATCACAGCTGAGCGAGCCAAGCCAAGGAGCGAGCGGCGGTCGCGGGGGGATCTGAGACATGCCCCCCAACGACACATCCCAACAAGCGAGAAGAATTCTCCTCGGTGTTTGTGATTGGCTAGATGCGGCGTGCTGCGGCGTTTTTCGCCATGTTTTCTTTGACTCACGACTTTCGAGGTGCATCAACTTCAACGGCACGCTCTGGCGATCCGACATTCGGCTCCGACTCCGACGCGGGAGATCACCACGAAACTTCTCGCTTGACAGCAGCTTTCGGAGGTGGCGAGCGATCGGTGGGGTCTGTGGAGGTTTAAAATAAAACCCACCACAAGCTGAGGCTGCAGAATGGTCCGCGCTTCGGCACGACCACCTTCTTGCTTCCATCTTGCGTCTTGCCGAGTCCAGTTGCGCAATTGTTGCAGAGCCCGGGCCGTGTTCTTTGTTCGGCTTGCCCAGCGAGAGGAGCGCATTTCGGATTCCTGCCCCTCATTGGCTGGGCGGCATCGACGAGGCGCATGTTGGGCAACCTGGGCAGGCGTGCCGGGCACAGTGCGCAGTTCTGGTTCGAGGAAAGAAAAAGAAGGTCAAGAAAAATGTAGACAGGACTTGGCCGAGTCTCGAGAGATTACGGTAGGCTTGTCCAGGCGTGCGCACAATGCGACGACGCCTGTGGCACCGAAATGGCTTGCAGCTCGACGCAGCATTCTGCCAAGTTGTGTGCAGATTGATTGAAGGTGCGTGAGGCGAGACGCGACAGCTCGCAGGAATGACGTCAGGTTGCAGGGCGTCGAAGAAAAAATTAACCAGGCCAGTCCGAATCCGGCCACGCTGCTTTCTTGGCCCGTATGTTCGTCCTCGTCGCCGTTCCAGAAGGCTGCCAACAACGGAACCGTGGAGGGCCGGAACCAGGGCGAGTCGAGGTCATGAGACCTCGTTGCATATCACGACGGCGTATTATGATCGACAGGGCGGCATGACTGCAACTTGTCCTGATCTTGACTCACCTGTGCTGCGAGGAGGCCCATCCGCCGCCGGATCCGAGCCGGCGCGCCCGACATGACATGACATGACATGAGTTCATCCGCTGCAACCGCGTGCGGGGTCGTCGTGCTTTCGCCCGGCAGCAGTTCCAGCCTTGCCTGAGAGGATATGCCGGAGTGGTGAACGGCACAGCTGGCGAGGATGAAGCTGTGCTGCTATGGACTGCAAAGCATACCAAGCACAGTGGGCAGGTATCCGCTGTGCCCGCATGAGATGGCAAGCGATATACACAGTAGAGGCGACCTCTAAGTCGGGTCCCTTGCCCACGCCGAGAAGGCTGCTCCCGTCTGCTGACAGGCGGGGGCTGTTCAGACATTCCGTGCAGAACACCCAGTCTGTTCCATCCCACACTCAGAAACCTGGAACACCCCCATACACAGTACGGAGGCGAGCCTGGTGAATGGCCGTCCCAGCCAACGAGGACCAGGGAAGGATGCATACTATGTACTGTGTACAATGCACCAAGGCAAGCTCCTGGTTGGGTTCGTCCGGGGGACGCACACCACCATGGCCACACCGCCATCGACGCACTGCGCTGCAGCACACCAGCATGGAAGCCAGCAGGACAACTCACCAAGGGGCCTGGGTCTAGCCGCCGCTGTGTCGTATCATGCCTGCCATTTTTTTCGTATTAATCTCCTCCGGCAAAGTGTAGTGTATCGTATCCAATGCAGCACCTCGAAGGCTGTCGTTTCACCCCGGCCCGTCCACTCTCTCGATCGGTATCGCGAAATCCCCCCCATCCCCATCGAGAATCCCATGTGGTGGTCACCCGCCACCTCGGTAAGCTGGAAACTCGTGGGAGTCGAAAAGCTGGAGAAGCCCCGTCGCCGATCGGGACCCTCCATGCTTTGGCGAGAACCCTGGATTGTCCCCAGCGAGGCACCTCGTGTCCTGAATGCGATGCGTGACAATTGTGTCGCCATCTTGCCCGTGAAACCACAGAGACAGTCTCGAACTCGAGTTGACCGTCGATGCCGACACCCGCTCACCCGCCGCAGGGGGCAGCCACTGCAGCGTCCTGTACAGATTACGGAATCCTGTCGTTGTACCGTACATCGCTGGAGGTTGGCATTCTGTGCGCTGGTGCTGTCCGGCGCTGCTGATGCAACCTTGTTTTAAGAGGCCGAGACATCCATGCATTTCTGATGCAGGCCATGCATCGTGTGCCGCGCGGTGAAGGCCCTCTTGGCGCCGCCGTCTTCCGATGCCCGATGAGACCACTTCCGACAAGCTCAGGGATTGGCTGGGGGCCGACTGGGGGCATCCTGCAGTCGATCGATCGAAGAGGAAGTTGTCCGACGGACATATTCTGCCACGCGCTAACGCTCGACAGAGGTGGAAGAAAACAGTCGTGTTTGGCGCATAGTTTCGGATATTAATATGGCCAGGATGTCCAGCACTTGGAGTGGACGGGGAAGGGAACGCGATACAGACCGTTATTTGCTCCGAGAAGAGGTGGCGGGCGGCGAACATGGCGAGCTGGGCGCTTTGATGCGGACATGATGCGACTCTTAATCAGCGACGGGTTTCTGGAATTGTCTGCGGAGAGGCCGGGTTGTTTGGTACACGGAGTGCGGAGTGCTCCCGTGCACAGGACCGCGACGCGAGGTCGAGGCCTCGTCGGGAACAAATGGCTGGTCCCGTGAGCGACGTGTCTCGGCTTCGAGGGTGTCACTTCTTTTTTCGGGCGTCGCACTTTTGGGAGGTCCTTTCGCTTTCGGGCGTCTCTGAACACAGTCCCAAAACGGCCAATTGACACGGTCCGAGCACACCTTCCCGTGGCTTCCACGGCGTCCAGCCGTTGGGATGCGCGCGAACTCCCACGTGTGGGAAGGGAGGGGCAGAGATGAACGGCCTTTGATTGGCCAATGGCAGCCGATAAGACTGCGATTGGGAGTGCCGGCAATCTGCTGGCCGCCACTTTTGGGAATGGTTGATACTTACGGGGCAGGCAGGTGCCCACGCAGGCCTTCATGATAAGAGAGCAACATTGCACACCGCCTGCCGACTGTGTGCAACGCCTGCCTGCAATCAATCGGCCGTGATATCACAGCCTCTCGTCCTCGGTTGTGAAGCAGAAAGGGATGCGCATCGGTGGCGTCGCAGACCACCGCGGGCCCGTTGGGGAGTGTGTTTGACGAGCGACCCAACAACGAGGGCCGCGATCGTCGGCCCTGTGACATGTATTGTACTGTACCGTATTCCCCAAAACACTCGAGCCGCACCGTCAACAAAGTCCATTCCCTCCGTCTATGGGAATGTCGAGAGAGAGAGAGAGAGAGACGATGCCGTTGAACTGCGCCCGTGACTTGGCGCTTCACCGAATTCATATTTTGCCCAGAGCATCAGAAATCATCCAAGGAAAACCCCAAATTGGGCGCAGGATATTATTCGCGCTGACGGCCGCGGGATTCGTGGGGGTTCATATCTTGGGTGGAAGCAGTGGACCCGGCGCTCCGGGATTTCGATGCTTGGGAGTTGGGGGCCATCCGTCCCACTTCTTCCATGGCTGAGACTGTGGACCGGTCTGGTGTTGTCTTTGTTGGGCTGACGGCACCTTGAGAGGCTGAAACAATCCGTCATGGCCGATGAGAAGCCAACGGGCTGCGACGCCGTTGACAATGTGGTCATGCGTCGCCGCGCCGCATGCTGGGACCGTCAAACCGCAACTTGCAACTGGACACGGAAACAAAACTCAGGTCGCAGAGGATGCTGATGGATCCAACTGGGGAGCAAGCCTGGCGCAAGTGGAACAAAGACCTCACTTTCGCAAACCCCCCCGCTGGCGAGCCCTGGTAATACGGATACCCCGCCCCCAGTGCGATTTTCAGTGGCGCATGGACTGGCTGGGGCACAAAACCAGAAACGGCGAGCTTTCATCCTGATCGACTGGAGATGCCCACACACTTGACGGCTGTGCTTGAATCCGGGGTTCCCGCCCGCTGCCCTGCTGCCCTGCTGGAGCCCGTGCCGGCACGGCAGGTTTCCCCACACGGGGAAATCGGATGAAGCCATTTCAACCTGCGTCTGCGCGGCTCGGGAGGCGAAAATAGACGCCAACAGGGCGCCGGCAACAGTCGTCGGGGCTCGGGAAACCTTCGTGTTCCCTGACCTAGGTGGCCAAGGGGCCAGCTTTTGGTGGACAGGATGCGCCGAGTACACAGGAGAGGACGGAATCGAGCCCGTGCGGAACCTCGAAGATGCGGAAACTCAACAAAGGAGAGTTTCGCGGCCAACCCCGGCCCCCATTGTTGGTGGGCTCCGCGGACATCAACCTTGATTGAGGGCTGCTCCCCACGCACAAACCAGACAAACCAGGCCGATGGCAGCGGAAAAAGAACGGGAACATGCAACTTCCCTGGTTTGCTGAGAGGCTTGTGCGATGGCGTCGCTTCAGAGCATGGGCACGGTCCAGGGGCCCGGGTCTTGACCTTGCAAGTGGGCAACTGGCGCGACGCTAGCGGCACTTGTGGACCCGAAACGCCCAGGCCAGGAGCNGCCGCTCCATGCCGCTGGCAAATCAGCTCCTGTCAGGCGAGAGCTGGCGAGAGCCGTGCGCCTTGTCCTGCCTTGGTCTTGGGGCGAGAGAGAAAGAACACACATCGCACCAATTCAATTCAACTCTGTGCTGCCCGTCGGCGAGAACACNCAGCGTGGGATGACAGATCGTCGGCCCCGGGTGGGCATCGTCGGTGCCGCCAGCTCGAGCCGCCGTCCAAGACTGCGAATCGGTGGTGCGGTGTTGGGCCGGCCGCCGTGGTCCTACTGTAGTGATCTGTACGTCCTTAGTCATGGACGAGACTGTGCCTTTCGTGTCGTTGGCGGCGACGGTGGGTCACCCCTACAAAGTACACGCCGACTGCGATGATCTCCAGGTCAACAAGCATCCCCTCCGAGTCCAGGCCGCCATCGCCGGTGGGGTTCGCAAGCCGGGAGCCGCAACGGCGCGACGCCGGCGCTCATGTCAATCTCTGGGATCTGGGATCCGGGATCTAGGATTGTGCTGGAATGTGCTTCATAGGGGGGAAGCTGGGCGGCCTTGGAGCGCGCGGGGATGAGTTGCAATGCGCTCGCAAGGAGCTGCCCGTGAGCAGCCGCGTCGGATCGACCAAACGTCCGTGTCGTATGGTATGACGGCGGCGAGGGGGCTCTTATTGCCCTGTATCCTGTACTCAGGACACACGGTGTTCCTTGGAACCCGTCAGCAATAATAAGCCCAGCCCGAGGGCATCTGTGCTTTGTCTGCGATGTGATGAGAATGCCCGCGCCCATGCCCTGGCCTGGTGCCCTGGTCTGGTCGAGCCCTGGTCGAGACGGTGGAGGGGGCGGCGCATTGGTTTGGCTGGTTTCCTGCGGCGTCGATGCTGAATGGCCAATCGACGGCACCAGCACCAGCGTGCCCCGCTAAAAATATTTTTTCCAAGGACTTGTTCCCTGCAGTGTTCGGTGAAAGGTCCCACTTGAAACTTTCGTCGGTGTAACACGGATTTCAAGAAATGTCGAAAACAGCCTGGAAACAGGAGAGTATCGCTCGTCCGTCCGTCGCATGGCACCGCCGGGCAATGTCGTGACCTGTGCATCGATGTCCTCTGCAAAATCCATACACAGTCGGCCAACAAGCAGGTCGGAGAGGCGCGCACAGGGCGCGGTGCGGACGGACACCTTCATGGCGCAGCCCAACAGACTCAACAGCCCGCCGACATGCGACACGAACCACCAAACGAAACGACCTCCAGTCCCGGTGGTTAGCGCGCGGGAGTTGCGCCGGCTGCCGAGTGCCTGACAGAAGCGTCCAGAACACACTGGCCTCCTTCCCATCGCATCACCATGACTCTCTGGCATGCATACTATGTAGTAGGTCGCAAATGGTAAAACATACGACGCTGTGTCCGGCACTCGGCCACCTCGTCCAGTGCGTCGCACTTTTTTGAGCCTCGCTCTGCCGGCCGGAGCAGTCGTTGGCTGTTTGGCTGGCTGCAGGCCTTGTCCCTCCATCATTCCACCGACGTCATTGCTGCAGCCGTGCTGCCAAGCACGTCGCACCCCACAAGGCAGGGGAAAACGCAGCTTTGTACGTAATTACCGTCGTATCTCCATCAGTACTGTGTACGTGATACGAATACCGACCAAGCTCGCTGGTGGTCTGAGGAGTGAAGCGACACCGCGCTGTTGCTGGTGTCATGCTCGCCGTCGTCCTCGCTGCTGCGTATTCTCAGGGGCTCTTCTCGCGGTGCCAGGATCCGGGGCCCTCGAGCGTGGGAAGCCCATGCCGGATCCAGCACGGGACAGTGCGCTAACCATCATCCGTCATGCTTGAGCTGGAATGATGCTGCGCTGGGTCTGCCGACGTTGCTCGAGTAGCAGCCAGGCGCAGTCTATCTCGACGTTTGCGGTCAACGCGGCATCGAGTACGATTCAGCAACGAATAGACAGCGCTTGGCCGCTATCATTTGTTCGGATGCCCTCCATGTCACGGCCGCCGGCATCGGTCTCAATCGGATCCCTGGGGGTGCTGGGAAACGTTATCGGACTCGGCGACTCGCCGCACACAGTGCGCGCACAACAGAGTACCACGCCGAGCAGGGGCGATGCTCGTGGTGGGCAGGAACTGCGGCCTGGTTGGTTTGGGCAAGCCCGCCCCCCCCCGCTGGCCCAGGCGCTGTCGCCTTGCCATCGGCCCCGCTGCCCCACTGGCTCCCAAAAAAAAAGCGAAGCGGTGGAGCACGGAGGGCCCCACCGGTCTCTTCCTTGCATGCGGCTTGCAGGATGCATCTGCGTCTGGTGTGCTCGGTTCACGCCTCCCTGCTTCTGCTTGCTCATCCATCGAGTGACTTTTGCAACGCTTACTCCTCCATCCCTCTTTGCTGCTGCTGTTGCCTCCTCCTCCTCCCACAGCACACGGTCTCGTCTGCTTGTCCCCCCCCCTCGTCTGTTGTCTGCCCTCGAGCAATCTGGATTGCAGCTGGCTGTCCGTTCTCGCCTGCAGCGCCCGCATTGCAGATCTCGCCTGCATTGACTCGCCCCCGCCACAAGGCATCCCGGGAAGCTTCTTCTGCCTGTCAGTCAGACAAAGGGTATTGCGTACGACAGATACATCAAGGTACTGTAGGCGGGCCCCCATAACGTTTTCTGGCGCAATCCCATCCTTGGCCCATGGTCCATGGTCCACTGGATGAGAGGTGGTTCCAGGTTGCTTGCACTCCCCAACCTGGTCTCTTTCGCCCCACCCCCCATCCGCTCACTCCTCGACCCCGTCCTGGTCCTTCAAAACTGGCTCGATCCCGCCGCTCCAGTCGAGCACTCCTGTCTCCTCTCGCCGCCAACCACCATCCACTGTTTTGTTTCTTTTTGACAAGCCCCAACGAGGCCCATCACCTCGTCCCGGAGGAGGCTGCTGACAGGTCGCAGCCCAGGACCACCATCAACGAGGACACCTGCCCGGAGCCCTCGCTGACGTCGTCCTCCCACCTCGCCCGCACCTCGACCTCATCCTCATCCTGACCCCCCTCGGCCGCCTTTCCAGCGACCCAACCGGGCGGATTGGCCAACGAGACCGCCACCCGAACCAGAAACAGGAGCCATCCCGGCTGATCCTGTCTCTGCGACGACTCGGGAAGGGCCATCGAGGGTGTTCCCACTCCCTTTCTCGCCCACTGTCGGCCGCTCGCTGCCCCGGACCGACAAGGAGCTCAACTTGTTGCTGGAATATTGCCAGTTAGCTCCTGTCCGGTTCTTGATTCGAGCCGCAAACAGTCAGCAGGTAGGCCATGGTCCCAGTTCTGAGTAATAGCACAGAGTTTGGCTCGCCATTGTTGGCCGCACAATCAATTCCCACCACATACC
>FJWA01000401.1_pt1 | contig 10532 bp, 12 predicted proteins | sample 1011891 | NCBI WGS metagenome assembly FJWA01 (sample SAMEA3912450, study PRJEB9761) | metagenome | biome: forest; material: soil | place: USA | collected 2011-06-22 | depth 0.1 m
CCCGCCGCAACTCACACGCCCCGGGACCCAACCCGCGTCGCCGCTCGACAACAACCACCGCCACCACACCCAAAACGCCCACCACGCCCACCACGCCCAGGATCCCGCAGCCCAATACCAGCCTCCCGGGGACGACCGCCCCAGACGCGACCGGCCCGCGCATCTACTGGGACATGCTCTTGGACACGGGCGCGACGCTCCCCTGCCTGTACGAGGGCGACATGGCCAAGCTGCAAATCAACCGGGACACGTACGCGGCGCAGTCGAGCCGGACCATCTCGACGGCCGACTCGGTCGTCCAGGCGCGCGTGTACGAGCTCGACGTGTGCATCCGCACCGGCGAGGGCGGGCCGATGCCGGTCGGCGTGCCCCCCGCTCTGCCCCCAACCCCTTATTCCGAGTCCCCTCCCTCCGTTTTCCCCGCCTCCCCCATCACCAGGTCCACCACCGCGGCCAGCCGGCTTGTGCGGGAGAAGAAGGACAAGGAAGAAGAGAAAGAAGATCCCCATACCCTGAACTGCACCATCCCCGTCATCGCCTTCGAAGGCGAATCAGCCGACCATATCAGCGGCAACCAAGCGCCGGACCGACTCAGCGGGATCCTCCCGCTGCACGTGTGCTACACGTCCAGCGCGCCAGGCAACTTCAAGCTCTGGATGGGGCGGGAGAGGCGGGACGTGCTCGGGACAGGGCGGCTGCCAGGGCATCGGCGGTACGGGGAAGTTCTCGGCGGGGAGAAAGCGCAGGTGGTGCCGCGGGCGACGCCGAAGAAGCCCGGGCGGTGGCCGCCGGGTCGGGATCTGGGGACGCCGGAGCGGGTGGTTTTCGAGCACAAACTGACGGACAGCACCGGGCGCATGGTGAGGGATGAGGAGGACACCGATGGTGGGAAGATTGTCATAAGCGGACCAAGTGCAATCGACTTTGACCGTCTAGGTGGTGGTGATGGTGCCACGATTGGGGAGGTTGAGGTGCTGCGCATCAAACGCAAGAAACAACCAGCAGCACCAACAAAGGTACCAGCAAAGCCACCGGCAGCACCAGCAAAGCCACCGGCAGCACCGCCAAAGCTAGCGGTGGCACCAGCATCTCGGCCAGCGAAGCGACGAGGAAGCGAGGCTAAGACACCCACGAGGAAAAGAACCAAAAGTGAACGGGCTGACGAGAAAGCTTGAAGTTGAGCACAGGGGTTTGAGGAACTAACAGAGACCATATGGCGCGAAAGGAGATGGGACAAACATGTACATCAGAGACTGTACTTTTTTTTGGTTTATTTCTTTGAGCAGCTACCTGCTTGCGGTGCCTCGAGATGACTGATTAGCGCTGAGCAAAGATCATGTTGCCTCACGGCAGATCAAATGCCCGACCAGATTCCATCCCATCCACAGTGGCCTTGTCCCTGTGCGGCCACATCCCGTCCGATGTCCGATGGTGCACAACCTTTGCACACCATCTCGTCGCTCGCCAGCAATGTGTTGCACAGACCGCAAGTGGGTTGTCACCCCGATGAGGGTGCTGCTGGCAATCGCAGCTCCAGGCGAAGAGGACCGAAGGGGTTGTTCCCTTGGTCCATTCCCATCCCATCCGACTGTCCTTCCCTTGTCCCTTGAAAAAACCCGTCTGGGTATCCCGCAACTTCACAACTGTGCCAATCTTGTTATTTGCCTTCCAATCACCACGGCTGTCCTCCCTTTTTACCCCGTCGTCCTCTGATCAAATTCTCCGCCAGGGGGGGGAGAAGTCTCATGTCCGATGTTGCCGAGACGTGTGGTGCACTGCTCCACCCCAAAATGGATCGATGGTGTGCACCCTCCTTTTTTTGTTGAGTTTCGTTTATGGTCAAGAATTAACGTGGTTTGTCGAGAATCGGCGGTATGGCCCAAGGACATCGTCAGGTCCCACGTCCACCACAGCGCGCTGCAGCCATGATGCAGCTGCGCCAGAGATGTCCCAGAAAGAAGTGAAGTCGAAAAAGAAATCCGCAAAAATTCAACGCTTATGCCATGACGCTAAATGATCCTGTGCAAAGAAAGAGCCAGATGCATGCAATCTTTTTGTCTTCCAAGGTGGTATATTTCAAGATGCCCTGAAGAAAGTGAAAACGAGGAGAGGAAAAACGACGCCGGTTGTCCTTTGGGGGGGGGACAGAGCCGCAAAGGAACAACAACCCGAGGGTCCCTGTAAGCGGGACCTCAGTACGACATATGAGATGCGGTGCCACCGAAGTAGTGGGAGCCGGCCATATGTTGGTGTTGTTGTTGCGGAAGCTGCGGCTGCGGGTACGACGTCGCATGGCTTGATTGAGGTGTTGGCGTCACCGGGCACCGAGGCGGCACCTGGTAGTCTTTGATCATGGCATTGCCATGGCCAAAGCACGTGCCGTCGGGTGTGATAGGAGGCGTCATGTAGCCGTCGGCGACACCGTGAACAGCACCGAGACCCTTGTGAGGCGTGCTGTAGACGTCGACCGCCTTGTTCGAGAGGGTGGGTTCCGAGGGCGGCGAGGGCGGTGCCCCTCTCCGTGCGATCGCGGCTTGCTGGGCGAGGAAGTCGGCAAGCTTGCTCGAGACCTTCAGGTAGTGCTGGCTGGAATATTTCCGAGCCAGCGTGACCGACGGCTGGTGCAGGTGTTGCGACAGAGTGAGCAGCGTCACGTTGTCCGAGTGATCCCACTCGCCGTCATTGACCTCGGGCTTGCCCAGGATGGCGCGGGCGAGCGCGAGCGAGGCCCTTGCCATGACCGAAGGCTTTGTTGACACAAAGTCCCGGTGGTAGAGGGCAACCTCGCAGATGTAGGCCGCCATGTGCTCCACCTCGAGGCTATCCCGCTCCTCGGCCACGACCAGCTGAGTGAAGAAATCGACGGTCGGATGACCAATGTTCCAGTCCAACGTATTCAGAACGTGCATCTCCATCTGTGTGAACATGCCCGCGTCGTAGAGGCCGCAGCACATGTTGTTCAGCTCGTTGATTTGAGGCACCCTGTCCTTCTTGTCTCCGTACTTGGCAGCGATGAGAAGGGCGGCGCAGCCAACCAGCTGATAGTGCTGCTTGTACACCACCCGCTTCGAGCAGTACCGGTCCAGGAGGTTGACCGTGAGGAANAGGGTCTCGGGAAGGAGAGAAAACGCGGAGTGGGCCTCNACCAGGAAGTCGATGAGATATGGCCGCATAAACCATTGGATCTCGCGTTGCATGTCGATCAGGTTCGCATCGGGTAATGTTTCGTCCTGGAGGGAGAGAGAAGCAAGCGAGTTAGTGACCCTGTGCAGCAAAAAGAACAACCCGTTGGCGCCCTTGGCCCCCCGACCCNACCGGCGATTTTCCGTACCTCCATATGACGCATGTGCTGCATGATGTCCTCCAGATACTCGTCACAGGCCAGCCTTGAGAGCTCGTTCGCAATCATCTCCTGCTTGTTCCGCGCAAGCATCTTGGCAGCATCGCGCACTGTCATGCGCTGGCTGGACTCGTCGGATTCGACAAAGAAGGTGTCGTCGGAGGGATAACTCGAGTACGCCATCTTGAGTCGTGTGTCGGTCGAGACGTCGAAATGAGGGACGGTTTGTTCCGAGTTCTCCAGGAATCCAATGGCAGTATTAAGATAAAAAAGTTGGTCGAGCCAAGGGAGTGAGACGTCGACCGAGTACGATGACTAGTATTAGAGTATTAAAGAGTGTGGTGAATTAGAAGTACCGAAAGGAGTGACTGTGGCTGGAAAATCCGCTGATTTTGATGCTGGAAAAAAGAAAGAGAGAGACGAGTCGTCTCTGGTGGCCGGGCGGTAATGAACTGTGTCGACCGAGGATGTCTAAACCATCAAAGTCAGCACAACGCATTCTTGAGTTCGGTGGTATTCTGATGCACAATTGCAGAGCGGCCCGCTCTCCGAGATCCACTCCATCAAGGGGCAGAAGCAGAATTGCTGGCCGTGATTCGGCCGATCGGACCAGTGGAGACTCGGACCGACACGAACGAGATTCTGGCGAGGCGCGAGGCGTGCAAGGAGGGTCAAGAACGGATGGGATCCCTTACTGCCACGGTTGCGGGTCGTCGAAAAGGACCGACGCAAAATAACACAATTCCTGACGCTTGGGTGGGAGCAACGAGTTAACGTGTCCCACGGCAGGCAGTCAACGGATCGCCGGGCGATTAGGCCTGAGGGTGAAAGATGCCGCGGATTGCAGGGAGAACCCGAGTCGGCATGTATCTGCAGAGGGAGCAAAAAATGGCCATTGTTCAGCAGCTGTTCACACCCAGAAAAGCTTCAGTCTGCCCGGACTGATGGCTGACAGGCAGCTGGCATCAGGAGGGGGGGCTGCGACAAGAAGAGAAATTGGGACGTTGGGACCATGGTAAGAGAGGCTCACACATACCACTCTCAAAGCCTCGGCAGGGCCAGGGAAAAAGGGCTTATGCACCGATCGAGATCATGTAGATGACGGCGAGTCGCTCTTGGCTCGTCGGTCGGCGGCAGATAATTGTCGAAATGACCCTGGTTTCCCGGTGGAAAACGCTGCCGTGCTTCGCTCGAGGTCGAGGCCGACGTCGAGGTCCGGAGCTGGCGGGTTGGAGGAATGGGAGTCGAGATGGAAGTCGGCGTCCCGGAACGAAGGGAGCAGCCGGGAGAGCGGGCAGGATTCCTCGCCGTCGAACCGAAGAATGCCTGGGCGGTTGGGGGAGGGCGAGTCAAACCAGGACGCAGGGTGGAACTCGAGAGCGTGGAAAAAAGTCGAAATCAGGAACGTGGTGAGATTCCCAATTCCAGCCTTTCTTTGCCAGATGTTCCAGCTCTCTCTGCACGCACCAGGCCGGCCGTGTCCTTAAATGGGCTGGGGGGGAGGAAGCTTGTCGGAGGGCCCAGGATCTAAATCTCCGCCTTCCCTCCTTTTCTCAGACCGAGAAAGGGAGTCCACGGGGGGATGTTGGAAGGGACGGTGCGGGAGAGGGAACGACTGGTTGCGGATGGAGGAGAAGGGAAGGGGAAGGAGAGGAGGGGAGGTAGATATTTGTCCCAGGTAGGAGGAGGATGGGGAGAGGAAAAGGGAGTGGAAAGGAGCGCAGAGATTGGTTAACGGCCGGTTTAAGACAGGAGCCCCCAGCTCGCGACCGGAGGAGCGCTGAGCACCAAGCAGCATGCAGCACAGGCTGCGGGCTGAGGTACTTCGTACCAGCCCTGGGCCTGGTGCACCACCGCGGGCTTGCAGGGAAAACCAGGCCACCCAGGCAGCTCAGCAGTCCGGGACGCTTGCCAAGAGCCCGCCTCGGCCGCCTGTGCAAGGTCTTGGGCTCCGTAATCCTCTCCTGCTGGTCCCCACCTCCGTTGTGCAAAAAGGGCGAAGCCCCAGGCAGGACGCGGCCGTCCCCAAAACCGGCCAAGGACGAAGGCCGACGCCCAATCGTGGTGCCCCGTCCCTCGCGAGACGCAACTCGTGGGGCTGCGAGCCAGCGTTTCCTGTGTATTCTGTATCATCATTATGCCTCCCAAACACTCGACAGAGGTTGTCATGCGGCCATTTTCCCCGGCCAGCCTGGGGAGTCAGGCAGGTCCAGTACATGTGTCGGGATGGATTCTGTGCGGTGCTGGATGTCCCTGACTTCTGTAGGTTCGACAATCAATACGCGTCGCGAGGAGCCGACGGCCTGGTTGCATGGCCCGCCTCGCGTGAGGCAAAGGTGCGGCATCCATTGCATCGCACGTCACTTGCAATCCTTCCATTCCCTGGCCTCCAGGTTCCTTGGCTGCCCTCCTCTGAGTGGTGCCGGTGGGGTTGCGGAGGTCGCACTCGTTCAGGCACGGCCAGGAGGAGGCTCGCTGCTGGCTGGCGCGCCGGGGCTGGTGGTGGGCGACGGTGGAATTGAGTGGACTCGTCGCTCGGCTGGGAAATTCAGGCCAGGTGGAGGACGGCAGGGATCTACGGCTGCTNGGGCACGGCGTGCAGGNCCCTCTGGCAACTCCNTCCCCCGTGGTCANCCACTCAGAGCCCCCGACGGTGAGGAGGCCCCAGATGCACCAGGAGGCGGCCCGCAGGGAAAATTCAATTCAGAGACACGGTACCATAGCACGCGCCCCAGATCCAAGCGTCGCACTTCAGAGGGGCTTGTTGGTGTTTCCCTGCTCCGCGGATGCGTGTCGCGGTATGGTGGTGTCTGGCGTCTGACATTCAGGACGAGGCGCGATGCTCTCAGATCATGCTCACGATTGCCGATTTGTCGATTGTCGTGTTCAGCTGCCCCCGGCTCGTGTCTGCGACATAATCGCCTTGTTAAGGTGGTGTCCACAAGGCAAGCCGGCAGCCCGGCAGCCCGGCAGCAAGACTCATGGAGTCTGGCAGATAGTGTCGAGCATGATGCACAATGAATGCAGCCAGGTGGGAGTCGGCGGGATTGCAAATGTGTTTTACGAAGCCTCTAAACCCCTAATAGTCCCAGTACGAGCCCGTCCATTTCCTAGTGAGATTTCACTGACTCAAGCGAGCAAACGGCGGGGCCGGAACGCTGGGGGTGGGTTCACATTAGGTGGTCCCTCGCAGTTGATTTACACATTTGTTGTGTGCTTGACTCCTTGTTTGTTTGTTGCATCAATGCGGTTCCATGGGATCGTCAGGCCTCATCTTCTGGCCGCCTGCCTCAGAGAGCCAGTGAAAACGCCATGCCACAAGCCTCTCGTCATGGCTTGTTGCTTGGACGCTCAACCAACCGAGACAGCCGGGCCACCAACCCCCGGCGGACAGGGACGGCACTTGCTGGAGCACTTGCTTGAATCGCATCCCAAAGACAAGGACTGCGTGTCGTGAGCCACAAGAAGTGGAGGGGCCCTCCTGTGGTCAGGCCAACTGCAGGTAATCCGGAATGAATTGGGTTTCCCCCCCCCTGGCAGTTTTGAGAATCCGAAGATACACCAATGTGCCCATCCATCCAGCCAGCCAGTCCACGAAAGCTTCAACGGGGTTCACCTTCCTTCCCCGAGGTTACGTCAGGATCGACGAGCCAGTCGAGCCGACTCGTCGATGCCCTCCGCACTGCAACGTACAGGGAAGCATCTGAAGCACCCGGCAGATGGCGAAATCCGGTTGGAGACCTCGATCGGGATCCTTCAGCCCAGCCATACGTCCCATTAAAGTTGACGTTGGAAGGGGTCCGGGCTGGCGTTTTAAACGTTGACGTTTCTGCGTGAGAAGACGGCGGGCTTGGGTGCTGCAAATGTCTGAGTGAGGCGTTTGGCCAGTTGCGGTTTGGTCAGCTTCTTTCTTTATCAGCCGCTAACGTTAACGCGTTGCATCTTGACTCCTCTTTTGAATCCTTGCACCCTTCCACCAAGGCTGTCCGTCCAGGTTCCAAGGTTTGTCTGGCTTCGCGTGTCATCCGTGCTTGGCGTGTTCGCGTTTAATGGCCTGGCTCGGGGAGCCAGTGAGGTGAGAGAGACACGGCCCGCTTTTTCAGAAGGCTGGCTGGCAGCTGCAGGACGGGCCAGGGCCTCCTCGGCAGCCGCTTCGAATTCAAAGACTCGCAAGCTTGCCCACATCGTCGACAGACATCCATTGTTCCACCTCACTGAGATGAGGAGGGCCGGGTATCCGGGCCACCAGCACAACTCGGCCTTTCGCTGGCCAGCGGGGTTTGACAATGCGAGGTCTTTCCAGACACAAAATGACCAAACACCACGGCTGCGGTGCCTTGCTTTCACCGATGCATCTCGGGCAGTCTCTGCCGGTCGGGCAGCCAATCAGCACTCCCGACGCGTTGCTGTACGACTTCAATTTAACCATGCGTGTCAACGACAGGCTCGTCCAATCCAGCGGACTGGTTGCCGGTGTCCACCGCGGGCTCCCAAAACAGGCCCGGCAGGGATCGCGCGACAAACGGGAGTAACAACCAAACCAACAATCCAACACTCGCATAAACTCGAACCGGTCGCTGCAACGCCAACGCGTGAGATGGCTATCCATGGCTCTCCGTTTCCCTCTCCGGGCTGAGAGAACGGGCCGCCAATGCCAATCCCGGTGACCACCCGCCGGTCAGTCTCAAGCCCCGGGGTCCCCTCAATTCTTGGCACCTCCTTTGGCTGCTGATGGCTCGATATCGCCATTACAACCCGCGATTGTCCATACTCTCTCGTTTCAAACACAGCGCCGCTGTTCATACTCGGGCAGCAGATTCCCGAGTGGTTCCTCTCCTGCAACTCTGCCAACTGGCGCGCCCCCCACCTCATTCCACTCCACCAGGCTGGCCATGTCCAGGTATCCCCAGGGCTGTCCGGCTGGCCGGCTGCGTATGCGGCTCCGTCTCCGGCTTTTCGAGATTGATTGCTTGCCGCCGCCTCCCGTGGCACAGCGTTTTAATAGTCACTGAGTGCAGAGTGCTGTGCCTGGGCGTTGTGCCACCGTCAATACATCTGTACCTCTCTCCTCATCAAGCTNGAGCAGACCGGGGCCTTCTGGCGGCATCCGGCANGCCNTTATCCGCCCGCCTCGCCTCGTCCCCAACCGCAACAGAATACCATCACGACTTTTCCTACCAGCCACTTGACCCCGCCCCCCCTCCATCGGAGCGGGGAAAGGTGAACAAAGTTCTTCGCCGAATAGTCACAGTCTACAGGTGCTGTTGTATCCACGCACGGGTAGAGTGAATCCGCAGCTCGGCTCTCTGCCGTGCAGACGGGAAGCTGTCGGCTCTCAGCAGTTGGGTCATGGAGCTATCTGCGGATGACCCGACGGTGGTGTCCACGCACGTTCGAGACATCCCTATGATACACCAGCTCGGTGCTTTGCCACACGGTCGCCCCCGGCACCCAATTCCAAGTGCCTGTCGGGGTCTATCGCGCACACAGTACGTACGACAGAAGCTCGGCTTTGCCTGGCAATCAGCGTCTCGGCAGGACACGCCATCTCAGTGACGGACAGGTAAGTGCTCGCACNAATCGCAGATCCTCGGGCTGGCTGAAGATTATGGGCGGCAAATAAGAAGCCGTGACACGACAAGGGTGCTGATAGTGGCAGCGCCGGACGGAAAGCAGCAGCATCGGCGCTTCTTCGTCGGGTGTACAGAACACATACCCAGCGTGGACGTTCTTGTTTATTACCCGCCTCGGATTTCAAGGTGAAAGATCGACGCTCCCCTCGTGCAAGTTCAGCCCTCAGCCTTCAACAGGAAATCAATGATAGGGCCACGGAGGTAAAAAGGCTGCCGAAGATTGCCCGCGGGCGTCCCGCGGTCCATACCCCTCATTGAGCAGGCCANGCTGTGTGAGAATTGTTTCCCTCTTTGGTGTTGGCTCTGGGCCAATGGCCTGCCCCAGAGATAGCTTATATGAAACCGCCTTTGCCAGCACACCAAGGAGGGCAGCCATCTCTCTATCCGGGACCAATAGTCGAGTATTCCGCCCCGCGGCATTGCGAGAGTCAGCTTCAACAGCTGCATGGTGGCTGACTGCGGGCAAAGGAGGCATCCTGGTCGTGTGAGGGGCAATGAAACCCTGAAGGCAAGTCACCAGCTGAACGAAGCTCAGAGCGCAGTGCCCACAGCCAATTGCGAGCCGGCTGTTGACCTCGAAGCCGCTGCAAAGAACTTTGTCTCGCGGCCTCCGCAGGCAGCACTCGGTCGCGGAACACTCTCGCCTCCGTGAGTCCATTTCGCTAACCATTGATGGTCAACGTCAAATTTTCCCCAGCCACGAGCGAGGGTGTGTGTCCCAGAACGGTCCCGGCATTCCCGAGAAGCGGACCGCCAAGCCGCCCGTTCAAGCCCCCCCCCGGCGCGGTCAAGCCACCATGGCTCCGGTGGCTGCGGAGCCGGTGTCCTGCTTCTCGGTCTTCTGCTCTGCGGACGATGGATGCCGGATGCCGAAGGTTTGCGTTATTGTTTCATTCTGACGCGGCAAGCGAACTGCCATAAAGCCGGTCCCTGCTGGCTCTTGACGAGCCCGTTTCCTCTGCCCGCATTGCTCCATCTCCTCTCCACGACACTCCGCAACGGCGCCAATTGCACCCCAGCAGCACAAAAAAAAAAGAACCAGGGCCTTTGCGCATGGTCCGGGACTCGCACTGCTCGTCCGCTTCCGAGCCAGTGTCGTCAATATTCTTTCCGTTCCCAAGCCTGTGATTGGAGGGGGGTATCTATCCTCTGAGCTGCTTGCTCCATCCCTTCGGCGTCTCGTGCCTCCGCTTGCTGCTGCAAAGACTCAACCACAGCAGGGGTAGCGAGACATTCAGTCGAGNTGCTGGGAACGGGCTTGTACAAATACATCCCCTCTCCATCAGGCATGCGCAGAAAAAAGAAATAATGCCTCATCTCCCTGGGCCTGGGCAGGGTAAATCATACAGACCCGAGGACGGAAGCAGTCAAACCCCAAAATCCGGCTCCAAAATGCAAATGTGGAGGGTCCGGCAAGGGCTGCGGGGCAAGAACCCGATGTTGCTTCCAGAACATCTGGCAAGCATCTGGGCTGCAGCTGCTCAGCAGTGGTAAGGCTGAGCTAGCGTGCTGCCACATGAGGCTACAGGGCCCGCCAAGCACAGCACAGAGAATGGAAA
>FJWA01007053.1_pt1 | contig 10531 bp, 7 predicted proteins | sample 1011891 | NCBI WGS metagenome assembly FJWA01 (sample SAMEA3912450, study PRJEB9761) | metagenome | biome: forest; material: soil | place: USA | collected 2011-06-22 | depth 0.1 m
GCACTCGTAACTAAAGTAAATCCATCAAACGTCGAGCCCGTTAAAAGTAGTCGTCACCATCAGAAGAGCATACTCCAGCCAACTCTTGGCAACGTGATCTCCATCAAACACCCAGCCGAAGACTTGACAAGCTGAAACAGCGTTCAGACTTGCCGCGTCATGCTGAAGCAGCTGGGAATATGCTGCCGTCACGACCAGAAGCTCCACACTGAAAGATCTACCGGAGAATTTGATCGGGAAAACGAGTCAGGGAACGGATGTGGGGAGCGCAGCTCACCGCAGTGAGGTATCATCTCGCAAGCCTGGTCCTGTCGGTCGGGAGTTGAGACAAAAATGTGAGACCACTACCAGTCGAGTCGAGCAGTTAGGCCGGTAAACTCCGGAGTCCGATGTGGCATACGTGATTCTCAGCTCGACTCATGTAGAGTTCTTGTTACACAGTATGCGGCAGGTTGGTGTTCTCGTTGTGATGCAAAATGTCGGCCGCTACATGAGCTCAAGGTTGAGGAGAAAATATTGGCCGTCCAACGTTTCATCACTCAAACCAGGACGGGGTCGAACGGAAGAGTCATACCCACAGGGTCATAGCTAAAAATGGCGAGGTGATCCCGGTGATTCGCCAGGTAGATCTTCCTGTCATATAGTCTTGTCTTGTTCTTCGACGTCGGAAAGAAACCGAGATGATATTGAAGTTGTAGATGAATCCTTCCCTTCCGCCATAAATTCCAGTACCAACCGGAGAAAAACAGTGTGGCTCTGAGACTTGTTGGAGCTGACTTAGCAAGGCCGAATGAAACGTAAAGTACGGTACATATGGCGAGCAATCCGTCATGATCATAGTTCGCGGTTTGTCTTTGCGTCGTCGCTGTGAAGGCAGAGTTGATCTCCGAATTCTGTCGTCAACCGCTTGACATTGTGCTTGGTTGGTGTACATAGTAGTGTAGGTGACCGCCGATCAACCCCGAGCGCTCAGCTCTCCATGACTTCAGACAATTGCATCTTTTTGCTTTTGCTTTTCTTCTTCCGGTTTTCTCCTTACTTTCTTCTTATTTCTCTCTCCCCCTCTCTTTTTTCTTTTTTCTTGTCCTGCTTTCGATAACGGCAAAAGGAAATACGCATACATACGTATTCTGGAATGGGTGGGGGGTTGACTTTCAGGGGTCATGAACCTTTTGCGGTCCCAGAGTTCTGGGTCCTCGCGTGGCACACTGCAGGCCCGACCGCCCTTGGCGCATGAGATTGAGCCCCATATGGCCCTGCCAAGGGTTCCAGGTTCCCTGTCATGTTCCCTGTCATGCTCATTATTCATTATTTGCCATGACGACGACTTTCCGGGGGATGTCTGGAGTTTGGAGTCGATTAAGACCTCAGCGTGAGGTCGTATTGCTTGCATTCAGTAGTGGCGAGGGTATCCCTGCTAACTCATCATACGAATACTATGTACAGCACACAGCACATGGCTCGGTGTCTTGGGGTGGCATCCACAGACGTTTCATGCTTCCCGCTTCCGGCCGAACCAGCCAAAAAACCTCCGCTCCCTAACCTCAGCCGTGCTTGTGTACGGTTTCAGCGGGAACGTGGGGCGTATGTTGTACTCTTCGCCGTCCGAATCGGTCGTTGCGTACTGCATCGCCGACCGCCACCTCCGCTGCGGGATTTCACCGAGCTTCGTGCTGTCCGAAGAGAAAGACAGTATCGAGATTCTGTTGGGCCCCGCGGCTCCCACGGCTCCTGTCATCCTCGGGGTCTTGGGGCTCTCCGGGCTCGCGCTCGTCGCTCGGGAGGGTCGGGCTTCTTGTTGCGGATTTGAAAGCTCTGGTGGACGGCGTGACACCAGGGGGCCGCTTTTGTTTATCCTCTCACCGTCAGCCTTATGCCCCCGGCCTGCGGATTTGCCCTCTTTGGCAGCGGCCCGCGTCTTGTGGCGTGGTGAGTGGTCATCCCGGGCTTCTTTCCTGGATTTCTTAGGGGCCGAAGTCGAAACCCCTGGGTTTGAGGATGACTTGGGTTTGTGACGAGAGGATGGCGGCTTCGTGGGAGTTTTGGCCGTTGCCGAAGAGGCTACCGAGGATCGGGAGGGGGATCCCAGTCGGCGGGCGAGGCTATCGATGGTCTTGATTGCGTCGTGCCGGGACGCGTTTGAGAGGGACATGAGCGACGCGTAGTCCAAGTCTGGGCCGTCCTTGTTGCTGGGAAGACGCAGCAGGCTTGCAATTGAATATCTCAGCTTCGCGAGGACACGGTTTAGGGCGGCGACGGCTCGGGCTAGTCCAGGTTAGCAACCCCACGATATCATGATGTGACTGAACCCACCATCTCCTTTCTTGAGGCGGCTTCCTGATTCGGATACCTTGGATGAGTACGCTCGCTTAACCAAGGATCGGTCGGATTTTAGGGCCTTGCGGAGGCGAGAATGCTCGTGTTGGGTGTCGACTGTGCCATCGTCATGTCGACTCCGTCCGAAGGCCTTGAGGAGCGAGATGCAGTTCGCATAAGTGTCGAGCAGAGCCCTGATGTGGCCACCGAATGCCATGATTCGCGGGAAACTCAACTTGGTGGAGTGATGGCAAACGAGTCACCGCTTTACACAGAACGCAGGACACAGAACGCAGAACACAGAACGCGAGAGGACGCTTGCACCATCAGTTCCGAGTCTCTCACTAGGCTGGAGATGCGGGGTTGCACCGTGCCATTCAAGCTCAGCAGGAACAATTCCCGTTCGATAAGCCCATGTAATTGCGTGGGCGCAACCTGGCTGGCCCTGTAGCCGCCGAGGCTCTGGTGCCTGCATTTTCAGGTTTTGGGGGCTGTGTTGGGTGTTGACGGCTCGAGTTGAGTGGTTGGGATAAAGAAAGGTGGGTGCTCCTGGCAGCCGACCGCCAGCTGCCAGCACTTGAGCGAGCACGCAAGGCAGCCGGCGAGCGACCAACAGTGGGAGCCCTCACCTGAGTGGCAAGCGAGCTCTTGGGACAAACATCCAAACCACCCATCAATGCACTTCGACGTCGCACGCCCACGACAGCAAAGATGCGACTGCCAGTCCGGACGCTAGCCACCTTACCTGTCGCTCTCGCTCTCGCCCTTAGCTTCCCGACCGTCAGCGGCGCTGGGATCCAGCCGCCATCTCGATACGAAGATGCCCGCTCCGAACCCGGCAGCCATGTCTTCCCATTCCTGAAATGGCTGCGCGACAGCGCCGTCGAAGTCGTGTTTGGCAAGCCGTCGACCAGGACAAAGGGCACGCCGCCCGGGGCTGCGCTGGAATCCCGATACCGGAATGACGTTGTCGTCCGCTTCAATGTCACCAACTCGGAGGAGGAGGGCGCCCTTGCGAGGGCCGCTGGGCAGATGTTCCTCGACGTCTGGGCCTTCACGCCGGATTATGTGGACGTCAGGCTGGGCAAGGACGATGTGGCCGCGTTGCTCACTCTGCTCCCCGCCTCGCTGCGGCCTTCGGTCCTTATCCCGGACGTTGCGGCGGCAGTATGGGCGACCTACCCTTCGGCCGCGGCGGGCAAGTCTCGGTTTGAGTCGACCATGGCTGACGCCGCCAAAATGAGAACCTCTCTCGACGGAGTCGGCAACATTTTCTTTCAGGACTATCAGACCCTCGCGGTGAGTTCGGCTGTCATTCGATCTCCATGATGGCCCTGACGCTGACCCGGCCAGGTCATCACGAGCTGGATGCGCCTTCTTGAGGCCATGTTCCCCTCGGTCGCAAATATGACGAGCATCGGCAAGTCGTACGAGGGAAGGGACGTCTATGCTCTACGTGTTGGGGCTCGCCACAGGGACACCGAAACCAAAGGACCCAGGAAAACCATCTTAATCACCGGAGGGCTCCACGGCCGCGAATGGATCTCGACCAGCTCCGTCAATTATCTGCTGTGGTCGGTACTTACATCCTTTGACAAGGAGCCGATGATCACCAAACTCCTCGAGCACTTCGACATCGTGTTCATCCCAGTGCTCAACCCGGATGGCTACGAATACACATGGCAAACGGACCGCCTTTGGCGCAAGTCGAGACAGCAAACCAAGATGCGCTTCTGCCACGGCCTCGATCTCGACCACGCTTTCGGCTACGGCTGGGATGCAGCCAAGCACCAGGCCGACCCCTGCTCCGAAAGTTATGGCGGCGACCAGCCGTTTCAAGCCGTCGAGGCGTCCGGGCTGGCCAAGTGGGCCAAGAATGAGACGGCGAACGGCGTCAAGTTTGTATCGTTCCTCGACCTGCACTCGTACTCTCAGCAGGTCCTCTTCCCGTACTCGTATACGTGCTCGGTTGACCCACCCAACCTCGAGAATCTCGAGGAGCTGGCGGTGGGTCTGGCCAAGGCCATCAGGCTGTCGAGCGGAGAGCCGTACACGGTCACGTCGGCGTGCGAGGGAGCCGTCGCTCGGACGGACAGCGCCAGCGACTCGCTTCCGCGGATCGAACCGGCCGGCGGCTCCGCCATCGATTGGTTCTACCGTATGTGTTTTCCGATTCGCCCCCTCTGACCGGAGTTCAAACAGCTGACAGTCTGCTTAGATGAGCTCCAAGCGCGGTACAGCTACCAAATCAAGCTTAGAGACACCGGGAGCTACGGCTTCTTGCTCCCTAGCGATAACATCGTGCCGGCCGGCGAGGAGATGCTCAACGCGTTGAAGTACCTTGCTGATTACCTCCTCGGAAACAACGGCATAGAAAAGTCTCTGTGGGAGCCGTCATCTGAGGAGCGGTGGAAGGACCTGAGGAGGCGAAGACGGTGAGGGGTCAGCTTGGTTTTGGTTCAATTTGAAGGGTGGGCTTGGAGATTCAAGAGGCGAATGGCGTTGGCTCGGCACCGTAGTGATGATGATGATGACATGGTTGGGGGTTTGCATTTATTATGTAGAACGGTGCACTCTGCTGGAGAGGCATGCATGCGGCTTTGTTGTGTCATGGTTGTGGAATGAGACCTGGCGGAATATGACCAGTGAGTGGGGTAGCTTCCAGGAGTCCAGGGGTGGTTGGGGGGAACTTGGAAGACCTTGCCCTCCTCCACCGGGCCCCTCGGGGTTGCTGTGCCCACCACCTTGCGTCATGTTGCCGATCTCAGAGAGAAATTGAGTAACTAATAATATACCTACTCGCTCCACCGATTGTGTGTCGCCAATTACAGATTACACACGCTCCCCAATCCCTGGAGGCGAATGCGCATGCGAAATTCCGCATCAAAATCTCGTCTGGTCTCCCCTGATGAGAATCCAGGCCTTGGCTGGTCCTAAAAAGGAGAGCCCGAAGGGGACTAGCGGATAATAGTGGGGGCCGCCAGCGCTCAGCTTGGACTGAATGGAGGAGCTGACCAGGCCACTCAGCCTGGACCCGCACCCCACAGTCCTACAGTGCAACTAACATGGGCCTGCCGCAGCGCAGCAGCCCAGCGCACCAGCAGGAGCAGGGTTGGGAATCACCCCTTGTTGCAACCTCCAAAGTGGCTGTCGCTCTGCAATTCAAATCCCAGGACGACAAAACCGACTCTCCTGCCCTGCATCTCGCCTGCAGCCAAACTGGACCGACATTTCCGTACGGCGTCAATTCATTCGTTTGTACCAGCAGCACCCTCGGCTTCTTGCGAGCGGCGTCCGATTGACTTCCAGCCCCCCCGGTTCCGCGTATTCCACTGTCTGCAGACCTCGCGGACCTGACCACCAAAGAAGTTGGCCGTCCCACCGCTTCTGCATCCCATCCCGATGGATTGCTACGACCGTGCCGAACTATAGCCATGCCGTTCCTACGACGCCGCGGCAATGTGGCCAGTGAGTCCGACATGCGGCGCCACTCGCTGCTGGACGCTCTCACTGCGCCCGCCCCGAAGCTGCCGTCCTTCCACTCGGGGTCCACCGCCGAGCTGCCCGCCGCCTTGACATCGGTAGCAGAGGACTCGCCATCGCCGTCGCCGTCCCCGAGCGCCCCCTCTTCCTCCACCGACCTCCCCCGAGACAGCATCTCAATAGCCTCTATTCATCCCGTCCCGTCGATAATCGAACCCCCTTCCGACAGGCACGGGTCCCTGACAGGCTCCGATTACTCCCACAGACACCGCCGCTTCTCCATGCTGAGGTTTCGTAACGCGTCAGATTCTCAGCTGGCTGCGAAGGCGAAACTCCATGCGGCAGCACAGAAACCCCCTCCTGTACCGCGACGTACGTGCCTCTCTCCCCACTCCGGCCCAGTCGAAGCCTGGGACCGGTTGGAACTTGGCGAGCTAACACACGACACGGTAGCCCCCGAGATCATCACCACTGCCCCGACCTTCAACTCGGTCGGCCCCAAGAAGAAGACTTCCCGGATAAACTTCACAGGACGGCTGCGGCGATCCGGCGAGCTACCCAGGACGGAGGATGTTGGTGGAACGAACGGCGGATCCGCGGGGCACGAACCGGCTCGACGCCTCCCCCAACATAGTGTGTCGTTTGACGAACCGAATCGCCCGCCGTCGTCCTCGCACGCCCATGCGCCGCCAGCATACGGGGACAGCCCCTCTTCGGCATTGGCACTGCCTCCCAACAGGCTGTCCGAGTCTTCCAGATCGGATGCCAGCTCGGGGGACAGGGTTTATGGGAGCACGACGACGACGACACACACAGTTCACACCACAACCACATTTTTTCGACTCCCGCGGAGGAGGAACAAGCAACCGGAGCCGTTGTTTCCCATTTCTCACCTCCAGCCGAAGAGCAAGACCTCCTTCGCAGAGAACCCGAACGACTCCCGCTCGTCCTTTCTCACGTCAACTCCCGCCTCCCCGAACCGATCTTCCGCCAACCCTTCTCGGAGTAGCCAATTCACCCCAACCCAGTCAAGGACGCCATCCAGGAACGGTGTGACAACCCCCCCTCCTCAGAACCAAATTGTGGCGCTGTTGGCCAGGCCTACCGCATCCCCGGCAACCGCCCTGTTCCGACCCAGCTCTAGGCAGTCTGGCCAGTCCTCGCCGACCCGGAGCTACATCAATAGAAGGGGTAGGTCCTCGACTTTGAGCTCCTTGGGGACCCCCAGAGAGTCGGTAGAAGACCACTTGGCTCCCCCGACCACGAGAACCTCGATATCGACGGGCCGAAAGAGCTTCAGCGACCTTCTCGGCCTCGGCCGGCTACGGCAAAACTCGGACCTGATGTCATCTCGGCAGGGCACGTTGACTCCCATGACAGCCGGCTCCAACCCCTCCAAGAACAACTCTCTCCAGCTCCCGAGAGGGTCCATCAGCCTCCCGGAACGCCGAGATGATGATACGCCGGCCAGGTACCTCGAGCGCCTGTTGGAAGTCTTCAGTCGGAGCGTGATCGCAGCAGCCCTCTCCAAGAGCACCGAGCCCTTCTCGCAATCCGTGCTCCGAAGTTACATGCGCGGGTTCAGCTTCTTTGGCGACCCCATGGACATGGCGTTGAGAAAGCTTCTCATGGAGGCAGAGCTGCCAAAGGAGACACAGCAGATCGACCGCTTCGTGCAGTCGTTCGCAAACCGCTACCACGAATGCAACCCCGGGATTTACTTGACGCCAGACCAAGCCTACTTCATCGCCTTCTCTCTCTTGATCCTCCACACCGATGTGTTCAACAAGAACAACAAGCACAAGATGCAGAAGACCGACTACCTGAAGAACACGCGAGGGGAGGGCATCGCCGACGACATCCTCGGCGTCTTCTACGACAACATTAGCTACACTCCCTTTATCCATGTCGAGGATGATCTGGATATAAACGGCGAGCGTATCGTTGCGCAAAAGGCACGGAAGCGGACGATATTCCCGAATACCACCCCAGACCCGGCGAGGAGAGTCGCCAAGGAGCCGGTTGATCCCTACACGCTCATTCTTGACAACAGGCTGGACTTGCTCAGGCCGAATCTCAAAGACGTGATGCAGCTCGATGACCCCTACAACTATCTCGGGACCGCCAAGTATCTCAACATGAAGGAGCTTCAGAGGACCTTCTTCAAGACGGGTGTGTTGCAGATAGTGTCAGCAAGATCCCGCCCTGATGCTTTCATGACGGAGAAGACGGCCACGAACCCGGAAGAAGCGCACCCCGGCATCGTGGATATCAAGATCACCAAGGTCGGCTTGCTGTGGCGGAAAGATGCCAAGAAAAAGAAGACGAGATCACCGTGGCAAGAGTGGGGTGCCATTCTCACCGGTGCCCAACTCTACTTCTTCCGCAACACCACATGGATCAAGCAGTTGATGCACCAGGAGAAAGATCACCTTAAGAAGGGCCACGATGGCGATCCTTGCATCTTCAAGCCACCCCTGGAGCAATTCAAGCCCGACGGCTTGATGTCGACGGACGGGGCCGTGGCCTTGCTGGATTCGAGTTACAACAAGCACAAGCATGCTTTTACCTATGTCAGACATGGCGGCTTCGAAGAAGTCCTCTTGGCGGAAGACGAAGACGAGATGAACGACTGGCTGGCCAAGCTCAACTACGCCGCTGCATTCAGGACCTCCGGGGTCCGGATGCGAGGCGTCATTGGAGGCAACCTCGACGGCCAGAATCGGCGTGCCATCAGAGGATCGAGCAGCGGCAATGTACAAGTCATCCAGACTGCCTCGGGCGAGGTGACGGTCACCCGCAGCCGGATAGATCACAAGATGGCCCAGGATATTCTCTCCGCGCGGAGGGATTTCATGCGCCAAAAGATCATCGATGCCAACGAGAAACTGAAGGAAGCCGAAACAACGCTCGACTCTCATTTGCGGAACGCGAGGCATCTCCAAATCCAAGCGCCGATTTCACCCAAGACGAGGGAGCAGATGTTGCTCGCGGCAGCGCGAATGGCAGCTCAACTCAAGTGGAATCGGATGGAGATTTGGAAACTGAAGTGCCATCGCGATATTCTGCAATTGGATCTCGAGGAGGAACGACAGCTCCTCGGCTTACCTGCGGACGACCCGAAGCCGGACGGTGCTGGGAAGCCGTTAACCGAGGGGGAGACCAGGGCCAGCCAGATCTCAACTGACCAGAAGAGCCCACGGTCTCCGGGCCAGCTCACCCTGGCGAGATCATCCACCATCACTGTGATGTCGGATGGCGACTCGTCATCGGCGACGGAGGTCTTCCAGACACCACCTACCAGCGCAACCGTCAGCCGGGAAGATACATGGGTATTGCCCGGTGCGGCATTTGATCGTGACGATCACCGAAAGGCGTCGGTCTCCACGGCAGTTGAATCAGAGGCATCTTTTTCGACAACGGCGCCGGAGCACGAGGCTGGCCCTTCCACATCCCGGGAGGAGCCAGAATTTGAACAGCCGGACGATGTGGACGCAGGCGAGCGTGACTTGTTGGAGAAAGCCGGGCTGCTGAAGCCTGAGGTCTCCCGGACCTCAGACCAGAAGAGTGCAAACGGAGGCGCGGAGGCGGAGGAGAACTCCGAGCGGCGTGATCGTGCTACCACCGGCACGCTTGCGGACCGGAGCAAGATCCGCCGCAGTCTGCAGCGCACACTTAGGGAAAGCGCTGGCCACATCTCACATCACCGTCACCGCAGAGCCAAGGACTCGACGTCGAACGCCACGCTGTCTGATGATGGCAAGCGCGACGCCCCCGACGTGCTGCCCCGAGGTACTGGCTCCTTCGTGGTTCACGGCAAGAAGGCCTCAGTGATCACCTTCGGCAACGAGCTGCAAATGCAGAGTCTCACCTCCGAAGACCGTATCCGCCAGCGGCTGCAGCGGGACGATGCGTCCAGCAGCCGCACTGGTCCGTCGGATAGCACCGACTTCCGGTCAATCCTGACAGCTCGGTCCACCCAGGACCGTGAGCATCGCGGGTCAGCTGCCAGCGCGAGCACCGCCACGGCGAGGAGTTTTAGGGACCTGCATAGGAAATACTCTTCTGCCCAGGCCGCCAACAGAGCCGCGAGCGGGAGCCTCGCCTTGCCGTATGACGAGGACAGCGACGCTGCGCTCAGTTTCTCCGACGGACGGCGCACGCCTCTGCCGCCCATCGATGGCGAAGAGGAACTGGAGCGGGGCGACGAGCTGAGCGAAGCACTGAGTAACGGCAATCTGGGCTTGGACGACGCCGAGTACATGGAGCTCAGCCCGCGTCCAAGTCGCGAGGGCCGCAACACGGTGTTCTTTACCCCTGAACCCTCCTCGCCGGTTGTTGAGACGGAGAAGGAGAAGGAGGCCGAGTACGAAGATTTGGGCGCTGGTAGACTCCCGAGTCCACCACTGGAGGCTGTCGACACCTAACTTTTGGCCGCAAAGGAGGCAGCCGCTCGCCACCACGGACGACGATGATTTACACAATCTCGCTCGCCTATCTCTCATTCCCTTTTGTCCCCCACTTCCATTCATTACGACACACGTCCTCTCCTTTCGAAATATCACTGTATTAATGTACTGTAACGCTGAAACGCGCGCGGACGGCAAGAGAAAAGACGGCCGGGGGGGGCGGGGGCTATTGAGAACGGGGGGCCTCGATGCGAAAAGACCAAGCTTTTTCCCTTATAGATTTCTCTCACTCCACCCACATCACATCTACAACTACACTACCT
>FJWA01003387.1_pt1 | contig 10507 bp, 14 predicted proteins | sample 1011891 | NCBI WGS metagenome assembly FJWA01 (sample SAMEA3912450, study PRJEB9761) | metagenome | biome: forest; material: soil | place: USA | collected 2011-06-22 | depth 0.1 m
GCTTGTGGAACGGGGTGAGGGTACTCCCGGGAGGGGGGGTGATGACTGCGTCTCGGTTGAGGGTGAAGGCGTACATGGATTTGGCCTTGGCTGCGTTGGCCCATGGCGCCAAGGAGAGGAAGCGCGTGACGGCGATGCCCTTTTCCTTCTCCTCCGCGGTGTCAGGAAAGAATGGCTCCCGCTCCAAGGCAAAGTCGCTGGGTGACATGGCAAAGTGATAGCGCGGCTTCAGGGCTTCGCAGAGCTCCGCAATTGTTTGGCTGGAAGGGGCGGATTCGGCGCCAATCTGCAGGTCCTTCGCCTTGGAGCTATTCCTCCATACGTCAGTCGGCCACATGGCAGTGAGAAGAATGTCTGCGTTGTTGGCTCCCCGGAGCGCCTTGGCGTCTCCTTCGGTGTGGAATGGCTCATGCTGCTCCTTGGACAGCCCGGCCACGATGTTCGGGTCGAGGACGCCTCCCAAGGCAACGATCCGCACGCCCTCTTCGGTTTTCGTGACGCTGCGCTTGCCCAGGTAGTGAAGATTGGGCGCAACCTCCTCGTCCTTCTCAACCCTCTCGAGGACGCGAGGGGGCAGGGAGATAGTGCCAACTGTGAAGTAGGTCGGGCACGGGATCTCGATGCGCCCCTCCATCAGGTCAGTGAGCTGGTCGTCATCTTGGGCCTCACCAAAGAGATTGCCCGTCACGATTGCGAAGCTGAAGACATTCTTGGCGTGCAATGCTGACAGCTTGCCGAAGGCGGACCGGAGCTGGCCGTTGATGCTGCCGAAGACGAAGCTGATCTGGTCAGTATGTGTGATGTCGCTGAAGTAGAGAGCGCGCCGGACTGACATCTTGGCAGCCATATTGCAAGCAAAGGTTTTAAAGTTGCCCGGCTGCGTATGGTTTGGAGAGAGGAGGGAGGGTGTAAGGCAGGCGAGTTGAGGATTAGGCCTTCGGTCATCCGGTCACTCCCTGCAGAATTATCTTCGAAGGAAGGAAGGCAATCGAGTTCTCAAAATAAGGAAAATAAACCGTAAACAAATCCCTTAGCTAGCCATACTCAATTCAATGAATGGAAGGTGATGGCGCTTGAGTTGCTGTTGGTGTTCATCGCTGCTTGACGTCGCTCTGGATCCGGAAAGCATGTTTCGCGCGCTCGGATGATGCAGGACGCGCCTGGACGACTTATCTTATCAGTACCCCGTTTCAGTAATATTCTGGGTGTGTCCATATGCCTTTGCCGCAATCTTACCACCCTTGAAATGGCACAAGTTGACGCCGGCAGCTGCGGAAGAAGACAAAATCGTCTGGAAACCCTTCGCTCCCCGCAAAATCCTCAGAATCAAGAGCTCAGGAGTAATAATTCCACACCTTGCATCCATGAGAACGCCGATGTCTCGGCCGGCCCTTGGCTCCGGAGAAAGGTGGATCATTCATGTCACATTCGGCCCCACAGCGCCGGCCGGCCCCGAATTTCTCGGAGCTTGCGTGTAAGTCGGGCTCCACAATTTGTCTGTCATTCTCGGCATGAACAGCACTTCGCTTCCACACGACGACTAATTGGATTCTCAACATATTTCCTGGTCCAAGTTGCAGCAGAGGAAATGCAACACCCCGTTTTCCTTGACCTATTCTGGAATCATGCCGCGTGCAAAATCTAACCTCCGTTCCAGGCCAAACAACGCATTCCTCCATCCAAGAGTTTCCTCCCCAACTACGTGTACTTGTATTAGTATCCGTCCGGACTCGGACATCGCCGTTCATCCAATATCCTTCTCCCGCCGCCGCCGCCACCACGGACCATGAGGCAAAGACACCACACCAGAACCAAGCCCCAAAGGTCCCAAACCAGAAAACCACCCCTGTCCTTATCCCACCCCAAAATCTTATCGCCGAACCTTGCACATAAAATAGCTATCCCAAATAAGAGACAGCGGCGCAAGGGGAAAAGGATCATCAATTAAAGAAGAAAATCTCTGCACACGAAAACCGTCTAGTGTAGCCGATGTCACCTTTATCCCCAGGGATTTGCGTGACTCACCTCTCTTCCAACACACAGTTCTGTTGACGCAAGAAAAAGGGGGCAACTAAACGAGAAAGGGAACGTGGCTTCTGCAAGCCCAGCTCAGCTTCTCGACGCCATGGCAACCAAGAGAGAGATCTTGGCACAGCTGGCCACCGACGACCCAATGCAGTGAAGATTGATCGCGTCACCAGGCCATCAGGAACTTGGCATAACCAGGGCAATTTTGGACTTTTTTCCATTTGTTTTTTGTCCGTCTCGCTACTCGAAGTGACGGTACAAAGTTGTTACTGCCTTGAGCAGCCAAAGGGGTTTCCCCTTCCCATTCTGTGGGGGTGGAGAGGAGGGTAGGGAGACTAAATAAAACACCAACACAACGTTGCCATGAGAAAAGAGCCACACAAAAACAGACCACCTCAGCTCCCGCAACCACGACAAAGAGTGGTGATGGTCGCGCGGCGGCGGTGTTACAGGTAGACAGACGGGTAGAGATGTCGAGACAAATCTCCGTGTGTGTCGGGTCGAAAGTGCCCTCGTCCTCCAAAGACCAGGCGCCGAATCCTCCCATGACCACAGGGAATTTTCCCGTTCCTTTCTTCCTCTCCGATCACCATCCATCTCTCTCCCAAGCCTTGCTTTGCAGGCGGGAAAGCGTAACCACCGAACCCCATAATCCCACTCCGCCACGTTGTGTCATTCCCGGCTCCTTCTCATACGCAACTGGTATTTCCGCCCCCCCTTCCCTCCTCTCCAAATCTCCTGGTAAATCCATGCAAACCACTGCATGCGAAACGTGGACCGCTCATTCTCGTCCACTGCGTCTCGGGCTTTCCAGGACGAGGTATCGTGTTAGGTCGACAAAGGAAATGTGCAAGGTTCGGTGTATGGCGGACCGAACCGAGTAGGTTATCCGGTGAAATGTTCGTACATTGATATGTTGAGAAAAGGCCTCGAAAGGGCAGGTGGTGGCGATCGTCGACAGCTCCGGAGCGGCGAGGGTGAGGAGTCCGGATGCTGTGTCATCGTGATCGCAGTTCATTAAGAAATACGAGCCAGTCCCACGCCGCGAATGGGACCGGTAAGTGGCATGCATGGGGTCAGCCGAGAGCCATCTCGGCTGCCCATGGGAGTGAAGGCATCTGCCGCAGATCGATGCGATGCAATGCTGAAGGATGCCGACGCTGTGAGAATGCCGTATGGTGAAAAGAACCAAGCCGACGAGCCGAAGGATGCCCGATCCAAGGCCCGAGATGCCCGGGTAACGCCACGCTATGCCAACAAGGTCTAATGCCGAAAGAGAGAGAAAAAAGTCGATACTCGTGGTTGCGGGCGATTGTTGGATGATCAGTCCTTGCGCCAACAAGCCATGCGTCGGATCCCAACGGGGAAAGAGGCGACGAGTAGGATGATGAAGAGGTTCAGATGACAAAAGGAAGATTAGTGTCGGGGGTGGTAGGACTGTGTTCACAGAATCGAGGCATCAAAACGACACCATGCGCCTGGCAGGACCGCGTTCGCCGCCAAGGCAGGGGGACGCCCCGAGCATTCTCGTGATGTCGCGATCGCGAGCGTTGACGCGCCCGGGGGCAGTCGGCGAGTCTTGCAGGCCTGGATCTTGTTGCCCGAAAGCGTACGTCTGGGCGCGGCCGAGGCCCCTGCGGCCCTGGCGCAGCCGATTCATTTCCCGCTCGCAGGTGTTAACATGCTCAGCGGCATTCATCTCGACATAGGCCTGAGGGTAACAACGTCCTTGGTGCTCGGCAAAGAAGCCGCTGTAGCCGCCTTCCAGGATGTAAATCTCCGGGTAGAAAAGCTTCGGGTAATGCATCGCGTTTTCGTTGCGGTCCCTGGCGCGAATGTGACGAGCCATGATCGGGGCGCGGTGGGCCGAATATTCGCAGTGGAAGATGAGGAGCGTGCGGCCCTGCATCGGGTTGTCGACCAATTGACTAGCCAACAGCTCCTTGTCGTTGTAGTTGATGGCGCCGTCGATGTGGCCTCCTTCGTACTCGTACTCGAACCGACAGTCGACAACCATCTTGTGCTCGAACTTGTCGCTGTATTTTCCATCGAGCACCTCGAGCATCGTCTCGCGGGTGATCCGCGGGATGTTGTCGCACTCGTCCTCGGGGAAGTAGTGAGGGAGAACGGGCTCGTGATGTTCCTCGAGATCCATCACCGATTGCAGGGCATTGCAGGTCAGCGCCGGCCCTTCCTTCTTGGCCCCAACCACATCCCCAGGGCTCTCGAACATGCTCAATGAGCGCCGATATTGCTTCCGCGGTCGCATGAAGGGATTCGCAGTTCGCCGGCCTTGGCCCGTGATGGGCGACCCATTGCGCACACCGCTCATGGCATTGAGGCTGTTGAAGTGGTGGGCCTTGGGGCGAGTGATGGCCATTGAGGCACAAGGGCTATTCGCACTCTTGGGGCGCCGTTCCTGAGGGGGAGAGTCCTCGAAGCACTCGCTCAACGACATGGACGTAGAGGGAGATGAGTCGAATTGGCCGTCGCCCCCAGCGCCAAATTTGAACGGTGGAAGCTGGGAATCGCCCTGCGGGCGCCCAAGCATGCCGATCGCGCCGAACCCTTTGGCACGGGTAAGCGACGGCCGCCTGAGACCGAGCCGTTTACGACTGCAGAATGTGTGAGTAAAGAGTGGGCCAAAAATGGGCAGGCAGGAATTCATAATTTAACACTTACTCGGCCGCGGCAAGCTTCACAGGCTGTAGCGCACATGAACGTGGAACGGGCGATTCCATCATGGTGTCATCCGAGCCTGGTGTCGGAGACGGCAGTTCGACATGGGCTACAAAGGGCAGCTTGTGCGGCAGCGGCGACATGTCCATCATGTCGACGCACCCGGGGGACGAAGCGGGAAGAGGGGGCGTGGTCACATAGCCTGCAAACACATCTCAATCAGTCCCCACAACCCAAGACGAGACGACGCCCACTCCCAAGTCGCAGCTTACCACGACCCTCCAATGCATCCATCATGGTGGCCGTTGTGAACAGAGCGCGGCGTGGTGTTGGGAACATCGGGCTGCTGCAGGATTGGGCCATGTGTAAGTGACAGAACAAGCACACAGTCTCAAGTCAAGGGAGGGAGAGGGCAGAAGACAAGACACGAACCTGGCATCGCTGAGCTTGAAGTTCTGTGACAGGTCGGCGGCGAGCGAAGCCCCCGGGGAGGAACCGCGAACAGCCTTGTTGTTGAAGTACTCCGGCCTGGGCAGTTGGAAAGTGAACTGGTTCCTGCCGAGTGGGCTGGGCACGAGGTGTGGTCCGTAGAGGCTGCTCTGCCCGAAGGCAGATGGCGGCGCCGGCCGCATTGCTGCCAGCGGCGAGGAGGTTTCCATGACGTTGCAGGATAGTGCTGCATGCACGAATGCGGTCGTGTGTCTCTACGCTGCGGACGAATCTTGTCGGCGTTGGCTGGGAGCGGTGGTCGAATCGACTGCAGGCAGGTCGCAGCTCGACGGGCGAAGGTCGATGCCGAGATGGGCGCTGCACGAGAAGGACTCGTCGAGTGGTGTGGCACTAGAGTGATGTAGACCGAGTCGACATTAATCGGCGTCGACCACCTCGGTTGCACCTGTTAAGAGAGAGTTCGGGGTGCAGAGGTCGAAGGTCGAAGGTCGCTGCGCCCGAACTTTGGTTTTCTCTCGTCGTCCGGTGCAACGCGGGCGGTCTGTGGATTTGGGGCTGGCAGAACCGGGCAGGGAGGGTGGAAGCCTGTGAATTATAGCGGGGGTCCCGCTTTTAAGTGCAGGCCAGGAAGGTTTGGGAGGTGCTAATTGAATGTTGCGGTGGAAGGTGGCCCGGGGGGAAGGAGAGGCGTCCAGGGGGGTGGGTGTCGTGGTTCAAAGGGCTGTTTGCTGCAACAGGTTCCTCGGAGGAATAAATAGAAGGGAATAAAGAATGGTGGTGTTCGTGTCTTGCCCCGATGGTGGATTCGCTGCCGATTTCTCGCGATTTATTACGGTACCAGTACGAGATGGTCGCAGAGTTGGGGTTGGCGCCGGCTGCTTCCCCAAATCCCGAAGCTCGTCCTGACGGTCTGCTCTGCCGTTGGGCTCCCGCGTTGATATTGGAGCCAAGACAGCGGCACACGGCCAGGTCGGTCGCTTCCAGGGTTCTTACCGGTCCGGTGGTGATGGTCGACGGGCTAGCTGTCAAGATTCACGTTTTACGCGGGCGGGAGGCAGTTAAGAAGGATTTTTCCCATCCTGGCCCGGCGCACAGCGACGTCGACAGGGAAGGCCGATCAAGCAGATGATTTTCTACAGGTTGTCAGGGCGATTCGCCAGGTCCCGCATGGTTGTTGCGGTTACTTGGTGCCAGGGACCTCAGCAGCGGGGGCCCCTGTCGAGGAGCTTGGGTTGTGTGGGGCGGGGAAGCTCCTTCGCTGCAGGGGGAGCTCTGACGGCACGGCGCTTGGGGAGTGACCTGGCTGCTGTGCAGCGCAAATTGAAGTTACATCACGAGCCGTGACAGAAACACGGCATGCCCATGTACCGTCCGACCCCGGAAAACACAGCCAAAGTCCATCGACATCGCGGCCCAGGCATTCTGTGCTCTATTCCGTACCGAATACATGCTGTGCCGTGGCACTGTGCAACAACGGCCGCGTTGTTGGGCCTCTGATGTGCCGCTTTCGGCGCCTCGCGGCTGCAGCCCGCTGCGGCCAGTCTGAGCTCGCTGCCAGGCACAGCAACGGGCGATGCAGGCCATGTGGAGTGTTTAAGTCGATGTCAATCAAGGCTTCGGTGTCCTCGGGACGACGGGAGCAGACAGACGGCCAGACCGGCGCGGGGCAGAACAAAAAGAGACCCAGAGAGGGAAGAGCAAGACAGTCAAGATTGGCTGTCTCGAACCCGTCTCAACGAGTCAATCGACTCACATGCGATTCCTGCTCGGCACTTGGGTTCCACCTGGGAGTCCGGAATAATTAACCTGCTCACCATGCTCAGGCAGGTCAAGCCAAGTCAAGTCCGGGCAAGTCATCGAAGCTTTCAAAACGGCCGCTCTCTCAAGCTAGCCCGTGCGGGGAGGTCGCATGAAGGACAAGGGACTTGGAAACACCGGCCACACGACCAAGGTGAATCGGACGTTTGGACCTCGCCGCCCACCATCACGTCCCTTTCCCGTCGACTCCAACCCCGGAATGCCGGTTTCAGGACGGCTCGGCATCGAAACACGGCCATACTGCTTGCTAAAGCGCGCGGGCTCAAGCCCAAGAACCACAATGTTTTCCCCACGCTCCCTGGCAACCGTGCAAAGGATTGAGCGGCTCAGCCGAGCTTCACAGCGCGGCTGTTTCGGCGATGTGATGGAACAAATCAACAGGCAAGCGCTGTGTTTTAGCGCTCTGGAATTGGCGAGGTCCAAATTGGCCAGTGAACATCACGAATTGGGAACCAACTTTCATCGAGGCCGACAAGGCGACCCACGACTGTCCAGTGGTCCACACAGCGACCGACTTTGCATTTCCTCCAAAAAGCACCGCAGAGGTCTCGCCCACGTGTCGGTTGGAGAGAGGATGCGCCCACCCTTTCCCGACTCTGGCCAGCCCTGCCGTTTCTCGCCGAAGCACAGACACTCGCAGGCCAGCCCATCATCAACTTGCGGCAAGATGCTCTGGAGCCTCGCCCTTGTCTGCTGACTGGCGTAGCATCCCGGGCCAATCATTGAGCAAATTGGACAGCTCAAGCTCCAGCCTCACCCTACACCTCAGCCAGGGTCAAATTGCCAACAACGGAATCCAAGTATCTCAGCCATATCCCACGATGTCGGCGGTCTCAAATATTGGCATCGTCACGACAGCTCTCGACAAAGGGAATGGCGTCAGATAACGTGAAGGACCGGCCAAGCCAAGATCCGCCCAAGTCACTCCCCCGGCAGCCCACCGCCAAAGACCCCTGTCCATCCCGCCTTGAAGCGGGTCTCAGGTCCAGGGCGACTCGGTCCCTGAGAGCTTCAAATCCTGGTGATGATTGGCTGGGTTTGTCCCTCAGGCAATATTGGATGGACATCTTTCGGGCTTATCACTGGCCGACATGAAGAGACCAGTCTCGGCCGGCAAAAAGGACTGCCGGGATCTTCTTTCGTGGTTACCCGCAGTGAGCGTGCCGGCTGTGTCGCCATTGAAAATCGGAGAATTTGTCTCGCGAGGCCATGAAACCCGGGCAAGCGACCACAGGATGGATGCCGCCGGGCCCCGTCCAAGTTCCCGCGAGCCGCTCTTGATGAATCGGCCAACTCAGGCACGTTGCAAGGCTGGAAATAGCATCAGACTTGCCTGGCGTAGGGGTTCCATTCCTCGACTGCTGCCCTTCTCCACGTCCCGATGCGGAAAGACGTCATTCCTCCATGGCAGGGCTGTGGGACCCCCTTGCTTCGAGCTCGGCGCGTTTTCCAAGGCTGAACAAGATCGCCGATAGCGTCCCTGGCGTCCTCCATCCTCGACAAACTAACGCGATTTCGTCATTTCGCTGTCTCGGTCCCTGGCCCATTGTGAGATCCCGATCTGATCAGAATTCTTGTGTAAGAAAGATAAAAGGAGGGAAGGGACTTTGGGAAAATCATGGAACTGGCCGACGATGACGAGGTTTGTTTACTTTCCCCTCGCTCGCTGTGCTGATCTGCGCTGCGCACGAAGAGAGCTCCTCCAATGGCCCGCATGACCCAGAGGACAGCGGGCTGCAAACATCGGATCTCCACCCAATCGCGAGGCGCAATCGGGCGCAATCGGTGTCTCCAAGGCGCCAACGCAGCCGAGTTCAGCTGCCAGGCGCCCACGCTTTGCACTCTTTGGGTTGCATCCCAGCTCACCTCATCCGCGCCACGACCATCCAGACAATGGGTCCGCACTCCTCCGCAGCCGGAAACGGCTTGGTGTGGTCCCTGACGAGCCCTGACAAGCCCCAACAAGCCCGCGGCGGCTTGTGGTTTGCCTGAGCGATTGCATGGGCTCGTTTGAGATGCTGCATGAGAAGAAGGCGCAGAAGGTCGTTGCGGAGACGGATGAAGAACAACGCACCGGCGCGGCAGGCCAAGGAAGGGATTCTGCGCATCCGGATGCAAGAGGATGCATCCATGTTGCATCCGACGCACATGACGAGCGCTGACAGAATCCCTCGTGCGCCGGCGCGGGGTAAAGTAAACAAACCGACGCGAGCTCCGGCCTGAGATAAACAATTGACAAGCTGCCGTGTCTGCCCTGCCGCGGGGCAGCAGGCAAAACGCGGTGTCACCTGATGAAACAGCCGGAGGCTGCTCCCGGCTGACCTCGGTCACTGGAGCCGCTGCAGCGGGTGTTTACTCGTCACACTTGATGCTTCACCGATCTCCGCGATACACAGCACGGTCAGTGCAAAGGGAACGGCAGCTCACGACGGTTCAATTCTTCGATGAGATCTCGGAAACGCGAGTTTGCGTCTGCAGACAACCTCGGGACGCGACAAGTGACGTGTTTGAGCCTCAACACCACCCTCCCGTGGCGGAGATCTTGTCGAAGCGGTGGATCCGTCACAGCCCTGCAGACTAGGGAAGATCGGGGTTACTGAGTAGATCGATGATCAAGCTCGTTACCAAGCTCGAGCCAAGGAATCATGGAGATGATGCAATTGGTTCAGTTGCGCAAGATCGCAATGCTCCGGCAAGGCGCCGTGATCCTCCCACAGCTCAGAAACCTGTTTGAGGCACATTCGGCAACAAGAGCCGAACTCGCTTCACCCCGCCCTCGATTCTGAGCCTTGGCTGAGCGGTGATGCAATCCGTCGGCGGGTCACCCTCAGGTTGCCTGACCGTGTACTGTATATTCCGTGTTCCAGTGTCGCATCCAGAGGCCATTTGTGACACGAGAAACAGTGACACCCCTGTCAGGGTTGTTTACTCTTGTGAATCACAGACCTGGTCTCCGTACATACATAAGTTTAGAAAGACACGTCGTCCATCAATCTTCCTTTCTCGATATCAGCCCGGAACTAACTTTCTCCTCAAATTGTTCAAGCGGTCCGTCCGGCACTCCCGTGACTCTGGGGGGAAACCCTTGGACTCAATCACTGCCCCGTAGGAAGCCCAAAACCCACCCGCCTCAGCCTCGATGCTTCGATTCTCACGCTTCGCAGTTACCTCGGCGTCAGGAGATGCACATCCCAGAAACTCCACAGGGTTCAGCTCCCAAGTGCAGCCCGTCTCCCGGGGAGAATGGAGCCTCCAAGAGTCCAAAGCCCTTGCTGCATGCCGCTAGTGTTGGCGAGACAGCTGCGTGGGTTTAGGGCTGCTGATGCTGCAAGGGACGGAGTGCGTGGCCGTGGGTCCATTGCATCCTGTCTCCATCGCGCTTGGAGGCTTTCGGCAGCCCCGAGCGACCGTAGGTGGACGGACGAGGGAGTGAATTAGCGGTGGTGAGATTGACAACGACAGGGCAACCGCCGGAGGAAGATACGAAGAGTCGTGTCCTCTCAGTGACTGACGATTGTGCTCGACTATTTAC
>FJWA01003945.1_pt1 | contig 10501 bp, 14 predicted proteins | sample 1011891 | NCBI WGS metagenome assembly FJWA01 (sample SAMEA3912450, study PRJEB9761) | metagenome | biome: forest; material: soil | place: USA | collected 2011-06-22 | depth 0.1 m
GTTCAGAATCGTGAAGCCCATTTCGAAACGCGCTTGAAGCGCATCACGAACGTGATGATCGCGAAAAGGACAATGGCGTCATGGAGTTGGGCGTGCGGCGGACGGCGCGCGGCTGTGGAGAGCCAAATTCCCACGTGGCCGATGCGGCTCAACACGCCGTTGTCCAGGGGGGGTGGGGGAGACGAGACGGCAACCCGGCTTCGGGATCAGCCCTACCTCACTCGGCCGAAACGGGTCTCTGCCTGCCGTGGTCTGGGCTACATCAAATGAGCGGCCGCTGTCTTGGTCGCGCTCTTGCGAGGGGGGAAAGGTTGCTGCCCAGGTCCCTCTGCTAGGTCCCCCGCTCTCGCCGTGTTGCGGCACCTCTCACTCTCGGGTTTGGACGCTTGACCTACCGCAACCGAACAACTTTGCCAGGAAAGAGATTGTGGTCCAAGTCTTAGAGTTGAAATCATCTGGTTATTACTGGCGATCGACTCGATTACAGCTCGCAGCCCAGTCATCTAGTCTAACGTTAATTGGTTGGTTTATTGTGCGGACTTGAGTCTTGGGTGTGATCTGCTGCGATCCACCAGGCCTTCACCGCCGCCGGGCTTGCTCTTAGCAGCCGCTCTGCCACCCCTGGTCCCACCTATGGTGACAGGAATATAGACCTCGCTCGTGACATGTATTCCCTCCCCAAAACGCCAAATTTGCCGCACTCCTCATCTCCGCTTCGGCGGCTGACGCATCTTGGGGAACTGCAGCGGTATGGCGAGCTTGGCGATGTGGTTGACCTTGTCGCCGGCCTTGGACTGCTTCATCCGGGCGCCAATCTCCACGAAGTACTGGCTCAGCTGTTTCTGTTCCAACTTGAGATCTTCCCTCAGATCCAGAGTGTTGACCTCGAAGTTGTCGATAATGCTTGCAAACACGCAGCAATGCGTCATGAGCAGGTCGATGTGAGCTTTGCGCATCACGCCGCTGTCCGAGAACTTGCGGCGGATGTTCTCGATCACCACCTCGGGCGCGGGCGCCAGTGCCTCCCGCAGGTCGTCTCTCCTGGCTATGCTCCTGGTGCCGCGCTCTCTCCCCTGCTTAGTCGTGGTCCAGAAGATAATAACCCAGAGGAGATAACGCAGGAGCTTCAGCCTGTGTACGCCATCCTCGTTGCCGGCCACACGGACGATGCGGTTCGCAACAAAACGAGCGGGAACCTCCACGGCTTCCAACTGGTTGACCTTTTCTTGCCAATCCAGGACTGGAATCGCATTGAGCACCTCTGCGCCGATAATTTCTGCTGGGACATAGACGTCTTGGATGTCGGTAGCGTCGAAGTTGCCGCGTGGCACGGGACGGGCCATGTCGAGAGCGGCCTGCAGCTCTTCGCGCGTCGCCATGTGTTGGCTCGAGGTCTTGATGGTATCCACGAGGGCGCGGTCGTCCTCGCCCAACTTGCCCCGCGACTTCTCGGCCAGCATGGCGTTTTCTGCGACGGCCTGAAGGGCCTTTTTCGACTTTTTCGTGCCGAAGGTCTCGCCAAGCTCCATCCTCATCTCCGAATGAGTCTGCAAAGCTGTCAGTCGTATGCCCGAATCAGGGACATTTAAGGATCCTAGCCATACCGGTTTGCCGGCCCTCACTTCCATCGCTTCAGCCGGCGCTTGTTTCGACCGAACCGTCCCCCGGACCACCATCTTCTTCGCCTGGATGACCTCCACCTCCCCCGTTTTCGGGTCGATGACGGCGAGGAAGTGGTTGAGTAGTGTATCCACGCTCTTCCACTGTTCTTGCCTAGCCGTGTAGTCTATTGTCCTGTGCGCCGAGGAGTGCAGCGCCATCTCGGAGGTCGGGGGCAGGCCGCCACTCTTTCGCCGCTTGGCGGGAGGCTGTTCGTCCTTCTCGTAGACATTGAAGGGGAAGGAGTCGGGCAGGGAAATTCCCGGTGTGAGAGCTGAGTGGAGGGTCAGTCTCAGTTTCCCCAAGTGGTCTGGGGGCACCGGAAAGCCTCACCTACTACAGGGGGCGAGACCTGCGGCTTATGTAGCTTAGTTACCGAGAATGAAGATGCGACGGCGGCGGGCTGTGCTGGTCGAAGAGCGACCGTCTTTTTTGATTGAGGCGTTTCGGCCTCGGGCCTCGTCCGCTTCTTCATCGATGACGCCGGCATCGTGGTTGTTGCTTGTGAATCTGACCTGTGAATGCGATTCGTCGAGGCTCGAAATTCTGTTTGTCGGCCCGCGCAGGGCCTCGCGGAATCTGGAGGCGGGCCTGAACTTTTTTCTGCCCACGGGTGGAACCGCCGCTACTTGACCGCCTTGGCCTTCCTACCCCACGGTTCCCCACCACGGCATCAGAGCTCCAGAGCGAGAGGCGCACGAGAGATGCGAATTCAGAAGCACGCGAGAGACGAAAATTGAAAATTGATCTGCATGGTGAATCGGACAGCTGAATTTACGGTTCTGGTTCAACGGATTGGGGCTCAATCGTCGCGTTCTTGGTGTCTGGGGTTCCCAAGCTTGCGTGAAGCAAGCTCCTGGCTATGACAGCATCAAGCTGCAACAGCGGCGACACCCGCCAAAAGCTGCGAGGCAAGGTGCCTGGCCTGCCGGCCGGAATTGTAGCAGCTCATGTATGTGTAGGGTTCACATAACCGCGGACAGACGGATCAAATCACGGTGGCAAAGGCGATGGCACTGACGACGGAAAGAAGTGATCTCAAAGGCAATCGTTGTCAATTCCTGCAAATCATGATTCCGGACTCGCGATCCTATCGAAGCAGCTTGCCCGAGTTCCGGCAAACGCCTGTTTCCATCTCAACCTTGATTGGCAGGCAACCAGTCATGACCATATCTCAATGATACCACCGAGCCGTTCCGTGCCTTGCATCCCATCCATTTTCCCAAGTGCCTTGCCGTGAAGAGAAGACGCGATGGTGGAGAAGACTCTCCGGGTTCCGAGACTTCCTGGGTAGCTTGGCGACGGGCGACGTCAGACAGCGGGGAGCTCCGATGCGACCGTTGGTGCAGTCGCAACGCTCAATCCGCTGGATGACCCAACTTGATGCCGGGGACTAGTTGAGGTCGAGTAGAGCTGGGCGTTTATTTGCTAGAGGAGCTGTCAGTGCCTGGCCAGCCAGCTGCCGAGTGGTGGCAAAAGCGACTTACGATCTCGCCCTCATCTTTCTTCTCTTGCGCTTGAGGCGGCGAACGCGCTTCTTTCTCCACTTCGCTCTCATCTTGACTGTTCAATGTCAGTACGAGGCAAGGTGTGTCGCCGTGGAAGGGTAGCCTACATGTGAATTCGTGATGAGGTTTTGCGTGATGGTGATAGAAAAGAACAGGTTCGATTTTCGGAGGGGAAGTTGTCTTAACTAGGGCAGAGGGCAGCAGCCCTGTGGGGTAAGTCAGGTGACTCCGCTGGAGCGCCCAAGCTGTTTCATGGCCCAAGCTCCTGCCACCCCGTTTCCGGTGGGGCCTTCATGACAGCACGGCCTCCGCTCGGCAGCTTTCTCTCCTTCCTCCAGTCGCCGTCAATGTCTTCGAGGGGTTCCAGGCAGTTACGAAAGTCAAGCTTGGATGGTTTTCATGGAGCTGCCTGAGGCTCACTTCAGCGGTTTCTGTGGCCAGGAAACATTTGTAACTTAAGGCAGCGACCGAGCCTGTTTGTCAACCCATTCACAATGACAATCCCAAGTTCAACTCAAGTTCAACTCGGTCCGTTTCTTCCCGCCCAACGGACCAAGTGCCATGCCCGTGTCGTCAACAGCTGTCGGAAAGGTGACGTGGGAGGACCTATGCAAGACCCCCCCGGCAAGAGGTAAGATCGCTGCTGAGAACGGCTTGGTCTATCCCAAGGTCTTGCGCTGCGCATCGACCTCGATGCGGAGTACGGCCGAGCGTGTCATTCCAGCGAAAGACTGCGCTTGTCCGCTAACGTCACATGGCCCAGGCTCCCTCCTGGTTTTCCCAAACAAGACCGTCTTGGTCGGTCGAGACGAAGCCAAGAATCATATCGCATTTGCAGACCCAGTGGTCTCGAGATGCCAGCTGGAGATCTTCTCCATTGTCGCGGATGAAGAATGCCACCATCGGCAGCTCGTCTTTGTGCGCGATCGGGGGTCTGCAAATGGGACGGCCGTGAACGGCCTGATGATCGGGAAAGGACCGAAGCTCTCCCGGTCAAGGCTGCTCGAGGACGGAGACATTATTACCATCGGGTCGCACCCTCACTTGAGACTCGGGTACACCGACCTGTCGAGCACCCAGACTTATTACACTCTTAGCCATCTCCAGCAAGAGGAGGTAGAGGTAAGACGGGAGTCCACAAGCTCAATGTCGGTCTGTTCTGACATGCTTCCCAGCTCTTCAAGGACCGATATATCGTCACCGATCGTAGCATTGGTGACGGTGGCCATTCCGTGGTCTTCCTGACCGTTGAGGTCGAAACTGGGCAGCACGTTGTGTGTAAAGTCCACGACATCAGCAGGTTTTCGCGAGCATCCAAGGAAGTAGAGAGGATCCGCCAGGAAGCAATGCTGCTCAACACGCTGGACCATGTAGGGAACATGTGAAATCGTTCATCCGCCAGCGAGTCCTGACAAATCCAGCCAAACATTCTTCCTATCAAAGCCGCGTTTGAGACACGCCAGACCATGTATGATGCTTTCCGGATCAGAACTATTCCAAGGCTAACTCCTCTGCAGATACGTCATTACGGAACTCGCAACGGGAGGTGACCTCTTCTCGCTCCTCGTACGCTACAGAAGACTCGATGAATGGGGGATTCAATCCATCATCCGACAGATTCTCCGCGGTGTAGCCTACATCCACAGCAAAGGCGTCGCACATCGGGACATCAAGCCGGAAAACATCCTGTGCGGCGTGACACCCCAGGTCCCGTATCGCATTATGCTCTCGGACTTTGGGGACTCGGGCATTGCTGGCCGTGGGAAGATGAAGTCTACAGTTGGTACTCGGTTCTACAGACCACCGTCAGTTTCTCTGCTGCCCTTGGATTCGCACCTCTGACCCCTGCCAGTGAATGCAACCGCCCGGGCCAAAGCCACGATCTATCCGTGGACATCTGGGCGACTGGCATGCTCACGCTGCAGCTGTTCCTGGGATATGAAGAACTCCCTGGTCTTGACTCGGTAGTGTTCAAAAGCCAAGCGGAGATTGAGTCGTACTTGGGTTTGATCTTTGCCGCCCTTGGCCGTCGAGGTCAAGTCTCTGACGCCGGCAAGAGCTTCATCCGCGGATGTCTCGCGTATGACAGCGAAACAAGGCCGACGGCTCGCCAGGCGTTCTATCACAATTGGCTTCAGGAGTCAAGAAGCGACAGAGAGATGTTCAAGCGGCTAGAAGCCGACAATGCACTCTCGTGGGAACCTCAACGAGTCAAGTTCCCGGTGGTCGAAGATCTCACTGCCTGGTCTTCAAGCCAGCACAGGCACCTCGGTGGTGACGAACGGGCCGCAGAAGATACAACCTCGCCGCATTTTAGGCCCACGGGCCAGTCAGGGCCAGATACGCGGCAACACGCACACAGTTCACCTCCCCCAATCGCACCTACATCTGGGAAGGCCCAAGCAAAACGGAAGGCGTCCACATCCAACAGAGAAAACACGAAGCGGCGTCGTGAAACCCCGCGTTGACGCCTCAGCAAACTTATCAGCCCGGATTTATGTCATTGCAACGCATGTCGGCTGGTCATTTTGGGGCATGGGTTGTAGCTAACTCCAAGATGCACGGCAGAGAGCCGAATCGAGCTCATCATATCTTATTCATAAATAAACCAATACAACATCACTCATCCCATATCAAAGCTTCGAGCTATCATTTCTCATCCCCTCATCATCCTGCTCCTTGACGGTCAAGTCCGGCAGCTCCGCCGGCATGATCCTCCGCGGCGACGCCCCCGAGACGAGCGAATACTTGGAGAAGTCAGTGACACCAGCATGCTTCCTCAAAAAGTCCTCATCAAGCTCCAGCTGCCCGTTGATCACCGACGCCGGGGCCTTGACCATAGCCAAGACCGCATCCGAAAAGACAGTCGCCTTGCGGAGATCCTTCGCATACGACGGATCCTTATCCGTAAACTGCCTCGTCGCCCCGGACTCGATCGCCACAGCCGGCCAGATCCCCACGATCCCCATATCCCTCAGCCCCTCGCGCTCCAAATCCACCGCCAGCCCCTTCACCAGCACGCTCATCCCGACCTTGCCCATGGCGTACGCCGTCTTGCCGCGGAAGAAGCGGCTGTAGATGGGCGGGCAGACCACCACGATCCGCCCGGCCGAGTGCTGCTTCAGGTGCGGCAGCGCCTCCTGCACCGCGCCGTACAAGCCCTCGACGTTGACCCGCTGCATCAGCTGGAAGCGCTTCATGGGGGTGCGCTCGACCGGCGCCCACCAGATGGCGCCTGAGTTGTAGACTAGGACGTCGAGGCGGCCGTAGGTCTGTTGTCACCTTGTTAGTGGGTGAAAGGGGTTGTTTTGAAGGGTGGGGGGGCTCTTGCTTCGATGGTCTTGGCGACGAGCCGCTGGATGCTGGCGTAGTCGGTTGTGTCGACAGGGATGGCGGTGGCTTCGCCGCCTGCGAGAGTGATCTCCCGGGCGACGGTGGTGATGGTAGATTTGGGGGAGTTGGGGTCCGGCGGGAAGGGGGTGAGTTTGGCGAGGTCGGCTTCGGGGGTGGTGGATTTGGCAGAGACAACCACTGAGGATGGGTCAGCGCATGTCAATGGCGGATGGTGCATGTCAAGCGTAGCTCACCGGCATAGCCATCCTTGGCCAGGTCGATGGCGATCTGCCGGCCAATGCCCCTGGAACCGCCGATGACGAGGGCTACTTGGCGGGTGGTATTCGTGGACGTCATGATGGGAGATGGATGGACTGAGGAGATGGTGAGAGGTTTGGGGGGTGTAAGTCGTGATGAGATGTTACTTGTATGAGCATTCCGGGAGGGGTGACTATCATTGGTCGATTAGTAAACCCGGTGTTGATGCCGGGCCGGGGAAGATGGATCTGTTCGATTAGTGAACAGTCGGAACACTAGCGGCCGGAGGGTCCAAGCCACCGGGCCCCGGGCCGAGGTGGGGTTGCCGAGGCAATGCACCCCGCCCCCTTTCTCCAACAGCTCGTGAACTTAGCGTCAGACAAGAACCGGCCCTTGAGTTATGTATAACGGCAACCGTTTTCTTGATTAGACATCTCCTCATTTGGTCTCTACATCACGAGCAATCCACCATCTCCAACCACCATGGGCGGCAAGATTGACTGCTACTTGGACCTTGGTGAGTTCCACCTTGTTTTGATCCCTTGTCTTACCCCTTTACTTCATCCCATCCCAGTCCGGCAGAGCACTGACACGCCGCATAGCGTCTCTCTACAGCTACCTCGTCTTCCTCGAGCTGCAAAGGAACCGCGAACTCCTCGCCTCCCACAATGTAGAAGTCGAGTACGCCGCCTTTATCATCCACAACCAATTTAACCAACATCTCAAACTAACTCCCCCTCCACCCAAAAAGATTCCACCCCGTCCTCCTCGGCGCCATCAACCATGGCTCAGGTCCGTCCCCCATCCCTCCACCCTCCGAAAGCCCCCAAACTCAACCCCAAACAAAGGCAACCGTCCCCCCTGGGCCCTCCCCGCCAAAGCAGTCTACGGCAAGTTCGACGCCCGCCGCTCCGTCGCGCGCCACGCGCGCAGAGCCCCCCTTCCCTTCTCCGTCCCCAAAGACCTGATGGTAGCCGGCAAGACCATGGTGGTACGCCTCCCTCCCCCTCGCGGGTTTCCTCCAACCTGCCAAAACTAACCCACGCACAAGCCCCTCCGCGCCCTGCACTACATCAAACAACACCACGCCCCCCAAAAGTTCCTCACAACCCTCCACTACCTCCTCTACCTCTTCTGGTCCCCGCCCAACCCCGACCTGACCACCCTCCCGGCGGTGGCCAAGGCGCTAGCTGAGGTGCCGGCCGGGTTTGCTGGCGCAGGGAGTGCGAGTGGCGGCGAGAAGCTGTTCACGGCCGGGGAGGTGGCCGAAATCGTGGCGGCGGCCGGCGGCGAGGAGATGAAGGCTGTGCTGAAGCGGGTTACCGCCGAGGCGCTGGAGAAAGGGGCGTTTGGCGCTCCGTGGTTGTGGGTTACCCCTGAAGGGGGGAAGGCGGAGCCGTTTTTTGGAAGTGATCGGTAGGTCTTGGTTTTTTTCCTCTCCTTTTCCGGTTGGNGGCTNTTTGGTTGTGATGACATGGAAGGTTGCTGACTAGCTGAGTTGTTTAGGTTTCACTTTGTGTATGAGTTTTTGGGGTTGCCGTATACGGATGTTACGCTGTTGCCAGCAGGTGCGGCGAAGGGGAAACTTTGAGCAGAGGGTGATACCGCGAGTGAGGGTGGATGGGGATGAGGAGAGGGCATCCTTTGTGTGTGTGGATGTGTCAATGAAGCGAATTTGTATCCTAGCCGGGTATTTCCGCAAACGCCGTTCCCAGTCCATCCCTTTTTCGCAGGGTTTGCTCGTGCACCACATCTTACATGACGAGAACATCAGACCCTCCCCGAGGCCCTCAACTTCCTCCCCTCCTCCTCCCGTACCGCCTCGCTCCGCGCCAAGAAGTCCTGCCTCGCGGCAAACGAGTGCTTCGACTTCCCCGCCAGTTCCAGCTCGTCCTTGATGCCCTCGCGGTCTACAAACCCGGCCCAGTCCATCCTGCTCTTCTCCACCGTGTTCAGCTTCTTGGCGTCGGCCTCCTTGGCCAGCTCGCGGGCTCGCAGGCGCTCCGACACGCACAGATTGAGATCCGCGCGCTGCGACGGTCCGTCAGCGACGACGGGCTCAAAGATGGAGCGGAAGGCTTTGCGCGGCATGCGCTTTTGTGCAGAGGAGGAAGAGGCGTCGTCCGGAGGGGCTGAGTCCAGGCCGTTCTCGGCGAGATAGAGTTTTGCTTCGGCCGAGTCACGGGCTACGAGCCTCTCTTCGGTGTGAACCTTGCCGGCAAAATTGTAGGTCCGCTTTATGCGAATGAGGTCGGATCCGTCGGGTTTCTTTCCGGCGGTGGTTGGTAGGGGTTGGGAGGAAGGAATGTCTCCTTTTGATTGTGCGATTGGGATTGCTGGTTCGGCCTGCGGTTTACTCGTGGATCGCCCGCTAGTCATTTGTGTCCATAGCGCGTCCACGTCGACGGTGACCGGGCCGCTGGAGGTGTCTGCACGTCGTTCGGCTTTTCTATCGGGGGCGAGTAAGTAACACGAGGAGAACCGGGCTGCGTTGCATCCGCAGACTCACTCAGCAGCTCGCATCCGGCGCGTCTTGATCAAGCCCCCTTCACCACCCTCATCCCCGTCGGCCTCGAGGGCTTTCCTCTTGGATTTCCTTTGCCGACTCTTCCCCTTTTCTATTATTGCCTCGTCTCCCGAGTTCTCAAAGCCGGCATCGTCCGCGCCGTCCGCCCCATCCTCGCCCTGTTGTTTCCCCTTTCCAGCCGCGGGTTTCTCGGTGTCGGCGGCCTCGTCGTCGTCCGAGCCGGAGGAGTCCTCGGCTGGGGCATCGTCGAGAGCGAAGTCGGAGTCTTCTTCCGACAGGTAGTCATCGTCACGGACCGGTTCCGGAGGCATGATGACGCATGGGTTTGTTGTTTTTGTGCTGTGTTGAGAATTCGGGGCATGTTTTACCGAAGGAATGGCGGAAGAAGGCAAATAAAAGCGGGACCAAGGCGTTGCGAAGGTTCCACTACTGCGTTCCACTGCAGGCTGCCCCACCGCCCCCCCGCCAAGCAGTGTGCCCCGCGATCTCGAGCCCGGGGATCGTCAAAGTCAAAGTTCCAACCCGATCACCGCTTACTCATCCACACTTCATGCTTGTTGATCGGGCAGATGAATACAACGGTGGGAGTGGGAGTTCGCAGTGTAGTATCTTTGTATAGCCTCGACTGACCTTGTGAGGGAATCTCTCTCCCAGTGTTACGTCCAGACCAGAGCCCATTCACCGGACGGAATAGACCTCAGGGCATCAAGAGACAGTAGAACAGAAATCGCCAACGGATCGGGGGGCGTCATCTGTCTTCGGGTGCCATATCCTTCCCCAGCACATCCCTCCCCACCGCAAGTCTGAGTCACAGTCGAATTGCCTACTACAGTATGGGGCTTCTAGAAACCCGGGTTCGATCTTCCCACAAGTCAGATGGTCCCATTGTGTGTGTGCCAGGCAATTTACCCCTGACAGCCAGCCGGTTTATTCCCCGGACTTGTCAACCGGGCTCGTGGGTCCAGATGGAGCCGCTTGTTGCGCTATCACGCATCAGGAAAACCCAAGGGCGCCGGTCACGATCCGACGCCCAATGAAATGGAGCTGGTTAAACCAGACTGCGTCCCCCGCATCTCGGAGAGACATTAGGCGAGTCTGGTACACAACATCCGACGTCACGAGGGTCGTGACGGACGCCGGTTCGGAGCAGCATCGGGACCTCTTTAAAAGAGGCGTCGATGTTGCTGCTGAAGTCGATACCTTGGCACTAGAAACA
>FJWA01003486.1_pt1 | contig 10487 bp, 4 predicted proteins | sample 1011891 | NCBI WGS metagenome assembly FJWA01 (sample SAMEA3912450, study PRJEB9761) | metagenome | biome: forest; material: soil | place: USA | collected 2011-06-22 | depth 0.1 m
TGCGGTTGGGCTGACATGCAGCCGGACAGCCACCTGGAATGGGAGTGGGGGGTTCCAACCCATCTCAGCCGAACGGAAGGGTTTGGTGGCCAGCCTTATGCGGGGTACCGTCGAGAACGGCCCGAGGCATGGTGTTGGCTTCATGGGGGTTGGTTCCAACGTGCGTAGTCACGAGGGGTCTGGCCTCCACAATCCCCAAACTCATCAGCCCTGCTCGGGGGCGGCAAGGGAGAGAGNNGCCTTGGAACCACCGGGCGGAGTTGAAGCCGTCTCGAAGTGTGAGGATTCCGTTTTGCCAGCCCAAGCAAGATGTATCATCGGGTAGACAGCAACTTGCGTAACGAAGTTCCACGTAGGTACTGTACATAGGTAGCCACTCAATTGCACACTGAAATATCCGTTCTGTATCTCCCTACTTCTTGCGTGCTTTGTTGTTGATGGTATTGTCCTACCCCTTTCCCCCCCTTTTCCCCTGGACAACGTGGGGTTAGGGTTATCATCATGCCATCATTCTACCCAAAGGAGCAGCAATCATTTCATTCTCTCTGCCCTCATCCTCGGCGTCTAAAGCAGCTCCTGGGATGGACAGTTGGGGAGCGGACTCAAGCGGCTCAACCCACACTCTCAGAACGAGGACTTGAATTGGTCCGGCTTACACATTGATCTGGCCAACCCCGCAATGTTCTCCAACTCATTGCTCCTGTGACGAAACCCCCCTTCAGTGAGCAACAAAAGGTATCACTGGGTAAAGTAGGACCATATTTCTGTGACTTCTTTTCGACGCTTGGTAAATCACACCATCCTGTGAACATACCTACTTCTATACACTCAAGCCTAGTTCACCACCATGACAACCCACTCCTCCTCATACCTGGTCTGCAACACCTGCGGCACCCAGCACCGAACCCCAGACCGGGCCTTCCTAACAACATGCTTCATCTGCGATGACCCGCGGCAGTACGTCCCGCCCTCAGGACAGAGCTTCACCACTCTCTCCGCCCTGCGCGCCGCCGGCGACCGCCGCAACGGCTTCCGCCCCTTCCCGGGCGACGCCCGGTTCACGGGGATCGCGACAACCCCGCAGTTTGCCATCGGCCAGCGCGCCGTTCTCGTCCGGACGCCCAAGGGTAATGTGTTGTGGGACTGTGTCACCTACCTCGATGACGAGACTGTTGAGCGGGTGAATGCCCTCGGCGGGATCCAGGCTATCGTTATTTCGCACCCGCACTTTTACTCGTCGCACCTGGAGTGGGCGGCGCGGTTTGGCTGTCGCGTATATCTGGCTGCTGAGGATAAGCGGTGGCTGGCGCGGGGGAGCGACGAGAGGCACGTGTTTTTGGAGGAGGTGGAGACGAGGATCGAGATTGACGGGGAGGACACGGGAGTGAGGGTCATTAAGCTTGGGGGGCATTTCCCGGGGAGTTGTAAGTCGCTATGTGTTTTTGTTGAGTGCTTGGCTGGGGTGGAGAAGAGATTTGCTGATGAGAGAGAACAACACAGTGGTCCTGCTTTATGACGGACGCCTCTTGACGGCTGACACACTCATGATGACGGCCGCTGGGCGCGGTAATTGGACTGCCGACGCGCTGGGGAACCCGAGAGAGCGGCCCAAGGGCGTGAATACCTTCAGCTTCCTGTGGAGCATCCCCAACATGATACCCTTGAGTGCCGACGAGATCGCCCGGATGTGGGGAATCCTCCGGAGATATGACTTCAAGAGCGCCCATGGTCTTCTCCAGGAATGGGACATTGATGATGAGAGCATCAAGGCACGGGTGCTGGAGAGTATGCAGATCCAGATCAGAGCCATGGGCCATGCGGACCACCCCCTTCTACAAGAAGAGCTCTAGATGCTAGGAGCTTTGAAATTATGTGTATGAACGAACTGAACGCCGGCGTCCGAATCCTACTTACAATGTTACAAAATTCGAAATATATGCGCGAGAGATCCCAAACCTCATGATGGTAATACAAAGCCAATCTCGTCCCTCTTGTCGTCCGTAACACGGCCCCACTCCAGCAGGAGTCGGAAAAGGTAGACCTCCATGTCCTCTCTCCGAAGCGCCTTCGCGGCCCAGCTCTTCCCCTCGTCCGCAATCCACTTCCCGTCCTCCTGCCGCCCTGTCATATCGACCTCCCTGCCGTTCAGCTTGCGGCCATCCTGCTTCGGAATGCCGACAAAGTACGCCAGCGTGCTGTGCAACGCATGGAACCGCAGGTCGACAGGGACAAAGTGGACCCATGGTATAAGCCGCTCGGTATACCATTCCTTGAAGATGGAGGCATAGAATGGAACGCTGCTCGACCGCAGGATGCGCAGGAGCTCGCGCGGCGGCCCGTCATCTGTGTCCACCACCATGACGTATTGATTTCTTGACGACTCTTCGTTGTCATCAGGCTTCTTGCGAAACTCGTTGCCCGCGTCGTCGCAGCTGTTGTGCCCGGGGGTGGCCTTGCACGCGGTGTAGGCGGAGAATGCCACATCCAGGGGCAGGAGATCGTTGAGAGCGCCCGTCGGTACCTGCTCGAATTTGAACTGGTCCTTGTGGTTCGGCAGCAGCAGTCTTGTCCTCTCAAAGCGTGCGGGGGTGTTGAGCGAATGGACAAGTCGCTCCTGGTGGCCGCCGCGGAGCAGCTCGTGGCCGGAACTGAGACGGTCGACTTTACCGCGCCAGAACAGCTTCTTCCATTTCATGCTAAAGCTCTCGGTGTCTCCATCGGGCATCTCACTGATCCGTCTGAGCGGCATGATAATGTCGCTGTAGCTGTCGGTTTTGGCTCTGCTGAAAACGGGGAGCAGTTCTTGAAACGGTCGTAGCGTTGGCGGGACCATGTGGAAGCTGTGCAGGCGAAGCAGGTCGGACTGATGACAAATCTCTTGTGATAGAGGCCAGTTGGCCAGGTACTGACCTTGAGACTGCGGCCTGGCGCAAGACGTGCAGAAGTCTCGGATATCCCAGTGGCTCCCTGCCCTCGCTTTCGTTCCCGGCGGGCAGGTGAGAGCCGTCATCTCTCTAAGAGCCCTGACACTGGTAAAGTTTGCTTGCACTTGGTGCTTGCTGGCAACTGCGGATTGAGCCACGGGCATTTCCGCAAGGGAACGCGAGACCCTGGGCAACAGCTTGTTGGCGCGTTTCCGATTTCCACGAATTGCCGCGTTGGTAAATCTTTGGACTTCATCCCATGGCGCAAGCACCCGTGGCCGCTCGTCCAGATTGATAGCAAATTCCATGTCGGGAAGATGTTCTGAGAACCCCTTGACAAGGGCAAGTAAATCGTCCATCACCGGCTTGTATGGACTGGCCGGAGGCATATTGTGCTGAGGCTTGCCGCCTTGGACTTGGAAGAGAGCGATGTCAGACTCAGCACCAACACGACGCACATCTTCCCTGATCTTGGATGGAGATACGCCCCAAAATGGGAGGATATCCTCTTCCATCTGCTGAAAGTGATCGAGAATAGCGGAGCGGCGGGCTTTGGCGAAGTCGTACCACACGTCAAACTTTGCAGGCGGGTCTCTCCCACCATGGCGCTCCCTGTATTCCCCGACCGCGACTGGTAGCGACTTGCTCTCGGATGCGTGGACCAGCCAGCGGTCGGCCTCGATCCGAGACTCGTAGATTCGCTTTGTTAGCGGATGCTGGTCGCCAACCTGGAGTGCCTTGATGGGTGTGTAGATTGTCGCCACGACGGTGAGGATGACGAGGATGAAGACAACAAAAGCCCGGTGCACGAAGACGACGGAGCGGATGTTGTTTGCATAAACAAAGGACGAGAAGCCGACGCAGACGAAAAGGAGGGCAAAGTAGGTGGCGGTAGGCGACATGTTTTCCCATGTCCCGATCAACCTCGTCCTCTCAATAGTTTCCAGAAGTCCGAAGACGAAGGTGACGATCCCGACCAGCGACAAGGGGCTGTCTTCAGTGGCGAGCAGGCTGGCGGAGATAATAAAAGCGGAGAAGACGAGGCCGTCGACGGTGACGTCGAAGAGATATAAGGAGTCAAGACCCCGGAAGTGATAGCTCACACGTGCGGCTGGAAGGACGAAGCGAGACGACACGTAGAGGAATCCGGTGCCAAGTGAGGCAACCAAGAGGATGCCGCTCAGGGTTCTCAGCCGACTTTTGGTTGTTCTGGCCCAGGCAAGGACACGCCAGATGACGATGGCGATGATTGCGTCAAGGACGAGACCAAGCCCCTGGAGGAGAATGACGAGGACGCTTCGGTCGGTGCTTGAGCAGAAAAAGGTTGACCTGGGGTCGCGGGAGGATGCAAGATATGTTCCCACAGCGAGCATCACAACGCCAATCAAAAGCAATGCCTGGGACTCGCTGAACCAGGCCCGTAAAGCATCGAAAACTGTCATGCCGAAATCGTCATCGTCCGTCTCCTCGCCGTCACCAGCGCCTGACCGTGTCCTGCGGCCGGGCAGGAGTTCGTAAAAGAGAACCAACAAGGGCAAGAAGGCCTGTGGTTACGGATTAGAGAGCCGGGCGCATACAACGACGACGGGCAGGGAGGCAGGATGGGAGGCTCACCTCGATGCCCGGCTTGGAACATTGCAAGTCGACTGTCACGCGGTGGAAGATCTCAAGGCGCAAGATAATGCAAGCGATGAGGCCAGGCAGAAAGTACCGCCGTGGTTTCCTGGGTAGATTGGTGCGCTTCACCTTCAAAGGCGCCAGCTCGTCATCTGGACACCGTCAGAAAGGGGGTCGGTCGTTGGCGCACGACGGCGCCGCATCTGGGCATCCATTCCTGTACTCACCGAACCTGCCATTTGTGCCCGGAAGCCAGGCGGCACCAAAACTGGCCGCGTAGGATGCCAGGGCAGCGATAAAGAGGACGACGAGGGCCGAGAGCCTTGGGTGTTCTGTCCGCAATGCTCATGAGCTTCGAGCCCGAGTTGGAAAGGGGGCGACGGTATCCATCTGCTTGACTCACCGATGATTTGATGATCTTCAAGACTATATGCCAGCCATAGAAAGGATGTAACGGCACTGTGAGAGGGAGTTGTGGTGTTAGCAGCGAGGCCATCTTGAACCGAATCCGAGCTCGGTATGATAATCAGGGGTTCCCACCACAGTGCCGTCAACTGGTGTGCCATGTTCGGTCGGTCAGTCAGTCGCCTGCCTTAGCGGTTGCATGCCGAGGGCTCCGGTCTGCGCTGTCCGAAATGCATCAATCGAATCCGCAGCTGAGGGAAGAGTGTCGGCCGTTGCTGGTGTGAAGGGTTGAAGATGTCCAAGTCGAGGTTGAGCCAGCCACGCAGCGACAGAAGCCTACGTAGAGGTAATTCAAAAAATCAATCATGTATTTCATGCCTGGTGTCCAGAATGCAGGCTCGCATTGCCGGTGGATGCTCTCAGGAACCCCTGTCGCAGACCACCGCGGCGCAAGCCTTCCATCCCAGCAGTCACCCCCGCACCAGCCGCTAAGCCTCAGTTGAGTTGAGGCGAGACGAGAGCCCCACCATCACTGATGAAACCCGACCAGGGCAGGCTCGGGAAAAGTGACGTTGGTTCCATGGTTACACGACGCGTCTCATCCCGTCAGCAACCGTATCTCCACAAAACTGCTTCCAACTGCCGTCTGACCTCGACACTCGACAACACGAACACAAAGATACAGAAGACATACAGCCAAAGACATACAGAAGATACCAGACCACTTCCCACCTCATGGACCGAGAAGCAACATCCGCGCAACTGCAATGACCGCGCCCAAAACCGGCCCCAGGACGGCGGGCCTGCACCTTGTCTACATCCCCGCCGTCTGCGCCCTCATCATCTTCCAGGGCTACTACTCGCAGTACCTCTTCAACACCGACCCCGACCTCGCTCCCGGGCCCCTCACCCGCCGCCAGACCATAACGTTCAACACCCTCCTCGCCTGCCTCTGGTGGACCTACTACCGCGCCTGCACCGTCGACCCCGGCCACTACCTCTTCCCGTCCCCGACCTCCGATCCCACCGCCGACGCCCACCCCGACCCCGACCTGCGTCCGACCTCATCCCTCCCGCCTAACGCCCTCAGCAACAAGCCCGTTCGCTGGTGCAAGAAATGCGCCGCCCCGAAGCCGCCGCGCGCGCACCACTGCCGCCACTGCGCCCGCTGCATCCCCAAGATGGACCACCACTGCCCGTGGACGGGCGCCTGCGTCTCGATGCATACCTTCCCCTACTTCCTGCGTTTCCTGCTCTACACCAACCTCTCGCTCTGGTACCTGGCCGCGCAGCTGTGGCGCCGCGCCGCCGGCATCTGGGCCGCCCGCCACCTGCCCGCCTACCTCGGCCCGTCGGTCGGCAGCCTCGTCGGCCTGGCCGCCCTAGCGCTGCTCAATGGCGGCTCGGCGCTCGCGCTGGGCATCTTGCTGTACACCACGGTCAAGGGGTGGCTGTTCAACAGCACCATGATTGAGGACTGGGAGATGGAGCGGCACGAGGCGGTGCTGGCGCGGATGGACGACGAGGACGACGGCGGGGACCCGGATTTCTGGGGCGACGATGGCGCAGCGCTGCGGCAGAGCTTGGAGAGGATCGAGTACCCGTACGACCTGGGCGTGTTTGCGAATATGGCCCAGGCGATGGGGACGAGGAACCCGCTGCGGTGGCTGCTGCCTGTGTTTGGGGGCGGGCCGAGGATCGACAACCGGACGCCAGGGAAGGGGCCCGGGTGGGAGTGGGAGGAGAACGGGTTCAACGACCTGCCGGGCCTGTGGCCGCCTCCGGACCCCGAGAAGATGCGGCAGGCGAGGCGGGGCGCTTGGCCCGGCGCAGCTCGGCAGCTGCCCGAAGATGACTACTATGCATATCAGTCACCTGAGGAGGTTAAGGCCGCGTTTTTGAAACGCCAAGAGGAGGACCTCTTGAGGAGGCAGCGGGCTCACGAGCAGCAGGCTCACCAACGGTCTGGGATTATTGCCGAGCTTGAAGAGCTGGATGATGATAAGGACGAGGAGGGCTCGGCACGGGTTGGCCGGCGGGCGTGGACCAATTCTGACGGCGACCGGCTATGGGACTATGGCGTGGACGAGGATGTTGAGGAGGAGATTATACCTGCGCGAGGTGACGACGAGGACGTGCCCTTGGCGGAGCTGATCCGGAGGCGGAAAGTGTTGACTAGAGAGGATGATGGCTGATCGCTCAGCTGGATGACAACCTCGAATCTGTTTCGAAGGGGTCGCGGTTGCAAAGCTACCGCACAGAATACACAATAACAGAACAAACACACCACACACACACACACAGGCTTCCGGGCCATACCACGCCAAACTCAGTATCGATCATAAAGCGCCTCATCGTTCAACATGCACCATGCACCACGCAAGCCTATCTACCAGTCATCATCATCATCCTTCTTCGCCATGGCCTGCTTTCTCGCCAGCAGCGCATCCGCCAAGCTCCCGGCCAGGCTGGGCGTGGGCGTGTTACTTCTGCTGCTGTCCGACCCATTCAGGCTCATGCCCGAATCGCGNGCCTGCAGCCCTGCCGGCTTCTTGCCTGCCGCCGGGCGCTTGGCCGGAGGCTGCGGCGCTGAGGGCTTCGCTCGTGCGGCACCACCGTTTGGCGCCGGTGGGGGTGGTGGTGGCCGGGGTGCCGCGACCGGGGCCGGCGCTTGTTCCTCGACGTACGCGGCCGGAACCCAGGCTTGCCCCCCGGGGGTCTTTGCGAGCCACCAGCCTGTTGCGGATTTGGTTAGCATGACGTAACAAATCAGTGGGTGTCTGGGTGCATCGTCTTACCGTTGTTTTCCTTCTGGATGATTTCGATCACCTGACCTGCCTTAATCGAGAGCTCGTTGTCCTTTTGGCCGGCAAAGTCGTAGAGGACCTTGGCCATGATCTTGGGCTTTGCGGGAGGCGCGGCAGGGGGTGGGGGCGGAGGAGCGCGCACGGCCGACGAGTTGGACTGCTGCCGGGTGTGCGAAGGGATGCCGACAGCTGCCGCTGCGGCCGGCTGCGGGACGGGCCGCGACGAAGCCGCTGGCCGAGCTGCCGCCGCAGCAGTGTTTCCTGATGGCCGAGGCTGAGCAGTGCGGTTGACAGGGACCCTAGAGGGCCTGCCGCCGGGCCCGCCAGGCTTGATGAGTTTGCCTCGGGTGATCGGTCTCGGTGGGACCGGGTTGCCCTTGGGCGTCGGCCTGGAGACAGAGTTGGACGGTTCACCTTGCTGAGTGTGCACAGCACCACTCTTGTAGAAATCGAGCGACGAGGGCGCATCCTTCAGAACCTTGACCAACTGCATCTTGCCGGGCTTCTTTGCGTACTCGATCGAATCCCCAATCTTCAAGTTGAACCCGCCAGGCATCACCTTCCTCATCTGAGTGAACATCTCCGTCTTGAGCACGCAGTTGACCAGAGGATCCGCCTCTTGCGGTGACCCCACCCCCAAGGAGAACCAGTCATCCCGGGATGTCGAGGCGCCAACAAATTTGATCATGCCCAAGGGGAAAGACCGCTCAATCACGATCTGAACCTGGTGGTTTTGGCCCATCACCTGGGCCACGATGTAAAACTTGTTGTTGGTGATAATCAGGATTCTGGGACTGGGTTTGCTGGACCGACCAAACTTGGCCTCGAGAATCTCGCCGCGGCACGAGAAGACTGCTCTCTCGTTGCTCCCGAGCTGGACGCCGTTGCGTAACTGGGCTCCGGGGCCCGCGCTCGCGTTGATGCCGAGGTAGTCGCCGAGGAACCGCCGAGAACCGAGAATGCTCATCCGTCTGCGCTCCTTGCGGCCCTGCAGGAGCCTGTGTCCCTCGTCCCGGAGCTGCAGATACTCGGCGCCAACACGCTTCTTCCTCCAGAAACGCTGGATCCGAGTGGCAGACTCGGCCCGGTACGCCAGGTACGCACGCCACATGCGCTGGATACGCGTGGCCATGTTGTGCCAGTACCGGTCTCGCATGTGCTCCAGCGCGAAGAGTGTCTCGGGTGACTTGATGAAGGCCTTGGTGACGCCGAGTTGCCATTCTTCCTGGGGAATGCTCGTGTCCTTGAGGATCTGTTTGACAGCCGCTTCGGAGGACCCCTGCCACGTGTACTCGCCAGCATACGACGTGGCAGGCGACAGCAAGAAGAACCGGTCGACAAACTTTTCGAACGACTGTCGGTAGGCAAAGCCAGCGCGCCGGATGCGCACATTTTCTTGGAGACCCAGATATTTGATTTGATGAAGCACATTGGGGACTGTGTACTCGGTCGGCGACTTGTTCTCGTTGGGCTTGATGGTCCGGATGTATGAAGGTTGGCATTTCATGAGCGTCTCCACGAGGGCGTTGGCGGAGGCCCTTATCCTGTCGCCCGCCGACGGGGGCTGTTTTCGATTGTCTTGGTCCACCTGGTTGGGGAAGATGGTGTGAACGAACTTGTTCTGGCTGACCTGGAAGAGGTTGAGCAGGCCCTTGAGAAGCTGGTCCTTGTTCTTGTCCGTGATGCCGTCGACCATGTAGGTGACGTCGCCGGCGTAGTGCTTGACGATGAAGTTGCCCTGCCTGGGTGTCAGGTGAGGGTTCGACATGCCGTTGATGCTCTGCATGAAGGTGCGGTCGCAGGCTGCGGGGTCGGCATGGGCAGTCTTGGTGGCATCCTTCATCGCAGAGAAGATACCAGGTGGCCTGGTGGACTCGATCAAATCGCACACGATCTTGTTGTCGAAGTAGGAAATCGGGGTCCACTTGATCTGCTCCCGCGCGTATTCCTCCTGCTCCGCCTTTAGCGTCAACTGGATGAAGATCTGCTGAAGCTTCTCGTTCACGTAGTTGATGCAGAGCTGCTCGAAGCTGTTCTTTTCGAAGATCTCAAACCCGTAGATGTCGAGGATGCCAACCGAGTTCGCCGATGCCTGCCGCGCTCTCAGAGATTGGTTTATCCGCTCCACGATCCAGTCGAACAAGTTGTGGTAGATGGCCTTCGCCAATGCGTCCCTGGTCGCCGTCGCTTGGGAAACGTTCGCCGGGGACTCGATCACCTCCCCGTTCCTGGGAGTAAGAATACGGACGGTGATGGCGTTGACGAGGCGAGCCGGGTCGACCTCGAGGAGATACGCGAGGAAATCCACAACCGATTGATCCGACACGGCCGCATATCCGTTCTCATCCTCGCGGAACACCAAGTTACCGGTCCAGAGCACGGCGGCCAGCATTCGGAAGATGCTGTCCTGCTCTGCCTGGGAGAGGCCAATAACCTTCATGGCATCGAGCGTGTCCTGGTACTCGGCCAAGTCGTCGATTCCATCGACGTTGAAGCACTTGGATTTGCTGGTGTAAAGGTACGTCTCGGGCTTCTGCACGCCAAACGTCTCGCGGTAATGCTGCGACGCGCCCTTGGTGAACTGGTAGAAGATGTGGAAGTTGCGCTCGTTGCCGATCTGGCCCACCACGCGCGACTTTTCGAGCAGATAGTTGGTGATGTCGGCGCCGACGGGCTCGCCCTGGGCGTTGAAGTGGATTTGCAGATACTTGCCGAAGCGCGACGAGTTGTTGTT
>FJWA01004088.1_pt1 | contig 10468 bp, 4 predicted proteins | sample 1011891 | NCBI WGS metagenome assembly FJWA01 (sample SAMEA3912450, study PRJEB9761) | metagenome | biome: forest; material: soil | place: USA | collected 2011-06-22 | depth 0.1 m
GAGTCCCTGCAGCGGACCTCTACTCCGTCAAAAGGAGACCTGTCCCTTGTGGTGCCGCGACTGAGGGTGAAGGGCCTGAAACCAAACGATCTGGCTGCCGAGCTGTCGTCCCAAGTATGAGAGCTCTCCATCTATTCCGTTGTTGAAGATCAGATCTAATGTCTAGGTGTTTTAGTTTCCAGTGCTCACTCTCGTCAACCCTCCTCTGGCTCAGGACAACTACCTTCAGTTCTTTTTCTCGGCACCTACCCTCTCTCGCCTGATTCTTCCTTTCATCCACGAACGCAAGGCATCATTCGGCAAAAGCACGGCTCTTGGGCGCAAGAAAAAGGCCATTATCGAATTCTCGTCGCCCAACATCGCCAAAGAGTTTCATGCTGGACACCTTCGGAGCACTATCATCGGCCCCTTTATTGCCAATCTCTACGAGAATGCGGGCTGGGATGTTGTGAAAATCAACTATCTCGGAGATTGGGGCAAGCAGTTTGGATTGTTGGCAGTCGGATGGGAGAAGTATGGCTCGGAGGAGCGGTTGAAGGCCCAGCCGCTCAGGCATCTTCTTGACGTCTACGTCCAAATCAATGCCGAATTCAAACCGGAGGAGGCTGCTAGCAAGCAAGCGCGGGATGGAGGCCGAGATACGGCTGAGATTGAGTCTCGAGGCCTCTTTGCGGAACGGAACGCCTTTTTCAAGCGGATGGAGAGCGGCGAACCGAAAGCTCTCGCCCTGTGGAAACGATTCCGCGACATCAGCATCGAACGATACATCGACATCTACGCTCGGCTGGGCATCAACTTCGACGTATATGCCGGAGAATCTCAGGTAAACCCGGTCACAGTTGCAGAGGCCGAGGCAATCTTGAAGGCAAAGGGCATATACGAAGAAGACCAAGGATCGTGGTTGATTGACTTTCCAAAACATGGCGCGAAGCACCTGGGGACCGCCATCCTGCGAGGCCGGACGGGCACAACGACGTATCTGCTGAGGGACGTCGCAACCATCTTGGATCGGGCGAAGCAGTATTCGTTTGACGAGATGATCTACGTCGTCTCCTCAGAGCAGGATCTGTACTTCCAGCGCGTCTTCAAGACGGTCGAGCTGATGGGGCACACAGATCTTGCGGCCAAGCTGAAGCATGTCAACTTTGGCAAGGTCATGGGCATGTCTTCGCGACTGGGCAAGGTGGAATTGCTCAGCGACATTCTGGACAAATGTGGGAGCGCGATGCATGATGTCATGCGGACAAACGCCGTCAAGTACGCTCAAGTAGAGGACCCGGACGCTGTCGCCGACACCATTGGGATCACGGCCGTCATGGTCCAGGATATGTCCGGCAAGAGGATCAACAACTACCCCTTTGACATCAACCGAATGACCTCATTCGAGGGCGACACCGGGCCATATCTCCAATATTGCCACGCCCGGCTCTCTTCCATCTCCAGGAAAGCTAAGCTGGCTGGCATCGACCCGACCGATGGCAACATCGACTATTCTTACCTCGAGGACGCCCACTCGACCGGCCTGCTCCGGATCATGGGCCAGTACCCCGATGTGGTCAGCCTCGCTTTCAAAAACCTGGAACCATCTACCATCTTGACGTATCTGTTCCGTCTCGCGCATCAGCTCTCTTCGAGCTACGATGTGCTGCAGGTGGTCGGGGCCCCGGAAGGACACGAGGCAGGTCTCGCGCGTGCTGCATTGTACGAAAATGCCCGACAAGTCCTGGGGAATGGAATGCGGTTGATTGGTATCAAACCCGTGGACAGGCAAGACCTCCTCACCCCTCCACCCCACGGCTGTGGACCCGACCGTCCAAGATACTAACAGCGTCTAGGATGTGAGGTCGTTCCCTTGCTGGTTGGTTAGTTTGGCTGCTGGGCAGTGTGACCCACTATGGGACTCGCGCGCTGATGTGTGAGAAGTGACCATGCAATTTGGACAAGCCTTCTAGGTACCTACCTAGGCTTTGAGGGCAACTGCAAGACCCGAGACTGCCCAAATCAACCTGTTTTCCCCGGAGAACGCCAAACCAGAATACGTTTCCCACATCTAAGCAAACAGCTCTCGGGTATCTAATTCACTGCGTTCCTTATTCTCGCCGTCCACCAGCCCCAGCGCTCTCCTCCTGGCCAGCGTGTCCCGCTGCTGCTCCACCCGCACATTGTGCCGCCCGGCCTTGGCCTTCCGCAGGTCGGACCGGACCTGGTTCGGCGAGATGAACCGCTTGTTCTCGTAGATGATGGGGCCGCCAAACGCGCCCTCCTGGATGACTATCGGCGTGAGCACGAACCGCGGGCCGATCTCGACCAGGCTGACGTCGGTGTTGTCGCCACTGCCCTTGCTCTTGCGCCCCTTGTTCTTGTCGTCCTCGTCTGCAGCGTCCTTGTCGTCGCCCTTGACCTTCTCGACCTCCCGCACCTCGTAGTTCCGAATCCAGATCTTGCCGTCCGCTACGGTGAAGCCCATGACGTGATCGATGAAGGGCTTGGACTTGCGGGCGCCCTGCGGCACGCCGAAGATGTGCATGAAGACCTCCTTGATGACGCGGAGGTGGGGTTCTGTCTCGAAGGCGCCGTCGAACGAGAGGATTGGCCGGGAGCCCTTGAGACAGTTTCCTGTGAAATGGAGCTCTTCCATCGTGTGCACTGCAGGCAGGTCAGCTGGTGGCCCTGGTGAGATGTCTGGCCGTGGAGGATGCCAACTCACAGTTTTGGGCGTGGAACTTGATGGTCGGTCCATTGGGCACCTTGCTGAGCCACATGTACAGATCTTTCCCTTTCCTCGCCTCGAAGAAGAGCACGTTGTTGCAGTTGTAGAGTTCGGCCAGCTCGTTGAGCTGGTACAGCTTGGACTTGGAGTCGAACTTGACGTCTTTCCGGCCGTGGGGGAGCATCGTCGCTAGGTCATTGAGAAGATGGCGGTGCCTATCCGTCAAAGTCAGCCATAGTGAACCCGCGACTGCGCAATTGATGGCTGTCGGTCCGTACCTGTACGTGACGCCTCTTGACGAGAGGATGAGCACCCTCTGCTTGTTCTTCCTCTCTACGGCACCATTGCTGCCATCTGTGTCCTTGTCGGCCTTGGCGGTGCTCGACTTGGATAGAGATTTGTAAACTGCCGCCATCGTGTGCGTTGTTGAGGGCGATGAAAGAGTTGGTGTTCGTTCTTGGCGGGGCCTGATTTGAACGACCAGTTCCGTCGCGATTCAGAGCAACAACCGACGAAAAAAAGTTCGGCGGTTGACCGCGCCCCACTCACTGATAAGCCTTATCTCCCGGCTCTAATCGCCGTTTCGAGAAGGCGGTCAGTGCCCCTTGTGCCCCTGTTGTTCGGGGCTGGGACATGAAACAAGAGCGCCGTGGGAAGAGTCCACTTGGCCGTTGCAGTGTTTGCTGACTTGAGGTACGGGAAAACGAAGGGCTGCCTGGGAGGAAATCGGTGGGTTTCTACTTAGGTATGTACGGTGCATGTCTGCGTGCTCTTGACCCGCGCCTCGAGGTGAATGGGGAGTAGTTTCGAGGTCAGGATGGACTCACACCGATCATCATGTTCCAAGTCCCCAAGTCCCTTGGCCTGCCTCTAGAATGAGGTATTACAAAAGTACCCCGGGTTCTTTCAGCAACAACAACAGCCACTAACTGCCTCGTAACCCATGCATCAAGCTTGGTCGGAAACCCACTGCGAAATCCCAGCAGCCAGCCAGCACAGGTAAAACAGGAGAACAAAAAAGAAGAAAGCTCGAATAACCCCCTCAAGAATTCACATCCCCAACGTCCCAAGGTGTAGCAGATCCGTGTCCCCCATGGCCCAGAAGAATTTCCCCAGTTCGTATCAGACATAAGCCACGCCATGTAGTCGTGCTCCGCCGACCCCGGTTATTAACAGCAATTGCTCTTCGCCCCCTCCTTCGTGCCCTCCTGGCTGAGCGAGATGTTATTGCCTTCCCTCGGGTCGTACTTCTTGGCGCCTGGCTCATCCTCTGGCAGGCTCTTGCTCGACACGATCTGATAGATGGCTGCAGAAAAGAGCGTCAGTTTTGAGAAGTAGATTTGGGGTAGGGAGGGTGGGGCCGTACAAGTCAGGATGTTTTGGAAAGCAAGGTCGACGTTTGTGGCCTCGAGGGCAGATGTCTCGATGAAGGAAAGTCCGTTCTCGCCTAGTGATAGCCGTCAGCTGTGTTCTCGGACGCCGCTGTTCACACCGCCCCGCGGCTGCTGCCCAATAGCTGGGTCGAAACGTACTGGCAAAGGTCTTGCCGTCCTCTGTCGGCACGGCCCTCAGGTGCCGCTGATCGGTCTTGTTGCCCACGAGCATGATGACAATGTTGCTGTCGGCATGGTCTCGCAGCTCCTTCAGCCACCGGGTCACGTTCTCGAACGAGAGGCTCTTGCTGATGTCGTAGACGAGCAGCGCTCCGACGGCGCCCCGGTAGTAGGCAGAGGTGATGGCGCGGTACCGTTCCTGGCCGGCAGTATCCCAGATCTGTGCCTTGATCGTCTTGTTGTCGATCTGGATCGACCTCGTGGCAAACTCAACGCCGATGGTCGACTTGGAGTCTAGGTTGAACTCATTGCGCGTGAATCGGCTGAGCAGGTTCGACTTTCCGACGCCCGAGTCTCCAATCAGCACCACTAGTAAGAAACGCCAGAGAGTCAGCCGAGTGTGCTCGCGCGATGGAGGGGAGGGAGGGCGCATCGGCGAATCGTGCCGGGTCTCGGAGGGAAGGGGGGGAAATCTAGGCACCTTTGAATAGGAACTATCCAAGCAGCTCGGGTTAGCGCAGTGCACGCGCACAGAGAACAACGGGGCCCAGCAGAGGAGAGAGCCTTACATCGTACTCGTCGTTGGCCATGGCGGCGGTGGGAAATTATGCGCGAAATGAGGTCGGAGAGTCCCGTGAAACGGCGATGTGTTGGTGGTTGGTGCAGGGCCGATTGATGGTCTGGTCAAGGAGAGTCAGGAGGATGGTCGGTGCGCCTTCATGGAGGATTGGTGGGTCGTTGGTTCACTCGTTGCAGCTGACGGCGAGTGGCGGTGCCAGGGGCTTGGAAAAGCACAGTCGATCCGAGGCAGGGTTGGCTAACGTTATGCTCAGCACGAACACGAGGAAACAGCAAAAACCGGGGCAGTCTCAACACTGCAGTCAAGGAGCCCAGTGGCATGCTACTTATACTCCGTGCCCTTGTTTTCTTTTGGATTATCGAGGCAGCAAAGAACTTCAGAGAGACGCCATCACGTGCGCCCGGTTCAAAAGTGGCCGCCTTGGAAAAGAGTACGCAACAGATTAGGCAACGGTGAAACAAAGGGCTTGCACATCAGGCACAGCCATTTCGGACAAAGAGGAGATGGAGGCCAAGCCTGACAGTTGTCGACCCAGGCTGATGACCAGAGCCGGGTTTTTTGGCATCTTGTCTCGTCGACTCGACAGTCTGAGAAGTGAGAAGTGTTCCCGGAAAGCGGCGTGGAAGGCACAAGGAGTGAATAGATGCGGTTTGCTGATTGGCTGCAATCCCGCCTTGTTGAAATTGAACTCCCAAGCAAGCTGTGGCTGCCCTGGCCGACCTGAACCCAACCTCTCGCCAGAGACCTCACTCAGTGTCGGTTAGGTGTGGCTCAATCGAACGAACACCCTCCTTCGACCGTCGGCCGTCCGGGTTGACGGAAAGCCCATCCTCCGGCCGATTTCATTTTCTCACGTGCAAGCGCGCCGAAGTCGTGTAAGCGCAGATTCCTTGCGCTCGGTCGCTGGGAATCATGCTAATAATTGGGTCATCTTCATCTCGAGTCAGGTTGCAGGCACCATTACGGAGTAATTAGGTACATACGTCCAGGTTTTGGCTGATCGAGTCCACGGTCGGTCACACCAGCGCACAGAGACAACCCGCGATCAAAACAAAACTCAACCCAACATCAGGACACGAAAACCTAGGTGGAACTAGCGTCTTCGACTTTCCGAGTTTGTTTTCGCCGCAAAGATCGGCCGCCCATTCCACTCGAGATGCATCGGCACGAAGCCCAGTCCTAGCCAGCCCACACCACAACCCACGCACATTTATGCTTGCCACCGCTCCCAAGCGCTGGCCATCTATCACCAAAAACGGTAGGGGAGTTCGCACAGGCAGGCGAGCTGCGAGTGTTCGGTTGGACAATTTGAACATCTGGTCTCGTCCATTCCCCCTCGAGTCAAGCAGTCTGATTGATTGAATCTCTCCAAGGCCGGCTTGGACTTGGGCTCTCGGATTATCCACCATGTTCAAGAGCGTCCCCAGCACCTCATTTGAGGCCATCTTGCCGGATGGAGACGAGAGCGATGACAACATCTCCCTGACGTCCACCGCGTCAGGACATGACCCCGACCAGGAGTTCGGGGTCGAAGACATCCTAGCTGAGCACCAGTTTGATGGCAGCACGTACTACCTAGTAAGATGGACCGGCTTCCAACTCCACGAGAGCACATGGGAGCCAGAGTCGAGTCTCGGCGATGAGCTCAAAGCCATATGGGAGGAGGACAAAGCCAAGCATGCCACTGGCGAACTTGAGCTCTTCGATGTTCAGAAATTCAACGACGCGCGGGAGAAGGCCGAGAAGGAAAAGGAAGGCCGGCATCGCCGCCGAAACGCTAAGCGGAAGAAGTTGAATCTGCCTCTAACCGACCCGACCCTTGACGAGTCAAGCGATGAAGACGAGGCTAGCGAGGGAGAACCTGCGGTCGAGCTCTCAGCCTCGGAGCCTACGCCGACGGCGCTGCCCCAGAATCAGCAGAGGATTTCCAAAGGGGTCCCGACTTCTCGATCTGAACTCCTCCCAATCATAACTTCGACTGCCGGCAGCACTCAGCTGCGGAACGAGGCCAGGCGGCAGAGCATTGGCCCCAAACCGCAAACGGAAGCGCCCTCTCCAACAACCAACGAACGAAGGCAAACAGCGCCTCCGCAAACAGCCGGCTACCAAGGAACAGCAAGAAAGTCAAGCAAAACATCCACCACGACGGATGCGGTGCCCAAATCAAAGCCAAGACCTTCAATTTCGATCCCGGGCGTACTTCCGATCAACTCAAACCCCCGGGCCCGCAAGAATCTCACGGCGAAGAAGAGCACTTCGCAGCCAACGGGGAATATTTTCACCAGCGGCAAAAGGAGAAAACAACGGACCAGCCTCAAGGACCTAATGTCTGATACAACCAAAGAGCCAAAACTGTTCAACAAGCACCGCCCCCGCAGACTCGCCCAGTTAAAAAGTCGGGACAAGGAAGATGTTGAGCCTGATCTTTCAACATTGCGGCTCTTCGAGCTCCGCACCGGCCGGGCTCTGGGCGGATCCAACTCTGCGGCTTCCATCCTGAGTCCGACGCAGTTATCTCCATCGCTAGCCACGGGCCCAGAAGCAGTCGTACCTCGACAGGCATCCGCACTCATCAGCCCAAGGACGACGGTGGACAACTCAGACGCGCAGCCTCCAAGAAAGAAACGGAAATCTGTTCGCTTCTTAGGAGACGAAGATTCGTCTGCTCTCGTCCAGGAGCCGGAGCAGATGGATATTGACGTTCCCATCCGCCAGAGATATTCCCTGAGGTCTCCCCCTCCCCCACAGAGGCCCAGCTTGGACGAGGCCCACGAGGTGCCCCCGGTGCAAGATAGCCATCAGAGCGCGGGCAAGCAGTTGATACTCGGCCAGGCCTCTGTTGGGGTCCATTTCAACGGGCTCCCACGCGAATCAGCGAGCCGACGTGAATGGCTTGCGGATTTCTTAGCGAAGGAGACGCTGGAGTTTACTCATACGTGCTTCGCAAAGACGCTGCAAATCAAGCTGAGCTCGCTGGTTCAAGAACCACTGGCAAGCGGGATCATAGTCTCGCAAGACAACGAATGGGCCCTGGAGCAGATTGCACAGTACCTGACGGACGGCTTGCTCGGCCTCTTCTGCGGCGAGGCAGAGTACAATGTCTTGGTGTACCCGACCAAGTGCGAGGAGTGGAAGACAATTCCACTCTGCCAAGACCCGACCAGCCCCTCGGGGGCAACCCTGAGGTACATCATCTTTGCCTTGGTGGACGGCTGCAAGCCAACCAGCATGCTGCCACCGTTGACTCCCCTGTCCGAAGCCAAACCAAGGGCCGGTGGCTCGAAGCCGGAAACCAAGAGCAGGGACGATCGCTCCGCGCGAGAGCTAATAATCAAATGGCTCTTTGGTTTCGACTACAGCAAACTGCTCCCCGCAGTGTCGGGGCCGCCTCCCGTCCACAACTTCTTCCTGGCGATCCCCAATTCGAGAAAGGAGGTCCTGTTGGCACTCTATCACTGGCTGCGTGCGAGCAACCCGACGTGCCAGATCTTCACGAGCCACCATGCAGGAGGTTGGGATGCGTTCCGAGCGCGGGTCGAGCACATTCCCGGCGTGGTCATCATACACGAGACACTGGCATGGAGCATGCGCCGGTTTCCGAATCTCTCCAAGTATCTGACCACCAGGAACGACGAGTATTGGTGTTTCTCCGAGCCCGTTCACGGCCTACCGCTCTTCCCGTCGATCTCGGCGCCCGAGTTGCCTCCGGGAGACATGCGCCTCACGCGGCTGTTTCCCTACCGTACGGCCATCCTTCTCACCCCCAGCTTCCTGGTGTCCGAGCCTCTGCGCTCCCTTGAGTTTCTCAAGTGGTTCTACAAGTGTCGGGCCGGGAACTTTGGCTTCCGCCTCATCACCGCCTACAACATTCACGATTACCTGTTCGAGTTGGCCGAGGAGAGATCCCACGCCCGACAAGATCTGTGGGACTCTCCAAGTGACATGCTCCCCGAGATGGAGGCCAACCTCGGTGGGCTAAGCAGAGAGGACTGTGACGCACGCTACGCAGCAGCCGAGATAGCAGCCGATCTGCACCTCAACCGGACACTGCAGGCCGGCCCATTTGCCAACGACGAGGACAGCAGTTCGCTCGTCTACGCTGACTCGTCCATCGACCCGAACGACGAGCAGAGCCTGGTCAATTGGTTTGGCTGGTGGTCAACGCTGCGGGCTGACCAGTTCCGCAAGTTCCATGTCATCGGCTCGAGCCAGTCGATCAAGATGCACGGTTGCAGGCGGGGAGAGCTGCGCGCCCGCATACCCAAATACTCCAAGGTCACGCTGAACGACCCTGACGCAGTCCTGGAAGTTCTTCAGGAAATTAACGAGCAGGTTGAGACGTCAGAGGCGGATGCCAGTGACACAAGTCCGCAGGCTCCTGCCAACGGGGCCCACGAGGCTAGCATGATCAAACAAGGGCGCTGGTCCTTCCAGAGCAATTTGATTTCCAGGGAGGACGCAAACTGCTTTGCCAAAGAGTATATCGATGGTCTGACCGGTTTGGATGGTTTCCGGGCCCAGTGGATGCTGTTCAAGTTTCCCATCTCATGGCTGGATTTGCAGATGGCTTCGCACTTTGGGGATTTCACCGCCCAATTCGCCAGATTTCACGACTGGTTCCAGTTCACGTTCCCGTTCGGTGCCTGCTACAAGGGCGACACCAAGATCCGCCTCAAGCCCGCTCACGGGTACAACACCTATGTCGGCTTCTTCTACACCATTGACAAGGAATGGGATCCCGAAAACCCCCCTGCCGCGAGGCCCCTCGAGCGATACCCCTGGCTCGGCATCTACCGCCCGGTCAACCCGCACATAAAGCCCTACAGGCGCTGCGAACTCATTATCTGGGACCCGGCCGCACGAACCCGCTATCCGCGCGGGCCTCCGGCCGAGAAGGACCTCATCTTCATGCAGCGCCAGCTCATCCAGTTCGTCCGCGAGAACGGCGACTCCAAGAACAACGGCACCCGGCTCGACCAGGTCTGGTACAGCGGGTGGGACTGGCCGGCCGACTGCGACGCGCAGTCCCCGATTGACGTCACGCTCCTCTTCCTCCGCCGCCTCCTCGGCGATCTGCGCAACTTCCTGCCCGCCCCGGAACGCCTCATGGAAACTAAGGGTTTCCGCCGCGTCACCCTCGGCAAAGGCAACGACGACAACAGCAACGGCAACACCGCCCTGTCCCCCTCCCCATCATCGAGCCACGCCAACTCGGCCCTGTTCATCGACTCCGGCGACCCCATGGACGTCGACGACGCCACCACTACCCCGCCGCCGGACCCCGCAAAAGAAGAGGACGATGAGGACGAAGATGAGAACACGCGCATCATCTTCCATCCGCCCCGCGGCACCACCAAGCCCCATGGTCGCGGCGGCAGCGGCGGCGCGGCGTCCCGGTCGAGGTGCGTGAACAGACTGTATGAGGAGGCGCGGCTCGCGAGGAACCGCTCGGGGCGAGATACCGAGTACATGCGGTATCAGTTTGTGCCGACGGTGGAGTGGTACCGGGAGCAGATGGTTGAGGGGAGGGGTTATGCGCATGTGAATGTGGACTCGTGGGAGGGGGTGTTCAAGATGTTGAGGGTTGGGGAGGGGGCGCCTGTTGTCGCGCAGGCAGGGGAGGGG
>FJWA01007013.1_pt1 | contig 10461 bp, 9 predicted proteins | sample 1011891 | NCBI WGS metagenome assembly FJWA01 (sample SAMEA3912450, study PRJEB9761) | metagenome | biome: forest; material: soil | place: USA | collected 2011-06-22 | depth 0.1 m
GGGGAGCATCGCCATCAGTTCTACGGCGACGGCCCCGGCCACGGTGGTGGACCTCAACGTCGAAACTCCAGGGGGCGAGTCCGAGACAGTGGTGCTGACCGTCGCGGCGGGACCGGCGAACCCGCAGGGGAATGACGGTGACGTCTCTACCACCACCTTGCAGGCTACCCTGACGCCGCAGGGGGTATTGACGATCTCGTCGACAACGCGCGACGTCTGGCTGGTGCCTCTGACGCCGTTGCTGACCCCGCTGGCGAGGCCAGAACTTGCAAACGACAAATGCCGTGCCCTGCTAGCCGACGGGGAGGGGTGCCGTCTGAAAAGGACGCACAAGGAGTGGTGCTTCTTCCATCACGAGCACCATGCCCTCCTCCACGATGAGCAGCTGGCAGCAAGAAAGTGGTGCCACGACGCCGTGAGGAAGGATCTCAAGTACATGGCGCAAGACTCGGCGGCAAATATTGACGACTACAACACCTTCCAGGAGTCCCTGGCGCTTCGAATCCTCATCACGCAGATCCTGTGGGCGGGCGACGAGGACGACGGGCACAAGACCTTTGTCAAGATAACCCTGCAAACCCGCGCCAGCCTGGGTCACCATCTCCACACGGCGAACAGGTCCGACGGCGCCGGTCGAGTCTCCATCAGTGCCTGCATCGGCCAGTTCCTACCGATGGTCGACAACAGGGACACCTACCCCACCGCCCTGTACGGTGGGACGGCCCAGTTGAAGGTGAACCTCCCCGACGTGCGGACCATCCGAGCTTCCGTCCCGGCGAATGCGCCCATCCCGTCGCTGTTCAACCTCTTCAGCGTGGCCGGATCCACTCATATGCTCGACAACCTCTACGACCGGCCGCCCGCTACAGAGATTTGCCGAGTCTTGTGCCGCAAGAGATACCCTACGAGCAACTCACTTGGGAACAACAGTGCCGGTTCGACAAGCAGAATACCCTCAGCCCACCCGAAAGCCCGAGGTCGAAAGCCATCACCGACAAAATGCTGCAGCGTATGGAGGCGGGGGATAATAACCGTCCGACTGATGCGTTTGAGTTGACGCCGGCCGAGGTGGCGTATGTGGAAGAAAAAAAGAAAAAACGGGACGAGGAGTTGCGAAAAGAGCAAGAGAAGCGGCGAAAGGAGAAAAAGAAGCGGCGAGAGGAAAGAGAGGAGCGGCGGAGGAATACTAGTCCAGGATCCTGGAGTTTGAGTTCGAGTGAAGAGAGCGATACAAGGGGCTTCAAAAGGGTTTGGCAAAGGAGGAGATTCTGGAAGAGGAGAGTCTGGAGAAGGAGGTTTTCGAAGCGGTATTTGAAGACGAGATTCAACAAGTTGTTTGGTCTGCAGTCAAAGACTGGAGCACCTGCAGTCAGCTAGAAGTCTTGGGAGAGAGAGCGAGGGGAAGGGACATCGAGCTGCTGTATTTCTTTATGTTCAGGGTTGTTATTTCTCGCTAGGCATTTGCTTGAGTCCTTTCGAAATGCAAGCATGAGGATTCCACATCCGATACACTAACACGATATCAAGCAAACACAGGCTCTCAGATTTGGTGGCTAGCTTAGGCTCCCTTCGCTGCCCACTTGCCGCTATTTCAATCAGCGGCTATGGCCCTGGACGAGCAGACACGGTGCCGGAGATCACGGCTGTTACTCTGGAAACACTGGACATCCCGGAGCTGGCTTGAACAGGGAGAGGAAGAAGGCCGTGAGATCGAAAAGGGAAGATCTTAGGGTTGGGGTTACATATAGCAAGGATGGCTTTGCAAGCTCTCGAGAATCCAGAGTCTGAGGAGCGTGAGCGACTACCCGCAATATACGCAACAATCAAGCTGCGGACCCCAACGGGGCAGACATGTATTACACACACAACCCTACAGTAACTACGACCGAGAGACGCTGCCTGCCTTTCTCCGTCCCCGGAAACTCAGCGCTGACCCGTCCACTGCCGCATGCACCCCATCCCATCCAAACAACACTTCAAACACAGCGGCAACGAGCGAAGACTGTTGGCTCCCCTGCCGCACCGCAACCCAAGCACCGCAACCCAATCCAAACCAAACAATACCCTGCAGACACCCCCCAAGCCAATCCATAAAACACCTCCTAAAGCAACAACCAACCTCGATCCAACTACCCCCTCAGCACCCTCCTTCGCTTGACCGGCCAACCCGCACCCTCCCCCTCCCCATCCTCCTCCCCTTCCTCCTCCCCGCCATCGTCTTTGACACTCTCCCCGCCACCGCCTCCCACGCCCAGCACGCTCGCCTGTCGCGTACTCGTGCCCGTGGCCGGGCCGGGCGGTACGTTGCGCCTCACCTCGGCCGACCTCAGCTCACTAAGCAGCTTCTCGACCTCGACGAACATGGCCCGGGCATCGTTTACGACGCCAAACTCGTCCACCTTGTACCCCAGCACGCTGTCGAGGAGATGCTGCCCGCCCTCGCCCTCCTCATCGCCATCCCCATCCTCTTCCACGTCGTTCACAAACGCCGGGCCGGGGCCGTGGTGCGGGTCCGGGTTGTACATGACGGCGTTTGAGAACATGTGGGCCAGCTCCCTGTCGAGCTGCGACGAGTTGATGATGCTCTTGGGGGGCACCAGTTCCTCGATCCTGGGCAGCCAGACGCTGCTTGTGCCGGGGTCTCCGCCGTCCGGCAAGGCGGCGGCGGCCTGGGCAGCGGCTCGGTTGCCGTGGTTGATGGCGGCGCGGATGGTCTTGAGGTCCTGGGCCTGGAGGACGACTTTGTGGTAGCCGGGGGCGTCCTTCTCGCGGATGGGCGCGGCAAACATGTTGGCGGAGCGGTGGTGGACGATTTGCTCCATTGCTGAACCGCAAACCTTGTTGAAGGAGCGCGTCCACAGGACGTGTTTGGGGACTTCGGTGGACGGCGGTAGTGGGAGGGTTTCGCGGAGCTGGCTGGAGAAGCGGGTTGGGATCGGGGTTGGAGTGAGGTCTTCGCGCTTGCGCTTGGTGGAACGGGGGGGTTGCGGCCGGTTGGTGACGCTCTCGTCGGCCGTAATGTCGCCGGCTTCGGTGGATGGCCGTGGGGTTGTTGCCTCATCCTTAATTCTGGTAAAATCCGGTTCGGCCGTCCGGGGTGCGTGTTTAGATTGTGATGGGACCGGCTGAGCAGTCGGCATGGAAACACCACCCTGAGTTCGCTGCGAGACATGAGGGGGCTTGCCCATCTTGGGCTTTGGTGTTCCGTCTGGGCTGCCTCGTCGTTGAGCCTCCTTGGCCCTGGGAGGCACCGGAGGTCGCAAAACGGGACTCGTGGGTTCAAATGCAGGACTAGGGACGTCATCGTATCCCAAGCGACGCTCGATCCCGGGTTTAGGGGTCGAGGGCGTCGAGGTTGAGACCCACTTGGTACCACTGCCGCCTGACAACCTCGTGGGAAGAGTCGCAACAGGTGTCTGAGGAGCGAGAGGGCCAAGGCTGAACCTAGCAGCCGGTGCGGGCGTTGTAGTGCCGGGCTGGCGCGGATGAATGCGCTCCACTGCCGCAGGCCGCGGCGGCTGATACGGGGAGTTGTAGCGCTGAGCGGCATCCGGGTGAGGGGGGACGGTAGACGGAACACTTTGTGGTACGGGTTGCTGGTTGTATGGCGGAGCTTGCATATTCGGAGGTGGTGGCCGCAGCTTAGCAGGCGCAGCCAAGCCAGAGACGGGCTTGGGAGGGATGGTGACAGGCGGCGCCGTTGTCGATGGGATTCCAGGTGTCCGTCCGGGAGGGTGTACCGGGGTCGGGTGCACTGGACCGGCTTGGGTGATGTGAGCAGGAGCGGCTTGGCCTGGTGTGGGAATGTAACCTGGATATTGAGGATGATATGGAGGTTGTGGCTGAGGGACGCCGCTTGCTGCCGAACTGGGAAGCGGTGGCTGCAATTTGGTAGGCCCTGGCCCGACCACTGAATCCGCTGGAGCCCTGACTGGCGACGGAAGCGGAGGCGCAAACTGGCTGGGAGAATGGGGAGGAACCATGGCTTGCTGGGGCTGCTGCTGAGGTAGCGGCCGAGCAGGCTGTCCCTGCAAGGGCATCGGGGGAGGATGTTGTTGCAGTGGCGGAGCGGGCCGTTGGGAAGGTATCGTGTGTGGAGGGGGTGGAAACGTGTTGGGAGGGTACTGCTGGAGGTTTGTGTTCGCTGCGGGCCGCGGAATCGCATTCGGCTGGTAGGGCGGCTCCCATTTCAGTTGCCCCTGGCCAGGTGGTGCTTGAGCAGTTGGCGGCGGTGCCGGTGATTGTCTAGCCCCAGCCACACTCTCCGGTCGCTGAAGGCCCTCGGCAGCAGCAGCAGCAGAAGCAGGCGGTGCAGGCGGCTGAGGAGGTTGGAACGGAGACACCCCCTGTGGCGCTTGAAGAACTTGAGGTGCTCCATTGAGAGGTTTCGGTGTTGCCGTGGGCCTCGCAACGGGAACCTTGGAGAGCTCCTGCTGGGCGAGTTGTGGAGAGCGGACAGCTTCCGGGTGAGAAACGGCCGGCGATCGAGGAGCCGGGGACGCCTTCTCCGACGCTGCCTGTAGTGGAGGTGGAGGTCCATTTCTAAGATCCTGTCGTGGTGGCGCCGGGTGCGGCATCAATGGTTGCAAGGCCCGCGCTGCTGCGTGTGGAGGCAGCGGGAGGGGGGTCGGTATTTGGGCCGGTTTGGTCGACGTCGCCGAGGACGGCGCGATCCCGTTGGCCGGTCCCGGTGCCGGTCCCGGTGTCGGTCCCGACTCATGCTTCACCGGGACTTCTTTAACGCCATTCACGCCCGGGGGCTTGGGCTCGGCTTCGGGATCCCGCACGCCTGACTTGACCAGCTCGTCTATCTCCCGCTCCACCGAATCGTAGTCCTGCTCGAACTGGCGGATCTCGTCGACGGCGTGCCGCAGGTAGGCGTGGTGCACCTTGGCATGGGCCGCCTCGATCTTGTCGAGGTGCTGGCGGGCATCGTTCAGGGTCAACAGCGGCGGGGACTGCAGGCGGCGCTTCTTGGAGGCGGGCGACTGGGCGCCGGCAGCATCGCGGCCCGGGGTGTCCTGGCTCTCGGCCCTCAGCTCCTCCCGCAGCAGGCGCAGGAAGAGGTCGCGAAGCGTGTCGGGGTTCAGTCGTCGGGCATCGTAGGTCGGGGCGGCCTTGATCAGGCCGTTGCTCTGGAGGGCGTCCGAGATGCGACCGAAGTCGGCGTCTTCGAGACCGTGCTGGGCGACTCCGCGGAACAGCAGGAGGGTTTCGAGCGGCGTGTGCGGTGTCGTCGAAGTCGTCGAAGTCGTCATGCCCCAGACTCCGCCCCGCGGGGAACCGAGGGGGCCGCCGCGGCTCTGGACAAGATGAATCGGCGCCACGATCTGCGATGGTTGGACGTGGTTAGTGGTGTTTGTCTCTCGGCCAGCGCGACCGCTGCGGCCTGCGGCGATGCGCGTCGTCCAGCGCGCCAAAACACATACCGGCAGCCCGAGCCCGGCGCTCCTGTCAATTCTCGAGATGGAAGAGTGTCGCTGCGATGGACGGCGTGCGACCGCGCGGGCTTCTTGTCCGTGGCCGGCCAATTGCCCGAAGCTGGTGACGAATTTTTGCGGTCGCGATGGCTGCAAGTCACGTGATGGCGTTCAGCCGGTTTGTTGCGGTTGACTGGTGGTTGGTGATGATCGGCGGGCTGGGGTGCGAGGTTCCGGGTTGGTGGTGGTTCGGTTCGGCTCTGGTCTTGGTCTTGAAAGTCGGGGTTGGAGGCGCGCGGAATGCGAGTGAGCGGCATGGAATTTGGCTGGGCCGGGGCACGTGCGCTGTTCGCTGTTCGCTGGAGGATGCTTTGTCTTCCCGGCATTCTTGCATGTGCGCGGTGGGTGGCCTGAACGCAGCCGGGGGTTGGGGTTGGCGCGGATCCTCCGGCTCGATCAGCTCATCCCAGGCCCCAGTGGAATCCAGAATCCGCTCCAGCACCAACAGACACAAAGAATCCATCGTTTTGGTTTGCAATCGCGGCCTCGAGCGCGTCTGCGCGTGTTTTTCTCCGTTTCCCTCTGCATCCACCCGCAAATACTTGGTACCGAATTGCCTCAGGTGCCGGATTACTTTGGCTGCACTGCATTACCGAATACCCAATACCGGTATTGCTAATTACGGCACGGCCATGGGACACCACAACATTCACTTCGCAGGCGACCCGTCCTCGGATAGCGGCGCCTGGAGTCCCCCCACGAGCCGGGCCAAGTGAGTCGGCTTTACTTACTCTCCGTTGCGCTGATCTCTTGCTGACCGAGTTGTCATCGTCCCAGTTTCTGCGAGGAGGACTATGTCATCTCATTCTACCTTGCCGAGTTCATTAATGCCTTGACCAATGTCGCGTATGGTAAGTTCGATGCCTCGGGCTCAGAGCCACCGTCTGGCCTCGCTCACACCGGGAATTTCACAGTTGATTGACAGTAAATCAATAGTCTATTACGCCCTGCGGACCATGTATTCCCCCGCCGGCGACCNCCCCCGCTCCCTCTTCCGCCCAAAATGGGACTTCATGTCCGTCTCCTTGCTCGTCCTCGGCATCGGCTCGTTCCTCTTCCACGCCACCCTCCGCCAGACCCTCGAGTTCGTCGACGAGTTCTCCATGCTCGGCTTGACCTGGTCCCTGCTGCATGCCTCGCTCACTGCCCACCAGCCGCCAGCCCGCGCCCGCTATATCACCGTCGCCCTCGCCATCGTCTACCTCTCCTTCTCGGCCTTCTACCTTTCGTTTCCCAAGATCATCTACCAGGTCTTTGCCTTTGTGTCGGCCCTGCTAGGCGTGCTGTTCCGGAGCCAGTACATGTTTCACTGCCTCGAGCCCGGCTTTTACCCCGAGGCCAAGAGGAGGGATTGGAACCTGCGCATCTGGAAGGCACTTGCCATTTGCTTGTTTGGCTATCTGCTCTGGACTATTGACTTGGAGTACTGTGCCGAGCTGAGGGCGATTCGGGAGAGGCTCGGCCTGCCGTGGGCCTGGCTGTTTGAGTTTCACGGCTGGTGGCATCTCCTGACGGCCGTCGGGGCGAGCCAGGCAATGCAGGTTGCCCGGGAGGCCAAGGCGGAGCCTACCCGGAAGAGGGAGTGAGGTGTTGGGGCCTATAAACTGGTGGGCTGAGGCTTGGTACATACACCAGTTGGAAAGTTGTGGTTGAACATATTTCGCAAACAACAGGATAGGGCCTGCTAGATCCATAGATAGATACATATTGTCAGCACGTAGATGTATTAGATGAACCTCCACGGCGACGCCCGTGTTTGATTCCCCAAATCAGCGTCAAACTCGGAGGGGCCAACGCATACTTTGTGTAACAACCTCATAAGGAATGCGGCTCCGAATAGGTTAATGCTCGTTGACAAAGTACAGTACAGTGTCCGTGGATGCTTCATAGGTTCCTCTCCTCTAAGCCGACTTCCCCCAGGTTACATTGGCGATTCCCGCCACCCATGTATACCCCGGATCCGTCGTCCCGCACCGCGACTCGCCATCCACCGTCTCACAAGTGAGCGTGCTGTTGACCGACGTCGTCGTGATGCCGCTAAACTTGACCCTGTTCACATCGTCAGCTTAATTCAAACACGACGCCAACAAGGCAGTGACAAAAGAGAGAGAGACAAAACTCACGGATGCCCCTCATCCAAATCCTCACACTGCCACTGCGCATCCACCACCAACCCTCCACCATTCTTGGAATCACCGTCATACCGAAACCGACAAGCATAAGGCCACAACGGCAGCCCGTTGCCGCCGTCCTGCCCAACCTCGCACTCGTACCATCCCTCCTTCCCCTCCACAGCCTTGCCCTGATAGATGGGGATCGGGTACTGGAACCCCCTGTCGGCAGCCGTGAGGATCACCTCGAAGCTGACGCGGCCGTCCTCGAGCCGGAAGTGGCTGAACTGCCAGCCCGGGTTGAAGATGGACGTCAGGGTGCAGCCGTCGCCGCGGGAGGACGGGGTCGGGTCCTCGAGGGAGTAGGGGCGGAGGGTCGTGACCGGGCCGAGGGTGCCGTGTACGTCGAGGCTGGCGGGCGTGGCGGTGCAGTAGGTGTTGGTTATGTTTTGGGAGGTGAGCTCGTTGTTGCAGACTAGGGAGAGGTGTCTGTTGAACGCGGCGGTGATTTGGAGGCTGTTGGATTGGCGGTGTTAGTGGACATTCCGCCAGGAGGAGGGAAGAAAGGGGGGGGATTACGGCTTGGCGGCGTCGGTGTCGTCACAGAACCAGGTTTGGTTGAAGGAAAAGATTGCCGTGGTTATGTCGAAGGAGGCTTGCGTCACGATGGGGTAGCTGCCTACTTTGGAGGACTGGAACTCGACGCCCGCGCACGTGAGGCGGGTGAGGTCGGGTATGTCGCCAAAGGAGCCGCCCGGCATACAGCTCGCTTGGTAGCCGTTTGCGGGGTTGCTGACAATGACGTTGAAGTTGAGGAAAGGAACGTCGGTCACGCCGTCGCCGGGCTCGTTGGTGTAATGGACCGAGGAGATCACCCACGCCGGCTTCTCCGACTGTGCTGTACAGCCGGCCAAGTCGTGGCCCGTGGGACCGATGGGGTAGGCAGGCGTAACGGCCACCGGGGAAGTGAGAGAGCCCCTCACGAGCAGCGGCGAGGTGTAGGCTACCGCGGCCGAGCTGTTTCCTGTTGCGGTAAAGGTTAAGCTGCTGGTGTGTTAACTATGAAGGAAGAATCAACCATGTAAGTCCTGAGGGGATCACTGACGGGTTCCGTCGGTCGCTGCAACCCCAGGACTGATTCACAACAAACGTCGTGGCGCTTTCGCCTGCCAGCACGGAAACCTGAAGCGGCTCATTTGGCGATGGCGTCGCCTGGATGGTGCAGGCATTCAAGCCGGTGGCCTTGATCTGACAGGCCAGGCTTGCCGTGGAATTGGTGACCCGGTTGGAAAGGCTAAACGAGACTGCTCCGTCGGCGTGTTTGACATCCTGGATGAGCCAGCTCGGATACGAGAATGATTTGGCGGTGCATCCGGCGGCGACGGCCTGAGCCGAGACAAGCGTGGCTGCCGAAGCAGCAGTCAGGAGGAAGAGACGCACAGCCATGGCGTTGGAGACAGCTGGGTAACTCTCCGCATCACACGTGGCTGGGGAACAGTCACCCGGGGCTCTTTTTAAGTAGTAGATCTACCAAATCCTTCTAGAAGCCGACCCGTTCGGAATTAGATTCTGTATCACCCTCCCGTGAGGAGAAGGTGAGGAGAAGCGTGAGGAGACGGGTGAGGAGAAGCGTTTACCCCTGAATTGCGGCTCTCCAAATTGAACACCAAGAGATCTACAGCGAGGTCCTTGTAAATACCCAAATGAAGAGAGATTTGAAGGATAGTGGTTAACTCGCAGGCCGGTATCTAAGACCACCACCACTGAACTGCCGAGAGTGCCGCAGGGGAAATATGGCTGCGAACCCGGGCCAGCCCGGAAAAAGTGAACGGCAGATTCCAGCCGACTAAACTCTGGCCGCCCGTTCCTGGGACCCGGTTTGTTTAGTCTCCGGTCTGGCAGGTGGAATCCGGGTGGTTTTCATGACTAACTATTTTCTTTCCTTTTAAAAAGAAAAAGGAACAGAAAGAAAAAAGAAATAGAAAAACAAAGAGAAAAAGATAACGAGAAGCAAAAGAGACAGCAAAAGAGAAAGAAAAAGAGAAGGAGAAAAAGAAGTAGAAAGAGAACTAGAAAGAGAAAGAACAGTTTCACTAAACAACGGAGAACATGACAAAAACAAATCAATTCTTTTTCATGGGGACTTACAACGGGATTGACCAAGTTTGGACTGTGGGCCTGGTGAGTTCGGAACGGACTAGAGGAGGAGGACTTGGGGGCAAGTAACGATGAGGGCGGTGTGTGATGGGCCTCAATATCGTCTGCTGGGTGCAGCTCCAATGCCTCTACGATTCCTAAAACTTCAAGCTGCACGCCAGCTCCGTCCGAAATCATCACGACCTCTCAGTTCCACCAGAAACGTCNCCATCCNGAGGATTAATGCTCATGTACCTACTTGTACCTCTATCAGCCCCTCAACAACGTCAGGGTCATCACTCTCATACGACCTGCTAAACGCCGTTTCGGGCCGTGGCAGCCACAGCCTCTCACTTGCCCGATACTCCTCGCACTGATATATCCACTTGTAATTCAAGTCGCTTGACGCCTTTGACAGACAATGCCGCCCAAACTCCCCTTGCAAGTGCCACTCACACCCTGACGAAGACGCGTAGACGTTGTCTCCATCGTGCTCCCCAATCACCAGCTCGGCCCTGGTCAACCACCCCGCTTCTCCCTCTCCCTCTCCCTCTCCCTCCCGCTCTTCCTTGGCAGCAGCGTGAAGACCCCAAGCCANCCACCCGCCTCTCGGCCTATAGAAGTACCCGTCCTCGGCTACGACATCCCTCCAATTCAGATCAAAAACAGCATCGTAAAACTCCCCCATCCTCAGCCCCCCCTCCCCTTCCAAATCCACCACCAACCCCTCCCTC
>FJWA01003700.1_pt1 | contig 10454 bp, 10 predicted proteins | sample 1011891 | NCBI WGS metagenome assembly FJWA01 (sample SAMEA3912450, study PRJEB9761) | metagenome | biome: forest; material: soil | place: USA | collected 2011-06-22 | depth 0.1 m
TTATTGGGGGGAATCGGGCATACCAGGCTGAAAAGGGGGCTGGGGGGGCGCATCCGGCCGACGGGTTTCCGTGTCGCGTTGTGTTGAGGGATGGGAGGGAGCGAGTGGGAAATGAAAGAGTGAGGCAGATGGAGACATCCCCAGAGACGCAAAAGTCCTCCCTCTCAGTCTATCATGGAGACTGACGCCTTTCGTGTGGACGTTTGTGGCGTTATGCTGGCCGCATCAAGTCGTTTGCCAGACAGGACGCGAAGATAATTTCCCAAGACACCCATTGAAAGACGCCTCCGACTTCTTAGGGCATGGCGTTCAAGCGGAAGTGTGGAAGAGTTACAGTATGACCACGTCTTGGAATGGCCCTGACAAGTTGTTAGCTGAGATTCAGACCGAAACTACCTATAAACCTTACATAGGTAGGTACCTAATCCCTGATACGTATCTACCCCGGGCACACGCTTCCCAGAGAGCAGCAGATCATGGAAAGGTCTGCGATACTGAGAAATTTAAAGAAGTCACCCGACGTCAACGAAAGCCGGAGAGCCCGGATTACGATAAGAGCTCAGGGGAACGCGAGCTCGAAACCTGATGAGCAACGAAGACGTTATTAATGTAAGTGTACAACACCAGACCTCAGACTCATAGCCTCCGTTATCTCGCGATATGCACCCGACTGAAGGGCAACCCACGGACTAATTCNTTTGTGTGTTGTTGCTGAGTCTTGAGACTTGGCAACCCCTCTCCACTCCTAAGATGGCCCGCCCAGACATCCAACTGTGGAAACTCCGACAACCCGTGGGAGTTTGAAGGATCCGCCGTAAGCGGCGAAGCGCCCCCCGCCGACCCCGCTTCCTGGGACCACGTTTCAGGGCCATAAAGCCAACACGAGAACGGGAGCATCGGCTGGTCTGGTGTTCCTCCAACTCGAGGGCGAAGAAGACGGCGGCCAAACATTCCCAAACTCAATAAACGAGACAGGGATTCACGATGGACCCCAACACCCTCGACTTGGCCGAGAACCGGCGCCGTATGCTCGCTGGCGAGCTCTACTACAGCTTCACTCCCGATCTCACAGCGGAGCGCACCCGCTGCAAAGTGGCCTGTGGTGTTTACAACGTCCAAAATGCCAGCGGAGCCCCACGAAGGAAACTGGTTGAGCTGTGGAAAGAGTACGTCGTGACCCCCTTTCGGCCTTGCGTTGCGTCTCACGAGGTATTCCGTACATTTATTAAACACATTCACCCATTTAGCATTCTCCAAGACGCCACCTCCCTCCCAGCCCCTTCCAGCCCCGAGGAAGAAGCAGCGCTCAGCAACTACCCCTGGGTTGAAGGGCCCATCAAGTTTGACTACGGCACGCAGTGCAAGTCAGTTGCGCCCCCACTCCTTGTTCTCGGTCAATCAATCCTTACATGGAGCACAGATTCGGTCCCCAAGTCTACATGAATTCCAACTGCACCTTCCTCGACACCTGCGCCATCACCATCGGCGCGCGCACGCTAATCGGGCCCAACTGCAGCTTCTACGCGGCGACGCACCCGACGGACCCGTTCCTGCGCAACGGCGTGAGCGGGCCAGAGGGGGGGAAGCCCATCACGATCGGCGAGGACTGCTGGTTCGGTGGCAACGTGGTCGTGTGCCCCGGCGTGACGATCGGGCGCGGGGTGACGGTTGGCGCGGGGAGTGTGGTGACCAAGGATGTGGAGGATTTTGTGGTTGTTGTGGGGAATCCGGCAAAGGTTGTGAAGCGGTTGGAGGGGAAGCCGAGGGGTGAGGGAGAGGATTAGGGGGGTTATTTGGATTTGGAGGCGTGTGGGTATATGAGGCATTCAGGGGGGAAAGAAAGGGGGAACCAAAACGATGCAAAAGATGAATTCCTTGTGCTCGATCCACCCAGGGGTCGAACCTGGAACCTCCTGATTACCGAATCGTAGTCAGACGCTCTGCCATTGAGCCAGCGGACCTGTTGAAGAGCAAGGGTCCGCTTGCTTCCTTTTCTCCGCCAGAGCGTGGAGCACGAGGGAGTGGAGACCGGAGCACAGTCTGGCTGGTCGGGGTCGAGGCGAGATGAAAGAATGCCACGAGATCATTGACAAGCTGTGGAAACTGTATTCGAAAACCAGGACGTGAAGGCCTCACGGTTTCTTGTCCTTGGACGGCCATGGCAGCGACCAACGCGAAGCGGAAGCCTTTGAGGCGATCGCCTTCGAAGCATCCGCCTTGGCTGCATCCTCCATCATCTTGAACGTGTTCTGCTGCAGCACCATCCAACGGCCTTCCATCTCATCCTGGCTGATTTCAGGCTTCCCGGCCTGCACGTCGGTGTCTGGGTCCAACTTGCCGCGATACTCTTCGCCGTCCTTGAGCCCAAGCACCTGCGAAACCGCATCGGCCTTGCCGAGCAGCCACTCTTCATGCTTTAATCCGTGCTTCCAGTGGCCGGGTAGCCACGAGTATCCGAGGTAGCCCCCCAACAGCGCGCCCGCAAAGCAGGCGTTCGTGTCGGCATCACCACCGCGCATGATGAGGTCGGTGATGAGGTCCTCAAAGACGCGGCTCCGGTCAAGCAGTCCGCCTCCACTCTCGGCCCTCCTCCGTATCGCCATGCGCAACAGGACAATCCCCGACCCAAGCGTCTTGTACACATAGCCCATCGCGGCCTGATCATCCAGCTTCAGATCGTCCAACCCGCCTTCAGGCTTGACGTGGCGCCACAGCTCGTCCAAATCCAACTCCCCGTCCGCCTCGTTCCGTCCCTCCCGCTGATACCACTCGACCGCCTTCTCCACCAGCGCATCCACCTCCTTCTCTCCAATCACCCCGGCCTCGACCCCTCCCTTCACCAATGCCCTCACCAACCCCGTCCCAATGACACACGCCACCACACACCGCGGATCAACATGCGTGACCCTCGAAATCGACGCGGCAAGCTCAAACGCCTCGTCCAGCCCCACAGAGTAACACATAACCCCAAGCGGATGCGTCCTCATCAGACTCCCATTCGGCGCCACCCGCTTCCCCGTCCTCTCCCAATACCCCCGCGCCACCCTCTCCGGNTCGTCCGCAAACCCGGCGCTGGCCACCACGCTCCCCACCAGCCGGCCCAGCCCCAGCGGCATGGTGTCGAGCGGCCGGAACCCCTGCGCCACCCACACCCTCAGCCGCGCCGCGACATCCTGCTGCGTCGGGAACCGACCCCCGCCGGCGTCTCCTCCGCCAGGGGCAGAGGCGGTGTGCAGGTAAGCGAGGAGGAGGAGCAGCGCGTGGTCGGTGTCGTCGGTCCAGTGGGCTTGTTCCTTGGGGGCGCGGTGCGCGTCGAGCTTGAACGGCGTCGGGCCGCTCTGGGTGCCGTTGCCGGTGAGGGTGAAGCGCTTGGTGGGGTAGGCCGCGGCGGAGGAGGCGGCGGAGAGGAATTCCGTGTAGAGGCCGATCGTGTCGCCGAGGGCCGAGCCGATGAGGACGCCGGCTACGCGGTCATGGCCGGCGGTCCGGAGGTGGGAGATTGCGGAGGGGCTGAGAGGGAGACGGGGGAGTTTGGCGTCTTTGGACATGGTGGGTTTGACCATTTGGTGATGGAGAGTTGCCAAATTGGATGGATCTGGTGGTGACCTGGGTTGGTTCCGAAGTTCGTGTTTGGAAATGGGTCACGGCCGGGGCGAGCTGTGGGCCAAAACTCGCGCTCCTTATTGCTTGCTTGCTGGATGGAGTTGTTCTTGCCACGTCAGTCAACGTTCGTGTTGCAGGGTTTCGGGTTCCCAGGACTCGCGTTCGTTTAGGCAGCCACGGTGAGAGTGGGCAAGAAGTTGAGTGAGAGTCTGGAGATGAGCTGCAGAGTTCGGAGCTGCGGCTGAGCCTGGAGCTTCAGGATCGGCGCAGGGTTCCGCCGATTCGTCAGGGATCGGGCTCTCTGCCAGTGTCACTGGTCCGGGGCTCAGTCTTGCCTCGTCCTTGCGCAGAACAACGCGAAAACACCCAGCGACGACCGAGGTCGCCAAATCGTCCATGGAGGGCTCAGTGGTGTGCTACAATTGTTATCTACGATTTCCAGAAAAGAGAGCCCCGCGGAATGGCTCACGCAACCTCTCAACCTTCTTTTGGTCAGCTCGCGTCTTGGCGGCCGACTTCATGTCCTCTGTTCTGGGCTGGGCACACCGCACGAGGTTCACCTCTTATTAGGCAGACCCGCAGAGTACCTAAGAAACAGTCTCTCCATTCGCGAAGCCCCCTGAGTCGGCGTTCTCGTTCCCTTTGCTGTTCGGGCCAAAATGATATTCCAGCTCTGGTTTTTTTTGGAAGAAACCGACAACTAGAACCAGACATGCTGCCGAGTGGTACAGCCCGGCATGGCCAGCTCTCTCCCTGATAATGCCGACAACTTTTGGTTCCTGAAGTTTACGCTGTCCCGATATCCAGGGCTGTTCCTCCTCGAGTTGCTCAATGGCGCGAGCATGTTCAAGGCAACGGATCCGCGAGATCGAATTTTTGCCCTGGTTGGCCTGGCCTCGCACGAGGATCCTTCTTTCATCAAGCTCTTTGCCATCTACGACAAGTCGGTCTACGACGTGCACAGAGCCCGCGATGTTGTTCCTGGAGCAGTCGCCGCGGAAAACGGACTTGATGCTATTTTTGTACGCCGACGCCTTGGGAGACTCCTGACTTGCTCCCCTCTTGGGTTCCCGACTGGACGAGCGGTAATTCGTTCCCTTCATCCAGCCTTGCCGCTACATATCATGCCAAACCCTTCCAGTCCTACTCGATGCTAATACCGACCTTGCCAAAGTGCTTCTTGGCCCACTATCATGATCTGTCAGCAAGTTGGACCGTCCGCCCTGGAACCGGGAACACCCACCATGTACTCATACGCCTCCTTGGCCTTCTCCAATGTAAACACTTTCTTGTCGACCACCGGATGGATGTCATGCTCCTCGACCGTCTTGACCATCTCCTCCATCTGCTCCTTGGACCCGACATACACGCCCCTGACAATGCACACCCGTGTCAGCGCCTCCATGATGTTGTCCTTGGGGCCAGCGCCCGACAAGATGCCAATCAACGAGATCACCCCCTCCATCTTGATGGCATGTAAGCTCTGCGGCATGGTCCCCTGGCCTCCAACCTCGAGGATATGCTCGACGCCCTCCCCATTCCGGCTCAACTTGCGTGCCGTCTCGCCCCAGTTCGGATCCTCACGGTAGTTGATGACATGGTCGGCCCCCAGCTTCTTCAGCACTTCGACCTTTTCAGCAGACGATGTGGTGGCAATAACCGTCGCCCCAGCGGCTTTGGCAAACTAATACACGCTTTCGGTCAGCAGCTTGCTTCTCCCCTTTATCATCATCAAGGAACGTCACCTACCTGCAACGCAAACAAGCTAACTCCTCCTGTGCCTTGCACCAAGACCGTCTGCCCTTTCTCTAGCCTCTTCAGCCCATAAAGTGCATTCCAGCTCGTCAGCGCGGCGCACGTCAGCGTCGCAGCCTCGACAAAGCCCAAGTTCGCCGGCATGCGCACGATGCCGTCCTGGTCAAAGGCGCCGTACTGCCGCAACGTACCGTCGACGAACCCGCCCAGCCCCGTCCGCGAGGCCGCCACCGAGATGTCGCCGCGCTGGTGGCCCTGGTTGAAGAGCGTCACGACCCGGTCGCCGGCCTTCCATTTCTTCACGCGCGAGCCGACGGCGACGATGGTGCCCGCGCCGTCGGAGCCCGCGATCACGGGGAGGGACATGGCGAAGAAGTATTTTCCCTTTTTGGGGAGGGGTTAGTTTGCAGCGGTNGGGGAAGGGGTGAGGGGCGTACCCACCCGAGGGATGATCAAATCGCGGAAGTTCAGGGAAGCGCCCTGGAGTTTGACGAGCACCTCGGTGTCGCCTACTTCGGGAAGAGGCGCTGCGTCCTGGTAGACGAGGCCGTCGAAGCTATCGTCGGTAACGCGTTCGTTCACCCATTGCTTTTGAGTGGTGGGGAGAGACATAGCGGCGGTGGGCGGGCGGCTGGGAAAAGGGCGAGAATACCTAGGGGGTAGGAAGTGTAATTGCCTGGGCAGAGGGTTGAAAACGAGGGATGAGTGGGTTTATAAGGTACCTCTTTTACGCTTTGACACTCCGTGTTAGTGGATTGCACGAGAACACGCTCACGTCAACGTCATAGGGACGTCTGCATCCAGTTGTATTTCAAAGCGATTCGTGTACTCCGTACCGCCCCGGTCCGGCCGGGTCCCTGTTCCCAAACGCCTGTCCTTCCACTTCCCATTGCGACTTCGCGATGCCAACATCTCCGAGCCTAGCATAAGCAGGTATGTTTCAAACCCCAGTGATCGCCCGATACCCGAGGTCCCCCCGTGGTGGCCGGTTTGCATTCTCGACAACTTCCTCCGCCGTAACTCTCCGTCTTCTCGGCGGCGAAGCCTCTCTCTGCTGCCGTCTTCTCGGCGGCGGCGACTCCTCTCTCCGCTCCCGCCGCCTCGGCTGCNCCTCCTGCCGCCTCGNCTCGGCGGCTCATCTCTTCCCTCGTCTCCCCTGTTGCGCGGGGTGGATGGACCGTCGTCGCGAATCGGGACCGGGGCCGGGGCCGCCGCCTGAGACCTCCTCTCCCGGGTGGGAGCAAAGGCCGTCCGGACCCCGTTCTGGCCCTCCACGCTCACATTGTTGCCACGAAACTTCTTTTTGATGTCTTCCAGCTCGTCGCCATTGACAAACACGACTGGCAACTTGCCCAGCTGCCCGTCGAAGTTGTTGCGGCCGAAACGGGGCACTTCGCGCAGCAAGACCGCGCGGACCTCCGGACGGTCAACCAGGACCGCGGCGATGGCTTTATCCAAGCCCGCGGTCAGGATCACGGGGTATATGCAATCTTGGCCGATGATGTCGGCCCATTGCATCCAGTGCTTGGCGACTACGGTGTCGCGCTCATCTTCCTCCTTGTCGGATTCGTCGGGCTTGGTCTCGGCGGGTCCCGGGTCGTCGTAGTAGTTCGCCGCCACCCTCACAACCTTCCGCTGCTCGTCGTCGTCCGAGTCCGCGGAGTACTCCTCGGAATCCCACAGGTCCTCTTCGGCTGGGGTTGAAGCTGCNGGCCGCCCTGGAGTAGCTGCAGCTCCAATAGGCGGAGGCGGGAGGCGACCACCAGTCACGTTAGTGTTTGATCGACGCAACGGCGCCCCTCCATTGCCATTGCCAGATGGGGGTGGTCCTTGTTGCTGTTGTCTGCGCNGCGGCGGGGCTTCCCTGCGCGGCGGCGGGGCTTCCTGTTGCCGTGGTCTGCGCGGCAGGGGGTCCCGTTCGTCCCGCGGGGGATCAACGATGACGGGCCGTTGTCTGTGGGACATGGCGATTTCCGGGGTAAATGAGCGGGACCGAGCAAGTGTAGGCAGGAGAAAGGCAGAGCGAAACACAGTGACAATGACAAGGAGACTGGTCGATCAACGACGCGGTCGGCTGCAACTGAATGGTAATGATGTCGATCGGATTCGTGTATGGAGGGATCTGACGACGCTTTTATGCCCGGCTTGACGCAATACTACCTCGTGGGATTCTAAACTATGGAGCATAAGGAAGGGGCGTAGTCTGGGTCCACGGGTAGATGTGTGGGGATCAGGATCATGGATCTTGTGCGTTTGGCACGCTGACCGGAGCTCCTTTGTCAGCCTGTCAGCGATCCTCCGGCCTCCCAGCACACCACACTGCAGCCCTAGGTGAAACCTTGGGACCCTAGCCTTGGCACCACCCCGAGGCCAACTTTTGGTGCATAACATCGTCTGCCAAGGTACAACCTGCCCCTAGTTAGGCCGGCGGGATTGTTACACCACACACGATGCTCCGTAGCACAAGTTCGCGACCCGGCCTGTGGGATTCCACGTGGCCGGGTCTGCGTCAACATTCGCGACAGCGGACACCTTAGACAGAGTTTGTATTCGACGGTCCAGGCGTCGAGGACGGGGTCACGACTAGGCTTTGAGACGCGTGCTCGCGGCCTTAGCCGGCGCTCCTCTACCGCCGAACCCCTTCCGAACTCTTCCTCGTCTATGTCGCATGTAGGCCTGGTCGCCGCCGGCATCGTGTCTGGTCGATGCTGGGAGCCGTTGCTCGCAGCCCGGCCCGGGCCTACAGACTTTCCACCGCTCATGATCCGCCGGATGAAGAGTGGGAGACTCCTTTCATGGTACCATGGGTTTCAAAGGATGGAGCCGGTGTAGCAGGCTGGTATAAAGAAAGCCCTTCGTCACCTCTTTGCACACCGGTCGCAGCATCAAGTACAACAAAACCATCAGTTGCCCTCCTTTTGCCTCAACACTGGTTGTTGCTGGCAATTTTCTTAGAGTACAACTACCTACCTACCTTACTTAGCCCGCCCCTTTCCGCCTCGGCACTGGTTGCTGAAGGTACCGCCAGCTCTCTTCACCTTGTCGCCATCCACATCATGAGCAGCAGACGCACGCAAAGACGCACGCAGCGAAGACGCGACCCCCCGCCAAGACCCATCTTCGGAATCGAGATTGAGGTCTTTGTCAAAGTCAAACGCGCTGTCGAGGACGATGTCATACGTGCTCGAAACCGCGGATCGCAGTTACCTGACTTTTGGCGGATCTGGGACTTTGATCTTTCGAACGCAGAGGGGAGCTCAAGAGCTACTCTCGTCAAACAGTTCCAGCAGCGCAACTGCGTAAAGGCCGCCCTCACGTCCTGTATCAACGACGCCCTGGGTCACAACTCGGGGTGGAAGGTTGTAGGCGATGCGAGTCTGAAGGAGCACAAGCTGACGGTCCCTCCCGACGCTCGCCACTGGTGTAAGACCCCTCCATTTTGCTGGCAACTCGGGGGCTAACGGGCAGCAGGGGGCGTTGAGATTATCTCGCCGCCCATATCCGTTTCCAAACGATGGCAGAGCGAGATCCGCGCCGTCTTCGACGCCATCGGCGACCAGTTCGACCTGTGGACGCACCCCGTCACCTCGTGCCACGTCCACGTTTCGCCCGGCAAGGACTCCAAGACCAAGTATACGCCGTTGCAACTCACCAAGGTCGCCAAAGGAGCCTTGTACTGGGAGAAAGCCTTCGTCAAGCTCCTGCCCCACGACCGAAGGGCGAACGACTATGCGAAGCCTAACAATAAGGCTTTTGCGCAACAAGAGTATAAGAATGTCAAAACTAACGGCTGGGGCCCTGTCTTTAACAAGATAGACAACGAGATGGCCCGGTTTGAAAACCATAATAAGGGCCAGAAGTTTTGTTTCTGCGTCAAGTTCGCTGGCGGGAAACTGCACCACGCGAACGACAAGTACCGCAAAGAGCGTTATCTATCGACCAACTTCCTCCCCTACACCCGTATCGGGACCATCGAGCTGCGCCGGCAGGGCGGCGTTGCCTCGGCCGAGTCGGCCATCCACCGCGCCCTCATGGCCCTCACCCTCCACGTTAGCGCGCGACGCTACAAGTTCAGCCGCCAGAAGGCCCGAAAGACCCACCCGGACACCGACGAGCTCATCAGCGAGCTGGCCGGCTGTATCAAGAAGCTCCCCAGGACTTGCCACGGCAGCCGCTTCGTCAAGTACCTCAAAGACTGCAAGCGAGACTACGCCAGCGAGGAGCCTATGTCGGAGCGATTGGTCAACAGGCACGAGCAGGATCTGCACGATGACTCGGGCACCTCGGTGTTCTCGCTCGCCTCGCGGCCGAGGACGGCGACCGGGTTCTCGGGACCTGCACAGCCGCAGTATTCTCAGCCACAGTACGGTAGCCCGGCGCCTCTGCGGCAACAACAGTACCAAGGCGGTGGCGGTGGCGGCTACCCCGGCGGCGGCGGATACCCCGGTGGCAGCGGCGGATACCCCGGCGGCGGCGGCGGCGGACCTCCTGCCGGCGGAACGTACACTGTAACCCGGACCCCCAATTATCGAGTCGAGGAGCGGTACCCGGGGAATGATCCGTACGGACGCTAATGGAAGGGAGCAGGAGGAGTGCTTGGCCATGTTAGCGTTGTGTATCGTGCCGGGCTGGCCCTGGTTAGGACCGAGGAATAGATTGTGCCAGGATTTGGTTAGAAATAGGATACTCTGGAGTTATCCACAAACTGCGTGCAGAGACAGGTGTCCGTGGCATTCCTGTGCACTTCTGCGCATCTTGACGGCTGAAACATGACCGACAGTCCTACTCCCTGACCTGACTGACGGGAGATGAGACGACGAAAGGACGGACACATTGTGCCACCGAGGCACCGGACCATAAGCGGAAATCTCACAGACATGTTAAGAGGGAAACCTGGCTTCATTCGTCATGTTACAAGCCGGCCTCGGTGCCACGGCTGGCAGCAGGGCACCAGGAAAAGACAAAACGAAAAAAGGAAAGCAAAAAACAAGTCTTGGAACTTTCGAGACCGGGAATTGAGCCCGACGTGGGGGTCGAACCCACAACCTTGAGATGATGGAGATTCCTAAGAGTCTCACGCTCTACCGATTGAGCTA
>FJWA01000334.1_pt1 | contig 10439 bp, 8 predicted proteins | sample 1011891 | NCBI WGS metagenome assembly FJWA01 (sample SAMEA3912450, study PRJEB9761) | metagenome | biome: forest; material: soil | place: USA | collected 2011-06-22 | depth 0.1 m
GCCTCCTCCTCGAGGTGTTTCAGATCCTCGAATATGATCTGCACCATACGGACCATGGAGGCTTCGGCGGTCCGGCGCAGCACCTCCGAGAACCTCGGGCGCGAACATATCGTCAGGCCGCGGCCCATCATATCGCAGACGCTCTCGTCGCTGAGTATGTCCCCGCCCGGCCCGGACAGCATGTCCTCCATCAGGTGCAGGATCATGAGCAAGACCACCTCCTCCTGCGCCGAGTCGCTTATGTCGAACTGGCAGTGGGTGATGGCCGCGGAGAGAGACTGCATGGCGAGGGCAAAGCGGGGAGACACGGGTGCCACAAAGCCGTAGGCAAGGAACTTTTGTATCGCCCTCAGCGCGAGGATGGTGACGGGCGCCGCGGTGCCCTTGGCCTGGATGATCTGGAGGAACGGGTAGAGAAGCACGAGGGAATCGAATCGGTGGATGTCTGTTGGCGAGTCAGCAATGGGCTCTTGTGATGTCGTGTCCCTGGCACCGCCGATGCCCCCAAATACCTTTTACGCCCGCCAGCTCCTGTCGCAACCTCCCGAACCCCGAGATCAGCGGGTTGTCCTGCATGCTCTTGCCCTTCTTGCCACGTAGCCCCCATCTGCCCGCGGCGAGGTCACCGGAAGGGTCACCGGGGGTGTCGGAGGACGGCTTTCGGATCCGGCGTGCGCCGGCGGAGGGCGGTACGAGCTGGATGAGGTTGGGGCTGCCACCAAGGATGGCCGAGACGGACGAGTGCGGCGACCTGGCATATTTCTGGATGGCCGAGGTGATGGCTATGCACTCGGATATAACGAGAGACACGGGATCGACAGCTACCGACACGGGGCGGCTCCGATATTGCATGCGCGAGGAGAGAAGGGCGCCCCGGCGAGGGGTAACGGCCCCGGGTGCGGTCCCGGGGGCTGTTGCGACGGCAGGGTCCATGGGCGCGGCGAGTTGGGCATCTCGACTCATCCTGCAGCGGGGGGTGCGTTATTAGTGCTGTGGCTTTCTTTGAGAAACGGTGCGTCCGGTTGGTGTGTTGTTGGGGTTGCGCCGGTCGAGGTTGGGTGCTCGGGACGGCGAGGGCGAGGGGCGTGCCTGGGCAGCAGATGGGGACAAATTGCCCTTGTGACAGCGGTGCCACGAGCAAAACACAGCAAGCAACCCTGGGCTCGCAGTTGCTGGAGAGAGAGCGTCGAGAGCGCCGTCTAGCCCCCGATTTTCCGTTCCAAAATAAAACAACATAAAATAAAGGTGGCCCTTCAAACGACCTAAGCACACGCAGCCTCAGGACCTGTGTCGTCGAAAGCACTGTCCAACTGTTGGCCTGGAAAGCGTTGACACGGGTCGAATCGTGAATCCAAGGCCGCCATCCTTGGATCGAGCAAGCTACCCTATCCCTGCCCCATCCTCTGGCTGGCCACCTTTGCTAGACACGGGCCAATCANGTGCTGGTAAANTCCCCGCCTGGGCGGTCGATGTCAGCGGCAAGGGTCGGCTAAACGGGCGAAACGCTGCCCACGACTTCAACACGCCGAGCACACGAGATCCCCTGAAGTTCTGAACCGCAGTGTCGAGAAACCATCAACACCACCGCTGTACATGCAGACTGAAGCTTACTAAGACAGCAATCTCACTATCGTGTTTCCTCAACCTTCCTCTAATCCATGATCCAGTCATTGCCCTAACCAACCCAGAACGCCCAGCCATGAGACCTAGTTGTACACGGCAATATTATGTTGCTCCCGTTTTTGTCTTCCCCTCCGGTTTGACATGCAAATGAATGCGCAACGCCGTGGCCTCCTCTTCTCCAACCCTTGGTTCCTGCAAGTCTGTTGAAGGAAACGAAAACCAAAGACCGACAGNTAAAACANCACCNTGACAAGACNGCCANCACNTCATGTCTTGCCGCCCTGGGGCGCATCTCTCGCGACCACCTTCTCTTCCAATTTGCCCGCTGCCGCTTGAACGTTCGCCTTATTCTTAGCAACCGCGGCAGCGGCGGCGGCAGCGCTGTCCTTCTTCTTCTCCTGGACGGCAATGTTTTGCAGCTCCGATTTGTCTTTCTCCCATTGCCCGGTGGCATCACCGAACGACTCCTTGAGCTTCTGGGCCTTCTCCGCCTTCTCCTTCTCTGCTTGTTCCTGAGCGAGCTGCTCCCGCTTCATTTGCTGCGTCGGGTCAGCCTCGGCCGGGAAAATCCATTGACCAGAAAACACCACTTACCTCCATGTGTTGAATGTCATCTACGCTTGGTTCGTACGCATGCCAGATCGTGTAGTGAGGCAGACCAATGACAGAAAGGCCCATCCTCCTCGCCATCTGCAACAAGTCAGCCAACGCCCAAGACGCAAAGCCTAGCTCCAAGCTTACCTTGCCAAACCCTTCCGTCTCGGCATGCTTCTCAAAGCTGAAGGCCGGGAAATGGACACCGTAGCGGAACACCTGGGCCTTGGCCAAGATACTCACGCCGCCGACACCGTCAAGCTCCATCTCCACGTCGGGATCGCCGTAGGGGTCTCGCAGGTACGCCAAATGCGGCCGGTAGGTTGCGTACTCGGCATAACCCTCCACAATGACCGCATCTTCGTCCAGCGTCTCGGCAAGTTGCAGAGCCGTGTCCGACTCCTGCCACGAGTTGAGATCATACGGCTGTTCCCCCCCAAGCCACTCCGGGAGCGGGCGCCAGACATCTGCGTGCCCAGTTAGCATCCAGATCCAAGCCCNCTGACCTCCCACGTCCGTCTGTACTCACTCGGCACGATGACATCCTTGTTATGCCGCATCAGGTCCTCGAGGATCGTAAACGGCGCCGTCTCCACGTCCACATCCCGCCAGTACACCCACGAGTGGTACGGCCTCAGCGCCGCCGTCAACAACCAATTCCTCGCCCGGGCCATCAGCTTCCTCCTCCCCGCCTGGGCCTCGAACCCGTGCCGGCTCTCCACGTCCTGGTTGACCGTCTGGCCAAAGTCCTTCTCGATGATCGAGATTTCCCCAAAATGCATCGCCTCGTCCTCCCAAGCCTGNATGCCCTCCATGCTCGTCACCAGCACCTCGAGCGTCTTATCCTTGGAGTCCGACACCAAGAAGGCGATGTCGATCAAGTGATGCGGATANGTCAGGTTCCGCAGGTGCGAGAAGAACATGGGCAGGTGCGCCTCGGCGTCGCGCAGCGGGACGCATACCAGGATGCGCTCCTCGCGCTCCCAGCCGCGGGCGGTGCCCTGGACATTGGACAGGTCGTGGTAGCGCACAGTCTCGAGCTGGAACTCGCCGCCGCCGGATATCAGGCCGAGCGAGAAGATGGAGAGGGCCGAAGAGCCGCGGCTGCGGGACACGCAAAACAGGACGACGAGGAAGAGGACGGCGGCCACGACGGCGATTCGCACGAGGGATTGGTTTCGTCGGCGCTGCGCCGGGGTCGTGCCTCGCGGTTGGTACCTGTCAAGAGCACGTTTCAGCGACATGTTTGGACGGGTTCGTTGGGATACGAGATCGGACGGCGGGAAGGGGGGGATGAAGGGAAGGGAACGATGGAGACAGACGGACGCACCTGTGAGGAGAGATGTCGAACGTCTTCCCTCTCGGATATCCATTTGAATAGCCGCCAACGTGATGACGGGGGGTCGCCTTGGACCCCGGCGACGAGAACGGCAGCATTGGTCGAGCACCGGCGAGGGTTTACGCAGTGCAGCGCCCGTTGCGAAGCTTCCCCCCTCGGGCTTCGTGCATGCGTCTTGCGCTGCACCAACAGGACGCGCTGGCTTGCTCCGGGGCACTGCAACCAGTTCGGATCGAATCTCGGCGGGTTTTGGTGGGTTCTGGGATGACTGCAGGTCAGCGCATGGCTGCTGGGTGTCGGAAACGTTGGAAACGTTGCAATTGCAAGCTGTGTCGTACCAAAGGGATGGAGAAAAGGTGTTCGTATCAGCCTCAGTCTCGCCTCTTTCTGCTCCCTTCAACTGCCCGTGGCGTTTGGTTTCTGGAAGAGACACCCCCAAGCCCCGGGTGGCTTGGCGCTGTGGCCACCCCTGGCCCGGCTCCTCGCTAGGCAGTCTCCATCCCGAGTGCCAGGGTAACGTGATACGGTCGCTTCATGTCACTTGGGATTAAAATCTTGGAACAGACCGCAGAAGTCAATTAAAAAGATACTTGAGCTCGAAGTACACCCACCGTCTGACTTGCAGCTGTCAAAAGTCTGATACAAGGTGGGGCGGTTGGCCTGGAACAGCGACATGCAAATCACCCACAGCCAGAGAGCGCAGATTGTGATCTCAAGAGCTTCATATTCTAAATTAAGTCATGATATTCCTGGGACTTTCCCACAAGCCGTCTTTCTCCCCCGAACGGGTTCATGGTCTGGCGGGAACTGGGTGCCACAGCTGCCTTGGCATACCCTCTTNCGAGTGAACAGCCCCCTGATCACCAAGACGCGCGGAAGCTAGTGCATCATGGACCTGGTGACGCGTCAGCGATCGTTCTCCACCCGGAACCGCATGAAAGCATTGTGTNAAGAGTCCAGGATCAGTCAAGCCAGTTTAACTCAGCCCTACGGACCGGCCCGAGCTGACACGCACCATAACGGTACGCGCCAAACCCGAACAACGGAAGCCAAATGACGCCCCCGAAGGAACAACACCACAACTCGTCATCGCACTCGAGGATGCTAGAGTGCGGATGGATGGCTCGGCCCGTACATTTCGTTGAATGGATAAGCTATTGTCATCAGGATGGAAAGAAAAAGCAGCTCGTGACCGCAGCACATACCGTGGGGCAAGCACCAACGCCGGCTGAAGGGGTTGGGGTCAAGGATCTGCGAGCAACTTAAACAGAGTCAGCCGGTGTTCAGTGACCAATGACAGTGTTTCGAAAGGGGAACATGGTTGAGATCAGAGATTATTTTGGTATATGGGGTATCTTCATTATTTTTCAGAAGCAGAACTGAATTGAAAGATTCTCATCATGGAAAGTGGTTGGCTGTTGGAGATATGGGAGGAGCGGTTCTTACCTCTACTCGATCCCGGTGGTGTCGGTGGAAAGCGACAGAGCTGTTTGTCGTCGAAGCTGCCGGCATGTCAGTAAGGTGTTGACAGCCCAAAGGACGGTACCAGTGTATGGATAGTAATGGGTCAGATGGTAGTGCATGTGTTCGGTCGCTCAGAGAAATCGCGGGAACAGTGGTTAAGAGATCATCATGGAAGGGGATGGGAGAGCAAACGAGGGTTGGTGAGATGTTTTGACTTACTGTCAGTGGNTGGCAAGCTGTGCCCAGCTGTCGAGTGGTTAGTGGCAGATCACACAGGCCAAAAAAAAAGCCCTGCCTGAGCATCGAAGCTCGAGGCGAGTGTGTTCGGCTGCTCGACGGGACCGCCGTGGACGGCAGTCTACCGCCGTAGCACCAACGACACTCCGTCAGGTCGACGATCGGCAAGCCCTCAACAGAATGCCAGGTTCGATAGCAAACGCGGTAGCAAACGCGGTAGCCATCTCTGCTAGATCGGACGCGAGGCCACGCATTGCAAACAGCAAGCAAAGTGGCCGGCGAATGTTTGGGGGAGGGAAAGGAAGCTGTTGAGCTCGACAAATTTTCAGTTTAAACCTGGCGCGTCGGTGGGGCAGTTTGTGGCCCGAGCTTCTATCGGTGGCTTGTGTTGCTGCGACTGTGGCTTGCCCACAAGCTAAGGTGAGGCTTGAATGCTGCGGGCCTGCAAGCAACCAAAAGATTCTCAAAACCAAACCTCAGTGAACCAAACAGCAGGGCAACCAGAACAAATCTCACTCTCCCAACGCCCAGGTTTTCTCTTGGAACATAGTCGGCCATCTTGGTCCCTATTTCTGTTTTGGTTTCCTCAAATCCTCAGTATCAGTCCAAAGAAGCGCCTAAATCCACATCAAACGTCGAACCCGAACCTTCGCCGCATTCTCAGAGTTGACGCTCGACCCCAGCCATGACCGATAGGAGACGGATCAACGGCCCTGCTGGGGCCACAATACCGCCATATTTTGATGATGAGGACTTGCAGGAGCTCAAGAGCGCGAAGAGCAGGTCGCGGGCACCCGATGCGTCGCGAAAAATGTGTATGTTCTCTCGCCCGTCTTGCTGTCGTGGGCGTTGCTGACCTTGCTCAGATCTCAAGACTGGTGTGACTCCCTCGGCCTCTGGATCTGCTTATTTGGAGATTGAGACTTCTGCGAAACCTGGTGTCTCTGGGCTGAAACTCAGCTGCTCCGTCCACGGGCCACGNGCGCTTCCGAGATCTGCGCCCTTCTCCCCTCACATCGTCTTGTCTACCCATGTCAAGTACGCCCCTTTCGCAACCAAGCAACGACGTGGTTACCTTCGCGACCCCAGCGAGCGTGACCTCGGCATTCACCTCGAAGCTGCTCTCCGTGGTGCCATCATCGCCGACAGGTGGCCAAAGAGTGGTGTCGACATCATCATCTCCATCGTCGAGGGCGACCAAGATCGCGAAACGTCCCGGTCACAGGGCGACGAGGTGTGGGATATGATGAATGCCTTGGGGGGGTGCATTACTGTGGCGGCCGCAGCGCTTGCCGATGCCGGCATCGACTGTGTCGACACCGTCGCAGGGGGGGTCGCTGCCCTCGTCCAAGACGCCGGTTCCGACTCACCACCCGCTGTCGTCGTGGACCCGATACCTTCTGAGCACGAAAAGATCCTGGCCGCCTGCTGCATCGCGTACCTGCCTACTCGGGACGAGGTGACGAACCTCTGGTTTCGGGGCGATCTCCCTGCGTCCGACATGGACCTTTACACACAGCTTGTTGAGCAAGGCATACTGGCGGCAAGAAATTCTAACCACGTGCTCACCGATTGTCTCAGAGAGACGGTCGAGTGAGTTGCAGGTCTGATTGGAGAGGTGTGGTGCTTATTTTACCCACCGGCACAGCCTCTCCGGCAGCTACAGTTGAGGCTGGCAGCGGAGGTTCGGTCGGGGCTGGAGCTGGAGCTCAGTCTTTGCCAGGCCCATATCCGAACACTCACATTTGGCAGCACGTCATCCCCGGCTATGTACGCTTTGTCCAGCAATCGAGCCTTACCCGACATGGAGGCTTGCAGCACTTGGAGCTCGCCTGCCGGATTCGGATCTTGTCCGATGCTATCGCGGCCTGGTAGACGTTGCAGACCGGGACTTGTGAATACGAGGACGTTGCATTGCCCAACTTGATTTTCCACGTGTCGGCAGCAGCAAACCTGCCTTGGCAGCATCCCAGAGCCGTCTCGGACAGCCCAGGGCCGTGTGCAACGTGGGGGACAGGTGAAGGCGGGGTGACGTGTCTGTGGCCCGCCAATCCGAAGTCCCTGGCTGCGCNAAGGAGCGAACCCGTCTCGGCGGCCTTGCTTGAACCATCACGCCGCTTCCGCGACCAGAAATACGAACCCAGTTGTTGGTGGTGTGGCCACTGTGCATCGACCCGTCCGAACCCGTCCGTTGTGCCATGCAACATCGGCAGCAGATGGCGTGCAAGCAACCACAGTCTGGCCGGACTGTGTCCGCACTGTTTCCTCTTGACCCCCAAGGGGATCAAATCGGGATCCACTGCGCATCATGCCAAGCGCCGTTCTCCTGGTGAAGAACGCGCTAGGAGCGGGATGGTTGCTGCATCCATTGATTCGCCGCCCCCCCTTGACGTTATCAGGGTCTGGCTGCCCGTGTCCCTCAAAGAAAGTGCAAGGAGCAATCTCCAACCAACGACCAACTCGCGCTCCAGCCATCAGGGCTGTGTCCTTCGTTTGACCGCAGCTCCGCGAAGCTCCTCTTGTTACCCGAACACCGAAGTGTCGTACTCCGTACCTATATCACTTTTTAATCCAGTTGGAATCTTTTTATTTCCTCATCACACGTCTGTAAACGTTATCGGATCGCTCCCGTCTCGGCTCCTTGCGTCAAATTCTATCGTTGCGAAGCCCTCGAATCGACTCAATGCTTCAACGTACCGCGACCCGGCCATAATCCTTNACGGACTGTACCGTTTGCGCAATACCGACGGCCATCGACCGGCGCCGCGGCCGTTCCACCGCCCAATCCGACCTCTCTGCGTGCGGCCACGCGTCGTCCTCCGATGGGTAAGAAGTGGCGATGGGGCGTCATTCTGGACGCCGGGTCATCTGGGACTCGGCTACACGTCTACCGATGGAAGGACCATGAAAAGGCACTCAAGGGCGCGTCTCCGGAGGATTTGCGCAGCCTCCCAGTATTGATGACGGAAAAGAAATGGACCAAGAAGATTCGACCCGGGGTCTCGACGTTCGGCGACAACGCGGAGGATGTTGGGCAATACCTGCAGCCTCTGATCAAGCATGCGCTCGACATTATACCCGATGATCGGATCCAAGATACGCCAATCTTCCTCATGGCAACCGCGGGGATGCGACTACTTCCGCAGCGCAAGCAGGCTGCTGTGACAGGCCAGATCTGCTCCTATCTCCAACAAAACACCGGATTCTCGCTCCCGGACTGCGACTTGCACATCCAGGTCATCGAGGGCGGAACAGAAGGATTGTACGGCTGGATCGCGTCAAACTATCTCCTGGGCGGCTTCGACCATCCCGACAAGCATCAGCACGGCCAGGGACATCACACATACGGGTTTCTCGACATGGGCGGCGCGTCAGCCCAGATCGCCTTTGCGCCGAATGCGACCGAGGCCGAGAAACATTCAAACGATCTGAAGTTGCTGCGGCTGCGCACCCTGGATGGCGCTCCGGCCGAATACAAGGTCTTCACCGCAACCTGGCTCGGCTTTGGCGTCAACCAAGCGCGGGAGTCCTACGTTGAGAACCTCGAGGACAGATACGCGGATACCGACGTCGAATTGCCCGATCCATGCCTGCCCAAGGGACTACGGACGACCTTGCGTGGGGACCGGATCAGCAAAGGGACACCAGGCAGCCCCAGTCTGATCGGCACCGGACAATTCGACGAGTGCCTGCGACTGACATACCCGCTCCTCGGCAAGGACAAGCCATGCGAAGACCACCCCTGTTTGCTGAACGGACAGCATGTCCCGGCCATCGACTTCAACGTCAACCATTTCATCGGCGTGTCGGAGTACTGGCACACGACGCACGGGGTGTTTGGCGGCAAGGACGACAAAGCGTACGATTTTGCCATCTATCAGCAGAGAGTGAATGACTTTTGCGGGCGGGACTGGGCCGCCATCCAGTCCGATATTGACGACGACGAAGAATACGAGGCGAAGAATGCGCAGGAGGCGTGCTTCAAGGCCTCCTGGCTGATCAATGTGCTCCACGAAGGGATTGGCGTCCCCCGGCTCGGGCTGGAGGAGCTGTCAAAGGCGAACGTTTCAAAGGGCGCGCTCGAGCACGCCAAGGACAAGGGGTTCCTCGACCCCTTCAAGCCAGTGGACAAGATCGAGGGCATCGAAGTGAGCTGGACCCTAGGAAAGATGGTTCTCTACGCCGCCGGTCAAATACCCCCGAAGAACCGCGACGACACTTACCCGGTCGGCTTCGGCAGCAACGTGGACGGCACCCCGCAAGACTTCCAGTTCGCCGGATCCACCTGGAAGCCCAGCAACCACTACGGCAACCAGACAAGNGACNNCGACGACTGGGACCTCGACGCCGAAGACATCCTCGANAAAGCCAAGTCCCGCTCAACAACCGGCTTCTTNGCTTTTACCCTCATCCTNATCCTCTTCCTCTTCCTCTTCCGCAAGCGCGACCGCCGGATGCGCCTCTACAGCCGCGTCAACTCGATCCTGCGCCGNCCCCGCAGGCCAGGCGGCGGCACCCGCAAGGGCAGCGGGGGGCGCGGCCTCTCCGGCCTCGCAAACAAGATCTTTGGCGTGCGGCCCTCGGGCGGGGCGTACGAGCGTGTCATGGAGGAAGGGGGCGACGCGGACGGCTTTGAGCTGGGCGGCGCCGACTCGGACGACAACGAGGGCTCGGACTCTAGTGAGGGTTCCAGGGGGTCGTCGAGACGGCTGGGCTTGTCGTCGGGCCTGGCGACGCCCCAGNTCNTCGACCATCACCACCATCATTATCACGGCGGCCTGGGGTCGCCGGCGGTTTCGGCGCTGGACCGCAGCGGTCTGGTGGTTCGGACGGAGAGCAGGGAGAGGCTGATGCTGCCGTCTCATCTGGCGCTGTCGGGGGTCGGGCGCAGGAGTCGGGCTGCTAGCCCGACGAGGAAGAGTCCGTTGATGGGGCCGCTGCCGGAGACCTAGGCATGTATAACTGACTGCTGTTTTGGAGCGGATTGTTCTGTCTGCTGCTGTTCTACTTGGTCTGTCGTGGATTGTTGGTGTCGGCGGGGAAATGGTTCCAGTTCAGTACCTACCTTTGTATTCATCTCTTGTAGGGTACAGCAGACATGGGGGGCGGCGTATGGCTTTCTTGGACGGCCGTCATTTTCGGTACGCAAGTCGGGCGTTATCTGGGTTTGTTTACCAGCCGG
>FJWA01004275.1_pt1 | contig 10439 bp, 6 predicted proteins | sample 1011891 | NCBI WGS metagenome assembly FJWA01 (sample SAMEA3912450, study PRJEB9761) | metagenome | biome: forest; material: soil | place: USA | collected 2011-06-22 | depth 0.1 m
TTATCATCCCTCCTCGCCACGCCAGCAATCCTCTCCCCCCGCTGCATCTTCTCCATCTCCTTCCTCGCCAGCTCGCGGTCCTTCTCCGGCAGGCCCCACCACTCGCGTAAGAAGGCCTCCTGCTCGGCCTTGCGCAGGGATTTCCGCTCGCGCTCGCGCTGCCGCTGCAGCCGCTGCGCGAACCAGTCCTCGCGCGCGGCGTCCTGCTCCTCCTGCGTCGCGTGCGCCTTCATGCAGCCGTTCATGAGCCGGTGCGTCTCGCGGCAGGCGAAGGGCGCCGTGAAGGTCCGGCCCATGGCGCATTCGGCGAAGGCTGGCGGTAGGGCAAGCAAGGCTTTGGTTAGCTGATGCATTGGAGGTACCTGGCTGACTGGCGGGCGAGGTTTTGGGAACACACACCCTTGATCTCGGGCCCGCATTGACTCCGCACCCGGGCGTAGAAGATATCTCTGACTTGTGCCTCCTGGGACGCCGACAGCGGGAGGGGATTGCGCGACGGCATGGGCAGCCGCGGAGCCTGATCGGCGCCTTCGACGGCCATGGCGGCCATGCACTGCTCGGGAACGCCGGGTTGGAACTGTATGATTTTGGGATTGTGGGCGGGTTCTATCGCGGTGGCACGTTCGCGGCTTCGCTCAATCACTAGTTGGCGGGGTCGCCGAGTCGTCGAGGGCGGAGAGGTGGCGGTGGTGGTGTTGTTCGTGGGGTAGTTTGTGTCGATGTTTCGATGTTTCGATGTTGCATGTTGCACATTCGATGCACCACTGGAGCTCCAGAACACACGAGCACGCCAAGAGCACAGTGCGAGGGAGAGCTCGCCGCGCTTTGGACGCCCCATTCGCACAGTACCTCACCCANTCACAACAACCTCGTCGATATCAGCTTGGACACCACCAATGCTCACTGTCTATTTCGAGCAATAGCGATACATGTTGCCTTTCGGAACCAATGCTATGCAAAAGGTGTTACACTCTAACCCCTGCTGCCCTCATGCCCCCGCCCTCACCTAGTTGGGCTCTCCTCGGCCAGGCCGTCCAGCTCCGAGAACTGCGCCCTGTCCAGGTCCAGGCTCTCCTTCTCCTTCTTGCCCTTCTTGCCAAAGTTGCTGAGCCACCGGGACGGCGCCTTGGTCTCCTTATTCTTGGTCGGCCCGCTCACGGTCGGCGCCAGACTCGGACTGCTCGCCATGCTGTCGTAGCTGCGGCCCAGGAAGCTCGGGTTCAGCGTCTCGTCAAGAATGTCCTCAAAGTCGCCGATGCTGGACCGCTCCATCGACACCCCCTTGTCCGAAGCCCCGCCACTGGTCGTGCTGCTCGGGCCCTTCTTGAAGAGCCCGGACTCCTTGCCGCTGAGCCGCCCGGCGATGCTGAACTTGCTCGAGCTGCCCTTTCGGAACAGCTTGCGGACCACGTTGTCGTCCTTGAAACTGGCCGCCAACCCGGCGCTGGTGGGTTCCGAAGGCGTGTTGGAGAACGACTGGTCCAGCGAGAGCGAGTCTCGCGACTCGGAAACTGACGTCTGTGTGTGCACCGAGAAGGAATCCCGAGACATGCGCGATTCCAACACCGGGGACTCGAGCTCGATGAGCGGCGTCGGCGGCGCCTCGGGCGTGGCCCCCGCCTCCCTGCTCTTTGGCGGCTTTTCCTTGGAGTCCTTGGCTTTGGACTTGTCCTTCTTCTCCGCTTTGGCCTTGTCCTTGCCCTCCTTCTCCTTCTCCTTTTCCTTTTCGGGTTTGGATTTAAAGAACGAGGTNATGTTGAACGCCGGAGCATTCGGGTTCAGACGACCTTGAGCTTGAGCCTTGGACTGAGTCGGTGGACGGCTACCTATGACTCCCACTTCGTTGACGTTGGGTAGCATCTCCTCGCCCAGGATCTCGTCATCCGCCGATGCCAGGGTCGTCTTCAGCGCCGACGGCGACCCGTGCAGCGACGGGCGTCGGGACGGGTTCCGAGACCATGCGTCGGGCGACCACAGACGGGTGGTGCTGGTTTTCCCCAGCGTCGCAGCATCGCCCGGCTGCGGGCCCCAGATCGACCCAGAATCGGTAGACGGCCGAGGGAATTCGGCAGACGCGATGCTCGCGGGCCGAGGGCTCCCTTGATCTCTCTCGGGAAACAATCCGCCCGGGGTTCTGTGCGAGCTCGAGAAAGGATTGAGGCTCCTGGGAAACATGCGCGTGTGCGTTACATGCCCCTCGGTGATCTCGGGGCCCACCGAGTTCCGGTTGAACATGCCCCAGCCGCTCGAGAGGCTAATCCGTCGCTTGTTGTTGGCATCAAAGTCGTCTGCCTGCTTCGGGAAGGACTGGCTTTGTCCCGCCTTGATGGTACCGAACGGCAGGCCATCCTTCTCCACCGCTTTGGCGGGCCTGGACCGCTGGAAGGGGAAGAAGCCGCTCAGCTTGTTCGGCGGCGGCTCCGTGGCGACAGGCGACGGAATCGTGGCCGTCGCATTGAGCGACAGTCTATCCGAAATGTCGTTTTGGAACGAGGGGAAAGGAAGGTTGCTCGATGAACCGTGCGGGCTCGTGAAGATATTGAAAGATCTCCCAGACGACGCTGGCGAGTGCGGGTCGTTGTCGGGAGATGCTCGTTGCCGGGGGAGGAATGGATCCGGACCAAACCTGGAAACCGGGCTGGGTTCGTCGTCGTCGATATCCGCCATGAGGTTAGATGGCAGGAGGGCGGTGGCCGACGGGCTGAGCGGAGCGGTTCTTAAGCCAAGCTCATCCAAGCGGCCCATGTCTGCTGAGTGGTCCATGAAGGGACCCGGGGCGAACCCGGGAGGCGCGTGAGCGGATCGCGAGCTGGCGAAGCCGATGGGGGCCGACATGGTCGAGTCCATATGAGGTAGTGGCGGCAAGGGCATCGCCGAGACCGACACGTTCGAAAGTGAGTGGGCCGTCGGCCTGCGCCGGTTCATGTGAGTGGCGGCCGAGTGATCGAACTCCAAGCCAGACGTATTGGCCTGGCTGTACAGGCCATAAGGGGCCTGCGGGATGTGCTGAACCTGCATGCCGAGGATGCGAACCTGCTCGTCCAGGCTCCGGGCACGCTTGGTCTCGAAAATCGTCTGCTCCTGCAAGTCCCTCCCCGTCCCCGACCGGTACCACTCACGCCGCTCTTCAGTGATCTTTTCGTGCCATTCGGTGTCCTCGTCGCCCCCCGGAAGGAGCTTCCGGTCCTCCTCGAGTTCCTTCACTTGCTCTCTCCTCTCCTTCAACTCGGCCTCGAGGCGCGTGCACTCGGCCTGCAGATCGCCGTTCTCCGCCTGGGCCTGTTCCACCTTTTCGTCCCGTTCTTCCTCCAGATCGGTCATCTGCTGGCTGAAACGCTCTCGATCCCTCCGCATCTCCTCCATGGCCTTCTCCCACTTGGCGATGTTATCGTGGAACTTGATCCGGTCGTTTTGCTTCTCCTTGAGCGACTTCTCCTTCTGCGCTTTGCGCTGCATGACGCTGCGCATCGCCCGATCCGTCACGTGGACATCGCGTTTGAGCTTTTCCGTCTGCTCCTCCTTCTTCTTCTGTTCCTTCCTCTTTTCCTGCTTCTCCGCTTCCAGCTCCTCCATCAAGAGCCTGTTGTCGCCCTCCTCTTTGGCGATCACCCCCAGGATCTCCTCGGTCTCGCTCCGGATAGCCTCAAACTTCTCTGTCAGCTCAGGCAGGGTCTGCTTACAATCCACCGGAATAACTTCGCGTATCGGCTGGTCGAGGCTAGCGGTCGATGGCGAATGGCGTCGTGTAACAGTATTACGGCGCGGTCCGCCCCCCGCCGTGGAGTTCCCATCCCTGGCAGGCGAAGCACTCGTCTCCGGGATGGTTGGTATTTCCAGTAGAGGGAAGGGGCTGCGAGCGCCTCCACTGTCGTCGCCAGTCTCGTTCAGCGTAGACCGTCGCGGTTCCTCTGGGACGAAATTAGATGGCAGCCGAGAATTCCCCAACTCGGGCCGTCCATCGCGGCCAAACGTCCTCAGCCGGATGACCCGGCTGCCGGCCTGGAAATTGTTGGAGCCGACGGCAATCACGCGCACGTTGTAAAAATGGTTCGGCTTCAGACCGCTGACGACGATGGCTGGCTCCTGGTTGGCGGCGACGTCTCCCACTATGTAATGGTTAACCTCTATGCGGCACGTGGCGGTATCACGGGCTGGATCCCAACTCACCAACCACGCCATTCACCTGAATCAGAAACTTTTGTACGGGTCGGTTCGCCGGGGCGCGGGTCCAGTTGACGGTGGCGGCATCGGCTCGTATCTCGGCAAGCGACACGTCCGGAGGGTCGGGGACGTCGACGCCCAAGATGTTGATCAGCTCGGGCACGGGCTTCCACAAGGTCTGCCATGCTCTCCGCACGAGCCTGTAGAAGACGCGCGGTGAGCTTACTGCGGGATCATACAAATCGCACAGGCACGGCACGCGGCGGACCGGGGCAGCATGCATTGCATACGAACGGACGGACTGACATACCATACGACGGCGACTCCGGTCACCAGCATCTTCGCATGCCTGAGGATGACGAGATCGAGGTGGAGGGCGGCAACGGCATCGGCGGCCAGGGCGTAGGCAGAGTACGAGAGATGACGGCACAATTCGGGAGCGACGGCCCAGCCGAAGAGGGCGGCGCCGGCGGCGGCGATGAGGTTGATGCGGGCGTTCTTAGGCTCGGTAAACCACCAGGCGAGGCTGGCCGACAGAACGAGGAGTGTGGGGACCAGCGATGCCCAAGGGAGCCATGACATGACGCTGCGGTCGGGGGGAACAGCGAGGCCGGGTGTTGGACGAGTCGGAGTCGCACGCAACCTGCACGGGGGAGAGGGCGGCGGGAGTGGGGGTCGGGAGAAATGAGATGCAGAAACATCAGAAAAGGGCAAAAAAACGAGATGCTGGTGGCTTGCGCTGGGCGCTCCCAGGCCGAGATTCGCTTGGGCTTGGCCTTGGCCCGTCCGGCTGCTTCATGGGGGCTTCAATTGGCCGTGGGAAAAATGGAGACACTGGCAATTGCCAGAGACGCAGTCGAGAAGGGCTCCATCGAGCCAGGGAAGACCCAACTACTGTGGAGAGCCGCCTTGCTGACGTTGCTGTGTTGCGGGTCTCTGGCTGCACAGCGGCCAGACCAGGGCCTCAGGCGGGCATGTGGGTGGAGATGGCTGCCGAGATTGTGCTGTGGCTCCACGTCCCGCTGTTTCAGCGACCTGCTTGGCGTGGCCGCTGCCCGCCTCGGGTTGTTTTTGACCTGCAGCAGCCCATCTGGTGCGTCCATTTCACGTTAGGCCCAGAATGGCCGCCGAAGGCTCCAATTGCTCTGCCTCCAATGTCAACGTCAAAGCCAGGCGTGTTGAGAGCTTGCATGCATTCTTGTTGATTGCGTACGTTGCGTTGCGTATGCTCTCCAGGCAGCCGCGAAATCTCCGGCAACGGATGACGCTGGGACCACCGGCCGAGTCTGACTTGACTGTCCGAAACTCTGAGCTGTCATCCCAACAAACACAATGCGAGCGCATAACGTTCACGCTACTAGATATGCCGCGCCTGGGAGCCGCGTTCTGATATCTCATGCGGTCTTGGATAAGCCGAGAGGGCCGTGTTTCGAAACACTCTGCAATCAGCCGATATTGGCCGACGGCGTTAACGAATGACCGTGGGTTGATGTCTGCTGATCGGCTGCTGTCATGGCTTCTCCAGAGTCCAAGTTCTGGTCGGACTGCTCATGCTCAGCAGGCAGCATAATGCAAGACAGATGTGCAGTGCTTCTACCGAATTTCTAACTCGCGAGACAAAGAGGTAAGTATGAAAGATCTTTTGTATCAAAGTCTGTAAACAGGGAAAGCTTTAAAGAGCAGGCGATGTAACGAATGTTCCTGACGGAAAGGGGAATCCGAGGGCCGGGAACACCACGACATGGCGCCTAGCTCTCATCTTCGAGTTGAGAGCCGAAGCCCCAGCAAACAGCCGCTGCGCGCCGCCGGCTCCGCCAGCTCCGAGGCGCGCGCCCGTTTCCGTTGGGATGCCAGGTTCCCGGACGCCCTCCCGCCTCGCTCATCTGAGGAGGCACGGGATCAATACCGCCTAAAGACCCCCTACCAGAACAGTGGGATTCGCGCCCCCAGCCTGGTCAGGTGCCTCTCCGGCGGTCGCACAGCCGTTCCAGGCCCTTCATCCCCAACCAAGTCAGCCAGAATTTGGCGGGCCAATCCTCTCGATGCGCCCGCATCCGCCCGCCCGCCGATCCCCAGCGGCCCAGCGTCGAACGACACGCCGCCTTCGGACCTGAGTCCGCGCAAGCAGTGCGAGTGTCCTGTCTTGGAATGAGACTTGCTCGTCTCGGACGCCTGCGTGGGAGCGCAGCATCTCCGGCGCACATCTTGCATATCTCAGATGCATTCCAGGCAATCTCCATAAAAACTATTGCTTCGCATGCCAAACCACAAATCCATTTTCGGGCTCGACAGGGTCCAAATCTGGATCCTCCGTCGATGGATTGAGCGGCCATGACATCAGCGAGGGGAACCCGGACCCGCGACAAGGGTCCAAGGGCCAGGGTGGAAGCAGGACTTGGGAGAGACCGCCGCCAGGCACATGCTGCCGCGGATTTGGGTTGTGCATTGCGTGGGGCCGCTCAGGGCCGCAAGTACCAGGCGTGTCTCGGCAGCGAAGGCTCAGCCCGGCCAAGCGCGGGTGAGTGCTGGGAAGCTCGGCGTTTGTTGAGGCCCTCGTGATTCCCTTGGCATCCCTCAGGTGCTGCTCAACAGCCGCGTGCCACGGGTGCTTGCTTCAACAAGTCAGAGGGTGGCTGGCATCTTCTTGATTCGCAACGTCGTTTCGCAGTCTGGGCCGCAGCCTGCTTGCTGCTGGACTGGAGCCGTCGAGGATATTTACACAATATTCTGAACTTGATCTGCTTCTCGTTCTTCCGACACAGCCGACTGCAAACCCACTCGCACATTCACATGCCGGCGCTGCTCGCTGTGAGTGGCAGACTCTTGACGTTGGGCCGCCCAATCTATTCCCCTCCTTTGGGCCTCCCGTCCTCCCGCGCAAACCCCGAATTTAGCTCGATCTTGCGACGCCAATCCGGTTGAGTGCGCTTCCGTCTTTCTGGCCGTCGCTGCGGGCTCCGAAGACGGCCTCGCCGCTTTTGCACGACCTTCCTGACTCAACATTCCTCCCGCGCATCCCCGCGCATCCCATCCCTAGGGCAGAGCGCCGAAAGCAGAAGTCTAGGCGTGGCGACTCGGCACTCCATCAAGACTCGGCCTCGGCTTACATCTGATCAACCAATTCCTTTTTTTTCTCCAGTGCAACCCACCATACGAATAGATACAACAGATACGAGTTCCAGTCCCAACTCCTGGCCGCAAGGCCGCTTGCTGCACACTTCCCGAGAGCAAACAATCCAATTCCCACGGACCTGTCGGACACCCACGCACGATTACCATGCAGTACGTCAGGAGTCTGGGCGATTCGGTCTCGACGGCATGGAACTCGATCAACCCGGCCACCCTCAGCGGGGCCATTGACGTGATCGTTGTCGAGCAGGAAGACGGCAGCCTGTCGTGCTCTCCCTTCCATGTGCGCTTCGGCAAGTTCTCGCTGCTGCGCCCGTACGAGAAAAAGGTCGAGTTCAAGGTCAATGGCGTCAAGCAGCCCTACTCGATGAAGCTCGGCGAGGGCGGCGAGGCTTTCTTCGTCTTCGAGACAAGCGACACCATTCCCAAGAGCCTGCAGACCTCGCCCTTGGTCTCACCTGCTTCCAGCCCCTCCCTCGACCCGCTGATGGCTGGCCAGCCGTCGCTGCTGGAACCTGAGACGCTGGACCTCAACGACCCGGTCGGCAAGGCACGCTCGTCGAGCTTCCACCGGCCGCTCCCTACCCCGCTCCTCCCGGCCGGGCGAGATGGTACGCACAGTGACCTTTTGCCGCGCAGAGACGTGCTCCCGCTGACAAGATGCAGGCCTGCTCACACCGAGGTCGACTTCTCCGGAGCTTTCCAGAGGCATCCCGTCCTCAATCGAAGGATCGCCGGCGCGCCACTACAGCGAAGACATCCTGCGCCGGGAAGGGCGGAAGCCGTCCAGCGACAACGATTCGAGCGAGGGCGATAGTCCGTTGTACTCGGAACGGTCTCACAGTCCCCCGCCCCTCGCGCCCGCCGATGCGCTGCAGCGGGCTATCAACCTGTCCAAGGAACTGTCCGCCGTCAACATCCCGACCCACGTTACCGAAACCGGAGACTTGATGCTGGACATGGCTGGCTTCAAGAGCAACGACGAGGATGCCATCAGGGCGGAGATCCTGGCCCGCAAGGTGCTCTCGGAAGAGCTGGACGGCAACTACGACATTGGCGCGCTCTTTGGCGTCGACGAGCGGGGCAACCTCTGGATTTACGGCAGCGAGGAAGCCAAGGCGGTTGCCATGAAGAGGGCGATGGAGTCGACACTACGTGGCCCGCCTGGCGGCATGGCCATCGATGCTGCGTCTGACCCGGGATACCAGAGCGACAGCAGCGACGCCACGGCATCTCCGACTATTCCCAGTCACAGGAGGGCCGAGTCCGACCTCGGCCAGATGGCCTTGCAGACCCCGCCCCGCTCTCCGGGCACGCCTGCTGCCGGCGACCCGAACCGGAACTACGCCAAGACCTTGCGGTTGACTAGCGAGCAACTCAAGGCCCTGAACCTGAAGCCGGGCGAGAACTCGATGAGCTTCACGGTCAACAGGGCGACTTGCCAGGCGTACATGTACCTCTGGAAGCATGAGACCCCCGTGGTCATCTCGGATATTGACGGGACCATCACCAAATCCGACGCCCTCGGCCACGTGCTCAACATGATTGGCCGAGACTGGACGCATGCGGGCGTCGCAAAGCTCTACAACGAGATCGTGGCCAATGGCTACAACATCATGTACCTGACCAGCCGCTCCGTTGGCCAGGCCGACACCACGAGGGCGTACCTCGCGGGGATCGTCCAAGACGGGCACCGCCTGCCGAGAGGCCCCACCATCCTGTCCCCCGACCGGACCTTGGCGGCGCTGCGTCGGGAGGTCTACCTGCGCAAGCCCCACATCTTCAAGATGTCCACCCTCCGCGACATCCGCAGCCTGTACGGGCCGGACGGGACCCCCTTCTCGGCCGGCTTCGGCAACCGCTTCACGGACCAGATCTCGTACCGCACCGTGGACGTGCCGCGCACGCGCATCTTCACCATCAACTCCAACGCCGAGGTCTCGCTCGACCTGCTGAGCCTCAACAAGATGAAGCTCAGCTACGTCAACATGGGCGAGGTCGTCGACCACTACTTCCCGCCCGTCGGCACGCTCGTCAAGGGCGGCGGCGAGGACTACACCGACTTCAAGTTCTGGCGCGACACCCCGCTCGAGCTGGACGAGTTCTCGGCGAGCGAGTCCGAGGCCGACGACGACGGCGACGGCGACGACCACGACAGCCAGTACGCCGAGGAGGAAGAGGACGACGAGGAAGTCGGCGAGGGCTTGGGAGACAGCTACATCTCGCGCGGCTCGATGGACGACTATGGCGAGGGGAGCATGGGCGAAAGCTACGACGAAGAGCGGATGATGGCGTCTGTGGTAGACGGTGAGGATGCCGACGACGAAGAGGGCGAGGTGGACGACGAGGAGGAAGAGGAGGAAGAAAACCTCGAGGTGGCGGCGGCGACGGGGCGACTACCGACTCCTGTGCCGGGCGCGTCCGGTGATCCAGCACATGATCTGGATGCCGAGCTGATCACCGGCATGAAGAACATGAAGGTAGTGGACAAGAAGTAGACTTGGTGGCGGTCTGGTGCTTGCTTGCGAGGCGCATTCAACATGGGAAAGACGGGGTCGGCGCACAGTTTTGAGCTACATTCTATGGGGCCATAAAACCGTAGACTATGTTTGGGAGGACATTTTTGCGCGGCATATTGCATAGCGAGGCGTCGGGCGGGCACATATGGTTTCTGTCGCTTTTAGACACTTGTTTAGGTACGGACGGATATTTCAGATTATTGTTGCGATTATTGTTGCATCCATATCATTTCCAGCTACTGTGACATGACCACCCTTGATTGAAGCAACGAGGATGAGGGTTGATATGGGTTGTACGAAAGCCAAGACCCTCCCTTCCTCCCCCTCGGATATCCCTGAGCCTTTTCCGAACGCCAAAACGCCTCCCATGCGGCCCAAACAGGCGTATTTCTCCCGAATATAATCAATCCCAACCCTTCTTCCGCGAACGCTGTCATTGTGCGGCAGACGAAGTATCGGCGAACCCAATCTCACGCCTCCGCCATCTCCTCATCCTCCATCCCCTCGTCCCCGAAGATATCCCCCATCGTGCCNCCCTCGACGCCATCCCCGCCAACATCCTCCACCTCCATCGCATCCGGCCCGCCCCCCTCCCCATCAAGCATCATCTCGTCCTCATCCTCTTCCTCG
>FJWA01003470.1_pt1 | contig 10438 bp, 19 predicted proteins | sample 1011891 | NCBI WGS metagenome assembly FJWA01 (sample SAMEA3912450, study PRJEB9761) | metagenome | biome: forest; material: soil | place: USA | collected 2011-06-22 | depth 0.1 m
GACTAAGATGATCAAGGGAAAACTCAGGCACCAGGTGCATCTCACTCACTAACTGCTTCTGGAGCGGCGAGAATGACAGTGCTCTCCCTCAGCCCATCCGTCGAATGACTCTCCGTAAGAATGTAACATCAGATTTCGTTCGTTTATCTCCGTCTTTTCAGCTCCTTGTTGACCGCTTCTCCAAATCGGGTTGTAAAGGAGACTTTTGACCAATCGGCGCCTAAATTGGTACGATGTAACCTGCCGGCATCACCAACACAACTAACTCGGTGGGCCTGCTGTAACATGCGGCTGGGCTGTAGTGGAACCGGCTGTGCCACGAAGTTGAGCGCCGTCGACAGCGGGGACTTGACCGCAAGCTCGCAACCCCTGACATGTGACGCCCGTGGTCCAAAAAGGGGTACGACCCAAGTCCTTTATTCCCCAACCGAATCAATCAGACACTACTGGCATTCCCTCTCCGGTCAACTTGGCACACTTGGCACCTCAGCAGATCCACCATGACTTCGCTTCCTCCGGCTCGCTGCTGCACGCTTGGCAGCCTCCACGAAGGTGAAGCCAAGGGCGAGATTCGGGACATTGGCAAGAGTAAGCACATAGCGCATCGTCCCTCTCCCTAGTTTGCCAGCAGTCGGGGCCGGGCCACAGACAGCTGCACTACTCCCTCCATGTTGGACTCCTGCTAACGGCCGATGAAGCATCGACCTACGTCTCATACCCTGCGGACAGGTCGAGCGAAAATGCCATCCTGATCCTGACGGATGTCATTGGCCACCAGTTCATCAACGCCCAGCTGCTTGCCGACGAGTTCGCTTCTCATGGCTACCTCGTCGTCATGCCGGACCTGTTCGAGGGTGACACGGTCCCGCTCAACAGGCCCGAGGGCTTTCAGATCATGGAGTGGTTGAAGAACCACCTCCCCCAGCATGTCGAGCCCATCATTGACTCGGTCATCCTGGAGATGCGTGAGAAGCTCGGGGTCAAGCGCATCGGCGGCGTTGGCTACTGCTTTGGTGGCCGTTATGTCTGCCGCTATCTGAAGCCAGGAACCGGCAAGCTGGACGTTGGTTACACGGCGCACCCGACAATGGTCGGTCCGGATGAGCTCGCCGGCGTTGAGGGTCCCTTGAGCATCACCGCCGCTGGTAAGTACAGAAGGATTGCTGACATTTTGGGCTGATTGCTGACTCTAGCCTGCCTTTAGTCAAGGACTTTGTCTTCACCACAGAGAAGCGCCACGAATCGGAGGAGATCTTGGCCAAGCTGGACATTCCATACCAGATCAACCTCCTCTCGGATGTCGAGCACGGCTTTGCTGTCCGCTGTGACTTGAGCCAGCGCCGGCAGAAGATCGCCAAGGAGGCCGCCTTCACCCAGGCTGTCCAGTGGCTTGACTCGTACCTGAAGGAGTAGCCTACACTAGGAATACAAACGCCTATCTCTCCTGAATTCTCGGGGTGAAATCCAGCCTCCTCTGTACGTGTGTTTGTGCGGTCGGGCACACTATTGTCTGCCCGCAACGCAGCATCTATATGATGTGCCGAGCCCGGATGCCTTGCATTGATCATAGTCTGTCGTCCAAACCATCGCTCCCATCTGGCCATTGGTCAGACAGCTTCCTCCTCGGATTTTGTCTCTTGGGTGATCTTGAGTGCCCCACATTTTCGTTCTGCAACGCTTCCCGTCTATAAAGGTCAGGGGTTTGCCCATAATTTCACCTTTGTCACACACCCGCGTTTTTCACTTCATCTATGATTACACACTCTACGATTACACACACCCAGGCACCGGGATTGCCCAATTTGCAACATGAAGACTGCCTGGCAACGTCTGATCCGTTTTGTTGCCACAGATGGCCGAACTCTCCGCGGAGAGCCGATGCTTCCGTTCCCAGACTTCGACTTGGGAACCACGACCGAAGAAACCAAACTCAAAGCCAGGGTTCTCAGTGGAGATGACATCTACGACATAACCGGTGCCACCCGGCTTACCGACGAAGTCGCGACTGTGAAAACGCTGCTGGGGCCCCTGACGCCCTCCGACGTCCCGATTCTACGCTGCATTGGCCTGAACTACCTGACACACAGTGAGCATGACCGAAGCTGCAAACCTCTCTGCGCGCCTGAGCTTACCGAACCGTAGTTCGTGAAACTGGACGCCCACTGCCGCCGTATCCGGTCATGTTCTTCAAGCCGTCTACAGCGGTACACGACCACGGTGCCAACGTGATCATCCCGAGAATTGCCCAGGACGAACAAGCTGACTACGAAGGAGAGCTGGTAAGTAGACACCAATGACAGCTACCGAGTTAGTAAGTAGAAAGTGATCTAAGGGCTAACGCGTACGTAGTGCGTCATAATTGGCAAGGACGCAAAGGATGTGCAGGAAGCAGACGCGTTAGACTACGTGGCGGCATACACGGTCGGCAACGACGTCTCAGCACGCAAGCTCCAGCTCGACCCGTGCTTTGCCGGTCCCATGCCCCAGGCCGACTTCTCCAAGGGTTTCGACTCGTTTGCCCCGTTGGGCCCGGCGCTCGTGTCGACAAGCCTGATCCCCGACCCAGCCGAGCTACAGCTCACAACGACAGTCGACGGCGAGCTGCGGCAACAAGCGAGTCTCGGGGACCTCGCCTTCACGGTCCCACGCCTGATTGCCTTTCTCTCTACTGGCACAACGCTCCTGAAAAGGAGCATCATCATGACGGGAACACCTGGAGGTATGTTTCCGGAGGTTGCACAGATGCTCAAAACCCACTGCAGCAACGGAGTTGGCCTGACACATTTGAACAAACCTCTAGGCATCGGATCGAGGATGAGTCCACCCAGGTGGTTGGTGCCGGGCACCAGAGTTGAAGTGCATATTGGCAAGCTCGGGACATTGAAACACGGCGTAGAGTTTCAGAGATAGCTCCCAGTTGGTCTTTACGGAGTTCACTGTACCTGGTATTCTGGCAATAGAAGTGAATCAGCATCGGAGCAACGGATTAAGGGCCGCGCTTCAGGTCATGTCACTGGTCAACGAATTTCCCAGCAGGTTGGGGGCATGGCTTACCCAACCCCACGGGATCCGGGTATTGTTCGAAGCAACGATTGGACGCACTCTTCAGGGTAGTACCGAAAAATGCACGGTTAGTATTCGCTGCAGTTCTCACGTCCGGCGGACCGGCGACTTTCATTTTCCATCTGGGGACTATTTGCGGCTCCACAAGTTGCAGGGCAATGGGCAGGGCAGGGGGGCGGAAAAGGGGAGCTTGGCCCTACACGTGTAGTTTAGTCACCCGCGTGGGATCTGCTCGCAGTTCATGATATTGAGCCAAACTCGGTTTGTAGCAGCTTTTTAGAAGCTCACTTGTCCCGTGGAATGTTCACGGCGGTTCGTTGGCTCCCCGTCCATATTCTGCACCCATTCCCCCAGCTCCCCACCGGCCCGACCAGTGCTTTTCGTCAGCTTGCCCTTGCACTGCCACCATGGCCGACGAAAAGGGCAAGGTCCTTGCGACCAACACCGTCAACGAGGAGAAACCGACGTCAGCATCCCTCCAGGGCTCAGACAGCCGCAGCGGAAGCGATGCAGCGCCGGTTTTTGACAAGGCTGCCGAGAAGAGGCTTCTCTGGAAGCTCGACTTGCTGATTCTGCCCATCCTCTTCCTGTTCTACATGATGTCGTACCTCGACCGAGCGAATATTGGCAAGTAGCGCCAGAAATCAGGGGACGCACCCAGAGTTTGGGCTAATCGGGGACAACCGAGACAGGCAACGCCAGGATTCAGGGGATGGACACAGAGCTCGGGCTGAACGTGGGCGATCGATACAATATCGCTCTCCTGGTGAGCAAGAACGCCTACCAGGTATTTTCTGTCCCGAGAAATATTGCGAGCTGACACGAATGCGCAGCTCTTCTTCCCTGTCTACATCGTCCTCGAAATTCCAAGCAACATGGTTCTCAAGCATGTCCGGCCGTCGCTCTTCCTGCCGGGCCTGGTGTTCTGTTGGGGTAAGCCTTCCGCCCTTCGTCAGGGGTAATTCGGGTACTCGCAGAAGTTAACGAGCCGACCGTTGCCCAGGCATCATCAACATGTGTACTGGCTTCGTGCAGTCGTACCAGGCTCTCTACGGCCTCAGAGTCCTTCTTGGCATCTTTGAGGCTGGGCTAGTGCCTGGGGTCATCTATGTGACATCCATGTACTACCGCAGGCACGAGTATCAGAAGCGGTTGAGTCTAATGTTTGTTGCCACATCCTTTGGGGGTGCATTTGGCGGGGTAAGTCCACTGCCCCTTCTCATCGAGGTTAAAGTGTGATGGAGTTGAGGAGATCTTACTTACACATCTCCACAGCTGCTCGCATACGGAATTGCCCATCTTGGCGGCCAACAGAATTATGCCGGATGGCGGTGGTACGTTCATCGGGCCGGGGAACCAGTCCGCCACGAGCTTAGCTAATCTTTGCGTGCCCCGTCCCAGGATCTTCATTATCGAGGGTGCCTTGACAGCGTTCATTGGCCTGTTGTCTCCCTTGATTGTCGTTGACTGGCCCCATCAGTGCCGCTTCTTGAGCCAGGAGGAGAAGGACCTCGTACAGGCCCGTCTCCTCGATGACAGTGGTGACTTTAGAATGGACACGCTCGACAGCTTTGGGGTGAAGAGAATCATTCTCGACTGGAAGATCTGGCTCGGGTATGTGACATCCTCGGCGTTCTTCGGATGTTCGGGGCAAGCTTATTGACATCCTCGCGTATTTAGCGCCCTTGGATATATGGGCTTCACCACCAGTGGGCTGGCCATGTCGTTCTTCCTGCCAACCGTCCTGACCGACTTTGGCTGGAAATCCACCGACGCCCAGTTTCATACCATCCCAGTCTACATGGTGGCCGTGGTGCTGACCTTGGGCCTCTCATGGGCCTCAGACGCCCTCAAACATCGCTACGCTTTCATCATGTGCTGCTTTGTGCTGGCCGTGGTTGGCTACGGCATGATTCTGAACCAAGAGCACCTCTCTCGCGGTGCCAAGTACGCCGCTTGCTTCCTCATTGCCGGCGGGGGCTTTGCTGGGGGCCCTCTCTGCATCGTCCTGCTGTCAAACAACCTGTCTGGACACTGGAAGCGGGCTGTGGGGTCCGCTGTGCAGGTCAGCTTTGGAGGCATCGCCGGCCTCATGGGCTCGCTAATTTTCATGGAGCGGGAGAAGCCTTTGTATCGGACGGGCTACAGTGTTGGTCTTGCCATGGTGTGTGTCGCCGGGCTGGCGGCGACGACCATGGTGGTGGGAATGTGGCTTGAGAACCGCAAGCGAGACCGAGGAGAGAGAGACGAGAGGCTTGCGTGGCCCGAAGCACGGGTCAACAACCTCGGGGACTACCATCCGAACTTTAGGTTTACGTTGTAACCAAGTGCCGCACGTTACAGAGTGTTTGGTGCCGAGTAGTTAGCAAAAAGCTGCCCTGGGCGACACGTGAGTCATGCATCCAGCTCCATGCCAATGTTGATGGCTTTAACTTGACATCGCAGAGAGATCTATTCCTCCTTCCCTTCCCTCCAAAGAGAACTGGCGAAATAAGCGCTCCCCAGGCCGGTCGAACACAATGTCGATCCACAAGAACTCCTTTAACACCGCCCTCGCCTCGCCCCAGGCCCGTAATCCAAGCTCCATGACGGTCTGTACCAAAATATCGTGGAGCCAGTCCTCGTCAGACTCCTCAAAAATCGCGACGCTTGCAACAAACACGGCGCACAAGAGAAGCCTGCGAGCCCCCTCCAAAACGTCTTCTCCCGACACACCACCACCCACAGCCCGGAGCCGGAGATCACAATGCCACGCTGTCAACGACCCCCTCAACCCCTCGACCAACACAACCATCTTCCGCCCAATCCCCGGCAGCTTGATGAGCAACGTCTTAGCATATGCTAGCATGCACAGTCGGAGCAGTTCATGCAACAGCCCACCACACGCAGCCCCCTCACCCACCAGCCCCTCATCCACCCTCAACCGCAAAAGCTGATGGGGGACCGACGTGGCGAGCCGCNACGCAATGTCCATGGGAACCTTGGCCCCCCTGGCGACGGTGTCATTTACCCTCGCAGAGAACTCGCGCAGGTCGGCCCAGACATTGAGAAGACGCGGGTCGGGGCGGGAATGCAGGGCTAGGGCGGCGCTGAGTTCGGTGAAGCGAGCGGCGGGCCGGCCTGTGGCGATCTGTGGCGACCAGGAGATGTCCTCGTCGCGGGAGAAGCGGAGGGGCTGGCCTAGGCCCATGGCTAGGCCGATGTCGATGCTGGGGGTAGACACTGAATTAGNGGGGATTGGTTATGTGAGTATGACGCGGGATGTTACCTTCTCGCTTTGTGCTCGATCATGCTGCCCGGTCCGAGACACTGCAGCCCGCCGCGCAGCTCTACCGGCCGCTTCAACCCGTCCATGTGGGAGATCGTCAGTAGGGAGGACGACTATGCCACAAGGATGAGCCCTCTCCTAATCGACATTGTGCTCCCGCGTTTCATAGAGTAGGACGGGTAGCTCCGCCTCTACTATAAGCAGAGCTACGGGGTCGACGCCTACCTAGCGTAGAGGAACGCTAAGTAAATCAATGCCTTTGCGCCTAAGGTCGAGCTTATAGATAAACCAGTCATAGTTGCATCCTACGCACTACCTGCATATATGCCGTGGACTGAACAGGTGTGGCACCTGTTCTTGACATTTATGCACTTTGTAAGCTTCCTTCCCCTGTGACACTAGGTTTATTACGGGCGCTCATTCTATGGAGCTGGATTCCCTGGTCCCTTGAAGTTCCGGTTGCTACAACTCCACCATTGCAGTGACGCTATTCGACGAATCAAGTACTCTCTGCTCGTGTACAATCACACACACACTGTCGCCAGCCGTCAGGGGCACATCATCTGTCACAACTTGCTCCAGGACCTCACTGACTGAGACATATATTGGCCAAAATGCCGTCAGTCGTCTTCTGGCATGCACCCCATTGGTCCCGAGCGTAGCCCGGAGCCTGCATTAGACTCCCGCTTCCCGTGGAGGGAGNACAACACACGTGGGACGGGAGCCAGTTCGCCAGGACAAGCCCATATCGGCGATGTGAAAATCCGGTACGTAATCGCGTTGGCTCGGTGGCCGGTGAGTGGCCGCAAGGACTTCCCCACTGCGGGTGGCGCACCGCCATGAGCATCCANGAGCTGCAGGTCNGCTCGGATAGTTGCATGTGTAAGTGTCGACGGGCGCGCTCAGCTTCTCGGCGTTCCTTGGTCTTCTTGACAAATGGAGTTGATGACGCGAGGATGTGGGGGTTGTCCCGAGCACGACCTCCGCCCCGGTCTCGGTACCTGATACTGGGATATCGGGTTATTCTTGGGGCAGTGTTCCGGGCGCTACACCCCGTGCCCGCAGCCCGCTCAGCCTTGGCGCGGCTAGTCATTGGTGTTATCGTTATCTCTCTGACGCCGTTATCAGGCTCGCGACCGGGAAGCGTCATGACACGATCTTTGCATGCCATGTCATGNCATGCATGCCATGCCAAACCACGGAACCTGGCCTTGCGCAACCGCCAANTTTCTTCTCTGCCCTGCAGCTGGGCTGTGTTTTATAAGGTGTGCCCTGCCTTGTGCCTCCGGGCCTTCTCTGGGTTTCTCCTCTCGACCTCGGAATCAGCCCACCACCGACTGACTGCTCTCCCGCACCGTCCAACTCCCTATCACCGTCACTGAACATGTCGGCTCCCGACGTCTCGCACGGCCGCGGTGGCGCCGGCAACATTACCCCCGACGACACCCAGTACGTCGACGGAGAGGTGGTCCGCGTTGGCGCCGAGGGCAGCCACGGAGACGGAGCGTACAGCACTGGCCGCGGAGGTACGGAAATCCCTTCCCATCCTTCACCTCTAGACCGCCGACGAGGCATCACGAACTCGCACCTCCCTCTCTCTCCCTTTCCCAACAAACACGAACCCGGACAATGAAGATGCCAGCCACAGCGGGTTATCACAACCCTGCCAGGCCTCACATCATGCCACCCCCACATGGCACGCCAAGCCCCTTGCCCGCGGCGATAAGAGAAAATCGCTAGCTCGGCGCCCTCAACCTCAACCCCATGCATGCCCTTTCAGGACTCGAAATCCAAACTAAATTCGCAAACAGGGGGCGGCAACATTGCCGACACGGGCGCCAAGCAGGTGGTGCGGGCCGACAATGTCCTGGTCCCCGAGGCCGCGGTGCGCCCGAGCGGCGACGGCTCCGACTACCACACGGGCCGCGGCGGCGCCGGCAACGAGCACGTCGCCGCGAAGCCCGAGCCCGAGCCGGAAGCCAAGACCGTGGGCGCCACCCCGGTTGGGCTGGCGGACAAGCTGAAGCAGAAGATTTTCGGGGCGTTCAAGAAATAAGGTGCTTGGCCAAGGCTTNCNGAGCCGCGGAGGGTGAGCTGGCTTTCTGTTGCGTTTGATACCACTTATCGAGACCACGAGGGGAGTGGAGGGGGCTCGGTTGGAGAGTTTACTGTTGCAAATCACGTTAATAACGGGGAGGCTTTTGTTGAAAATCCAATCGTGACTTGGGGGCTTTGCAAATCGACATTTGCCTGGCTTCATCATCTCCATTCTTGAGCCGCGCCGTGATGGGTTACACCAGGTTCCCGTGAGTCCACGCCATTGGCAGAGCTGCAACGCTCGGCTTGCGATCGCAACCCATCTGGGATCAGGCGGTGCATGGATGGTGAGACATTGCGCAATGCACTCGGGCACGGCGCCATCCTCCCCCGCCTCATGCGGCCCTCGAGCCGGAGCTTGGCAGGAATGAGCGTCAATAGAAGTAAGACAAGCTGAAGACAACCTGGAAGACAAGCTGCAAGTCGATGTGATCTGTTGCCAACCCGCCCAGGAAGAGAAGGGAGTTGCTGCGCCTGGCGGGGATGCCTCGCTCGTCAAAGCCGATCTGGTTCCGGGCTACGGATATGTAGTTCTTCATGCAACCGACTGGCTGTGCAGGAATCCCGCAGGAACCTCTCCGGTTTGGCGAGGGGACTGAGTATCCCGCAGATCGGATGCAGCTTGCCCAAGCGCGAACCACCGAGGTGTGGATCGGCCTCATGCATTGCATCCCCGGCCNAGCTGACGTCCTGGGCTTCAGGTACATACCTACCTACTGTAGTAGAGAGTAAAGTCGGCGGTCGGATATTGGTGAATTATTGAAGGTTGGCGTNNGCTCCTGTACACATCCGGATCGAGATCCTCGAAACAACAGTCAGCTCCGAGAGAAGCGATGGATCGGACTGAGACTTGACAAGCTCGGAGAGCCTGATCACAAGGCCATGCAAGATCGCAAGGCCCCCCACCAGCAACCACAACGGGCCGCGATCTTCACACCCACTTTGGTCCCCGGATTCGCGCACCAAACCCCATTTCACCCGGTGGAGGTCACCGCGCCCCGTACAGACCCCGCGGTACACCGTACATAACTTGGGCGTTGGCCTCCCGACGGCATCGGGTTCCGCCAACCGCCCATCCTCCTGCAAGTTGCAACTTGCAACCGGGCAGGCAAACGAGGCCCCGAGGCTCGGGAGGTGACACGACGACACTGGACAGCGACGGACTGGCCTCTGCGACGGCGACACCATCGACGAGGACTCGGATGCACAGCCGGTGTATGTAGCAGNTCGTTTGTTGGTGGAANTCGACTTTCNTTGGTCTCGGGTTTTCAACTTTCAACCCGACCCTCGTTTGTCCAACAAAGAACCCNACTCTTNNGCCAGCCGCCTGGAACCGAACCAGAGAAGAAGGGGTGTTCCCGCCATCCCGGTCCCTGCCTTCAGTGGGCCTGCCTGGAGCTGGAGGTGCCCAGCAGCGGTGGTGACGTCGGACAGCCTGTCGGCTGACCCTGTCGCTGCTGCCGCGGTGCCTGCGGCTAGCGCCGTCATTAACCTTGATCCACTAGATCGCCCCGGCTGGGCCACGATGGCGCCCCGGGACAGAAACAACGAGCCCGCGCGCCCGCCAGCTCCGCGCCTCCTGTCCCGCCTGTCCCATGCGTCCAAGCGCTCTGCNCTNTCGCAGTCATCCTCCTTCGAGGCCGACGACGAGCGATCCAGCACCGCGTCGCACGAAGAAGACGCCGACGCCCGCCTGATGAGCCGCAGCCGCAGCCGCAGCCGAAGCAGGAGCCTCGACACCATGAGCAGGACCGGGAGCATCAGCGGCGACAGTGGCAGCGCCGGCAGCCGGGTCGGCGCGCCCGCACCGCGTTATGCCGGCGACGACACCCGCCCCACCAGCTCCAAGGAGCTCGCCGGCTGGTATGCGTATTCCTTCGCCGCCGAGGTCTATGTCATTTGTGGTGAGTCGGGAGCCGTTCCGTGCCCTTGGTCGTCTATGCAGGTCTCGAAGCTAACCGATCATCTTTTCACGCAGGAATTGGTACGTCGACGCATCTCCTACGAGCC
>FJWA01000356.1_pt1 | contig 10431 bp, 2 predicted proteins | sample 1011891 | NCBI WGS metagenome assembly FJWA01 (sample SAMEA3912450, study PRJEB9761) | metagenome | biome: forest; material: soil | place: USA | collected 2011-06-22 | depth 0.1 m
GCGGGGCCGGGGCCCGAATTGGGGTGTGTCTGGAAATGAAATGGTTAGCTGAGGTTCCCACTTGCCGAGCGCTGGCTGCCATCCATTGCTTACCTTCTTGGCGCTTGAGCGGCCATCGTCGTTGCTCTCGCGCGCCCGCTTCTTCCCCGCAGCTCCAGCGGTTGACTGGATGACGGGGGCACCCCCACCCCTCGGCGCTATCGATGTAGCCTCCCCTCTCTCATTAAGCCCACCGATCCCGGTGCCACGGTAAGGGAGCGTTGGAGAGGCCGTTGCAGCTTCAGGGACACGAGGTCTTGCCAGGGCTGGTACTTCCTGTGCCGGCGGACCGGGGTTCTTGGGAATCTGAGGAGCATCTGTCATGACAATGTCGCTCCCACGCCGAGGGCGAGGTGGGGCAGAGGGGAATGACGGTAGCGGAACCTTCGGGCCCGATACGCTGAGCAACGCCATGACATTGCCAGTGGTGTAGCGATTACGCTGCTTTGAGTCCTCAATGAGCTTGGCCCAGAACTCGCCTTGCACGAGCGCGCGGGAATCACCCAGGATCCAGAGCGACGACTTGGCACGGGTCAGACCGACGTTCATACGGCGGATGTCCGTCATGAAACCGATACCACCTGTCGGACTGGCTCGGACGCAAGAGAATATGATAATCTCGCACTCGCGACCCTGGAAGGCATCCGTGGTGTTGAACTCGATCTCATCNGTAATGCCCTCGCCATACTGCTCTGTGAACCGCTGGCGGAGGCGGAACAGCTGAGCCTTGTACGGGGTGATGATGCCGATCTTGCCCTTTAGCTCGACACTGCCGTAGTCAGTCCGGAACCGGCGATAGAGTTGCATGGCAACTTTGAGCTCTTCGTCGTTGANCAGCGACCGGCTTTTGGGACCGCGCTCCTGGGAACCCTTGACATCGAAGAACCGGTATGGCCCGAGAAGGGAGCTTTGATGCCAGGGCTGCGTGCGCAGCGGCCCCATGTCGGCACCGTCTTGAAGCAGGCCCTCGTAGAATTCTTTGCTGGGGAACTTGCTGATCTCCGGGTGCATACGATACTGCATGTCGAGCAGGTGCACGTCCTTAGCGTGGTTCTTTTGCATCCGGACGAACAAACTCTGGTCGTAGCCGTATCTCGCGGCGGATTGCGACAGGACCGTNGGGGGCAGCTGCTTGGGATCTCCCACGAGAATGCACTTGGAGCAGCCGTACTTGAGTGGGATGAGGGCGCTCAGCTCCACGCACTGGGCGGCCTCATCAATGATGACCGTCTCAAACTCGACGTTGAGGTTCTTGAACATCTCATGGCCGCTGCCGCTGAGGGTGGCGCACAGGACCTGGGACTTGTCGAGAATGTCCTGCTGGATCTGCCGACGCTTGATTTCCGCCTCACGGGCGAATGTATTCCCGCTNCTTTTGTCGGCGTCAATCTTTGCGCCAATGTGAGCCTGCCGACGCTTCAGCTCGTCGAATTCGCGCTGCAGCTTCATGGTAAAGGTGCGGTTGTCGCTTGCTCGAGCCGCCTCGAGCTGAGGCCGCAGCTCCGCAATCTTCTCCTTGAGCTCGCCGGCGTCCTTGTGAAGCTTTTCGCGATCGCTCGGGCCGCTGTTGTTGGATTCGGCACCCATCCGAGCCTTGACCAGCTCGTCGAGAGTGACATCTTTGACCGCAGCGTTGATCGCATCACTGCGGCCCAGACGCACGACGTCGATTTTGTGGGTTGTCCCGTGCATGGTTTTGACGCCGGCCTTCAGCCGCAGCACCAATTCGTCCACGGCGGCGTTGCTGGGAGCGCAGACCAGCAGCTTTTTCGAAGGCACTTGTGGTCCATGGGATGTAGAACCCCCAGGCCTAGCAAGCGGCACCGCACCGCTGTTCGACGACTTGAGGACCCCGGTCAAGAGGCAGCCGACCATGGCGATAATCGTCTTGGTTTTTCCCGTTCCCGGCGGGCCTTGGACCAGGGTGAAACCGTCATTTTCCCTGGCATTCAGGATGGCACGTGCTTGGCCGCGGTTGAGTTGGTAATTCTGCATCACTCCGTCGACTGCCTCGTCGCCAAAGCTCAGCATTGGAGACGGCTGCGCCTTCAGGACTTCGTCCATCAAATCATAGTACTGCAGGCTCTCCAATGCCGCGTACTCACGTTCAATGGTCGTCATGTTGGTGATTTTGACGACTTGGAACTGTGAGCCGGGAAGGAGGGCCTGCAAGATCTGGCTTCCCCTGGCGTTGAGGCGGTAGACGACCTCAACGGTGTCCTTCTTGTAAGTGGTCTTCCAGATCCGCGAGAGACAGTGCAGCTCGGTCGGTTGGTTGAGCGGATCCTCGCCTTTCGAGATAATGACAATGTCTCCCTCCGACAGGCCGCGATCCTTGCTGACCGGGGCGGGGACCGAAGCCGTGATTTCCATGAACTTGTCGACGGTCATGCGGCTGAGCACCTTGATGCCGAAGGGCTTGGACGTGGCCTCATCCTTTGCTGTGACAAACGAACGCCAAGCCTCGTTGATGAGCAGCGGGAAGAACGTTTGCTTGTAGCTGTGGGGGTTTGCGTACGAGTTGGAAACGCTCTCGCAACGGTAGCCGTTGGGAGGGTCGTTGCCCTCGTGGAAGATGTCCCACTCGAGGATGGCCTGATGCAGCACGTCCATCGGAGGGATCAGGCGTGCACGCATGTCCTTTGCCGATCTCTGCAGCTTGACCTTCTTCACCGGCCCCCGCTGTGCAGCCAACGCGAGCAGCCGGCGACGCTCAGCGTCGCTAAGATTCTTATTCTTGGCCTTTGCCTTGAGCGCGATCCGCTCGTCGTCGGATTCATCTTCCTCTTCGGAGGACGAGCCAACCATGATCTCATCCTTGACGACCGGCGCATGATCCTTGCCCCGAACGCCGGCGATGCCTTGTAGACCGGAGCCTTCACCGGCGACGGTCTTGGGCGGGGCGCGCAGGGCTTTCGCTTTGGCAATGGCCTCGGCATCTCTCCTGGCCTTCTCGGCCTTCTCCCGGGCCCGCGCCTCCTTGAGAGATACCTGATTTGCGAGGATAGCCTTTTGGTCAAGCTTAGTCGGGGGCGGTTTGGGCTTCACTCCCTCCTCTTTCAGTCGGGCCATCAGAGCAGACTCCCGCTTCTCGTAGTTGGGAGTGATTGCGGCCTTGACTTCCTTGGTAGCTGCTGAGAGATTCAGGCTTCCCTTGGAGAAGTCAATCTTGCTCTGCTTCATGGCCCGCTCCTTCTCCTTCGCTTCCTTTTCGCCGGGTTTGTTGCCCATGAACTGCTCGTCGATAACGGCATCATCCTCACCGAGTGCCTTGAGAAGCTCAATCCGTTGCTCGTTGGTCAGGTTGGTCTTCTGGACGTAGTCAAACCTTCGGTCCGGGAGCGTCTTCCGCTTGAGCATGTTGCCGAGATGCGCAAGCGTCCTCTGGGGCAGGACCATGTCGTTCTGCTTCAACCTTGCAAGGAGCTTCTTGATCATCTCGATGATGCCCATGATGAGGTACCTGTCCCTGAGCTGCAACATGTCGACGAGAGCGTAGGAATACTTCCTGGGCGGTTCGAGGACGCCCCTCATGGCGTTCGCCGTAGCGTCTCCGTTGGTCTGCACAGCATCGTCGTTGCTATGCTGGCTCAGGGCAGAGGCCATGACGCCGTCCTGAGCAAAAAGCTTATTGCCCAGCTCCATGACGTCTCGACAAAAGTTCTCCATGATCTTCTTGTCGACCCTTTCATGCCAGATCCTCATCATCCTGAACGAGTGTTCGACGACTTGCCAGACACATTCCCACCAACGCTTGACGGCAACATGATCCTCGGTGGTGAGGGCCTTGCGCCGCAGCTGGCCTACAGAGGGGTCGCAAAGGCCGTTCAGTACGAACTCGCTACACTTCAGGATGGGGAGCATGTGGCTCCAAGGACTGCTGGCGTCCTTTTTGGCAGTGACTTTGTTCACCGCCTCGGAGAATGCATCCAGGAAGGGACTGAAGTAGTCCTCTAGCATCTTGTTCACAGCGTCAGACGGCAGGCTCTCACCTGTGATGGCCTTCAGCAACTCGAAGCCAGCCTCCCGAATCGCGTCTTCGCCGTGAATCAACGATGAGACGATGGGATGGATGGTCGGGCTCTGGCGCTCCGAGCAGAACTTGTCCAGGTCCTCCTGATTGAAATCGGACAGGCGGCCAAGCATCTTGCCAATGGCCGCTGTCTGTTGTTGATACCTCTGATTGAACTTCTGCTGCGCCGGGTTGAGTTGTTCTTTACGCTTGGGGATGAACCGCTCGATGCTTCTGAGGCGTAGGGTGGCCATCAGCATGGCCTTGGCCAATTCGGCATGCCCGAGCTGTCCATACCAGAGCATCTCCAGGAAAGATTCCCAGAGCGCACCAGAGTCCCGGTTCACAGCATCTTGGACCGGGATCCCCTCAATCAAAGCCTTCCATTCGATCTCTGTCGCTCTTGCATCCAACGCGAGTGCGGAATGGATTATGTCCATGGCGGTCTGAGAGATGCCGACGTTGAACGTGTCGCCAGGTTTGAGACTGGCCGAGGTGATNATGACNTCNCCATACTGGACCACGCGGTTGAGCAACTGGTTGACCATCATGAGAGAGGTGCCCGTATCGAACGGGACCTCTTGGTGAAGAAACCCATCGAGCGATTCGGATAGGGTAGCCAGGCCTGCAAGAGTGCAGGTTGCTTGGGCGGCACGGTCGGCATTGGGATCCCGACGGAAGGTGTCAAGAAGGTGCCGCAGGAGGGATTCGCATACATCCGACCGCTGTATGGCCGGCAAGGAGCGGATGAAAACTCTCACCCAAGCAGCCAGCGCTGGCACTTGGCTGTCCCCTTCCGTGACCATCATATCCGGCAGCAAGGACTTGTTCAAGAACCGGCGAAAAGCTGGGCTCTTGAAGATTTCCTCAACCAGCTGGCTGGGAGTGACTTGATCGAACGCAGCCCAGAACGCACTTGGAGATTTTTCCATGAGAGCGCGGAGACCCTTTAGGACCATCGCCAGCGCTTCGTCAGAATCCGTGCCCAAGTGCTCCAAAGCCAGGAAGTAGACGCTCGGTGATACCTCCATTGCTCGGAGCAAATTGATGATCTGTTTTGCGCTCAAGGGGCGCAGGACGAAAGAGAAGGCGCGCCAGAATCTGATTATCCTGTCCGGCGACGGCATCCCCCTTGAGATGGATACCCTCAAGATGGCGGTGGTCAAGTAGGGGGAGACGGCCCAGTCCCATTCCTGATCCGTGACTGACTCGGCGGAGAGCTTCTCCCAAGAGTTCTCGGCGAACCTGAGTCTATACGAGGTTGAGTGGTCGTCGAAGAGAAAGTAGGTCATTGTGGGTATAAGACCGCCTTGCATTCTCAACGGCCGTTTTTGTTGTGTTTTCTCGAAAACGTAGGTGAAATCGTCCAGGGTCTCGGGTTGGGCAAGGTAGTCGATGCTGCAGAGGGCCTCGAAGAGTGCGAGGACGGCCGATATGTCGTGGTCGACGAGCTTCGCGGTTGTCATGGGGCCTTGCTCCTCCAGAATCTTTCTTGCCCTCTGGAGGCCCTTGTCGATCCGTTGCTTGTCGAATTCAGCGAGGCGCTGCCGCATGAAATCAACGTGCTCTGGTGCGAGGTGTCTGTAGCGTCGGATTACAAAACATCAGCATCGGCCCACGGGTGCTGTACAACATAACGGACTGGTAGTGGCACTTACAGGCCGCTCAAGTAGAGTTTGCGATATCGGTGCCAATTCCTCACACAGGTATCGCACCGAGCGAGACAGGCTTCGACGGCCTGTGTCCAATTGTCCAGCCATTCCCCCGCAAGCTCTCTGCCGAGGCCCACCAAAATGCTGAGGTTGTAGACATTGTGAAATCGGTCCTCGTATTCCTTGATCCGGCGCTTCTTCTCGTCGGCCGAGACTCCGCCTTCGTCGGGGACATCAGGCTCGTCGTAGTTCGCCAAATCTTCCTCGTCGATCTTGGGGCAGCAAAGATGCGCGTCGGGTGGGCGGTCCTCGAAGATGCGATGCCACGCAATGGCATCCTGGAGGACTTGGTTCGTCTCCATGGCGTCGATTNGCGAAGGNCGCNGCCAACTCGGGTNGTNTGCGATGGTCAGGTGGAAACGGCGAAAGATGGGAGCACCATGGAGGAACTGCCCATTCTTTTCAGTATGGGGTAGGAATTTCCAGAAGTGCTACGATCAAAAGGAACTGCAGAGAACCAGGAAACGGGCGAAACCCCCGAAAGATTGTGCGTTTGGGGTCAAAAGAATGCAATCCGGTCTTCCGGCAAGGGCTTGCTGAAACAGGAGCGCGGCCAGCGCAAATATAGAGAAACGCCCACAAATGCTCAATTACGCCGGTGTGTTTGGAGCGAAGAAAACCCCGCCGGCCAGAAGATTCTAGCCGTGAGTGTGAGCTCAGCAGAGAAGCTAAAGGTCGGAGGTTGAACGGGGTGAGGCGGGTCGGCGCCCTGGGAAGCAATCGCGAATGATCTCAGGGCTTCGAGGTCGCGCGTCAATTCTTTGTGGGGCAGGCAGGGAAGTGGGGCGGCCATTAACAACCCTGCAGGCCGCTGCAGCAGACCATGCTCTGCATCAGCTTTGTGCACTCATTTTGTGCATTGGTTTTGTGCATCTGTGTTGGTCGGTCCACTGTCACACACACGACACTGCTGCCGAGCCGGAAGCCCTTCTCTTCTGTATTGACCTCTCGGTATGCGATTCAGAGCTTGCTTCTTCTCCTNACCGTTAATACGTCCTGATATCGGCATCTTATACTTCTCGAAAAGCAAGAAGGAGTCTGCCAGGTTCCTGTCCCCCCTCTCCTTTTTTCCGTTCCCGTCTCCCAGTTCCCGTCTCCCGGTTCCCGTCTCCCGGTTCTCGCCTCCCGGTTCCTGCCTNTCGTTTCGACCAAGCCCAGAAATGACGAGAAACAGAGCAAAGGTTCCCTTGCACTGTTTCTTCCACCAAGCAATATGTTCCTCTGTGATGACCAGTTACCTAGTCATTCTCCTTGCGATCCGCATCCTCTTTGCCATCCGCATCCTCCTTGCCATCCGCATCCTCGTCACCCTCTGAGCTCGATTCCTTCTTCACCTTTCTTGGCGGCTTGACCTTGGACCCGGCCTCGTCCTTGCTCCGATCAAGCAAGTGCTCCAGCGGGCAGTCCGGAGCCTCGTTCCAGTCCTTGGTCCCCGGTTTGGTCGCCTTCCTGCACTTGAAGCACAGNTGGCCGTGACGGATGAACAGCTGGTGCAGTCCGTACTTGAGGTGGTCGGGAACCATGAAGTCGCCGTGGCGGAAGCAGTTGTCGGGGTCGGCCTTCTCCGGAACCCACCCCAGCCAGCGGCAGAACTTGTGGACGTGAGTGTCCACGGCAAAGCAGGGCATCCGCAGGCAGAACAGTGTCACGCACGCGGCTGTCTTGATGCCGATGCCTGGGTAGCCCACGAACTTGGCCAGCGCCTCGTCCTTGGTCATGCCGTGCATGTGGTCGAGGGAGAGGTGCTTCTGCACTGTGCCCCCCCGCTGCTTAGCCTGTTCGAGATTCTCCTCATACACCATGTCGAGAANTTGCTTGATGTGGTGGCTTCTCTTGGGTCCGTTTCCGGCCACCCTGATAACTTGCGCGAGCTCGTTATGTGATGAAAGCCGGGCCTTGTCCCAGTCGATGCTTCCAGCACCAGTGCCATCCTTGCGGAGCCCGTAGTGCTGGGACAGGTTTTTGATGGCTGCGTCTGCGGCCGACATCAAGGTGTTTCCGCTGATCAATGTTCTCAGGAGCGCATCGAGGACGCACGGGACTTCGCCGCAGCCGGCGACCTCCAGGGAAGCAGCGGGCATCTTCTCCGGTTGCTTCACCTCTCCGTGCAGCNCTGTCAGGATTCGGTGCACTTCTTCGCAGGCGTCGGATGTCGGGACCCGTCTGTGCGGGTACGGCGAAAATCCCGGCGTCAAACCGTACGGGTTCTCCTTGCCTCTCTTCACCATCAGCTTGAAGTTGGGGTCGAGAATCCGGGTTGCGTCAATGATGATCTTGTCCGAAATCTTTACCACAAGGTTGTCCTTGAAGGCNATGCCTTTGATAATCAAGACCTTTGGGGCCGGTCGGTTCCGGATCTTGTTCTCCTCGCCCTTGACTACAGCAAGCTCCGGTACCCCCTCTTTGGAAGCCGTGGTCTCAGGGGCTAATGGGGCTTTGGACGGCACCAAAGCAATCCGCACACGCTTGCTCGGGTGATCATCTTCCTGCTCAGCGACGAGGTCATCGGACGCCTCCAACTTGACGGTAGGCTCTTGCTTCGCTTTGCGTTCCGTCTGATCTTCCGCTGTGGCTTCGGGGACTTGGAGGGACAAGCGGGTTTGTCTAGTCTGTGTCGCGGCCGTTTTCTCAGTGCTGGATTGCGTAGGAGCATCGAGGCCATGGATTGGACCCTCAATATCGCCTGGCAGGTCTGTGAACGACGAGGCGGGTAGTGTGGTATCAGCGCCCTGCGGGCTTGGAGCCTCCGAATCAGCAACCGCAGCGCCCATGCCATGGGGTAGGACCCAGCCGCCCTTGAGCGGCTGTGCCTGCTTCTTTGCAGCTCGCTTTCGCTTTGTGCTATCGACAGCGGTCTTTGTCGGGGCTCCCTGGTTGTCCGTCAAGTCTGGGGCAGCAGGGGCTGTCACGGCCGATACGGCGTTTGCCTGCTCAATTGAGGAACTGATCGCGCTGTTGACCGTGGCAGCGTCCGTGGCGGCCGCCGCGGCCAACTTCTTTGCTGCCGCTCTTGTTCGCATCTTGAAGACGAGGTTGTGAAAAGAGGGAGTTGGGGTTTGGAAGAGCTAAATCGATGAAGGAGGCTGGTTAGCGAGGCTCGATTCCCTGATACCGTACTGACATACCTACCCCTCCTGCGATCGCGTGAATGAGCCGACTGTCTAGTTGTTGAACGTGTTTTTCGTAGTGGTCGGGTGGACTTGAGGTGTTGTAAGGGGCTTCAAAGCACTAGCGCTTCTGCTGACGAGGAGTGAGAGGAACGCATAAGTGAGAGCGTTGTCCCGATGAGGATTAGGATGAGGATGAGGAGGATGGGAATTGGGGGGACAAGTATGGTGAGGATGAAGATGGTGAGTATTGGATTGATGAGGATAGAGGTGGTGAGAGTGGAGGTGGCAGGGTCGGTCGGCTTGCGTGTGTGGNTTGCTCGATGGAGGATGGGGTGGTGAGAATGAAGGTGGCACGGTCGGCCGGCTTGCGTGCGTGGGGTTACCTGATGAGATCGGTCGAAGAATCAGGGGCAGGAAGGTCAATGGAGAAGGCAAGAAAGTCGGTTGAGGAGACTTTTGAGGACCAAGCACCTTATCGACTCACGAGGAAACGCGGGAGGTGGTTCAGGGCCAGTAGGTGTGGGAAGAGACGTGGGTGTCACAAAACCCAAAGGGAAAACCCGAAGAGGACAGTGATCAGCTGCTGTAACATTGACATCGGAAGTTGAGATGAGAGAAATCAGGACTCGGCCCCTGGTCTGAAGCTCAAGTTGGAACATACAAGATAGACGTTAGGGTGGAAGGAACGACCCAGGAATAGCATGGCTGCTCACAGTGCTCAGGGGCTGGACCAACAAACGCCACGAGCTACTCGATTCACTGAGTGCCTTCGGCAGATAAGTTTTATATACTTTGTCTACAGAACTGAATCAGGGACGTTCCGCAGAGCATGAACTGCTGGTGCGGCTTGCAGAGGGGCTGCGAACGTGGGCGACAACGGCCGAGCCGAGTCGTCGGTCTGGGATTTGGACACATCGTGATCGAATGTCACCGACAATGAGGCAAAATGCGTAGAGAAGTATGTTTGAGGAACTATCTGACATCTCCTCCAGTTGAGGGATCTGTAGGGTACGGGAGACTGACGGTGGTGTCATCTGGAACCATGCCTAAGCCATGCACGGGAACCAGAGATCATCCGGCCAGTGATACGAGGAAGGGATACTATCAGAACCACAGGTGGTTAGCAAATCCTGACGAGCCACCAATCTTGAAAACACTCTCAAAATTCCAGACAAGCATCAGAACAATTCTTTCTCGTCACCGAAAGTCTCAGCAGTCAAGGTTTTGTCGAATTTGAAAAGTCATCAGGAAGTCAAAGGGAAACANAATGCATGAAGAAGAAAGGCATACCTATTACCAGTAGTTCTACCCAAGCGACTGGCCTGTAGAACAAGGCGCGACTCGCCGGTGAGTGGTGTGTGGAAGAGAGGAAACTGGAGAGCTTTCGACACGCGACGAAGAGAAAATTACGGTGGATCCCTGTGCCGGATCGGAGCCAGCTTCTCCGAGCCCAAACCCCAACCCTTGGTTGTCCTTTCAACGCTGAGCTGTGGGTTCCATTTGTTGACACTCAACAGCCAAGAATTGCCCCCTAAACCAGTTCCTTTTCCATGACAAA
>FJWA01003535.1_pt1 | contig 10429 bp, 10 predicted proteins | sample 1011891 | NCBI WGS metagenome assembly FJWA01 (sample SAMEA3912450, study PRJEB9761) | metagenome | biome: forest; material: soil | place: USA | collected 2011-06-22 | depth 0.1 m
CGCTGTTGTTGTTGGCGTCGTGGATCTCTGCTGACGCACACCCGCCCGCAGCACAGCTCCCCCGTTCCTCCACCACTCCGCCGCCGCAGACCAAGCAGATCTGCGCACGGACCACCAGAAGAGTTGGCTTGAAATAAGGTACCTGAGTAATTTCTTGCGCGACTGCTCTGAACCTCACTCTCATTGTCTTCGCGGAAGCGCATTGTGACCTCGTCGCCGCATCGCGCATCCCCATCATCCCATCATCCCATCAACATCCATCGCGACCAACCTCTGGCCCGCTTCCACGTGAAGAACGCGTCGCCCTCTTTTGCAAACAGCATCAGTCGCGTCCTGACATCACACCCGTCAATCACATCACCCGCATCGCCACCTCGCGACACCTCGCGACACCATGTCTGGCGAGAACGGTCGTGCCACGCCCCCGGCCGAGGACGCGCCGCCTGCTGTCGACACCGCCGTCGACGCGACAACAAAGAACGCGACCGACGACGTCCAGATGAAAGAAGCTCCTGCCGCCGCGACCAAGGCTGAGCCCGCGCCTGCAGAATCTGACACGCCTGCCGAAGGTAGCTCCCCTGCCGCCCACGGCATCCGCAAAACAACCTGCCCGCCTGGCTCATCCCGATTTCTTTGTGCTGACATTGCTTCCTCTCCCTTCTAGCACCTGCCGACAAGCCCGCCGAGCAAGCCGAGGAGAAGCCCGACGTCGAGATGACAGACAACGACGCTGCCGCCCCGGCTGCCGAAGCTTCCGAGGCTGAGCAGGCCGACCAGGCCGCTGCCGATGGCGACAAGTCCAAGGCGAGGCGCAAGTCAATTGGCGGTGGTGGCGCAAAGGCCAAGAAGCTCAACAAGAAGGCGTCGAAGCCGCGCTTGCTGCACACCGACGCGCAGCCTGGCGGCCACTACTTTGTCAAGCTAAAGGGCTTCCCGCAGTGGCCCGTCATCATCTGCGACGAGGACATGCTCCCTGCATCTCTCCTCAAGACTCGACCGGTCACGGCGAAGCGCGCCGATGGCACCTACCGCGAGGACTACGCCGACGGCGGCAAGAATGTTGCTGACCGGACATTCCCGGTCATGTATCTGCATACCAACGAATTGTGAGTTCCGTCGCATCCTCGTGCCTGATACCGGCCAATGGAAGCTAATATGCGCCTACCTACCTCGCAGCGGTTGGGTGCCAAACACCGAGCTCATCGAGCTTGATCCCGAGACAGTTCTGGACGTGAAGATGGACAAGATGAGGAAGACACTGCAGGCTGCACACCATCTCGCGGCAGAGAGCCACCCGCTGTCGTTCTACAAGGAGGTGCTCCAGAACTATCAGGAGGAGCTCATCGAGCAGGAGAAGGCCAAGGCGGCCAAGGCGGCCACTCCTAAGGGCAAGAAGTCCAAGGCCATCAGCGAGGACGACGAAGATATCGATATGGAGGATGCCCCCGCCGTCGAGGAGACACCGGCCAAGGACAAGAAGGCCAAGAAGAGGAAGGCCGAGGAGAGCGCCGAGGTAAGCCGAGCTGCCAGAGCTTCCATCACACATCACGATGCTAACCAGTCCCTGCAGACGCCGCAGCGTTCCGACTCGGTTAAGAAGCCCAAGATCAAGCTGACGACGAGCGCCACCCCGAAGGCGGCTAACGGGGCCACATTCACTCCCAAGTCCACCAAGGCGGCCGACTCGAAGAGCGCAAAGTCCAAGAATAAGAAGAAGGATGCGGACGAGGCCAAGGTCGAGAAGGAGGCTTCTGCTCCCAAGGAGCCTGAGCTCTCGCCCGAGGACCGGCGCGTCAGGAAACAGGTACGTCGGCTGGCACACGTCACGCGCATCACCACGTCGAAGCGTCGCTAACACATGCTGCACAGAAAGAGGTCTTATTCCTCCGGCATAAGCTCCAGAAGGGCCTCCTGACGAGGGATCAGGAGCCCAAGGAGGATGAGATGAAGCTGATGTCGGACTACGTCACCAAGCTCGAGGGGTTCCCCGACCTCGAAGTCAGCATCATCCGGGCGACCAAGATCAACAAGGTGCTGAAGGAGATCCTGAAGCTCAACAGCATCCCCAAGGAGGACGAGTACAAGTTCAAGCCGCGCTCGCAAGTGCTGCTGGACAAGTGGAACAAGCTGCTCTCTGCCGACGGGACCCCGGCGGCGCCTGCCGAGGTGAATGGCACAGCCAAGCCCGCTGCGAAGGCCAATGGTGTGAAGGAGAAGAACGCGACGGCGGAGCCCGCTAAAGAAGAGGCTAAGGAGGTCTCTAAGGAAGACCTCACGGAGCCTTCCAAGTCGGAGGAGCCGTCCGAGCCTGCTGAGAAGTCTGCTGCTGAGGAGGTGAGGCCCCGACCGTGACCCATTTCATTCTCCTGAGCGCTCTGTCTGATTGCGTCCCAGATCAAGGCCCCTGAAGCCGTGGAGGCATCCGCATAGACGGCTGTGCCTCGCCTTCGGGCCAGGAACCCAGGCATGGGGGGCTACGGTACCAGCAGTGGTGCTGATTATGAACTTCCCTCCCGTGGCAAATGAGCCAGGGCCCTTCTGTGCCCACCAGCACGACTGGCTGCATAGAAGCCCAGGGTGCGACCAGATTTTGTAAAACTAAGAGGGATCCATCGACTTTCATTTTTCATTTTGTTTTGCACATGGGCAGTGGCAGTTCTTGCGTCGGACTGGGGGCGGGTGTTCTGGTTTCAATACAGGCGTGCTTTCTTTTTGGCTTCTTTCGGCTTTGTCCTTTCCTCCTCTTGTGTTCTTTCTCCTATTTCTCCCATTTCCGGCACCCCTTCTTGGACCAGCAGATACTTCTGCTCTGGTTTTGCACCGATAGGTACCTAGGTAGGTGGCCATGGAGGACGGAAAGGAAGGTGATGCCCTAAAAATAGGAGCTGCGTGGAGAGGAGTAGATTGCTAACCTAACGAATGCCTTGGGCCTCTCCGGTCTGCCTGTGCCCAGAAAGGGGATACGAAACGGCCGTGACAGAAGAGCACAAGGGAAAGGACGGACAGCAGAGAAAGGGATGAGGACGAATGAGTGGACGGTGAAAGACAGGGCTGGGTGTTTTGATTTTTAGCCTCAAGGGACTACTCCTAGTAGTCATACATTAGCATACACAGTAACAGACGGCATTTCTTTGATCTGGCTTTGCGCTCTCTCTTCGTGTCCGCGACCAGTTGCACAGCCACATTTAGGGGCCGTCATGTGGCGCAGCAAGGTCAGGGAGTGAGAGCAAGTGGCTTTCAGCCGGGCCCCTGTCAGCATCGCGTGAACCTTCATGGACAGCTCATCGCGTCGCCGCGTCGACACCAGCTCAGCACACCAACATGGCCGAACGTGAAGATATTGGCGTGTTATTTGAGGAGGACGATCGCAGGGTATGTGTTGCAGCGTAAATCCGGTCTTGGAATAAATAATAACCAAGATAAATAGACGGCATTCGTCTTCAACGCGGCGCCCGGAGACATCCCCAGTCAGAATGCCACTTCTTCCCGCCCTGCGAAGAGACGCAGAATAGCCAAGTCAGATGCGTCTGCACTGCAGCAGAGCTCTGCTGTTGGGCCTGCATTTCCGTCGCTCTTCAACGGCGCCGAGAGCCCGGATGCTGTGAAGCTGCGGAAGGCCCTCTTCGACACGGCGTGGCCTGTCCTGGAGGGTTGCATCCAGGTTGGTTGGCTGGCCTGCTGGCCCTCTCGCTATTTATGGGCCATGTTCACTAACCATTATTGCTCTGTTTGCCCTGTAGCATGTCCTGAGAGACGCGAACCAAACCACCCTCGACGAGGTCAGCGCCTTCTTGCAGCGAGCTGCCGAGGAAGACACGTAGGTTCTGGTTGCCCCCTTCTCTGCTGGCTGAGTTCGGGAAGCACTCTGGTTGACACTTGGTTTTCAGCGGTAAAATCACGGCAGGCTTCATCATCACGGGCCCCAACATCGCCTCCCAGGACCTCCTGTTTGAGCAGCTCGGCGAGCGGCTCTGCACGGCTACCCAGGCGAGGTTTGTCCGGCTGCGCGCGTCTGAGGCGCCGAACCTGAAGGCGGCCTTGAAGAAGATTATCCGAGATGCTACGGCGAGGGGGGCGGGCGAGGACGAGGACCAGGATGTCGAAGTCACCCAGGGCGTGCGTCTTGTCGCTTTCAACGAAAAGCCCTTGAAATATATGCCGAGCTGACTGATTGATGTATGCAGGGGAGAAAACACCTCGACTACGACCTCGAATCGCTGCANGCATTTCTTTCTCAAGAAAAGCAGCAGGCCCGCCGGGTGGTTGTCACGTTCCAGGACAGCGAGGCGTTCGAGAGCGGCTTGCTGACGGATCTGATTGCACTTTTCCAGTATGCTATGCTGCCACCACGGCCGTCCCGAGCAACGATATCTGACTGTGGGTAGTTCCTGGCGTGACCGCATACATTTCGACGTGCTGTTTGGCGTCGCGACGTCCGTCGAGCTGTTCCAAGCGCGACTGCTCAAGTCAACCGCCCGTCAGCTCTACGGCGCCCAGTTCGACGTCGTCCAGGCCAACTCGGTGCTCGAGAGTGTCGTCAAGAGTGCTGTCGCTGGGAGTCAGGCTAGCCTAAGGATTGGTCCCTCGCTGCTCCGCAGTCTGGTCGAGCGCCAGCGGGACGAGGTAGCGGGAATCCAGGAATTCGTCAGCTCGCTCAAGTACACTTACATGTGTCACTTCTATGCGAACCCGTTGAGTGTGCTTCTAGCAGCCAGCGACGGCCGGCTGGACCGCAAACTTCTACAGCCAGAGCACATCGCGGCCGTCCGGACTCTCGACTCGTTCAAAGCCCACGCCGAGGCCGCCGTCGAGGCGAGGCAGCTGAGCCACGCGCTGTCCCTGATCGAAGACGATGAGTACCTCGTCACGCAGATCTTGGATCAGGGGCAAAAGCGCCAGGAGTACCTGGCGCAGCTCCTCCGCTCCCTACATCTGATCACCTCTTCGGGCCTGACGTCGGCTTCCTTCACCGAACTCTACATGCTAGCTTTGAGCAGCGGCATCGATATCGACCAAGCATCCGGCACCGTTCCTTTGGAGGACGCCGTGAGACGGTTGAACCCAGAAGAGTTTCCGGCCTTGATCGGCCGCGTCTTGAGTGCCGTACAAGGCGGTAGCCCCGAGCTCGGCCTCGAAGGGTGGGAGTCAGAGGCCGAGGAATTTGTTCGCTCTCTCTCCGACCTCCGAGACGAAGTCGAGGGCCTGGTGGCGCGCTCCAAGAACAGCGGCACGGCTCTGAAGAGCAAATACAGCGCTCAGAGCAGGGTCATGCGCACCACGGTAGTCGCGCAAAAGGTGCAGCTCAGCCGAGACACGGCAAGACTGACCGAAGAGGACAAAGCCTTTTCCGAGGCCATTGACTCTTTGTTGGGCCTCTTGTCGCATAACCTGCACTGCGTCCCAGTCGACAATCTCTTTCTCCACGAGGCCTGGGTCTTGGACGCGAAATCACCCTATCGCGACGTCTTTGTCCCCCGCCCGGGAGCCACATTCGGCCGCGCCCTCTCCCGGCCACACGATTACCTCGCCTGCGCGTGCTGTGCCAAGGCAAATGGGGGGAGCGCATCCACGCTGCCCACGACGGCCATCCTCTACCACCTGTACCTCGAGGCCGGCGCCCTCATCAACGTGGCGGATTTGTGGGCAGCCTACTATGCGCTCGTCGGCGACGAGTCTGACGTCGAGTTGGACGAGCGGTCCGCGCTTGTCTGCTTCTACCGCGGCCTGGCGGAGTTGAGGCTGATGGGCTTTGTGAAGCAGAGCAAAAAGAAGGCGGATCACATTGCCAAAGTGAAGTGGCTCTAGGGCCACCGGATTCGGGAACATACTGGCTCCCGCCAATCCCTTGTCGTTGGGAGAATTGCATTGTTGGTTTCCAGAAGCGGCAAGGTTCTCTTTGGAATTTGGCCGTGTGACACAGACCAAGACAATGTCTTGGTTGTTCCCAGAGCCGTCAAAGGGGGTGTGTTCTGAGCATGTCTCGCCCCCGGCCCAAGATAGCAGCAATTGAACAAAGATACAGGCACTTGATGTTTCCGATTTTGGACGAAAGGACCACGCTCCAAAGAACTGGCTTTCCTCGTGGGCACATACAAGAAGCGCACGGGTTTCCCCCGAAGGTTGGCACTGCTCTCCCTTGCACAGAGAGATATTCGACATTGCAACCAACACAAGCTGCACGCGCGCGGTTCCTAACACAACGGCCCAACACCACAACGGCCTGCTACATTCTGCTGCTGGCAGCATCTTTGCGAGAGGGTCATAAGTACGGCTGTCACTCCTGCTCTGCTCTTTCAGCATCTTCAGCTCTTCCAGACACTCGATTAAACCCGTGCTCGTTTCGCTGGAAACGCACATATCACACTCGCTCTCCAGCTCTCCAGCTCTCCGACACGGGGTACAATAATCACACCATCACCACCACCACCAAAATCCCAAAACATGGAATCCCCCCATCAACCACCGACTCCCTCCACACCCAACCCCTTCACCTCCCAAACCCCCTCCCCGTCCTCCACACCGTCCCTCGCAACCCGCCTCCAGCAACGCAACCCGGCCCTCCACGCCAAGATCACACAAATGGCCCTACCGCTGGCGCCCCTCGTGCAGCTGACAACAGGCGACATCCACCCCGTCTTCCCCAAGACGCTCCTCGCCTTCTGGCTGCTGACGGACGCGGAGCTCGACGCGCTGGCGCACTTCTACCACCAGCGCACGCCCTGCCCGTGGACGGCGCACTACCCGTGCCCCGTGGCGTGGCCGGCCGGGCTGGCGCTCGAGGAGAAGAGGCGGAAGATGGGCAAGTTTATCGGGCTGCGGGGGTGCGAGAGCCCGACGACTGATGGCGAGGTGGTGTTGGGGGTGGATTTGGGCGCGTTGAGGGAAGGGGAGGAGGGCATTGTTGATGCGGCGAGGAGGGCTAGGGACGAGGAGGAGGAGGTTAGGAGGAAGTTGGGGTGGTATTATTAGTTTGTGTTCTTTTGTGGCGTGGCATGGAGCGAGCGAGCCGGCTTGTTTGTCTTTTGGAGTTAACTGGGTGCATAGTGGTTAGTTGCTCGTCTTGAAGACGACAGAGACATAAACACAGGGATCGATTGGAAACCCACTCGCTGCAGTGTCCTACACATGGTGAAACTGTTTGGAGGGATCGAAATCTGACTGTTTCCTCACATGTAGTCCAGATGCTCGTCCCCGGCCTCATCAACTACTCTTGATATAAAGCAAATGCAAGGTAAACCGTACGTATCACCCAACGCCATGCACGATGCTGTCGACAGCCAAAGCAACCACGACCCCTTCTACTATACAACACTCGGGCGAGCCCGCTTTCGACCGTCCCGGTGGCGGCCAGTCCCCGGTGAACACTATTTCTTAGCCTTCTTCTTCTTGGAAGCCCCTGATGGGGTGGCTGTCGGGGATTCTGTCTCCACCAGAACGGCTTCGTCGTCGCTGACGGTGGCCTTGGCCTGTGCCTTCTCCGACTCGTCGTCCAACTCCTTGATGAACTCGGTCTTGATGCTGGCCCTCCGTTTCTCCCACCACTCCTTGTCGCGCTCCGTCTGTGCCTCGATCTCCTGGAGCCGGTCACGGAGCACCTTGTTGGCGGCGATCTCGTTGGCCGACTGGAAGATGATCTGGCCCCATCCCGGGACGAGGGCGTTTGCCTGGGTCTGTTAGCCACGTACGCACGCACGAGCGGGATCTCTGCCCTCTGAGTTCGCGCATACCTCCATCACGACATCCCGCAACTCCTCCTCCATCTCCTTCTCAGCGCGCTGGAAGCGCTGCCACAGATCGTCGCCGACGCTGCCCCGCTGCAGCAGCGAGCTGCACGAGGCCTTGGCGGTGCGGATTTGGATGATGCGGTGGATGTCCTCGACGGCGCGACGAAGTAGGGCTGCCCTGACAACGCTATCCGGGATCTTGGGCGCCTTCTCGGACCCCTCCTCGGGCTCCATGTGCAGCAGCGACAGGTAGATGTTGCGTTGCAGGTGCGGACCGAACCATGGCGCGAGGTTTGCGCTTTCGACTGTGGGAGGGGAGAGAGACGGTTAGCGGCCTGGCTGAGGGATTGGCAAGCAGCGGAGGACATGAAACAGATCAAAACATACCGGCTTTCCTCCTGCGGTAGACTCGTGAGAAGGTCACAAAGGTGCCGACCAGCACGCCCAGGTACGCCAGGGGCAGCAGCAGCCCCTGCCAATAGATGTCGAACATGGCGAACACCGGAACCTGACGGGGTGGGAAATAAGGAAAGAAATGAGCGTCGGTGGTCGGGTGGGCGCTGTGTCTTGGAACACACACAAGGGCGAAGTTGGGCGGTGGTTTGGTTTAGTTGTGGTGACTGCTTGTGTAAAGGTGGCCCTGCAGATGCACGCGAATCGCTGCCCTGCCAGACCTGCAAGCCCCGAAAGAACAGCTTGACAACTTTTGGGTCTTGGCAGCCAAGCCGCGCAGCGTTGCAGCGTTGCAGCATTGACGCACAGTTGCCCCCGGCACGGGCCAGGCGCTGAGGCCACGCTGCCAAGAACGCTCACGCGAACGTGAACGGGATCCAGCGATAAAGCGATAAAGATATGCATTTATCGGGCAGGGAGGGGCTGCAGCTCGCCGCCAGGCACACAGCCAAACGGCGTGGAATGACGAAGCTCTGAGCTGCCCGCCTTAAAGCTCCCCGACGATCCGGCCAACAAGAATCTAAATCCCAATCCCCCAACCACGGCCGCTGCTGGCAAACTCACCTACCCAGAGACATAGAGTTTTATCAACTCCATTTTCTGCCATTTTGTTGCCGACGACGCCGGACCAAGTCGCTCTGGCAAGTCACACGCCGTGGCGCGCCCAACCTTCCGGTCTCTAAACTCGACTTCCGGACGTCTCGACCCGCCACCATGTTGTTGCGGATGCGCACCCCCGATGGCACTTTTCGCCTGACCCTGGAACCGGACAACACCTTTGGCCAGCTTGTCACCCAGGTATTCCGAGCGAGGGCCATATGGCAGCTTCCGGGATGAGGCTCACTAACACTCGCACAGCTCCTACCACTGCTCCCTCCCACTATCGACCCCTCCACCATCACCCTCTCGAGTCAACCCGGAGGCGGCGACGCACAGAAGATTGGGCAGATTGAAAAGATCCAGCTCAGCCGGGTGAAGTTAGTGTAAGACGACCGTTCCTCGCGTTCCGCCCCCGGGTGTATGACACACCCCCGGAGATGTCGTATTTCTGCCTGGCTGTTGAAACTGATAGTACCATAGCCACGGCGATCTCATCTTCGTCACCTACCAGCACACAAACACCGCTACGAATGGCGCCGCCGGCAACGAACACCCGACTTCGCTTTCGTCTTCCACAAACCGACTCAACGGGAAACCGATCCTGCCGACCGAAGACCGCCCGATCGACCCGCCGCCCAACACATCGGCCGAACGAATCAAGAACCCATGGGAGGTGGTCAGGCAGTCTCCCTTGGACGACCGGCTAGACAGGCAAAATGGCAAGATCCCGAGGAAAAAGGATGCCAAGATGTGCCGCCACGGGCCAAAGGGCATGTGCGACTACTGCATGCCGCTGGATCCCTTCAACGCCCAGTACCTGGACGAGAAGAAGATCAAGTACATGTCGGTCCACGCTTACATGCGCAAGACCAACTCGGCCACAAACAAGCCCGAGCTCGGCAGCTCCTTCATCCCCCCGCTCGTCGAACCCTACTACCGCGTGAAGCGAGACTGCCCGTCGGGCCATCCCGAATGGCCCGAGGGCATCTGCACAAAGTGCCAGCCCAGCGCCATCACGCTCCAACCTCAGCAGTTCCGCATGGTGGATCACGTCGAATTCGCTTCCCCGCAGATCATCGACAAGTTTCTCGATGCTTGGCGCCGGACAGGCGCACAACGCCTAGGCATCCTGTACGGGAAATACCTGGAATACGACGTGGTGCCCCTCGGGATCAAGGCCGTTGTGGAGGCCATCTACGAACCACCCCAGGTTGACGAGATGGACGGCGTCTCGTTGAATGCATGGGAGAACGAGCAAGAGGTCAACAAAACAGCCAAGCTGTGCGGCTTGGAACAGGTGGGCGTCATCTGGACGGATCTGCTCGACGCCGGCGTCGGANATGGTACTGCCGTGTGCAAGCGCCATGCGGATTCCTACTTCCTCGCCTCTCAGGAAGTCGTGTTTGCCGCGCGATTGCAATCTCAGCATCCCAAGCCGAGCAAGTGGAGCGACACGGGGAGGTTCGGCTCCAACTTTGTCACCTGTGTCATTTCGGGCAACGAGAAGGGCGAAATCGCCATCTCGGCATACCAGATGTCGAATGATGCCGTCGAGATGGTCAGGGCCGACATTATCGAGCCCTCGTCTGACCCAAGTCAGATGCTCGTCCGCGAAGAGGAAGAGGACGATGGCTCAGTGAGCAGGACACGCT
>FJWA01003639.1_pt1 | contig 10417 bp, 8 predicted proteins | sample 1011891 | NCBI WGS metagenome assembly FJWA01 (sample SAMEA3912450, study PRJEB9761) | metagenome | biome: forest; material: soil | place: USA | collected 2011-06-22 | depth 0.1 m
ACCAGGTCACGCGTCGTCGGCCTCTTAGACACCGACTTGAGCAGCATTTGAGCCCATTCCTCAAGCTAGAACCACAGTTCAAGGAACATACGGTACCAGACTGCCAAGGACGCTTGGCCGGGCGGGTTGTTGAGCTCGAGAGAGGCAAAAAGTTTATATTAGATGCATCGCTCTCTCTAAACAAAAGGAGGACAGAGCGTAGTATTTGGGACAAACGGGAGTGGGTGCAAGAGATGAGGCTGAACACGAAAGAAGGGATGGATGCATGCATGGATTTTATTTTGCCTGAGGCGTAATATGAACGGACTCAGGCTCGCAAACCAGTGGAGTCGCTACCTACATAGGTAGGTACTCAAGCACAATCCCCTCACAGAAGTTGTCTGCCACAAGGACGGCAGCGACTTGATGTGACGCTGCTGGCCCAGAGTGGCTCGACTCTGGTTTCCTTGACTCTGCGCTTCCAGCCCATGGGAAAAGATACGCACCGCGAGAAGGCTGGATATTTCAGGCGGATTTGTGTTCGTTACTTCCGCTTCTCGTCAGACGTCCTCCATAATCTACAGATATATGTCGTGCTTGAGCTTGGCAGACAGCAGGTACGCCCGCCTTTGATACAGCCTAAACATACGACTTTAAAGTCTCGATCACAACCTAATCACGAGAAGCGAGTCGGTAAGCAATCTGTCACCACAGTGAGAGAATATGCTATACGTAGGTAGGGAGTTCGAAGAGACTTACACAAGGCCAAGGAGCCAAGTTCCGTCCGGCACAAGTGACAAGGCTCACCAGCGTGGTGTCCTGAGAGGCTGCTCTGACACTTGCCCACGGAACGAGTAGTAAAATTCGGCCAGTGTGACCGGCCTTTCGGACAATAAACACCTTGAAGTGGTTTGCAAGCCAAGCATAACCTGAAACCGCTGTTGCCGAAGATCCTGCAATCATAGTCGGGGCACTCTGAGAACTGCCGTCAGCATGAAGAATCGAAGACAACAGTTGGCCACGAAACAAGACAGACTCACCAACATATGCCTCGTCTTCGAGCAGCTTGAAACAGTGATTGCAAACTTGAAGCCCGCTCCACAACCAAAACGAGATGGCTTTGGTCAGACCGTATGCGCTTGCCTGCATCAAGGTTTTCAGCTCCATTGTGAAAAGGCGGTTGTCGGCCTGCCATTGTGCTTCAGTTCGTTCCTTTTTCATCTTTTCTTCCGCCTCGCGCTTCTCACGCTCCATCTTCTCCCGGAACTCTCTCATCTCTTTCTCTCGTCGAGCTCTCTTCTCGTCTTCCTCGCGAAGCAGGCGTCGTCGCTCCGCCTCCTGGCGCCTGATCCGCTGTTCTTTTGCCTGTCTCTCCCGCTCCCGCTCCTCCCAGTGGCGCCTCTCCCTCTCCTCTTGCTCCCTCGCCAGTCTCTCGCTCTCGCGCCGCCGAGCCTCGTCGTTCTCCTTGCGCAGCCGCTCCAGCTCAGGGTCGATGGCCTTGACGGCTGAGACATTCTCTACTCGCCCGCCAGGCTGGGACAGCTCCACCTGGCATTTCATGGCCGCGGGCGCCCTGGCTGCCACGTCGAGCACCAGCTGACGGGCCGGCGCGACATCTCGAGGGACGCGGACGACCTGGGAACCCTTTTGAACTAGGCTGTGCCAGAAGCCGCCCTCGCCCTTCAGCTCCGTCTCTCGACGCTCGCCCGTGGCGGCAGAGTCGAGGAGGTCCCAGCACGTGGTGCCCAGCACGACGTTTTGGTAGAAACCGTCCCCGCAGAGCTGCTTGAAGACGCTGAAGTTGCGGAGACTTGACCCTTGCATCCGAGGCGCGTCGATGCGGTGGAGATAGAGGATGCCGTTGAGCTTGTGGGAGTTGCTGAGCTCCGCCTTTACCCACTCGAGGAGTTTCAACAGGATGTCGCGGTCCGAGATGGTCGAATCATCGAAGCCTGGGGTGTCGACGAGGGTGAGGAGCTTTCTTTGGTGCTCGAAGTCGTAGGCCTTGACTTCAGATGTCACTGCGACGAGTAGTTTAGTTCCAATCACTCGCGTGTACGATACGGAGAGAGGAAGCCGCACTTGAATGCAGACTGTGGCCCACCTCGACGTCGCTGCGACCGTTGACAAGCTTGACGAAGGAGCTCTTCCCGGCTCCTGTGCTGCCCATCACGGCAACGACGAGCCGGTCTTGGGGGCGTTGCGGCTTGATTTGCGGCTTGTTTGCCCCGCCAGCCTTGCGTTGCCCAACAGGGCTCTTTTCCCACCAAGCATCCTCGTCTGCCGATTCCCAGATTTCGTCATCTGTTTCTGTGTCCTGGTTGGTGAGCGCGTCCCACCAGGCATCGTCTGCTTTGGATTTCTTCCCGCGTAAAAACGTCGGAAGACTTCTTCTCATTCTGGTTGATTGGGGTTGGCGGTTGGGCGCTGGGCTTTGGATTGGGAACTTGAAGTGGTCCGTCTAAACGATCGATGCAGGGCAGCAAAGAAAGGAACTGCGCAGCCGCGCCAGACCGGGCGTTTTGTGAACCAGGATCCCGAATCAGAAGACAGTAATAGACCAACAGCTGATTGCCGAAGAAGTGCGGAGGGGGAAATAGTGCAATCAATCCAGGAAGAGGTGAGTCGAGAGATGGAGGCCCCTCAAGAGACTTTTCCAAAGATTTGACTCAGCCTCAACTGTCTTGTATGAGCGGGACATGACGGCATTGGATACTGCAGGGCCTGTGTGGCACTTGGCAAGATTAGAGACCCAAAGGGGAGAAGCCCTCTTTCCCCTCCCTTATTCCGTGACTTCTAGACTCAGCCCGTCCTGTCGGGAACCGGACTAGAGTGGTTGTGTGGACGTGGCGAGCGGCACGGGAGGTGTGGGATGCCACGACTCGAACTCTCATGCTGGACTGCGGGTGCCTTGATTTTGCTACATGTGCAGCTCTTGGCACGGAGCCAACCTTAGCCGTCGGATTGTGATTCGATTCTGAATGGTCGAGCTCTTGAATTTGGTGACCGACGTTAGAGAGGCCAGACCGCGTCGATCTAGAGCCTTGTCCTGAGCTGAGCCTTGGCTGGATAAATCACGCCAGTGGCGTTATCCTGCTGCATGCAGCTTTCAGCTGCCGAGCAGGCCGTCAGTTCGAGACCACTCCGAGCAGAGCCTCACTTTTGGGGCCAGAACTTGGGCATGAAAAATGGCCGATATCAAAAACGCTGACTCGAGCCCCGCTCCAGACAATAGGAGAGGCCGAACATCCCTCCTCTGAGTGAAGCGTTGAGCTCCATAACACAGACAATCTCAGCACACGTCACAGAGTTCGAAGACATCCATGATGGGCCGGCAAAATACCCGAGACAACGACAATAGGTCGGCGCAGCAGCGATATGAAACACAGGCGCCGTATCAGACACAGGCAGCGCCGTATCAAACACCAACGCATTTGTCAGGCCCAGCTTCCTTGCCCGATCGCCGAGCACGCGGACAGCATGACAATGAGCCCCAGTATGCCCGTGACTTTCCGTTTCTTGTTTCCTCTGTCCATAACCCGATCCAAATGGCTAACGATGGCCCCCGCAGAGTCCACGATGTATACATTGCCGTCATGGGGGTCACTGGAGCCGGCAAGAGCACCTTCATATCGACGTGTTCGGGCAAGAAAGCCAAGATAGGGCACTCGCTGCAGTCTTGTGTGTGAAGATCCCACTACGTCCGCTCCGACAAGAAATCTAACATTACTTCAGGCACAACCGAAGTCGAAGATTTCTGGTTCATGTACAACCCTTCTGTGCGTGTGCACCTCATCGACACCCCGGGGTTTGACGACACCAATCTGTCCGATGTTCAAGTGCTACAGAACATTGCCCACTGGCTCAGCGCATCCTTCCAAGAGCGGCGTGCGCCTCAACGGCATCATCTTTATGCATCGCATCTCGGACCCGCGGCTTGCGGGCTCGGCCAAGCGCAACCTGCTCATGTTTAAGAAGCTCTGCGGTGAGAAGGTGTACCAATCCGTCGTCCTCGCCACCACAATGTGGGGCAAGGTGACCCCCGAAGAGGGCGATAGGCGCGAGAAGGAGCTCATCAACGAGCCGACCTACTGGGGTTCCATGTACAAGCTCGGCAGCAAGGTGTTCCGCTACCACAACACGCGCGAGTCGGCCCTGGATCTCGTCAGCTACATCATCTCGCTGCACCGGTCCGTGACGCTCGACATCCAGGACGAGATCGTCAACAAGCACCGCGAGATCGACGAGACGTCGGCCGCGCATCAGCTCAACGCCGAGATCATCAAGGAGCGCAAGAAACACCAGGCGGCGCTGCACGACATGCAGGAGCAGATGGCCGAGGCCATCGCCGAGCGCGACGAGGTCCTCCAGCAAGAATTCAAGGAGGAGATCGACGCGCTGCAGGCCAAGATCTCCAAGGGCGACGAAGAGCAGGTCAAGCTGCGCCAGACGCTCGAGGAGGTCGATAAACGCAAGGAGGCCGAGTTCAAGGCATTCAAGGAGCAGATGCGCCACGAGCGGCAGGAGGAGCAGCGCCGCTTCGAGGCCGAGCGCGCCGAGTTCAACTCGCGCTTCGCCGTGCAGGAGGAGAACATGCGCAAGCACCAGCAGCGCGAGATTGAGCGCATGGCCCAGGATAAGGCCAACCGCGACGAAATGGCCCGGAAACAGGAGGAGTACCAGCGCCGGGCCGAGGAGCGGAGGCTCGAGCAGCAGAGGCAGATGAGGGAGATCGAGGAGCGGTATGAGCGGAGGGAGCAGGAACGGGTCGAGGAGGTTGCGCAACGCCGAAATAGTAAGTGTTTCCACAAGCTTTCCTCTCGCGGTGGATGCCCTTGGGCGGCCGCTAACTTTCATGTGGGCCAGGATCCTTCCTCGACAAGCTGGGTGATTTCTCCTACCTTTCCATCCTACGCACCTAATGCGCAGGCATAGCGCAGGCTTGTAGCGTTCGGGGCTAAAGGAAATCAGTACGCCTAATCTGCGCAGGAGGGCTGCACTGCCTGCTTGTTAGTTCAGATGTAAATTAACCCGATCTTTAGCCTAGCCGAACCTAGCCTCTGCAGCTAAGTGCCTAGATAGGGAAGATCTAAGGCATCGCGTTATAGAGTAACTTTAGCTACCTATACAGTTATGAGCAAAAGTAACTGTTAGGAACTAGACTAAAGATGAAAGTAGTTCCGACAATAGAGCGAATGTGCAAGGAACTAAGGAGGGATAACATGCGAGAATGCACCTAGTATAAGAAGAAGGATATCTGCTCCTAATCTGCGAGAGAGATTTGCTCTCTAAGGATTAGCCTTTGTATTTACCTAGGGTGATGGTTCGAGTCCTCCTAGTGTTTCAGACTAAAATCAAGACTAGTTCACTGTCTTCAATCCTCACTATTCCCTAAATCCATAGTGTTGCAGAGTTGTCTTCCTTAACAACGCGAGTTAGTATAAGGTGTCTCTAACAGATATATAGATCAACAGTTTAACCTAAGGATCACTTATATTACGATGCTTGCTATAAATAGGTTAAGAGCGTAGTATAACCTTAACCTTAATGTGATATGTCGGTCTGTTTCTATATAATAAGCTCTAACTAGATAAGACCTATAACCTACAACTCCGAGATCGACATCCTTGAATGCAGTGTCAACTGTAGCTACGTAGCATGCTATCTAGTGGTCTTATCTCTAGGTTTCTGTGCCCTCCATAAGAGCCCTCACAAACCCTATCGCTTCCGGGAAATGCCGCTTAAAGAAGCCATGGAACCCAGACGGCCGCGTAGTATCCGTGTCTACATCATGAAGCCCGCTCTCTCCGCCAGGCCCGAAGCGCATGAATCGCCTGTGCTGCGAGTAAGGTTCCCAGGGCTGCTCGCCATGCGCGAATCTGGCCCAGACCTGCGCTGCGTGCAGCGACACCTTCTTTGTCGGCTCCGGGCACTGGTCGAGCTCGTTGAGGTGGAGCATGAGCGCGCACAAGCCGTGGTAGGAAAGGCCTTGGGTCGGACCTTGGAAGGGTGAGGGCTCCTCGAAGTGGTAGAGGAACACATGATCCGCCCAGACCTTTGACCTGCTCGAAACTTCTGCGATCCCCAGGTTGGGGTAGTTGAAGAGAACGTTGCCCACCAGGAGACGGAAGGCTTTGCGGAAATCGTCGGCCGGCTGAGGCCCCTGGGTAAAGCCAAAGCCCTCGTACAACTCCGCCACCAGCTCTGGAGGCAACGTGGCCTGGGCGACCTGGTGGAAGCGTTCCTGAGACAAGCGGGCCAACAGGCCGTCAAATATTACCGCCTCGACATTGGTGTCGCCCAAGATGATATCCTTGCACCTGTGGCGAGGGACCTCCTCCGCGAAGCACCAGGTCGCGGGCAGCAGTTTCCCGTCGCCCACTGGGGCAAGGGCAGCTTTCGTTGAATTCTCGATGATGGTTTCAGCACTCAGACGGCGAAGCTGTTCCAGGCGCTGCGCCGGCACCGCAGCCGCGACGCCAGACTTGCGACAGAGCGAGTCCCACTCGGCTTGGTAGAACTCGGCTGGCAAGGGGCACAGGACGGGGGCCGCGCCAGACATCATGATGGCCCGGTCAAACAGCTGATGGGTCTCCCCCGCGAGGAGATGCATGTGGACGCTGGCGCTGCCCGCGCTGACCCCAAAGGCGGTGATCCGGGAGGCGTCGCCGCCAAAGTCTTGGATGTGCCGATTCACCCACTCCAGACCGTTCCTCTGGTCGACCAGCGCAAAGTTGCCGAGGGGCTGTTCTCTTGTCCCTTGGCCCAGCTCCTCGGACAGATCCGAAGATGCCGCGCACCCGAAGGCACCCAGGCGGTAGTTGATCTGTACTAGGATGAACGGTGCGCCGCACTCCCTCGTGTGCTTCAATAGAGCCAAGGGCCGATACCGAGCCACGGAATTCGCGCCGAAGTGAAAAGCCCCGCTGTCCGCCGACGTCTCTTGTTAGTTGAAATTAAACGTCCATGATATCAGGACGGATAGACATCCGCCGCAGGGAAGGGGAGGGGGAGGGGTGGAGCCTACCCGTGGATCCACACCATGACGGGGAGGGGCGCTGTGGTTCCCCCCCTGAGAGCTTCCGCCGGCACCGAGACGTTGAGATTCAGACACTTGAACTCGTCGTCCCCGGGCGTTGGGTCGTTGACGCCTCCAGACACCAGCACCAGNCCATTGCCCTGGCTACAGCGAGGGCCGTACTTTGTCGCGTCCAAGACCCCGTCGCCACCAATGGAATGCTCTGTCACGCTGTGCGTCCAGCGTTTTGTGACTGACGCATAGGGAATGCCCCGGAAGAGGGCGACGTCGGCATCCTCGTCCAAGATGCCGACGACCTCTCCTTGAAGGGACGGCGCGGATATTCGGAGAGTCTTTGGCTCGGGCATCTTGTACTTTGCACCGCGTGGTGGTGGGCAGGAGGGGAGGGGGGGATGAAGACGGCAGACCACAGTTGGAGCGGACGCAAAAATCGGGCGTTATGCTGAGAGCCAAGAGATTCTTTGGAATGCCTAATTGTTTGTTTCCAACTCCGATAAACTCGACGCAAATATTTATAGCTGAGGCAGACAGCTGATGGACGCGCTCTCACGCGCCGTCTGTTGCTTGCTGGGAATTTGTTTATCCCCATGTNCCCCCGGNACAGTCCTTTGGCTAGATGTGGAAAAGAAAAGACTCACTTTCGTGTTTACGCACTCAAACCAGCCAGCCAGCCATCGAAGAAAGAAACATCCGGCGGGGAATGCGGGAGATCAGCCTCTGAGATAACTACCGTTAAGGTGCCTTAGCTCCTTTTGTGGGGTGCCTGGGGACGCGCGTGGCCCCTGGGTCTCAAGGCCCCGAGCTGGTTAGTCCCCCCCCCGCATTCCGGGGTGAACTTCCCCGAATTCTGGGGAGCGTCACTGGCCCATCTCATGTCCCTCGGCATTGCTGATCGGGACTTGATGCTGCACGACCAAGAAGGTCCCTGGGCTCCAAGCAATACGCTGCTCCCGGATATGTATTTATGCTACTACCAGAACCTCCCTGAGGGGTCGCAACCTCAAGTGAGACATGTACATACACTCCTCCCGGGAATGTGTTGACTATCCCAATCTGGAACGGTTTTGTGGGAAGTAGGAAGAACACTCACCCGCCGAGTCGACAGCTGAGTTGCTTTCCTTGCCTTCGTTGTAGTTAAAGATGGGGCCCCCGACAACATCAATTCTTTGCACGAGCTTTGGGAGACAGCAGTGCAACCTCGTTCGTCGACGCACCGGGTCCTTGCAAAAATGTCGGGCCAGAAAGACAGCATCGCGGCGGCGGCCATCGAGAATGCCGCCCAGCCGGCGACCTCTAACTTCACCATGACTGAAAAGATCCACGACGGCGACGACGCCCTCCAGTTCCTCCAGCAAGGCCAGGAGCCGTATGACAAACAGGAGGAGAAGCGCGTTCTCCGCAAGATCGATTTCCGCATGGTGACATTGATGCTGATTACCAACGGCTTTCAATTTATCGACAAGAATGTACGCACACCCCACCAACGCAGCAGATGTACCAGAGTGGACGTTTCGTAACAGGTAGCCCGGTTTCTGTGTCTGGTGGCGTGCTGACCGATGCAGACGCTTTCGTATGCCGGCACCTACGGCCTCGCCACGCAGGCGAACCTCGTCGGCCAGGAATTCAGCCTCTTGGTCACCATCTTCTACATCGGCTACCTGGTGGCCCAGTATCCCGCCAACCTCCTGATGCAGAAGTACCCGACGGGGAAGTTCATTACCATCAGCTTCTGCCTATGGGGTATGTCCCCGGTCCTATCACTTGCTTCCCGACCCGAGTGTTGGCGAACCCCGGCTGACCTCTTGTTTCGTTCTCAGGCATCACTCTCATCGCCACGGGTGCTTGCGCCAACTTCGGCTCCCTCGCCGCCTGTCGCTTCTTCCTCGGCGTCTTCGAGTCTTGTCTCAATCCCGGTTTCGTCCTGATAACGTCCTCATGGTGGAAGCGTGATGAGCAGCCGGCGCGCATGGGTATCTGGTACGCCGCCAACGGCATCTTTGGGGCGCCTGCCGGTGTGATATTTTGGGGGATCGCTCATATTGATGTACGCTCTGCGCTCCCTCTCTCCCCCTGGCTTGGCATCTTGTGTCCCGTTTTGCGCATCACTCCCTTGCTAACAACGCCGTCTTCCGGCAGGCCCGCGGTTTGTTTCCGTACCAGTGGATGTTCTTCATCTCCGGCGTCGCCACTGTGCTTTTCGCCACCACCCTCTGGTGGCTGCTCCCCGACTCCCCCATGACGGCCGGGTTTCTGACCCCGAGGGAGCGGTTCGTCGCGGTTGACCGGCTCAAGTCCAACAAGACCGGGATCAAGAACTCGACAATCAAGAAGCCGCAGCTGATTGAGGCGGTGCGCGACGTGCGCGTGTGGCTGCTCCTCTTGGGCGTCTTCTGCCACAACATGACCAACAGCCTGCAGACGACATTCACGGGCATCATCATCAAGGGCTTCGGCTACAGCACGTACGACGCGGTGCTCCTCATGATCCCCCAGGCCATCGTCATGGCCGTCACAATGATTGTCTCCAGCGTCTTCCTGTCCAGCAAATGGGGGCAGGGGAAGCGCCTGTTCACCATCATTGTCCTGTACCTGCCCGGCATCGTTTCCACGGCCATGCTCTACTCGATCAGCGTCACCCCGCACACCAAGGGCGCGCTCCTCTTTGCCGTCTACTTCCTCGGCTGCGTCGCGTCTCCGGGGGGCATCATGTACAGCCTGCTCGCCAGCAACATCGCGGGGTACTCCAAAAAGGTGCTCGCGGGNGCCATGTTCTTCGGCTCGTACTGCGTCTCCAACATCGTCTCGCCCCAGGTCTTTCTGGCCCGCGAGTCGCCGCGTTACCCGACGGGCATTGCCGTCTGCCTGGCCATGTACGGGATAAACATCGTTGTGTTTAGCTTCCTGTATGCTCTGTACAGCCGGGACAACAAGCGGAGAGATGAGGCCAACGACGGCGACGAGGTGGACGAAGACATGGAGTTGGTCAACGGATTTGCCGACATGACGGATCGCCAGAACCAGTCCCTTCGGTATAAGCTATAAGGAGTGTCTTGTAATGTACGGTATCTCATGATTAAGGGCTGGGAGCAACGTCAGTGGGTCGTCACCAGCTCTTTTCAGCTGCATGATGTGGAAGGTGTTGTAGTTGCCTGGCGACAGTGTACTTGACGGTTGTCTACCTTAACCTAATCCAGTTCCCAGGAAGTTTGTCAGTCTTGATATTGTTGAGCCCATCTACACCTTGTCGTCCATGTGTGGAATTGCTCCGCTCCAGTCCTTGCCGCGTGCAGTCTTCGGAGTTGCAGAGAATGCGGGACGCCAAGTCTGACGTCCGCTGCCTCCCAGGGCCTGGTGCGAGATTCCATTCCAACTTTCCTCTCTTTCTAAAATGAAAATAAA
>FJWA01003406.1_pt1 | contig 10414 bp, 17 predicted proteins | sample 1011891 | NCBI WGS metagenome assembly FJWA01 (sample SAMEA3912450, study PRJEB9761) | metagenome | biome: forest; material: soil | place: USA | collected 2011-06-22 | depth 0.1 m
TGCGGAAGGAGATGAGGGGAACGGGGAAAGTTCCCTAGGCCTGACTGGCGGTGCTGTCGGTGCCTTGCTTGCGGCTGAACCGAAAGGGGCGGCCACGTATGTCGAGCACGTGAGAAGAGGTAATGCTGCCACAGCTCAGCCTGCATCACCTGCTTTCATCAGCGTTCCCAACATCGTCGTCTCCATCAAGAATCATGCCGCCGGAAAAAGGGGCACGAAGATGATGGCAACAACAAGCCTGCCCAGGAACGCAAGAAAGCGGGAAACTTTTATGATACCAAGGTAACCTAAACGGGAGGACGACGGTCTCGAGCTGAAGTTGAGGGGTCATTTCTGGCACGATCCTTCCGTCCACCGGGGCAAGGCGGCCTGACTATTCAGAAGGCGGATGACCTTTAGGCGCATCGATCGTCGCAACGCACTTCACGGGAGAGGCAAGAAGAACGGGCAGGCGAGTGTGCAGGCAGCCAGGCCGTGCACGTGAGCATCTAGTTCACTACCTTAGATGGAACCACAAAGGGAATGAAATTTATTGTTTGTTCTCCAGACGAGTTCCCACCCTGCAACCCTTGAGGAGCTTTTGCATATCATGTAACCATCCTCCTCATCTTGGCAGCAGAAGAGCTCAGCGCGGTGACATGAAGCTCCTTAGATATAGTAATATCTCTTCTCGCAGCTGTGGAAGTCAAATACGGCCCCGTAGGTGCCGTCATCCTTGAAGCCAGAAAAGGTCTTGAACCCGTTGGAACCGGTTCTGTTACGAGTCGCGAGATACACAGTCAGTTCAAACGAACGGAGGACTTGGCTGAAATGACTCTCACTCACCCGGCAGGGGAATACACCGGGTCCCAGCCAATACTGGTCGGAATGTTCCAGCTAAAGGTCACGCCCGTGCTGGGAAAGGTGCAGCTCTGGTCGGTGCCCGACGCCCACTGGTGGGTGGTGAAGAGGTCGGTCGAATTCGACATGACGCAGACATCGTCGGAGGGGATGAAGTACGATGTCTTGCTGCAATCCTCGTCGTTGGCGCAGTACTAACCGGCAAACCATTGATTAGTCTCGGAACAAAACTTCGCACTCAACTCTCAGAGTCGGAGAACCTAGGAACGACTATTTACGCACCGCAATCAGGGAGATGGCAGTATGAGGCCAGGGGGTTCCTGACATGGAGTAGCAGTTGAAAAAGTGCACTCCCTCGCCAACGACACCCTGAGCGAGGAAACTGGCGGCACCAGCAAGGAGCGTAAGACCGAGCATTTTGGGCGTGGATGTTTTGGGGAATGAAGTCTAGTAAGAGGTTGCGATGGTTGTTTTGGCGGTGAGCTGCTGTTCCCTTCACTTCAACAAGTCGCAAACAGATAGTCAATATATACTACTTGTCTGTGGCGTGCATGGCTCGAGAGGCAGCCGAGCCACCTTCTATCTGGGCTCCAGCCGTTGTGTTGTACAGGGGTGATTACTCACGACTGCATACTTCCCTCAGCGCTGATGTTGGTAATCATTGAGTTGCCGTTCCAATTGTTGCCCAGCCATTACCATGCTTACAGTCTCTCCAAGATCCGAGTATCGCGCACAAGTGCTTACTCACGACCACATATGTCCTTTAGCCCTCTCGTACAGGAAGGAATGGTATTGGCGGGTATTGAGTGGCGTTTGGCACCCGACCGTCCCTCCCTGGTACACAGCGTGAGTACCGCAGCCAGAGCTAGAATGCATNCGGCCTCTTGTCATGGACTNNNGAAGCTGTGTCATGGTTTTTTGACACTTTGTCGTGATTGTTTGAAGCTTCGTCGTGGTTCTANGAAGCTCGTCATGGTTCTTTGAAGCTCTGTCATGGCTGATTCAAAACGACAGGGTGGTTCCATAGGTATGCAAAGCGATCGATCCCACATCATGCTGACAGCTTGCCTCCCAGGGACCCACTGTTCACAAAGCATTCATGTCGCCGTGGTATTACCCTACCGAAAGTCCGGCTCGACGAGCCGATCCATATCCGCGTCCGACTCCCATGGCTCCGCGGGGTCGATGTTGCACTTCTCCCGCCTCCTCTTTAAAGCGTCGTCCGCCACCTCTCGAGCCTTGACCACATGCTGATTTTGCCCCGTCATCCTCCCGAGATCCCGAAGCACAAGAGCCAACAGGAAGAGAGACCTCACATGCATCCCCGGCTCACAGTTGGCGTTCTCGTCATTCTGGCTGAAGATGTCTACCGCCTGCGACAACTCCTGGAGCGAGGATTCCAACCGCCCTTGGCGGTAGCGGATCCACGCCAGCTTGTGGTAGGCGACCCCCATGCGCGGATCGGTGCTGTCCAGGCACAGCTTCCGGGCGTCGATAGTCTGTTGTATCAGGGTGTCCGCCTCGGCCAGCCGGCTCTGCTGAATCCGGAGATTGCCAATCTGATAGAGTGTTGACGTGGTGAAGTAGTGGTGAGCGCCCAGCTCTCTCCTTTGGATGTCGAAAGCTTTGTCCAAGAAGTGTTGGGCGTCTTCCAGCTCGCCTAGTCTCAAGTGGGCGCGTCCGAGGTTGGAGTAGAGAAGCCCAACCAGCTCCTGGGCAGGGGGGTCGGGGGCGGAATTGAACACCTTGTCTGCTTTTTGGAAAAACGTCTTGGCCTCTGCGGGCTGCTCGCAGTCCGAGTATGCCACAGCCAGGTTGAGCAGGCTGTTGCCCAGCTCGACGTTGTCGGGAGGGAGCAATGCCTCCCGCCACTCGCACACGGTCCGGTCCAATACAAGGCTTTCCTTTCGCTCTTCTGGACCTCGCATGGACAGGATGTTGGACAAATTGTTGAGCACAAGGGCATGCGTCAGGTCGGGTCGATCTCCAACCTCCTTGCGGCAGATCTGCCGTGCCGACTCCAGAATCTCCAGGGCGGCCGTGCTCACGCCGCGCTCGTACATGTAGTAGCCGCAGTTGGCAAGCAGCGCGGCGAAGCCCATCAGGCCGGTCAACGTGTCGGCGTTTTGGTGGTAAGCCAGCGCTAGGGCCTGGACGTGTGGCGCGACACGGCGACAGCGTTCAAGCGCCGGATCCACGGTCAGGGACCCGCCCGTGACTTGCTTAGGGAACAGAAAGTCGATGATGGTGAACGCTTTGTCAAAGTTCCTCTGCCAGTCCTCGCTTGTCCACTTGCGGATGACGGCCCAGCGGACCAGACGGTGGACCCTGAGCTGCTTCTTGGGGACGTCTTGGTCGACAAGCGACCGCTTCTTCAGAAAGGCGATGGCCTTGTTGTACTTTGCATCGCTGCCGAGGACTCCCGGGCGTGCTGCTGGGCTGGGAGGTCCGGCCCTGAGCACAGTGTTCTCCTCGACCGAGTCGGTATTGAGTAGCGCAAGCAAGTTCAGAAGCTCGGCGGCCTCGGGCTGCTCGGAGAGGGCCTCTAGCGGGACATCGAACGCCGTGGTAAACCTGAGGTCGTAGTCGAAGTTTGCCTCCTCGGCGTCGTGCTCGTCCAGCGGGCCAAAGGAACGCTGCCGAATGCCTGGCAGGCTCAGGAAGGCCTGCATGGACGAGCCCGTGTCGTTCAAGTAGCCGACCAGGTGGCATAGCGCCAACGGAAGCCCGCCCAGGATCTCTGAAGTCTCAAGGGCGGCTCGGTGCTCCTCGGGCTGCCCACTCCGTAGCCATTGCATAAACTGGACGCTCTCCTCGGCCGAAAACGGGTCGACTTGTGTGCTTCGAAACCACGGTGCCACGTTGGCATGGGCAGTGCTCTGGTTCAACGAAGTGAGGAGAATGCGCCCGTGCTTCGACGACGGCCAGTAGGGCTTCAGGTCGCTGACACTGGCGACGCTGTCAAAGATGATGAGCCACGAAGTCGTCTTGGAGAGGAAGTCCCTGAACAGCTTCTGCGGCGTGGACTGGTCCTGTCCTACGTCCGGCCGGGGGCCTAGCCCGCGCATGTCGAGACGCCTGGTGATGTCGTCGATGTCTTGCAACAGCTTCGATGCTTTGTCCGCATGGATCCAAAAGACATTGATGCCCCTCCTCGCCTGCTCGTAGCCGTAGTGCAACGCAATCTGTGTCTTTCCAACGCCGCCGACGCCATAGAGGCAATGGAGACGGAGCCCCGGGCCGTGGTCGACTTCCAAAGTGGACCTGATCTGGGCAAGTTCCTCGGCTGTACGCCTCCCATTGTCAGAGATGCTGGGGGTTGCCAGCCTGGGACGGCTCACCTCTCCCAAAGAACCGAGCCGACGCGAACGTGGGGAGATTGTCAAAGTTGGCCTCCGCGAGGGAGATTGCTCGCCCCGCAGAAGAGTGTGGAGAGGTTGATGGGCTGTTTGCCGGCTGGGCCCAGCCGCCGCCGTAGGGCGAATGTGGCGAAGCAGCCATGCCAGTGCCGATGGGAGAACGCGGGGAGGTTGAAACTAATTAGAGAGGGAGGTGGTCAGCCAGCACTTTCAGCTTGGCAGCGGCGTTGTTGGCGCCCATGATGTTGTTGTGACAAAGTACCTATGTACGAGGTACCCCGACTGTACTTACGAACTTCACCCACAATCCTCTTTAGGTGCCCCGACACGGCGATGAAATTTTGGTCCTGGAGACCGGCGAAGCGGCAAATCTCCGTGTGAGTTCCATCCAGGGAGAGGCAATACTGCTCGCTTGGGTGGTTCATTCTTGCCGAAGCCTCGTCGACCAACTAGAGACCGTGTGCATCAGTGTGGGCGGCCACTTGTGCATCAGGCAAGGTGAGGGACGACTTACCATGGGGAGCCACGGGATTGTCAACCTTGATTCGTGAAAACTCACTATCTTCAGATCGGATGCGTAATCAACAAAGTCTTTCGTGATGGTTGTGAGTGTGGTGGACATGACCCTGAGCTGGTCCTTGGACGTGGTGCACGTCTGTCCGGTGACAGTTGTCCAAAGCGTCGAGAAGAACGCCCCTGTTCCCGCCATTGCGCTGCCCCCGTGTGGTGTTCCGATGAACACTATGCCGCGAGCGGTGTAGGAGATGCCGGCTCTTCCCTTGCGAGCGTGTGACATGGTAATTGCCTTGCGTAGCCGGCAGTTAGCATCGCTGGGAGACAGAGGCCATATCCGACAACTCACGCGTTTGATAACTATACCCCCCATGCTGTGGCCGACGAAAACTATTGGCCGTGTTTGCTACTCATGGGTGCTGGTATTAGCTACATTGCTCGATGCATAGCAAGAGGGGGCTCGTCCATGAAGACCTAACAGGCAGAGCCAGTCGTGGCGTTGGAGGTTTGGGCAACGGGGGGAGGGGTTATACCTCAGCCTGGGACGGCCGCATTATCGAAAGTCCAGACAAAAGAGACTCGGCAAAGTTGTCGATTGTGCCAGCAGCGGCATGGAAGAATAGGTTGGCATTGTATCCAAAGGTCAGGACTCGGGCGGTCGGTATGACTGCTGGGAGTAAGTCGCGGGGCCAAAATACATCGTCAAGTGACCATGTTTTCTGAGCATCGCCGCTCAGGCCGTGCACAAAGACGAGGCTAATACGTCGTGATAAGCAACGGGCCGACGTCCACTCGCTCGACGACGAGAACCAAGAAGGTTGAAACGGCAACACACTCTATGTCAGGCGCCGCGGCCGCTGGAGGCGGATGCAGCTGAGATGGCTCCCAAACAAGGTTACAACCCAAACCCCAACGGAAGGTGTTGACCACCGGCGCGGCGGAGTCAGCGGACCGATCGTCAGCGGGGGCGGGTGGTTGCTGTCCGCAAGGGCCCGCAGGGACCTGGCTTGTTGAGTTGGTCGCCGGAAGCGTCTTGGATTTCCGTCTGCCGAACAGTTTCATGGCTTCTCTGGGTTCAAAGCTGACAAGGGAGCAAACAAAGACTCGGTCGGACTGTTTCAGTTGCTGGTGTTTGATCGAGAGCCACCCGGCACAGTTGGGAACAGGATCAAGTAGGCATCGAGTGGGCGCCTACCCAACATGTACGTACGACAAGCAAGTACCGTGCCGCCCAGGTTCTGGCTGGGGCTGGGGTTGTGGACTCACTTCCCAGGCGCCAGGGGCAGCATGGAAAACGGGGGCGGGGCTCCGCGAGGGGGGCCCGCTGTAGCCGCATTGTCCTCATCACCAAGGTCCAGTAAGTCCTCCACGCGTTGCCTGGACTTCCCCCATACCTCACCCGCAATAAGCACAGACGAATCCTCCTTCAGCCTTCTCGAAGGATTTGGTAATGATTAGCGAGCCGGAGTGCAACAATGGAACGTGGAGTTAGCGGATGCAGAACATTGCCAATGGCGGGCTCACCGAAAGCCGCGAGGATGCAGCACGCGATGCTCAAAGCGAGAGCGCCGCCGCCTTCTGGCCATCGCCGCCGAGGGACTGGTGGGCAAAAGTTCTCCTCGAGACCAAGCTTGGCATGTATTGATGCCCAAGGGAGACCCGCGGAGAAGGAAAGTGTGGGAGCGCAGAGGATGCCGTGGCAGCCACTGTTGGTTGCGCTGCGATGCCACTGGCCGACGGGATACGGCGAGTCACACGAGCCCTGTGCGCAGATCTCAGCTGAGGGGCGTAGGTGGGGGAAACGAAAAGTACCTGGTGTGCAGTGGTACGGGAGAAGAGGGGAGGGGTTGTGTAACGTCAAGTCCCGTCTCCAACCCGGCTGCCCCTCGAGTGCTGTCCTGCCCCGCCTTTGACAGAGAAAGTTAGGAGAACTAGAGTTAGGAGAACTTTGCAGAGCTTATTAGGAACTTTCTCTGTCAGCCCTTCGGGTTCAACCTCAGTTGGCCGCCCACAGCACCTTTTTTGGCTTGTATTTTCGTGCGAGCGAGAGCCAAAGGAAACCATGGTGGAAACCGTGAAGGAAACCGCAACAGCAATGGACGATGAGCATTCCATCCCCGACATGGTCGACCTGACCATCGCTCGGATTCGCAGAGGACTCGAAAGCCGCGAGTTCACGTGTGCCGACCTCTGTGAGGTGAGTCTTTCTTCCTTTCCCGAGTCCGGCCGCCTGTTCCCTAACCCCCGGGCACATCCGCAACCAGGCCTATCTGGCGAGAATTGCCGAAGTCAACCACAAGCTGCATGCCGTCATCCAGACGAATCCCGACGCCATGGCCATCGCAGCCGCCCGTGACAGAGATTATGAATCGAATGACCATGACCAGCCCCGAGGGTGAGTGAGCATCCTTCCCGGGACCTCGGATTTGTGTGTCGTTGGCGCAAAGTGTCGGTCGTGAACTGACGGCGCTTCAGCTCGCTGCACGGCGTTCCGATCCTCGTCAAGGATGTTTTCAACGTCGACCCGAAATTGACAGCCTCAGGTGAGATAGCAAACCATTCCCGACTCGGGAGTTGCGTGGGCTGTCTGCTTGTCTTGTGCTTGACTCTGACCTCAAAGTTTTCACACCCTATAGCCGGATCTATCGTTCTTTCCGGCACGTATTCAGTCATTTCCACGGCCATTGACAAGCTCAACGCGCAGGGAGCCATCATTCTCGGCACTACAAACCTCTCCGAGTTTGCCAACTTGCGTGGCGAGCTCTGCCCCGACGGATGGAGCCCCTTGGGCGGGCAGTGCTATGGGGCCTACTTGGAGAACCAGAATCCAAGCGGATCGTCGTCCGGAAGCGCAGTCGCGGCAAGGCTCGGCCTTGCTGCAGGGTGTCTGGGCACAGAGGCATGTCCCCCTATCTCCCTAACAACTCATATAACCGTGGTCACTGGGACTGCTCTGTTTGTGACGCTGACGAAGGTTGGGCACCTAGAACAACGGCTCCATCACGTCTCCCGCCGCGCAGGCGGCTTGTGTGGGATTCAAGCCCACCGTAGGGCTGATCTCGAGGAAAGGGGTTATATCCTTCAACAAGTACCAGGACTGTCCGGGGCCTATTACAAGGACCGTTGAGGATGCCGCCTGGCTCCTGTCCGTTCTGGCTGGTAAGAAAAGGGTGCCCGCCCCCTACTTTGGCTTGCTTCTATTGACGCCAAAAGGTCGGGATCCCGAGGATCCTATCACATACTCCATCCCACCCAACCTGGTCTTTGATTTCCCCGCGGCCTGCGCCTCTTCCACCCTTGTAGGCGCACGATTTGCCGTGAGTACCTTGCAGATTTTGTCCCTAGCTAGCTACGCATATTGACCACGCCCCCGCCAGGTGCCACGGGTCTCAATTCGCGACAACGTTCGTGATCCTCAGATCCTGGCGTCGTTTGACTCTACTCTCGACCTGCTTCGCAGCCATGGGGCAACAATCATCGACAATGTCGAGTATCCTAGCTGGACGCCCGACTTCAGCCGCCAAACGCTTCCTTTCGTCTGGGGCCAACTCAAGGAGTGTAAGTGCCGGCGCTTCTCCTAGCACGTCTCTCCTGCCATGCTCACCGCTCCTAGCGTTTGACACCTACATTTCGTCCCTACGCTCGAATCCCTCTGGTCTCCAGTCCTTGTCTGACGTTTGGACGCGTATGCAATCGTTGTCGGCGGAACGGGTTTCGGAATACGGCGGCTCGCGCTTCTTGAAGGCTCTCGCTTCTCCCAAGATGGACTTCGAGGAGGTGTTGGCGTCTAGGGTGGCTAAAGGTTCCGAGATCACTCAGATCCTCGAAACCAACTCGTGCGATGCGATCCTGGTTCCCGAAGAAGGCAGAAGTCCCGCCGACCTGGGCCAGTCACCGGTCGTGTGCCTCCCGATGGGCTTCTACTCGTCCACAACCGGCACACAAGAGGACGAGTTCGGTTTGAAGACCAAAGGGCCCAATATTCCGTACGCACCCAACTCCGCCATGCTGAATTAGGAGTGGACAGGTAGCTAACGTGCTGTCACAACCGTAGGTATGGGATTCTCATGCTCGGTCGAAAGTGGGACGAGCACAAGCTCTGCGCCCTCGCGTCGGCATACGAGAAAGCAGTTCGTCCCACACTCCGCGACAACGACAAGCCACACCTGTTGCCTAAGACGGAGCTGCGTGATATCGTCAAGAGAAAGCAAAAGGATGAGGACGCATCGTCCTCGCCGCACATGTGACATATGACCCCTAATTAGCGGGCCCGCGAGTCACGTCGCTGTGGCAGCGATGTTTCCAGACCATTCAATTTTCCGATAAATAGGTACTCTTGATAGACTCTTGGACCACAACCCATACCCGACGAGCGAGGGTCAAATACCGCACTCTGCCCAGCTCTGAAGCATGCCCGCTGGACTCGCCGGGTACTCCCGCAACTCCACAGCCCCATCCACGAGGATGGTACGGGCCTGCAAGATTTGCTTCTGTTTGGCCCCTTCCTTGGCCACAAGATGTTGGATCTGACTCAAGTCGTCGCCCACTTCGGAGAGGNGCTCGTAGAGGCGCAACCCAGCTCGGTCTGCCGTGCAGATGCAGACGTGCATCTCCAAAAGCAACTTCTCCACGGCTTCCTGCCCATGCGACAGGAGTTTCTTTCGGTCAATGGATACGGTGACTTGATGCCCTGTCGAGGTGACTTGGACTATCTCGGCGTGGACAAGCTGCATCATGATCACGTACCGAGCCTGCTGTATGTCAGCACTCTGTGGACCGCATCTCGGGCGATGGACCTCTCACCCTTCCATATGTCGATCCCCATGTCTTTGATGGCGCTGTCAGCAAACCACCGAATAAGCGATACGCAAGCAACCGACACTCACATTGGTCTCCGGGCGCCACGAGGCGAGGCCGAGAATCCCAGCGCGAGCAATGTAGAGAAACTCGATGTACAGTGCTGTTTAAACATTCATGAGTAAGTGGGCNGAGTCAAGACCACGCCNCANGGAANTCGCGTGCTTACCGTCTTCGTCGCTGATGCCTCTCGCGGCCAAGTTGAAGAGGCTCCTTACTTCCGGGAAGAAGGAGAGGTACAACCCCACGAGCTCGCACCTGCACTCCTCGTAGCTCCAACCAAACACTGATCCAAACGACTCGCCCACTTTGTACCACGATGCGATCGTTTCGCCGTTGAGCGGGTTGACGGGCGGGTTCCCGACATCAAAGTTGAAGTGTCCCGGGGATGTCTCAGCGAGATGCTTGCCACTCCCATGCCCAAACAACTCGTGAAGAACGGTGAGCATCCCAAACGACGTTGCCGCAAGCTTTGCGTAGAGTTTGCTATCTTCGGGAGAGAGAAAGGAAACTTGGCCTGCCGGGAGCTCGACGAGGCGGTTGCGGATGGCCAGGTTCTTGAACCCATATTGGTCCCTCAGATCTCGGAACTGGCAATCGTTGTGAGCTACAAATGGATCCGGGCACTGTCACGGCGACAAAGCGATGGAACGTACATTCGGTGCGTTGGTTCCCACAGGAATGGATGAGCTGACGAAGGTCAAGGCTGGAAGACACAGGGCAAACATCAGCTGTCCTGTCCCAAAACTGGTAACACTGAAGGGGGGCAGAAGATCGACATACCTTCCATCGACGTGAAGTCTGGTGATTTGAAAACCTCCTGCTCAAAGGGGCTGTGTCCGTCC
>FJWA01004099.1_pt1 | contig 10413 bp, 9 predicted proteins | sample 1011891 | NCBI WGS metagenome assembly FJWA01 (sample SAMEA3912450, study PRJEB9761) | metagenome | biome: forest; material: soil | place: USA | collected 2011-06-22 | depth 0.1 m
CAACGACGAGCTCCTGCCCCGATTCCCGTGCATGCGGCGTCCAGCGATGGCGCTGCTGCTGGGTGCTGGGACCAGCTGGGCCCGACACAGTCCCGATCACGTAATGTGTGTACCGTCCTGCTGCTGCCAGTCGCCGGGACCGGCGTGGTCTCTTTGCATTTGCATCGCTCGCCGTTCCTGGATCCAGGGCGGACCCCTTTCCGGTCCGAACCCACCATGGCCCACGGTCCCCGTACACGTACCCCATGTACTTCGACTTGCACCTTGAAAGCAACCCTGGAAGTGACCCGTAGTCGTCAATGAGCAACGGTTATGCTCCTCGGAAACCCACCCTTTAACCTCAACGAGTAGCCTGGAAACACCTTTATTTCTGCCTGACTCGACTGATCCATGCACATCTGAGCTATCAGTCTCATCTGGCGCAGAAAGCTTGCTAAAGAGCTCCCCGCCGAATGCAGGGAAGTCACCTTTACTCTGGCCCATCCTAACCTGGAACTGCCGGTGGGAATCCACCTTTGTTCTCCCCTGGCAGCCCGTCACGGTACCTTCCAGCACAGTACCTTCCATTCTGGCGCGGTTGCTTGACTTTGCACCGGTATAAAAGGCAACTTCCGCCGTCGTCATTCCCGCACATCCGAATCTTTGAACATTGCGCCATTCGACAACTCCGATTGCGCGAGCCAAACATGCCTGCTATCCGGGAAGCAACCATGATGCCGCACGGCGCTGTGCCGCGCCTGGGGGCGATCAAGGAGAGGAAAGGGATGCCGGATCTACACATGGCTGCTGCCGGGCCGAAGCTCGACATCATCGACATCCGCCACGCCGCGGTCGAGATCAACCTCAAGGCTGAGGTGCTCTCACAGTTCCACACTAGGAACGGCCCCAGGAAGCTCCCCACACTCTTGCTTTACGACGAGAGGGGCTTGCAGTTGTTTGAGAAGGTACCTGAGAGGCTTTCCTGGCCTCTGCCACACGCCGTGCTCACCCCACGCTAACCTTATTCCAGATCACATACCTAGACGAGTACTACTTGACCAATGACGAGATCGACGTGCTCCGGTCGTTTGCTGCAGACATCGTCCAGGACATCCCGTCCGGGTCCATGATCATAGAGCTCGGCAGTGGGTCAGTCGTGCCTCAACACCAGACTCCTTGTTCCCATTCTTTACAGGCCAATTCATGGCTGACTCTACTGCCTCTCTTGTTCTAGCAACCTCCGAAAGGTGAACCTGCTGTTGCAGGCTCTCGAAGACGCCGCCAAGGACGTCGACTACTACGCACTGGACCTCTCACAACAAGAGCTCGAACGGACACTCGCCCAGCTTCCCCGATACCGATACGTCCGTGCCCACGGATTACTCGGGACCTACGATGACGGCCAAATCTGGCTCAAGGATCCGTCGATTGCCTCACGGCAGAAGTGCATCATGAGCCTTGGCTCGAGCGTGGGTGAGCCGATCTCGGCCCGCACTCCCGACTGCCCGGCCTGACTGACATGACCTCTGCAGGTAACTTCGACCGCGGCGAGGCTGCTGAATTTCTCAAGGCCTTTGCCGACGTCCTTGGTCCTGGGGATACCATGCTGATAGGCTTGGACGCCTGCAACGACCCTGCAAGAGTATAGTAAGTGCACACCCTCATTCTCGTCTATCTGTGTCGCAATGTGCTGACGGCAAGCTAGCCATGCGTATAACGGTGCGTAGCGCCCCGCTGCGGCATCTAGCTAACCTCCCATGCTAACGATAACTCACCTCTCAGACAAGGAAGGCCTCACTCATGAGTATGCCACCCCTGACCCTCCGTTTCTGCCATTCTGATGGCCCCGCTGACGAATTCAGATTCATCCTGAATGGCCTTCGCAATGCCAACAAGGTACTTGGGGAGCCTGCCTTTGTAGAGAACGATTGGAAAGTCATTGGCGAATATGTGTACGACGCTGAAGGGGGCCGCCACCAAGCCTTCTATGCCCCCAAGCGTGACACGATCGTCATGGGCCAACGCATTCGATCTCACGAGAGGATCCACGTCGAACAGAGCCTCAAGTACTCCAAAGCCGAGGCCGGAGAGCTCTGGAAGAGGGCTGGGATGGATGAGATCCGTCAATGGAGACACCGCGAGGAATACGGTATGTGGCTTTATATACCCTTCTGCCCCAGGGACCCAGGATATTCTCCCATTTCACGACCACAACACCCATTTCCAACACCCCACGCTTTGTGCAACGTGGGGCCAGTCAGACGGCAGCCCAGTGTAAGTGAACACATTGGTGTGTCGTCACTGGCCTCGGGTTTTGTCGGGCTGCGGGGTTGGCATCCCTGTCCAAGTCGTGGGCTCTCCTGTCACTATCTGGATTTCGCGGAGGCGAGCACCCTTTGACTAACATGATTACACTGCGTAGGTCTCCATATGCTTGCCAAACCAAAAATGGCATTCAGTCTCATCCCTTCTGTGTACGCCCGTACCGCACTCCCATCCCTCGAGGACTGGGAGGGGCTGTGGGCTGCCTGGGATGTTGTCACACGTGAAATGCTGCCCCCGGAGGAGTTCCTAGAGAAACCCATCAAGCTCCGCAATGCATGCATCTTCTACTTGGGCCACATCCCCACCTTCCTCGATATACAACTGAGCAAAACGACAAAGGAGCCGCTCACAGAGCCCATCGACTACTCCAAAATCTTCGAACGGGGCATCGACCCCGATGTTGACAACCCCGAACTGTGCCATGCGCACTCGGAGGTTCCTGACGAGTGGCCCCCCGTGCATGGGATCCTGACCTATCAGGGCCGTGTGCGGGCTCGCGTTCAGAGCCTCTATGCAGAAGGCCTTGATAACATCCCACGCCACGTGGGAAGGGCAATCTGGGTCGGCTTTGAACATGAGGTCATGCACCTCGAGACCCTCCTCTACATGATGCTGCAGAGCGATAAGACACAACCGCCACCGCATACGCCAGTCCCAGACTTTGAGAAGCTCGCTGCCAAGGCCCGCTCCGAGAGGGTCCCGAACGAATGGTTCGACATTCCTGAGCAGGAGATTATTGTTGGGTTGGATGATCCTGATGACGGCATTGACCCAGATGCTGTCTACGGATGGTAAGCTTCATGTTTTCTGCCAGATGGCTCTGCATAACTGACTGGAACAGGGACAATGAGAAACCTGCGAGACAAGTGAAGGTCAATGCCTTCCAAGCGCAGGGCAGGCCCATCAGCAATGAGGATGTAAGCGCATCTCGAGCAACTAGAGATCGTTGGACACGAGGCTAATGTAACCAGTATGCGCAATACCTGTACAGCGCTCAAATCACCAAGATCCCGGCATCTTGGGCACACACCGCCGGCCAGACGAACGGCCACGGCCATGTGAACGGTGACACCAATGGTCACACCAACGGAGTCTCCACCCTTCCGGAATCATATCTCCAGGGCAAGGCCGTCCGCACCGTCTACGGGCTGGTGCCCCTGAAGAACGCGCTTGACTGGCCAGTCTTCGCCTCCTACGACGAACTCCAAGGCTGTGCGGCCTGGATGGGTGGTCGCATCCCCACTTTCGAGGAAGCACGCAGCGTCTATGCTCACGTGGAAACCCTGAAGAAGAAGGAAGCAGAGAAGCATCTCAGCCGGATGGTCCCCGCCGTGAACGGGTATGTCGCATTACTCTTATTCCTCCATCATTCACTCCCTCCCTCCGTCACTAACCCGAACAAACAGCCACCTCTGCAACAACGGCGTCGAAATCTCGCCCCCGGCCACCCCTCCCGCCCCGGCCTCGGAAGCCGACGACACCAGCAGCGCCACCAGCCAAGACGCGCTCTTCACGGACCTGGACGGCGCAAACGTCGGTTTCCGGTACTGGCACCCCGTCCCCATCACCTCGCGCGGCAGCACGCTGGCGGGCCAGGCCGAGATGGGTGGTGTGTGGGAGTGGACCAGCACTGTGCTGCGGCCCTGGGACGGCTTCGAGGCCATGCCGCTGTACCCGGGGTATACGGCCGACTTTTTCGACGAGAAGCATAATATTGTGCTGGGCGGGTCGTGGGCGACACATCCGAGGATTGCGGGGAGGAGGAGCTTGTGAGTTCTCTGCGTTTTCTTCTTCATTAGCCCGCCCCCTTGACCTGCCATTCAAGACCTCGATACAAAGAAGGGCCGTGCTGACGTGCTGGGGGTGTGAATAGCGTCAACTGGTACCAGCGGAACTACCCCTATGCCTGGGTGGGTGCGCGGCTCGTGCGGGACATGGAGTAGAAGGATGGCGTGGTTAGTGGTGGTGGGTTGCGGGGGCCAAGGGATATATATTTCTTTATGTCCATCATTGCTTTTGAGGCGTGTGATGGGAATGGGAGTCTCTCAACATGCTAGGTGGAGGTTTTTCAAAAGGACAAAAAGACAAGACGGACAGACCGATACAGACAGATGCCAGATTTAATAATCGCTTGCAGCTACTTTCCATAGGGTATGTGGCGATAATACTTGTGTGTTGTGCAGCTGTCCTAATTCTGGGTGCTGTGTAAATTACTCGTATTGCCTGTCATGAACCCCTGACGCTGCAGAGTCGTGTGAGGACCCAATGGTCAACCACACAACATGCAAAAAGACAGAAACATTACAAGACCAGAAAACCCTCCCCATCCGATTCCTGGTTTCCTAGCGCCCCTTGTTTTCCGAAACCAAAACGCCTCATAATGATGCAGTATCGCTCGCGGCGCCACCTTTTGCCATTCAGACCCCCCTGCCCCCGAGAATCTCAAATGTAGTCATCCACCATCTCCCAAATCTGCGACGCCATCTTAACCCCCTGCTCGGTGATGATGCCGTCGATCAGCTCCGGGTCGGTGTAATCGACCTCGTCTTGCTCCTCGACCAGGCGTCCGAAATCCTCCGGGTCCAGGTCAACGCCGATGTGGTCGAACTTGCTGATGTCCTTCTGGTTGACGCCCACGCGGTTCACCATGGGGTAGGCGATCGGGGTCTTGCGGCAGATCTTGTGGGTCTCGGCGGCGACGTAGAAGCGCTTGATGCCGCCCTTGACCGTCTTGGTCAGGTGGGCGAGCTGGGCGGTGCCCATGCCCGAGATGATGCCGCCGTTCTGCATGACGACCTCGGTGCCGACCAGCACTAGGTTGATGCGCTTCTGGTTGCCGAGCACGTAGGCGATCTTGTGCGGCGAGATGGTCTCGACCTCGAGGCCCGCGTCGCGGAGCTGGGCGACGGCCACCTCGCTGCGCTTGTTGCGGTCGTCGACGATGTAGATGACCTTGAAGTGCTTGCTCTGGTCGGCGGCGGCGAGGAGCAGGATCTTGGTCACGGTGCGGCTGCCGCCGGCGGTCAGCACGATGCAGGCGTCAGAGACGTAGCGGCTGCCCCACTTGGCGATGCTGTCGCGGTCGGCCTTGGCGCGCTGGGCGAACAGGTCTCGGTTGTCGAGCAGGTGCTGGCGTGTCTCGTCGAAGCTGAGCACGCGGTCGGGGCCGGTCCCCGTGCCTGTTGCGGTGGGCCCTCTAAGCGACCGCAGCAGGTACTGCTCGAACAAGTCGGCGCCGGCGAGCAAGGGGAGAGGGTTGGGCGTCGAGGCCAGGAGCTTGGCCTTTTCTTTCTTAACAATCTCGACCAGTTCCATGGCGGTCGAGGAGGTTGTGGCACCGAGTAGCTCGATCATGGATTCGATGGCGGCGACGCCCATGGTGAGGTCGCGGTCCGAGTTGAGAAGCTCGCGGTATGTGCGCACGATGCTGGGAACGAGTCAGAACAGAAAAGGAATTGGCCAATTGATGGAATAGCTGGATAAAACTCACTCGAATGCCGCTCCATTTTGTTGTTGGGAAGAGTTGGATGTTGAAGGGGGTTGGACAGGCGGGGCCGACGCCGGTTTTGATGGCACGTCGGACGACATGATGGCGGATGTGAAGTGAGCGGATGCTATAAAAGTAGGAAGCGGGCTGCGCCGGAGCATACAGCTGCGCCTGGACGTGCCCCTGCGGTTGAATGAGTCGATGTCTGTGGTCGTCGGGTGGAGGCCGCTGTATTGAGGAATTCGAGGAATCGAGGGGTTGATGCTGAGGATTGATGGTCAAGGATCGATGCGGCGGGGTACAAAGAGTGAATTGCGCGCGGGAAGCTGGAATGCGCTGCGAGTGTGCAGTTTCCGCGGAGGGCTTAGTAAAAATATATTTGGTATCGTTCGCCCGACTACCAAGCAGCCGTGGTCTTTGGTATTGCAGCGCTCCAGAAGCACAACAGTCCAGGCTCCAGACGCATGGAATACTTGGAAAGCTTCCCTTGTGAGTCAGTTCAATTGGACTCGGACCCGTGGAAGTTCTGCCTGTCCTCACCGCCACGTCATTAAATGCCCCTCTAACATTTTGAGTGGGTCAAACGCGGGGAGGGGTGCGGTGCGGGGTGCTTCGGGGTGTAGCACAGCAGGCAGCAGGTCCCGAGCCGGGTACCCGCCCAGGAGCCGGCCCAGACATCCCGGACCAGTGCCGGGCGGTCAGGGCATCTCCTGTATTCTGTTCTTTTGGAGTTTGGGCATTCTCTCTTTTCAACTTCCCGATTCCAGAACAAAACAAACAACGCAGGCCGAGATGGATTTCTCGGCTACCATCGACCCGGCGACGGGCCAACCCTTGCCCCCCGACGCCATTGTGCGCATTCTCCGTGAGCCCCCCGACCGCAGCGTCCAGCATCCGATCCACCATCCGACGCCCATCATCAACAAGCTGGAAGGGAAAACATAAGAACAAAGCAAGGCTAACAACTCCCCAGACATAACCTCCAAAGTCCACGTCTACTCCATCCCGCGCGACGCCCTGTCCACAACAGCCGGCTACGCCGCCGCCTCCTGGACCGCCGACCCACGCAGCCACATCTTCACAGCCCGCCTGCGCGTCCTCGAGACCTCCTTCACCAACCCCTCCCCCACCACCGCCGCAGCAACCGCCGACGAGTCCGAAACCCAGGCAGAAATAAAAGTCGACATCCTGCTGGAGGACCCCTCCGCGGGCACGCTCTTCGCCGCGGCGCCCTACACCGCGCCCGCGACGGTCGAGCCCGCGACCGACAGCTCGCGCTTCTTTGCCGTGCGCGTGCAGGACCCGAGCGGGAAGCAGAAGGCCACGCTGGGCGTGGGCTTCGAGGAGCGCAGCGAGGCGTTTGACTTTGGCGTCGCGCTGCAGGAGGCCGGGCGGGCGCTGAGCTGGGGTGGTGCTGCTGCCTCGTCGGGGTCCGGGGGGCAGGTACTGAAGGGAGTCGGGGGCGGCGGTGGTGGTGCTGGTGGTGCGGGGGAGGAGAAGAGCAGGGATTTGAGTCTGAAGGAGGGGGAGACGATCACGGTGAATCTTGCCGGGACGCGGTTTGGGAGGAGAAGGCCGGCCGCGCAGAACGAAGGCGGGGCCGACGCCGCGGGGGGCGGGAAGAGTCTGGCCTCGTTTGCGCTGCCGCCGCCGCCGCCGCCTAGTGCGAGGGAGGTGCGGGCGCAGAAGCGGTTGAGCGCCCAGCAGTTGGGNTTTGATGACGGGCAGTTTAACGAGTTTGCTTGAGGGCGAGGCGCAGGGGCGTTTTCTGAGGCGGCATCTTGGATTGGTACGGATAGTAACGACGAATTTAGACCACCGGCAAGCCCAAGTTTTTGACATGAGCTCGAACTACTGCTACGCAGAGTGTCGAGGGAGTTTCTCAACTTGTGCTGCCTAAACCAACACTCGGCTCGCAGAGTCGAGGCAGGGGGAGCACGGCAAGGGATGAATGATGCGCTCAACATTCCGTCACACAGTCTGAGCTAACTCAAAAGAACCCCGAGAGTCTGTTTGCCTGGCGGCTTGCCTCTTTGAGATACTGGACAAAGGCCTTTTGTTTGGCGACAGGGGACGGAGTTGGTGGATGAGGACTGTTCGGTCCCGAGCATGTGAATAACCACCGAGCCGCCAGAGGTGTCTGAACGTTCCTCATGCTCGCAGTTGCCAATTCGGAGATCCAGCCATCTAGGCTCCAACCGGCCGAGATCTCGGAGAGTCGTGTTTCAGTGTTTATATATTATCATTTTAGTGTGACACACTTGCCATCGGATAGCCAACCCCCTGATCCGGCCCATATAGAATACAAGAAGTGAGATGTAATTAGTACAGTTACAGTCTTGCCCTTCCAACCCATCCTCCCCCTATAACCCATCGCCACTTACCCAGTGGCCGAGGGCAAACTGTCCCTCCGCGACGGTGCAGACCACATACTCTTCTGATAAGGCAAGCTCATGCGCCTCTCCCTGACCCTGAACGGCATCGGAAAGCAAAGCGACGCCCTCTTCAGCTTGGCCTTCCACGCCTGCCTATCCTCCTCGGAATCCTCATCCTCGTCAGAGTAGTGACCANCCTCAGCGTCATCCACACCTTTTATCATCCTCTCTCCCCCTTCCACCTCCTCTAGCCCGTTCTCCACCCCATCTTCCCCCTCCACATGCATCACCATCACCTCCTGACAACACTTCACTTCCATCTCCACATCACCACCATCTCCCATCTCCCCCTCACCAACATCCTCCCCCTCCATCTTGGGCGTCACCCCCTCCGAGGACGACCAAATATCCTCAAAAAACACCACCCCATCCCAGCCCTTTTCACCGGGCATAAAACACGGCGACAGCGGGCTCAGCACCGACACCGACGCAGCAGACTCGACAGCGGAGAAAAGCGAATCCTCCGCCGATGCCAATGACGGCGACGAGGACAACACTTCCGTCGCAGGTGTGTCCTCCCGCTGTCGCTGTTGCAGTTCCTCACAGCCAACCTCTTCCAAACCCAACCCCAAACCCAGCCCCAGGGGCGGAAAAGGCCCCGGAGCGGGCGTGGGCGGAGCAGAGACAGGATAGGAGGGAACGGGGTAAGGAGAGATAGGATAGGAAGTCGGCAGCCAAGGCGGCGGGATCTGCTGGAGGAGGAGGTGCTGGTGCACCAGCATGACCCAGCGATCTCTGGTCTGCAGCTCGAGGTGGATCTCGCCGAGGCGGAGGAGGGTGAGCTGTTCCTGCTGGGCGGTGTCGGCGATCTTTGCGCGGAGAAGGGAGGCCTCGCGCTTGGTTTTTTTGGTTTCGGAGGAGGGTGGGATGGTGGTGAGGCGGGCTTCGACGGCGGCGTAGCGGTGGAGGAGGCGGGTTGCGCGGTCGCCTTGCTTTTGGAGGTTGTGGATGAGGTAGGAGCGCTCGTTGTGCAGTTCTTGGAGGGGANGGGGGTCGAGGGTCTGGACGCGGAGGGGGTAGGTGCTTGCAGAAAAGGAGCGGTGGTGCGAGGAAGGTTGAGTGGGTTTCGTTGAGAGCATGGTGGTGGCCCTGGGACGGGGACGGATCTTCGGCTGGGTTGCCATGTTGGTGTTGACCGATCTGCCGGCGGGAGGAGGGATCGTCTTTGGGGATACGGGCCTGGAGATCCCCCCCCCTGAGGCTGTTGTTGCTTCGGTCGAGTGCATCCTGCTTTGGGTGAAGCAGCGGGCTTGGTTGGAGCCTTACTAGTAAGTGGATTAACCAGGCACGACTGCTCGAGTCGAGGCCTGGTCTCATGAGCCATGGCCCATGCAGGCAAGGGCTTTAAGTCAACTCTCGGCTCAAGGACGAACCTCCCGCGACTGGCTCACCAGACAAAGACCCAGAATAGCGCTGGGCATCAGAATCCCTGCCCCGTCTTTGTTTGCCATGGCCAGCCCACCACCATTCGCCGTTGAAGAACCCCACCACAAGGGGCATGGCTCCCTGGCAACGGTCTTCGACGGGCCGGCGTGCAATACACAGTATGTAGGCATCGGCGTCGTTGTTCCATCGGAGAGCGCTTGTTCTCGAGGCATGGTGTGGCGTCGGTGGCGTTGGTGAAAGAGGGGAACAGCATTCCAGACTCGCTCTAGACCAATTTCTTNGATCGCCCTTGCTCAGAGGCTGAAGCCATCGTGCCTTGGGGGATCACAGAATCTCCAAAGACCTGCCGTCTCTGCCGCCTTTCGGACGGAGGAGACCTCGTCTTTCGTCACAGCGCGGTTGATTTCAGCGTAGCGCTTCCCGCTTGCATTGTCGCCGCCTTTTGTCGGTGGTTTGTTTGGACCTGGTCTTTGGCCGGCCCACGTAGGCGTCCGGGTGGTACTGCTCCATGATATTGACGAAGCAGTCCTTGGAGACGTCGTGTGCGAGGAACTCCATGATCCTGGCGCTCTCGGCCTCAAAACCGGGCATGACAAGGTGGCGCACAAGCAGGCCCTTCTTGGCAATTCCGTCGGCGGTAAAACAGAGGTCGCCGACCTGGGCATGCATCGCCTTGACACTCTCCCGGGCGGTGGCAGCATAGTCCTCTGCTTTCAGTAGACGCCGAGAGCTCGCGGAGGACCACAGCTTGAAGTCCGGGAGATACACATCGACGAGTCCGTCCAGCAGCCAGTCCAGATC
>FJWA01003735.1_pt1 | contig 10404 bp, 7 predicted proteins | sample 1011891 | NCBI WGS metagenome assembly FJWA01 (sample SAMEA3912450, study PRJEB9761) | metagenome | biome: forest; material: soil | place: USA | collected 2011-06-22 | depth 0.1 m
ANCGTCCANCNCTGCGCGCCGCCGCCGTAGCCGCGGTCATAGCCGCGATCGTAGCCACGCTCATAGCCACGATCCTCACGGCCATGACCACGCTGGCCGCCACGGTACGAATCATCACGTCCGTAGCCACCACCACCACCGTAGCCGCCACGGCGACGATCATCGAAGCGCCCACCGCCGCGTCCATCCTCTGATCGACTGAGTCAGACAAGCAGGCAGGCAGGGAAGGGTTGGGGGTAAACTCACCACGCTTGGGGGGGCCAAAGTACTTGCCCGGAGTCGGGGTGCGGGGGCGAACACGACGTGCCTTCTCGATGTTAAGGGTGCGGCCCTCAATGACTTCGCCGCGCAGGCCTTCTATGGCAGCGTCGGCCATGTCGGAAGAAATCATCTTGACGAAGCCAAAGCCACGCGACTCGCCAGAGTGGGGATCCTTCATGATTTGGCACTTCTCGACCTCGCCGTACTTCTCAAAGAGACGGGTGATCTCCGACTCCTCGAGGCGAGGGTGGATGCCGGTGACGAAGAGATTGGAGCCGGGGTTGATGGCGCCCTCATCATCGTTGTTGTTGCTGTTGTCTTTCTTGATGGGCGCGCTGTTGTGGGAATTAGTGGCGAGGTCGTCAAGGCTGCGGATTGCAGGTTGGATATTGACTGGCGCGACGTACCGATCGTTTCCGTTCGGAGACATGGACCGACGGCGAGAGTCGTGGCCATCGTCGCGACGCGGCGACGCACTACGGTCGCGATCGTAGCGAGCGCCGTCATCTGGTGTTGCGTGGCAATAATCAGCAAGACTGGGGATGGATACCGGCTGCGGGTGCACGCAGCGAGTGCGCAGCCGACCGCAGCGATGAAACAGAGAGTGCGCTTACCTTCATAGCGCTCTCCGGTAGCCTCGTAGTCCATCGAAGTGGTAGCCATCGTGATGGATTATCTGTGCTATGGTTGTTGTTGATGGCTGCGGAAGAAAGGTGGAGGAGCTGGCAGTGGAGCAAGCAGGCTTGTTGTTGACGGAAAGGCGGAAAACGCAGAAAATAAATTGCCGGGTCAAACCAAGATTGTGGGGCGCCGAAAGGTAATTGTTCCCGTTCCCTCACAATGGGAGGCGGAAATGGAAAATAGAGTTGGGGAATTCTCCGCCGATGAAACCGACAATGAGGTGCGAGTGTGCGTGATCGAGGCAAGCCAGCAGCAGGGCGGAAGTGAGGGAGAGGCGAAATTTTTGGAAGGCGACGATGCGCTGCAACCACGTTTGCCAGTCGCGCTCGTTTCTCGTTTCTCGTTTCTCGTTATTGCATACAGGGCTAGCAGGCTAGCCTTTTTCGGGTTAGCGTAGCCGGGTGTGGTTTTGGCGGCTGGGCAAGCTGCGGCGGCTCGCTCCGCTTCCGAGCTCACTTCATGCAAAGATTCCGCAGCTTCACGGAATCTGCACCTGGCGCGAACCACGACACGGCATGACCGCACCCGGCCGCATTTTCCCATGGCTGAAGCTTCAGATAAATGCATTTTCTCTCCGGTGTCTCTCCCTTTCTATTTTCCATTGGATCTGGAAGAGCGATCATGGCGCCCCGAGAACATCTTTTCTTGTCCATTGGACAAGGCAATTTGGCTGTTCCTCTCCATTGGTCGCCCCATCTTCGACGAGGCTGCAGCACCCACACATAAAGGGACACCAAGAGGGATCTGATGCAAGGTCCGGATCTGACTCTTCAAGGCATTCCTTCACATTACTGAATCAGGTACCNACTAGGTACTTGTACCTATTCTACTCTGCTTCTCCACCGGCACTCTGCCGCCTCGCCATCTCCACCCTCGGGCGCACTGCTCCTTAGGTAGGCAGTCTGGATGAGAATGCCATGTCTATTCCTCGCCCTTAACGCTGCATGTCAAAGTGGACTGCCCGGTACCCGATGTCTCCCCAACAGAACTGCTGTCTATCTTTTCGTTTTCAGACACCCCGCCAGGTGTCATGTCAGTTTTGTTTCCTGTTTCCCGTATCTGCTGCACTGGTTCGTCATTCGACTGCGGTGTCGTATCTCCAGAGGATAGAGGATCCGGTGCTTGGAAGGGAAGGACCGCTTTCTGTTTGTTCACGCGTTTCCGAAACCACTTGGGCCTCTTCGAACTGCATAACCTGTCATCAAGCACACGCATAAGCCACCAAGCCTTTTCCCGGAGGCTGATCAGGGTTCTCAAAAGCAATGGGATGGACTCACTTAAGAATGAGGAGGATCAAGAGAACGAACAAAAACACTCCGATTGCTATCAACGCGTTCTGCAATGGGCTCAGTCCTTTGAATGGTCAATACAAGCTCGAACTCATGTTCCTCGGGGGGCAGACAAGAGAAGCGAGGGCACGGGGTCATGCTGACCATGGTATATTGCCGGCTGGGCCTGGCCGCCGTCAGGTCCTGTGGGAGCCGCGGATTCCGCTTGCGTAGAGGACACGCCGGATGTGGCCGACCCGGGGCCACCACCTTCACCAATCCCGAAGCCAGTTGGCGCGGTCATCACGATGGCGGGATTGACGGTGACCGGGCCGGGGATCGTGACGATGTTGGATCGCGAGGCGGTATCGCAGGTGAAGGCCTTCACATTGATCGCCGGCCAGGTATATGTGGCGCATTCGGACGAGACGCCAGAACTGCCAGATGATCCACGTGTTAACAGGTCACACTCCAAACGGATAGACGTTGTAGGGGAGGGTACGACGCTTACCAGGTCAAGACATAGTAGCCCAACGAGGCGGGAGCGGCCGTCGCGGGCACGCATCCCGTGGTGATCTGGCACTTGGAGCCATCGCCCTGGCAGCAGCCAAAATATCTGTCGTCTTGGCCAACAACGTATTGGTAACAGGAGCCAGGCGAACATGCAAACGTGAGGGCTTCGGTGCTATGTCAGCACTCGGTGCTCGGTCACGACTAGATCTCGGGACGGCATACCGTCGGCCACGCCGCAGACGTCTGATGGGTTGGTGTTTTGGCGTCGAGAGAGTGGGAGGAGCGTGGTGGGCGCCGGCGGGCTGAGGGATGTCGCAGAAGGAGCCCGATTCCGGGTCTTGACCGCCAGCTCCGCCACTCCAAGCGACCACCAGCCTCCGACGACAAGCAAGGTGTGGATTCTGAGCATCGCCGTGCTGTAAACGAGTGGTGTACGGAGTGAAACTACCCAGTATAGATCTTTTTTTAATCGCCGTCCTCGAAGGAAGAAAACCCGGAGGCCACGCCTGTTATTGCGATCGTGGATTCCAGGCCGAGAGCCTTGGCCCAGCAGACCTGATGCGCCCATCAAGGGGCGGCCTCCGCGTACTATGTACGTAGATTGAGGCTGTGTTCTCTGCCATCCTGACTGGGCGTTCGTGGCGTTCGGGGCGGTCTCGTTCTCCGTCCTCAGCCGTTCGGCCTCGCCGTCTCCAGTCAAAAGACGGTTTTACACCCCGCCTCCCCTGTTTGAGATTTCAGTTCAGCTGGCATTCTTCCAAACCAGACGGGTAGAGGAAATGTCCTGTTCTGGCCTCCGCTTCCTGGGCGACTTTGACGGGTACATCGCCGAGATACGGGTCGAGACCGACTTCAATGACACCCGTCTCCTCGAATGCCAACATGAGATTTGTTCTGCGATATTCGGGGATGGCAACGCCGACATATCCGGCATCGGTGTATGTCAAGCTCCTCACCGTGCCGTACGCAATGTACTGACCAAGAGAAANCCTAGGTCTCCATCGGCTATTGCTTCGAGGTAGCCATCGGCTTCCTCCTCGCGAGCCTCCTNGTNGTTTTACGGCAGACCAGGAACGGCCAANACAANACTGAAGACACNCCTCTCCGGGATGCCCTCGAGCGCATCATCAGCGCCGCCTTCGACGCCTTCTTCGACTGCGCCATCTACTTTGCGCTCGCCGTCGAGCTCGCGTCCGTCGTGATGCTCGTGCAAAAGGACTATGGGCTGTCGACACGTGGCTTTGGCGCCGCCGACGCGCAGATCGCGCTGGCAAACTCGGTCGTCTGTGTTTTGCCGCTCTTGTATTACGTGGGAATGGCCGTATCCCCCAGTCCTGCGGGGGGTTGTGGTACGAAGCGAGAACGATCCCCGGCATCGATATCGTCCAACGCGCAGGAGGCCAAGGACGACGCAGCATCAGCAGGCGACTCAAACTTCCGGCTACTTCTCTTCTGCCTCGTCACTGTGATGTCCTTGTACTGCTTCTACTCTCAAGTGATCCACAACTGGGGCGCCTCGCGCGTTGGCAACCAGAGCACGCTGGCGTCGAACGCCGAGTGGAAAAAGATCGAGGACCTCTGCTACGGCAGCATCGGCCCTTGGAGTGTTGTCGAGGACCGCGCACTCGCCGTCTTTGAGCTCGTCGGTGGGCTGGTCACCTACCTGTTTACGCTGTGGCAGGTGGCCATGTTTCGCATGCGCCAGCAACCGAAGGATGTGGCGGTCCCTGACGCCGAGGCGGCTGTCGGTCCCAGCCGCCAACGACTCAAACGAAACCTCGGCCGCGGGCTAGCAGCGGTGCTGCTTCTGACCCCGCTGGCGCTGTCCCTGCCGCTTCTGTGGGGGATCTTTCGGCTGCGGCAGCTCCAGGCCGAGGAGCTAAAGAGTCGAGGCATCGAGTACATGGGGAACGAGTGGGCGTTCGGACAGATCATTGGGGTCGTCATCTTTGCGCCCGTTGCCACTCAGGCGGGCTATGCGGCCTGGGTACATGGCTCGCCCGTCTGGAGAAGCGTGAGCAGGGGGGTAGGGGTGCGAGGACGACCAGGAACAGGAACGGTGTTGACGGCTGAGCCGCAATCACAGCATCAGCCGCCTTCTACTGTTTGAACTACTGTGTAGAGGTGGAAGAGATTCATGGCTACTACAGTAGGTAGGAATATTTGTTTAGATAGGCGTCAGTGGCGGACCCGGATAGGCCAGGTTTTGGGTTTCTCGACGGTTGACAACATGACGCCCCGACCCTTTCCCACCAGCCGAACAAATGCACCCCACACGACGCACATGCAAGTACAAAACATACACAGAAACCGGCCCATGGACGAAGTCAGACACTCAAACGTCAGTCAGCCTCCCCTCCCTAGAGATCACCCCACGCACCACCACTACCAGCAGCATGCCGCTCCACTTGCAGCACCCGCTCGACGTTGATGGTGGCAGGCGGCCTCTCGTCCAAGAAGCGCAGGGCCTCGACCGCCTTACCACCGCACGCCCGCTCCAGCGCCAGGAAGGCAAAGTGCCCGCCAACGACCGGCCGCGCCATGAAGTACAGCCCGTTCGGGAACTCCCCCCTGCCTTCGGTTTCGTACAAGTCCGTGAAGGGCCGGTCTGTCACGTTGGTTTCGCCCTGTCAGCTAGCTACACATGTCTCTGGGGAAGGGGGCAGGGACGGGAGGGAAGACAACCTACCAACAATCGTCTCATTCACCCACCGAGCCACGGCCGACAGGATCTCGGTTCTCGTCTGCCGGCCTGTGACAGCAGCCGCAAAGAACTCCCAGTCGCTCTTGGTGTACAGGTGCCTCGAGTCCAGGGGCAACCCGTACCGCTGCAGCACGGCATGGTACCAATCGCTCTGCATCTGATACACCTTGTCTGGGACAAACGTCTCGTCGTCGCCGTCTCCAATCGGCTTCTGGCCGTCCCCAAAGGCGGCGGCGGCCATGCCTTGGTCTTCGCCTCCTCCCTTGACGTGAAAACACAACAGCGAGTCGGCGTAGAGGTTGTAGATGGTCGTCCACGAGCCGTACCACGTGTAGGCGAGCTTGGCATGGGTCTGGTCGCGCGAGATGCCGTACTCCTGCCACTTGGCGATGTACTCGTCCGCGATGTCCCGGTAGTGCTTGGCGTCGTCGTCCTGGCCGACGATGTCGGCGATCTCGCTCATGGCCTTGATGCCGATGATGCCCTTGAGCGCGAGGTTCGTTTGGTTGGACAGCCAGCCAGCGAAGTCATCAGTGCACAGCTGGTTGTGCGGGATGAGCGACTCCCGCACCAGGTAGCCCGTCCATTGCTTGAAGAGCTTGTACGAGCGTGAGAGCCACTTCTCGGCCTCCCCGCGGCCGGTGGTGGTGGTGGATGCTGGTTTGGTGTTGTTGTCGTCATCCTCAGCGCGCAGGTCGATCCCGTACTTGTCGACGCGGGTGTTTCCCTCGTAAAAGGCGGGGAGCGGTACCGCGTTGCCACCCGCAGAAGCCCTCACGAAGGCGGGTTCTGTGTCGTAGCGGAGTGCGTTGGCCAGGGCGAGGCCCATGATGAGCATGTTCCCGCACTCCTCCACGGGCATGTACTCGTCACGCCCGTCGGGATGGCCCGTCGCGTTGGGGAAATGGGACCCGAGATCGTGCATGCTGTAGTCATTGGGATACTGGCCGCTCAGCTGGTGCTCCAGGAGGGGCTCGAGCAGATACGCCAACCATTTCGGATTGGTGTACAAGAAGAAAGGGAAGGCCGGGAAGATGACGTCTACCGTCTGGAAATTGCCGTTGGACGAGATCTCCTTCAGGAAGAGGATCGGGTTCTCTGGTGTCCCGGAGAACTGGGTGGCGCCCAGGACCTGGCGGGCCGAGAGCGCGGCGATGTCTTGGTAGTCCGACGAGCCGGAGTTATACGCATCGATGGCGAGTGCGTCCGAGTAATTCCTGGCCAGGGCCGCTGCCGTTTCGAAGTCGTCGTAATGGTACGCGATGAGCTTATCGGCCGCAGAAATGTACGACTGCCAGAGCGGCTTCATGTGAGTCAGTCCCTTGGCTCTGGCGAACTGGACGACAGGGTCCTGGACTAGCGCAAAGGTGAAGGTAACGCTCTCCGTCTTCTGGGCGCAGCTTCCGTCCTCCTTGCCAGCGAGCTTGAACGATTTCGAAAAGGCAAACACCGGCTCCTCTTCCATCACCCTGCGGAACTTCTTGTCGACCTCGTTCTTCAAGAACCCCTTTTCGGCAAAGTGCTGGCGAAGGAGCGCCGACGTGCCACTTTGATGCTGGACCTCGGCCGGGCCCGAAAAGTAAAGTGTACCCCATTCCGCTCGATCAGCAAACTCGGTAAGATGCTCCTCGTGCACTCGCGCCACCGTCCACGTCTTGAGTGACGGGCCCCAGCCCCAGCCGCCTCCCGAGCGAGCAAGCTTGTGCAGTCCCCACTTCACCTGGTTATCCCTATTCCCAGTGACCCACTCGCCGTTGATGTCGGTGTAGATGTTGACGTCAAGACAACCCTCGACAATAACGGTCAAGTAGGCAGCGGGGATCGACTGCCGGAAGGTCGACGAAGGCGTGATCGGCGACAGGAACGAGAGTGTCAAGCGTGTCGGCTTGCCCGACGACCGCCTCGGGATCTGGTAGGTCAAGTTCGTCGTGGACGCATCAAAGGTCGCGCCGAGGTATTCGGGATACGCGATCTCGTACAGGGGGTGGTTGCGCTTTAGGGAGTCTTGGGCTCTTCCAAGGAGGGGATAGACAGTGCCCGTCTCCGGGACAGATGCCATGACCGAGAAACCGACCTGTTCTGCAAGTTAGCGCGCGGCCGGAGGGAGCCGGCAACGGCGGGCTGGTTGGTTGCCCACATGAGCGCCGGTGTAAAACATGGGCCAGTTCTCCCAGGGCGCGTCGCGAGCATTGTACAGCCAGGTGCTCAGGTACGGGTTCCGAACGATCAGCGGAAGCACATTCGGCGTGAGGGTCGACGCGCCAGCCACAGCGGCCAGCGCCAGGAAGCCGAATCGCATCGTAGGGTAGGGGTTCAAGCTGCTGGAGCAATGCGAACAAGGGGAGAGACCTGGATCAACAGGTCCTCATTGCCCGAGCCGGGACAACTGTCAGAGACAAGGCAGCTCGACCGAGCGAAGCCGAGCAGCGGCCGAGCAGACGGAGCAAACAAAGAAAGTGACCTCGATTTCTGAAACCAACACCCCGCAAGAAGGAGGAAGAAGCAAACGATGATATACGCTACCCAATGCTTCAAAATCTGGAGAGAACACGGAAACAGGCAGAGAACCGAAACAGAACACACGGCCTGAGATCCGCGGGGGCATTCCGGGGAACGACAGCCACGATGACGCCGTCGGCTTGGTGATCCCTCGTGTCAAGTTGCTCCTGCTCCTGCAGCACCCGGCAGGGGTCTTTCTCAGCTGCCGTCCAATCATGCATGATCATGAGATCCGTCCACAGGGCTGCCAATGCGGGGAAACCGACTGCTGGTGGAGGTGGGGAAATCCACTGGTTGGTGGAGAGACTTGCAAGGAGCACACCCGAAAAAGCTGCCCTCCAGATTACATTCTGCTGCTTCAAGAGATGTCCTGCTCAGACACGTTTGAAGTAATACTAGTAGGCTGCACGTATGGAACTTTGCCTGTATCGCAACACAATAGGTACAGTAGTTAACACCAAAGTCGAGCTGTGCACTGTTGGCACACCTGTCATCGCTGTTGGCTGCCTTATAACCCCGGAGACGACTCATTAACAAACCAGAGGAGAAACCGTTCCGAGACTTGCATCTCATCCGTGAAGCCCATTCCCCCTCCATCATTCCACCCTCCATCATACACTCTGCCAAGGTTGGAGGTTTCATTTCCTTTTCAAGAGGACGCCAATAACGCTCGTAAACATCTCTGTTACGCTTGTCACGAACTTCTCTGATTCCTCTCTTCCTGCCCCATCATGTTCTGCAATTCTGACTGGGTATTATAGTGCTTGCAGCCGGCTTTAAATAGCGTCTATGAGATGAACCAACTGCATAAAACCTGAAAGCCCGCAAACCATCTCTTCTCAAAACCTCAGCCTCTGTATAGAGTCACAACCTGGAACACAACTACCTATATCGTGCACGGCCTACGCCGTGTTCTTTGCCCTTTGAACGCTTCGGAGAAGCGACAGAATTGGAAATGGACCCCGAGCCTTCCTCCGATCTTGTGCCCCATGTCATCCAGGAGAGATTCCATCACCAGCTCCGTCAACACGGAGACGAGCTTATCTCCTTCGTCGCCGTGGAGCTACGTGGCGCCCCTTCTGGCATCGCCATTACCCTAGAGCGTCTCGAATGGCCTGAGTCTCAGGTCAACTGGGTGTGGTTCGTCGGTATCGCGGACACGGCTACCGAGCAGGCCGTTCTGCGCTTCTTCCGGACAGATGCCGGGAGGAGGGCTCTGGTTTCCGATGGTCCGGACGCGGTCGAGTTCAAGCTAGCCACCACTCTTCTGCATCTCCCTGCCAGCCAGGCAGAGGATCCAGTCCTCCCGAAAGACTTGACGGCAGCCGCAACCCCGGTCCGAGGCGACCAAGAGGTCGTGATTCTGTCCAGATCACCACCTCACACCATATGCGTTCCTGCTGAAACCAGTGGCTGGCTACAAGTCCCACCTCACCTGCAGTTCTCCCAAGTTATGTACCTTAGGTTTCAGGGACAGGCTCGTAAGTACCTATGTACAGTATGCAGGACTTGAATCACGTTTGCTAACCATGCAAATACCTCAGACGCCAACACTGGAGACCTTGGAGCCTGGCTTGTGGATACAAACGCATCAACAGCCTATGGACACGTTTCTGCAATTGTCGGGGCCCGGGGTGTTTTTGTGACTCCATTGACCAAGCATGCTTAGGGGAGAATGGTGTCTTTGTGCTGGGCGTGGATGGCGTTCTTCCGGTCCTTCGCGCCAAACATGAGCGTCGTTGACTTGACCCGGCCCAGGTCCGAGGACTGGCTGCCTGTAAGACAAATCTAAGGAGACAGACGCCTCTGTTTTTGTCCGAAGTCTAGGTCGATCGAAACTGGTAGGGCGCTTGGAAGATTGGGTTCTAGAGAGCGCGAGGTAGTGGGAGTTGTGGTCACATGAGTTAGGCGCAGTCAGAGCGGCACCCACTGCAGTTGAAAAGTCAGGGACATGGAACACAACACCATCAACTGAACCCAGGTTGGCCCTGCAGCGTCCATTGGTTGGCACACAGCTTACCCCGCATTGTTGGTGCACGCTGTGGGGTGCATCAAGGAACAGGGTCGACGTCGAGGTCAAGGTTGAGGTCAAGATCGAGGCCAAGGACTAGGTAGACCCGTCTCATGGTCACATGGACATCGGCACATCGGCAGTCTTGTAGAATATATTGGCTGTGATCTGGCAAGATCAATTAAATACACAGCAAAGCCCTCCATTTCCGGCAAAGTGAGCCGAGCAACTCCCGGCCGCCGATGTCCGACCCCAATACCACCGACGATAGCCGAATCGCCAGAACCGAACTCTCTACCCCACACATCGCGGAAACCATCTCCATGCCCCGACAGCATAAGTGCTGTCCGGAGTGGAATGTCTCGCAAAGAAAAAATCATACCATCCATAGCAAATCGTAACAAAGCAAAGGGTAACAGCCCTCACATAATAGGCGGAGACTCCCGCTGTCTCGCGCTCCCTCCCGC
>FJWA01004124.1_pt1 | contig 10401 bp, 7 predicted proteins | sample 1011891 | NCBI WGS metagenome assembly FJWA01 (sample SAMEA3912450, study PRJEB9761) | metagenome | biome: forest; material: soil | place: USA | collected 2011-06-22 | depth 0.1 m
AACAACCAGCACCAGCCATGGTGCAGCGACTCCTATCTGACAGCACCGTACAGAGCGCCAACGCGATGCAAGCCAACACCATCTCCCAACAAACCCTACTCCGCCAGCGCCTGCAGCGCCTGCGTCAGCGGCACAATCCTCAGACTCCTCGCCCTCCTCAACCCGCCGGTCCGTCCCCCCGACACCGGCCCACCACTCCCCCCACTAACCCCGGGCGAACTGACATGCATGACCGTCGGGCTCGCGCCGTCGCGCCACTTGCGGAACACGCTCTTCAGGTCGCGCGGGATGCCCTCGAGCACGACGGTCGAGATGGGCACGAAGGGGCGGTCCTCCATGCCGGCGGCCAGGATGGCATACTCCTGGGCGAAGTCGAGGGCGTTGCGGAAGGCGGCGTACTGGTGCTGCGAGCGGGCGCCGACGATTATGTACATCTCGAAGAAGGCGTCGAGGACGTAGATGCTGGAGGGGAGAAGGTCGGTTTGGGAGAAGGGGGAGAGTTCGGTTATCTGAACATGGCGAGTCAGCATCTTTGGGTCGGGATGATGGTGTTCTTGAGGAAGGAGGGGACANACCTGCTGCTGATCGCCGGCGTTGGCGCAAAACAGCCTGCCGCTGTACTTGTCGTAGTTGGGCTTCAGTCGCCAGTGGTCGGCCGAGGTCGGCCGGGTGTTGCCGCCAAAGATGTTCCAGAAGCTCTCCGGCTCGCGGCCCTCTTCGACTTCGACCAGCTCGCCCATCAGCGCGAGGTCCATGCCCACGAGCCGGGCACAGCCGAGCTCTTCGACATCGCTGCCCTTGCCCTTCCAGAGGTAGCATTTCCCTTGCTGCGTGATGAGGTAGGGGAACCCGGAGCAGAGGCTCAGCGGGGAGAAATCGACCTCGTCAAAGGCGACTTGGCCCAGGTACCGTCGGCCGCAGAGCAGGTTGGGTGCCAGCGAGTCGTACTTGTTGCTGGACCCGCGACGGATGATGACGATGCCGCCGAGCGCCTGGATGAACTGGGACGTCTCCTTGCCCTGCGTGAGCTTGACCAGCTTCCCGCCAAAGGCCCTAGCCTCGCGTGCGGCAAACAGCTGGGCGTCCTCCGCCTCGGACTCGGGCACCTCGTCGCCGGCCCAAAAGTAGACCTCGTTCACCTTTCGCCTGGCGCTGTCGAGGTAGGTGTGCAGGCAGACGTACATCTCGCGCTCGAACAGCACACGCTCGTTGTGCGACGGCACGGGGATCCTCTTGCCCTCGGCAGTCAGCTGGACGAGCTGGGCCCGCTGGGTCTGGATCTTGGCGGTTGACGCGGGCCGTCGCATGAGGACCTCGGCGGCATCNGCTGTGTATCTCTGCCTGGGGCGCTCGGGTCCGAAGAATCCGCCAATGAGGGCCGATACGTCGTCAGATTGTTTGCCTGGTGACCGCGTGGGAGACTGGATTCGGGGAGACGCCAGAGGCGGCGGTGAGTTCACGGCGGGAGGCATCGGGAGCGGCCTGGTCGTTTTGGCAGGCACCGGCGGCCGCCGCTCAAATTCTACGGGCTTCTCCACGGGCGGCTGTGGCGCTGCAGCAGGTTGACGTGTCAAACCCAAGCCCACGCCGCCAAAGGTCGCCGCCGTGTCCCGGATCGGAAGCGCGGGCTTCAGTTCGGTAGGGGTCCCGGGCTGCTGCCCGATCGATGGGCTATCAAGACCGGGAAAGCGGTCCTTGACCGGAGAGGACTGCCGCGATTTGACGGACCACGAACGCTCCCTGCCCTGGGACGTCGGTCTTGGTTTGACGGGCTCCGAGTCTTTTGTCGGAGAAGACGGCCCCAGGACGGACCCCGACCGGTCCCTCACGGGCGAGGACGGTCTCGATTTGACGGACCATGAACGCTCCCTGGTTGGTGACGATGGTCTCGATTTGCCATCCTCGGGCTTTGGGCTAGGCTGGCCTTGTTCGTCGAAGAACCTGGACATCCTCTTCATGTCAAGCTTTCGTGGCGAGGGGGGCTGAACAGCAGTTTCGCCGCCCATCTCGGCAGGTTTCGGCGACTGTTGGCCCAGCGCCGCCAGCGCCGCCACTTGCTCGTGGACCTTGGTCGGCGAACGCGGCCGGGTCTTGATCGGAGTGGATCCAACGAGCGTGATGGGCTGGCCGACCGACTTCGGCTCCTCCTTAGTCGTGTTCCTTGCCGAGTCAACGAGTGAGATAACCTCGCCCACGGGCTTGGGCTTGTCATGTATCAGGGACTTCCGAGAGTCCACTAACGAGATGATCTCGGGGGTCGGCGCGGCGAATTTTTCGGGTTTGGGGGAGATGACGGGCTTCCCTGGTTTTGATGGGGTGGCCGTTTGGTCGAGCTTGTGAGAGGGGATGAACACGTCCAGCGTCGGCGAAGGGAAAGACGTCTTCTTCGGCTCTGGAGGTGGGATGATCGGCCGGTTCTCCTGCTCAACAAATGCATTTACCGCCTTCGCCTTGGGCTCCTCAGCTGACGTCGCGGCAGAAGTTGGAGCCTTCCTCCTAGGTCCACGGGCTCGGTTCTTTGTCATGTGAGTCAGTTGAGGGCCGGGGACTGCAGGCTCGGTTTCCGCCGGTGGTGTCCCGGAGGCGCTCGACGCCCCCGAGCTCCTGGACGGGCCAGATGACGGGGGAGGGCCTCTGGCAAGAAGGCCGGCCAACGCTGGGTTGAAACGGTCTGCTAACCCCCCGGCTTTGCCAACGCGGGTTGGCGTGTCTGCTAGTTTCTGAAAGGCGACTGGGGCAGCCGAGATGGGGGTGNCTGCCTTGGTAGTCTCTGGGGCGGCCTTCGAAACGGTTTCTGAGCCCAAAACAGGAACGTCATGCCTTGACCTGATGGATACGTGGCTGGCCCGAGTTGACCCTGTGAGTGCGGGGCTCTGCAGTGGGAAGCTAGGGGTGGTAGGGGTTTGCTTCGAGAAGGTTCCCGTCCGCTGAAATTCCAGCTTCTTCGCGATGCCCTCGGGGAGAGACTTGTCGGTGGCAGAGCTTGGTTCCCTGGTAATGCCACGCCCATCCTGCTGGGCTTTTTTGAAGTCGTCCTTCTTCTTCAAAATGGCGTCTTTGAACTCGTCTACCCGCTCCGCCTTCTTCGGCCCACCTGTCACGCTCAAGGACGACTTGCCCCGAAGGATGTTGTCCTTGAGCTCATCGGGTGGCACAAAGTTCTGCGTCTTGACCCGCCGCAGAGTCCCAAAGACCGTCGCGAGCTCAGCAGTGGCGCCCGTTGCCGTAGATCCGGGAGGCGGCGCACGTGGTTTGAGGTTTGCCCGGAAATCTTTCTTCGCGGGCGCTTCCGGTTTAACCTTGGCGTCGGCAGCGAGCTCGCCTTGGCTCCCGCGTCTGTCGTCGGCCGCTGCGGAGGCCCTCCTGAGACCGCCACGAAATCCGGAAACGTCGGCGGGCTTGTCGGTGGCTGTTACTGGAGGACCAGCTGGAAAGCCGCCCAACGCGCTCGGCTTGAGACTTGCGCCCATGGGGGTAGACCTCATAAGTCCGCCGGTTTTAACCTCGGGCTTTTTTGGTGGCAAGGTCGCGCTCCGGGCAAGATCGACGCTCGATTTCTGGGTCTTGGCTTTGTTTAGTTCGAGCATCCACGCTGGCTGAGTTGGAGGAGGTTGGATCGGCTTCGCCTTGGGCGATTCTGGCTTGTTCAGGGCCGCCTCAAGCCAGCTCGAGTTCTTTGTAGGGCTCCACCGCCGGGGGTCCATCGTCTTGGACGGGCTCGACGGCGGAGTCATCTTCTCTTCATCGTCTTTTGTCTTGGTCTCGGTTGGCGTGACCAATTGAGCAGTAGCCGCCGGGTCCTCGGCACCGGTCTCCTTATCGGGTTCGGGTTCGGCCGGCGCGGGTGCTGGCGGCTCTGACGCTTCTCTGAGCATGCTCTGCGGGCGCACGCCAGATTTGGGGGTGGTGGGTCGCTGCGTGGTGTCGGCGCCGCCGACGCTGGACCGAACCGCGTCCACTCGCTGCAAGCCGGCGGGAGAATTGACGCTCCATCGCTTGACACTGTCTGAGCGCTTCATCATGGCGCTCTGCACAAAGCCACCCATGCCTTTGGTGGGGGANACTGGCCGGGTCGGTGACGTCCGGCCCAGGGGCGAAGTCAGGGACTGGCGATTCGCGGAGGTGGTATCGGTGTCTTCTGCGCCATCGTCCACGGGTGGCTCCAGACGCTGTGCGCCGGTGAGGGGGAGCGGAGATCCAAGTTTGCTGGGCAGGGCCGTTGGGGTCACTGGCCGAGCGGCNGGGATCTCTTTGGAGGATTCTGTCGCCGCCTGTCCTGACAAGCCGTGAAGCTGTGTTCGGGCTGTGGGCAGATCGACCGTGTCTTGATCCTCCACCTGGGTCTTCCTGAAGGCGCCAGATCCCCGACCTGGGTCGGCGGTCTGGCGAAACCATGAAGGGTCCTTGCCCGCCAGAGACTGGGCGATCTGGTCGCGTGACAGGGCCCGCTCAGTCTCCGGGGCCTGTTCGGCGGCGCTGGGAGCATTGCGGGCGGCGTTCTCGGCGGCCACCACGGATAGAGGCCGAGTTTTCTGCCGGTCGGATGCCTGTGAGGGTGGCCGCCTCTGCCACGAGAGGGCAGCCCGCGAGGACGGCATGCCGATCGAAGGCGATGCCTGGCCCACGCTGGTCCGCTTGCTATCCGAGTCGAACGGCGAGTCGTTCTCTTTGGTGGGGGAGCTCGAGAAATCGGTCGGCCCGTGCATTGTGTCGGTCGAGAACTCGGCGGCGCGGTGCCGGGGGCTTCCGCTCTCCAGGCCAGGCGATTCCAGACTTGTGCCGTCGGAGGCCGACGGGAGAATGCCGATGCGGTGGGCAGTCGGCGGCGGGGTGTTTGCGGGCGACGACTTTTGGGGCGAAATGGATCTTGCGCGCTCTGCGGGGACGGACGGCTGTCAGCGGGGAGGGGTGAAAAGCGAACAAAGTTTGTTGTTTTTTGGGCTTGGAGGCATACCTGCGCGGCGGGCCTGGCGTTCCCTCTTCTCTTGCAGAATCTTCTCCTCGAGCTCGCGCGACCGGGCGTCGTCTTCCTCCTCCCGTCTCTCCTTCAACCGCTCGACGGAGCGCAAAAAGTCGGAAACCTCGTCAGACATGGCTGTTTCCGAGACGACGCCGTCGGCATGACACGCAGGACGGCAGTTTGCAGTAGACGGTAATTAATTGGCGGGCACGGGGCACACCGGGCACACGCACACGAGGCTGTCTGTCGGCTGTCGCTGCGGCAGGATCCCAGGCGGACGGGATGTCAACATTCAAAAGCCAGCCCAAATCCTGGCTTGACAACCAAACGCAACAAAAACAGGCAGATTCCCAATTCCCAGAGGGGCAGTTTGATGTGCCCAGCCGGTCCCGCAGCAGCACGGGGCATCCACAGGGCTCAGGGGTGGGCCTTCGCTTCACTGGCCAGCCTCGAGCCAGCCCTCCAGGGCATGCGCTGATAGGCCAGGCCGACCCCTGTCTCAGGCCCTGCGCAGCTCTCCCGGCGCTATGACCAAGTGACGGGACTTGACACACCGGCATTGTTCAGAGGGATGCAACCTCGAAATAAAATGCCATTGTTTCAGTTTCAGAATATTTCCGGGCCAGACTCTGTGTCACTGTGGGAGGCTATTATGTATCGGTATTTGGCCTCGTCTCGTGCGTAAGGAAGGAGGAGGAATAGGAGAGTCTTCTTGAGAACCCCCAAAGCTGGGAGATGGATGGGAGACCCACCTCACGCCTCCATCCTCCATCCTGGTTCTTTGTTTATCTTGTTTATTGCCCCGGTAACATGCCGGGCGGCGAGGCAGCAACCCGGATTCAGCTCACCTTGACTCGCGCCAAACCCGCCGACGTCAGCGCTCCCCCTGCAAGGAGCCTCAGGGAGCCCAATCGGTGCAATCAGTACAGAAACAGACGGGCCTTGGCGTCCTCGACAACCCAGGCCAAGCCCTCTTTGAGATTCTCGCCGGTCATGGCGCTGCACCGCAGGATGTTCCACGTGTGTGTCCGAATCTCATCCAACCGCAGCCCCTGGGGGTGGTTGGTATGTCAGCCATGGTCAGGGATGGTCTCGAGAGTGTCGATATTCTGGCCCAACCAACCTTTGAGAGCTCGTCCCCAGTCATGCACCCAACGACGTCCGTCTTGTTTGCAAACACCAACAGACTCGCCCCTGAAAGTCGCTTTCCCGGTCCGTCAGCGACCTCTGCATGCCCAGCCAAGGGTCAACCAGATGCTCACCTCCTCCTGCAGAAGGCCATGCAGCTCCTCCCTGCAGTCGTCGATGCGTAGCCTGTCTGTGGCATCCACCACCCAGATCAGGGCGTCTGTCTTCTCAAAGTAGTTGCGCCAGTACGACCGCAGCGTCTTTTGGCCTCCGACATCCCCTGCGTGCCGGGTTAGTCTCGGAATCTGAGGAGCGAGGTAAACCTACAAATGTTGAGTTTGTACCTGGAGAGCAGTCAGAACCGCAGAAGGGCGGGAGGGCAGGAGATGCCTACCCGTCGTAGTCGATGGTCTTGATGATGAAGCCGAGGGTGGGGCTCACCGTGTTGACATCCTCGCCCATGATCTGCTTGACGATGGTGGTCTTGCCCGCATTGTCGAGGCCGCTGCATCTTGGTCAACCCCAATCTATGCCCAGGTAAGAATGAGTAATGGCAGGGCGCGGAATACAGCATCAATATGCGAAGCTCCTTGTCCTTGAGCCGGGCTTTTCGCAGGATGGAGAGCATCTTTGGGGCGGGCTATACGAAGGCCGAATGGACTGAAGGAATTGGCTTCTGGTGGTGGATTTCCGTTGACGATGGGAAATATCATGCAGTTTCAAACTTGGAGAAAAAAGTAGCCTTTGGGTCTTGGTCGCAAATCCAAGCATGTCCGCATGTCTTCTGTCGTCGACGCAGAGCCCAGGACTCTGGAACTGGTGCCTGCGTCTGCACAGCCAATCGCATCACAGGCGGCATGAGGCAAGTTGGTTGCCACGTGACATCCTGCAACATCAACCACACAAGAGACAACACAGACGAGCCCGCACACGACAACGACCCCGTAACCCCGACCCTGCCTTGATCTCATCCCTACGGTGTATTCGGTATCAGATAGAGGCCGAAGCCGTTCACAGGAACAAATGCAAGTCGAATATCGTCATGGAGGATTCCAAGCTTCCCCTCTGTCCGCAGCTTTCCACACAGCTCGACACTGCTCGGGTGTTCAAAAGAACAATATGAAGTCCAGAATGTAAGGCGATGAATGGATTGGAAATTCTCAAATCATTGCAATNTGCGTCCAAGATGCTGGAGCAACAAANAGCCTGCCAGGACTTTCCAGTGTGCAGCCATCCGATTTTCCAAGTGCTTTCTGCTCCTTCCCGCCCCTACGTTTCTGCTCTGCAGCAAAACATTGCAGAAAAGCACTGCAGACATTGCAGTCATTGCAGTGCAATCTGGGATCCGGATTGTTTCTGTTCTTTGCATTCCGGAACTTAAACCCTGCCCGGACTGTTGTCCTTCACGCTTCTCTTCCACCCTTCAACCGACCGTGTATTTGCCCGGAACTCCCTTCTATTCTTGCGTTTCCGGTCGAAATATCGAGAACCGACTCTTGGTTCTTTTCGATTACACCTACTCCCGACCGAGTACATTCCCTCACTTGATTGGTACCCAGAGAAATCTTTCGAATACTTCGAATATTTCGCACCGGGCGCGTCTTCCCATATCACTTTCCATCCACCACCTTTTGTCGCACAACTCTTCCGGCAATCTCGCTGCCTACCACCAACCACGCGGGAGCAAAGAAGAGCGCGTCACCCTATTTTCATTCTTGTTATCCGCCGGTTTTCCCTTGTACCCCTGTCTTGGACTGGGTTGCACGACATATTGTCGAGAGTCTCAAACTCCAAGGTATGTCAAGAGCATTTCTCCTCGCTGTCACCCGGCAGCCAAATGCAATTCAATGTTAACCAATCCGCACAGCCCAACCTGATCCATATCATCCATCGATATGTTCAACCGGGGCGGCGCAAGCCTTCGTGCTGAGGAGGCCAAGTATCTTGATTCGCCCGAGCAGAAGGACAGCTTCCTCTCGGCCATCAACTTTCAGAGTTCCGCAAAGGCCAACAACTCCAACGGCGAGACCAAATCGGGCCTGCCGTATCGTCCTNCCACCGCAAAGGCAGACAAGCCAGCTGCTGGCGGCTTGCAATCACAAAACATGCCAGTCATGCGGGTTGAGAACAAGTCTGAGTCCCAGAACAAGGTTCTGTCTCAGAACCAGGCTCAGTCCCAGTACCAAGCCCAGAGCAAGCCATCCTCAGGCACGTGGAGGCGGACAGCGGCCCAGCCTGCGCCACTTGCTGGCACATACTGGGAGCAACAGCGCATTGCGAAGGGCATCGCCAATCCCTGGTCATATCCGAGTGGTAACGCAGCCCAGACTCCAAGTGCATATACTGTTCAGGCGAACAATTCGGTTAACACGAGTCACCAAGGGGTTGGAAATTGCACCAAGAATCCGGTGCCGTCCCAGGTCAGCGGGCCCGTGAACGATCCGAACACATGGCCCCTCCCAGATCAGGCTTCGCCGGCCAACCAGTCACCTAACCGGTCGTCTCGCGTCTCGCCGAGCCCCAACCCCTGGACTAGAATATCCAGTGCCCGTGGATACAGACTCAATGGTCTGAAGCAAGCCCCCACGAGCGTCGAAACCTGGAGCAACGAGGCCGGGGACAGAAAGAATCCCACTTCGGCCGCGGGCGAAATTGACAGAATCTCGCCCGATTTGACTGGCTACCGCATGCCACGTCCAGATAGGGACTACGCTGGCTCGACGTACAGTCTCCCGTCTTTGGCGTCTGAGCTCAACGTCAGCGACGAAGGCATTGGAGGCAAGAGCACCGAGGACAAGTCCACGACAGACATCAGGAACGAGATCGGGCTACAGCCCAACATCCATGTCCACAGGGACGCCGAGAAGTGGACCACCTATAACTGGGAGAATCCCACGGGAAGGGACTGGGATGACATTTTGTCGGGCGAGACGTACCTCTCCCAGTTCATCACAGCCTGGATGAAGGAATCTCCCGACAATGTGGCCGCATCGCTCACGACGAACGTTCAAGAGCATTGGAGATGCGACATTGACACCAACACAGGTAAATTCCTGCGGCCGGTTGGCTATCCCGAGTCTATGGTCAACCATGCAGAGAACGACCCGGCGCTGGAGTGGCGGCGCCAGAACTGGACGTCGACCCTCCTGATGCGGCGCCACATCGGACCCCCGCGAGCCAGCCGGAATGGTAAGAACAACCGGCGTCGCAACCGTCGTGGCCGTGACTGGGATGATGAGCCCGCCGTCATCGACGAGAGGCTCATCCTCAAGGTCCACGAGCATGTGATTGAGCGACCGGAGTACAATCGCTACGTGCCCCGGATCCCCAGCTTCCTGCGCCCGGCCGAGAAGTACGACATGACCGCAGTTCAGGCCATCTACAACTGGGAAGTGGAGCACGGCATGCAAGCGCTCGACACCCAGCCCCTCTCGGTGGAGGACTTTGAGAGGATCCTCGCGACGGCTCAGAATCTCGGCATGCCCTTCATCGTCGCCGTGCGCGGCTCCGCCAGGGACTTGGGCCTGATCAAAGGTAATCTCGCGTTCTCCAACTTCAACCAGGTCCCCTTCCACGAGTCCGACAAGCTTGGCGAGATCTTGGGCTTTGCATTTTTCTCGGTCTGGCAGCCCGGCCTCGCAGGCGGCGGCCTCGGCACCAGCAGGGCCACGGCGAAGATCCACGTCTTCGTTCACCCCGACTACCGACGCAACAAGATCGGTTTCTCGCTCATCGACATGCTTCTCACCACGGTGTCGGACCGTTTCTCATCCCAGACCGGCTACGACTTCATCGACCCCGACAACAGCCCGGTGTTCAAGAACTCGGCCGCCCGCCAGCGCCAGTACTTCCATTTGTATCTCAGCTTCAAGGTCAAGTCCAAGCAGCGCACCAACGGGAATAAGAAACTGGAAGACGAGCAGAAGGCATATGACGACGACCTGGCCTGGGTCAAGACGCTGGTCGAGGACCAGCTCAACTTCACCCAGATGGTGCGCCTGGAGGCCGTGCACCGCTCACCCAAGGGTGCCGAGGGCCCGGCGTACTGGATGGACGAGATCATCTTTGAGCACACTTGCCACTTTGATCCCCTTGCTATCAAGGGGGAGTACTAGCCGTTGGACAGGCGTGGGGTTGGACTGGAGTTTGCGATGTGGCCACGGCGAGCTAAGACGTTGTCGGCGGGGGGGGGGTTCCGTGCGCGAAATGACCGACTGTTCGACATGCTGAACTTTGGTTGGAGGCGGAAATTTGGGTTGATGTTTGGTTGATTGAATGACAGCAGGTTTGGCTTGGTGTTGAGGAAGTTGGAG
>FJWA01004500.1_pt1 | contig 10401 bp, 6 predicted proteins | sample 1011891 | NCBI WGS metagenome assembly FJWA01 (sample SAMEA3912450, study PRJEB9761) | metagenome | biome: forest; material: soil | place: USA | collected 2011-06-22 | depth 0.1 m
CGTGTTGCCCCAGGTCACCATCCCCCCGACCATCGGAACCCCCGAGAATGTCACCACCACCATCGTCGACACGTCCGCCCGCCCCCAAGACCGAACCACCCTGCGCAAGGAGATACGCAAATGCAACGTCATTCTGCTGGTCTACGCAGACCACTACAGCTACGAGCGCGTCGCCTTGTTTTGGATGCCCTACTTCCGCTCGCTAGGGGTCAACGTCCCGGTCGTGCTATGCGCCAACAAGTCGGACCTCGCAGGCTCGGGCAGCACCCCACAAGTCGTCGACGAGGAGATGCTGCCGGTCATGGCCGAGTTCCGGGAGATAGACTCGTGCATACGGACCAGCGCCAAGGAGCAGCACAACGTCATCGACGTCTTTTACCTCTGCCAGAAGGCCGTCACCCACCCCATAGCGCCTCTGTACGACCACAAGGAAGGCCAGCTGAAGCCCGCGTGCATGGCCGCGCTGAAGAGGGTATTCTACCTGTGCGACAAGGACCAGGACGGCTACTTGAACGACGAGGAGATGCACGACTTTCAGGCCAAGTCGTTTGATAAGCCCCTGTCTCCGGGCGAGCTGGAGAACATCAAGTCGACCGTCAGCAAGGCAGTGCCGACGTCCAGCACCGACAAGGGACTCGACCTGCACGGGTTCCTCCAGCTTAACAAGCTGTACGCCGAGAAGGGCCGCCACGAGACAATATGGATCATCCTCAGGAAACACCACTACACGGATAGCTTGAGCCTGGAAGACAGCTTCCTCCAGCCCCGATTCGACGTCCCAGACTATGCCTCGGCCGAGCTCAGCCCGGCGGGCTACCGCTTCTTCATGGACCTCTTCCTGACCTTCGACAAGGACAACGACGGCGGCCTCAACGACCAGGAACTGGCGGCCCTGTTCGCACCCACCCCGGGGTTGCCACACTCGTGGGTCGAAACATCGTTCCCCTCGTCCACCGTCCGTACCGAGGCTGGCCACATCACGCTCCAGGGGTGGCTCGCGCAATGGAGCATGACGACCTTCCTAGAACCAAAGACCACGCTGGAGTACCTGGGATACCTGGGCTTCGAGGGTCCCAACGCACGCGACTCGACAACAGCCGCCCTCAAGGTCACCAAGCCACGAAAACGCAGGCGTCGGCCCGGCCGCGTCGAACGCAACGTCGTCCTCTGCTACGTCCTCGGCTCCTCCTCGGCCGGCAAATCCTCCCTCCTCGACGCCTTTCTCAACCGGCCCTTTGACGCGCTCTACCACCCCACCATCAAACCCCGCCGCGCCGTCAACAGCGTCGAGCTGCACGGCGGCAAGCAGTGCTATCTGATCCTCGAAGAGCTCGGCGAGCTCGAGCCCGCCATCCTCGAGAACCAAGCCAAGCTCGACGCGTGCGACCTGATCTGCTACGCCTACGACTCCTCCGAGCCCGACTCGTTCGCGCACATCGTCGACCTGCGCAAGCGCTACCCGCAGCTCGATGAGCTGCCCGCCATCTACACGGCGCTCAAGGCCGACCGCGACAAGACCACCCAGCGCAGCGAGCTGCAGCCCGACGCCTACACCGCCGCGCTCAACATGTCGGCCCCGCTGCACGTCAGCGTCACCTGGCACAGCATCAGCGAGCTGTTTGTCGCGCTCGCCGAGGCCGCCACCAACCCGAGCACCGCCTTCCCCAAGACGGAGGAGCCGCCCGATCGCACGAGCCTGTACATGGCGCTCGGCGCCACGGGGTGCGCCGCGCTGGCCGCGTTCATGATTTGGCGCCGGTCGGCGAATTCCATGTAGGTTTTCTTCAAGGTAGGGTAGGATGGGACAGGGCAACGGAAAGGCAGTGCATTTATTTAGCGGAGTCTTTTTCAGGGGATTTGGTTACTTGGATGATGGACCCGGATCTCCTTGCGGTGTGGCTTCCCATGTCAAACACATTGCTTGATATTTGTCACTCCTGATTTGGATCGAATGGTTTCTGCTGGTTTGGAGGTGGGAGCGGGAATATGATACCCACACACACACACATTCCTCTTTCACCTTTGCTGTAATTAGTTAGTGTGAACGTTTTAGTGTTTAATCTGAGCTGTAATCTGCCAGGGAAGGAAGGGTATTGTTGAGTTTCAGAGAGGGGGCATGGACCGTGGGAGATTCATCACTGGTGAACGCAACGAGGAGAGCCGATGAGGAGTCTGTCTTCCCCCAAGCTTTCCTAGGTCCCTCATTCCCTTGAAACCAAGATGGCGAGTATCTAGGTGGTTCAGTATGGTGCCGTCGACGGGCACACAGGTCCGTTCTGCCCACGCCACTCTGTCCGGGCTCCAAAACTAGATGGTCTGCGAAATGCGGTAGGAAACCAGGACGGTGTATAACGCCAACGTCTCCCCCCCAAGAAAACCATAAAGATATGGGATCCAGGGATTGCTTACCACACCCTCCCCTGTGGACCTCCATGAAACCCCGGCCTACCTCACACGCGATAAAAACAAAACGCCATGTAAAAGTTGGCCGCCTCCATCTCCTCAGGACTCACAAGCAAGTCGCCCGTGTTGCGGTCCCGCACGCCCATGCGCTCGCTCAGCGCGCCGAGCTCGCGGTCGCCCTTCTCCGTCTCCCACACCTCGCCAAACGGCTTGTGGTACTGCAGCTCGAGGTTGTAGTCCTCGGCCAGCGCGCGGAAGGCCTCCCACGGCACCACGTACTCGGGCACCTCCTCGACGGCCTCGTGCAGGAAGAAGTTATACTTCCACCCGAACGGCGGGCGGAAGATGCCGTCGGCCGGCGTCGGGCCCGGGAACCGCACGCGGTAAATGTCGTTGCCCCACGAGGCGGTCTCTTCGGCTTCGCCTTCCTCGCGCTCCTCGCCTTCTTCGAGCTCGCCGTCTTCTTGTTCTTTTGGCGGGGATGGGGACGGGGTTGTGCTGGTTTTTTCCGTTGCGGTGCCGTCGGCTTGCTTCTTCTTCTTCTCCTCCATGCGCTGGTTGAAGGCGGCGACCCTGGAAGTGATGACGTCCGAGTTGGGAATGCACCCGAGGAAGCGGCCGCCTTTTCGCAGCGCGCCCGAGACGTTTTTGAGCATCTGCCGTGCTTTCTCCTCCGTCTCGAAGGCGTAGTGCATGCAGAACATCATGCTCACCACGTCGAACCCGTGGCTGCCGCTGACGTTGGATGCTGAGAAGCCGACCTGGCGCACAATGTCAATGTCGCCGATCGTCTCGGCGTAGCAGTCCTTGACGTGGAAGCGGGAGTCGAAGAGGCGCGGCGGGCGCCGGTTGTGGCCGCCCCTGCCCCCGCGTCCACCGCCTCCGCCACGGTTCGCCATGCTCCGGTATCGCTCTCGCGCTTGGTCAATCGACACCTCGGCTGGGTCCAAGCCGACGTACAGCTCGACTGTCTGCGGCGCCTGCTGCCACTTGTACAGATCCCCTCCCTTGCCGCACCCGATATCCAGCACCAACAGCTTGTTGCCGGAACTGGCCCCCCGCTCCATGGCGCCCGGCGCGTGGTCCTCGTCGGGCGAGAATTTTTGGATGATGCAGCTCTTGACCCAATTGTTGAATGACCTCAGGCCCTTGATGCGGCTGTCAGTCTTGCGCCATTCGCGGCCACGCTCGGGGACGGCATTGTAGTGCGCCCGCACGACGTCGTTGATGCCCGATCGCAGCTTCAGCTCTTCGGCGGCCTGCTGCTGTTGGGCGTGGCGGTCGCGCTCGAGAGCGCGNTGGCGGATCTGCTCGCGCTCGGCCTCGCTGATGCGGGCGCGCTGTCCCGGCCGCTTGAGCTTGCGGGGAGCCTCGCCCGAGGCGCTTGCGCTTGCATTGCCGCTTCCACTGGGTGAGGCCGATCGTTGTCGCTTCTTGGCGGAGACGAGCCTTTTCGCGTCGAACGGCTGNGGGAGGTCGTCGTTATCGTGATCGCCGGCCATGGCGATCCTCGAAGANAGGTCGAACCGAGCGAGTGGGATGGTCGGGGGATATACTTGTAGAACCACGAGGAACCCAGGAATGGGTGCTGAAGAATTGATTTTCCAATCCTGGAGCGAGAAATCGGTAGATAGGAGGAAACTGAGGTCGGCAGAAGTCGTGCAGGGTTTCTTGGATGGTTAACTTTGCAAGAAGGTTGTCCTTTGAATTTCAACGAAGACCAAGAGTTGGAGAATCGGGGACGAAAGGCGGCAAGACGGGGCAGCTGGGCGCCCGTTAAACTTGCAGGGATAGGGCCTCCGCACAGTGGGTTGCCCCAGCGAATCAGAAAATGGGCAGACCGACCCCTTGTCGCCGCAGTGAAGTGACGCGGGCTCTGCAGCCTTGCGAGCCAAGAACGCTTCGACCAACCGAAGCTGCAGTGCATTGGGAGCTGACAAGCAAGCAACCCAGCTTCCGCAGCATTCCCACCTCCAGCTTGGACTCGTGCATTTGCATCAACATTCCATCAATGCACAAGGCCTTTTCTCCGCCACGACCAGCCTTTGACGATTTGACTAGAAATAGTCCGGCGTACAAACAACGACATCCCCGAATCGGTTGCCCATTTAACGTGTAGCTCACACCGACAGCGACGTCCGACTCGAGAGCCGTCCCGCGCTTGGTTGGTCCCATCGACACCTTCCACCCTCCCACCGCCCGCCTCGCACACAGCCCACCCGACAACCATGGGTTCAGATCTTCAATACGCAAAATGGCCGATGCTGCCACTCGCCCAGCATGTCTTTTCCCTCACCAACCCATATGCCGCCAAGCCCGCCCAACAGGCCGCCGCCAAGCAGCTCCAGGATGCCATCTCCGAACACAAGATGGCCCCCTTCTACCGCTACCTCGCGCACCCGATAGACGGCATCCTCAATGCGGTTGGAGAGGGCAGCTCGAGCGTCCCGGGCGGGCCTCTGAGCAGGAAGAGCAGCCTCGTNGGCATGATTGCGACGCGGAGTCCGACCGCCAGCATAAACCTGCCCTGGGACGAGGCCCTGTACCAGTCGCTGCAGGCCGAGAACGACAAGGAGCTGGAGGCCATTCAGAAGGAGGAGGACGAAGCCGTTGAGAAAGCCGGGGAGACAGAGATCCAGGCTGCCCGGGGCAAGCGGGCCGAGTTCTGGGCCCGGGTCGGCGACAAGGAGAAGGCCATCGCGGCGTACGAAGACGTGTTCGAGAAGACGGGCATCCTCGGCGCCAAGATCGACCTCGTGCTCGCCATCATCCGCATGGGCCTCTTCTACGGCGACAAGCAGCTCGTCAAGAAGCACGTCGAGCGCGCCAAGACGCTGGTCGAGAGCGGCGGCGACTGGGACCGGCGCAACCGCCTCAAGGCCTANGAGGGCCTGTACCTGCTGACCGCCCGCAGCTACAACCTCTCGGCGCCCCTCCTCCTCGACAGCCTGTCGACCTTTACCTCGTACGAGCTCTGCACCTACAGCAACCTGGTCATCTACGCCGTGCTCGCCGGCTCCGTCTCGCTCAAGCGCGTCGACTTCAAGTCCAAGGTCGTCGACGCCCCGGAGATCCGCGCCATCCTCGGCGACGGCGAGGACAAGCTGCTCGCCCTGACGGGCGCCATCTCGGCCGGCCCGGGCGCCGACGCCGAGATGCAAGACGCCGCCGCCGCCCCGTCGTCGACGGCCAAGATCACGGCCGTCAACCTCACGACCCTCGGAAGCGCCGTCGAGCAGCCCGAGGCCGAGCTGGCGGTCGACTTCGGCCCGCTCGCCCAGCTCGTGAGCAGCCTGTACAACGGCCGGTACAAGCTCTTCTTCCANGCGCTGGCGCTCNTNGAGGAGCAGTTCCTGACCCAGGACCGCTACCTGCACGAGCACAAGGGCTGGTTCATCCGCGAGATGCGCCTGCGCGCGTACCAGCAGCTGCTGCAGAGCTATCGCGTGGTGGGGCTCAACAGCATGGCGAACGACTTTGGGGTCACGGTGGACTTTTTGGATCGGTACGNCTTTTTTTCTCCCTCTTGGGAAGTTTCTGGGGTGGACTTTTGCTAACCGTGCGTGTGTGATAGCGACCTCGCCAAGTTCATCGCCGCTGGCCGCATCCCCTGCACCATTGACCGCGTCGCCGGCCAGGGCGTCATCGAGACCAACCGGCCCGACGACAAGAACAAGCAGTACCAGGACGTGGTGCGCCAGGGCGACCAGCTGATCACCAAGCTGCAAAAGTACGGCCAGGCCGTCCGCTTGAGGGGGAGTGAGCGGGCGTANGAGAGAGCAGGCNCCNGATCTAGGGTTAGATACAACGCGTCCAGTTCCGGTTTTGCTAGAGCAGAGAAGCATAATTGATNGCATGNGGCGTCGAGTCTTGGGNGCGGNTACAGGAGGGGTTGTCGTGTGGAAACATTCTGTATGATACCTCGCTACTCCGAGANGAGCCGGGAATGACTTCAAGAAGTGGGTTCTGCGCATGAGGAGAGTTGGGTGAAGCCCACCCCCCCTTCTTCGGGCTTTTTAAGTTGGGGATATGTTGCTACCAGCCCACAAGGAGATACAGCAGATGCTGAGTGTGTCAAACACCACCTCATGTCTCCCCTAGACCAGCTCCCTCCCAATTTGTAAAGCACAAATCTCAAGACGAAAGACCAAGGCAGGCAAACATACAACTGAACTGAACGGCATGATGAGCAGCTAGGGTATCTAGGTAGGTAGGTACTTTAGGTAGCCCTTTTTTTTTCTTCAGAACTCTCTCTCCAAACAAACCCAACGCGCGTACGTGCTACCACTAAAGACCAAGGCATGCATGCAGGCACTGCAAAATGCTAAGCGTGCTTCCGCTGAATCAAAGACTGGTATTGGTCGTGGCGCCCATTCACTCCCTTCCATGCCCCAACGCCCCGGGAAAAGACCTCGTCGCTTTGTATTCCAAGCCTCAGCGGTACTTGTCCATAAACTCGGCATGGAACTTGACGATGCTGCCGACCCACTCGGTCCCGGGAGCGAGGAAGGTGGTGCGGAAGTGCAGGGTGCCCTCCTTCTGGCCGAAGCCGGAGCCGGGCACGACACACACGCCCGTGGCCTCGAGCAGGCGCAGGCAGTAGAACTCGTCCGGGGTGCGGTTCTCGGCGGCGGCCGCCGCCGCCGCCTTGTCGGAGAGGGTGATAGTGGGGAAGAGGTACATGGAGCCTTGGGGCTCGCCNCAGGAGACGCCCTCCATCTGCTCAAAGGCCTTGTGCAGGGCGGTGGCGCGCTCGCGCAGGCCGTTGAAGATGGTGTTGTACTCCTGGGTGTAGAGCTCGTACGAGGGCTCGCCCTGGCGGGGCGGGTTGACCATGAGCTCGACGAGGCACTGGCCGATGACGGGGGCGCAGAGCGTGATGGAGACAAACTTGTAGATCTCGGCCTGGACGGCCGGGTCGAAGCCGACGAGCTCAAAGTAGCCGCCGCGGTGGCCGCACTCGCCCACCATGCCCTTGGACACGGAGTGCAGGGAAGCGAGCTCGACTTTGTCGAACACCCCGGGCTGNTCCTTCTGCAGCTGGCGCAGTATGCGCTTGAAGCTGATGAACTCGCCGACGAAGACGTTGGTCTGGTATACCTCGTCGGCGAGGATGACGAGGCGCTCTTGGCTGGCGTACTCGATGACGGCGCGGACGTCCTCCTCGGACAGGGAGGCGCCGGTCGGGTTGCCCGGGTTGATGATGACGATGGCGCGGACGTCGATGCCCTCGGCCTTGGCCTTCTCGTGAGACGCCTTGATCGTTTCCAGATCGGTGCCCCAGTTCTTGTGCTCGTCTAGGAGGTACGGCACACAGGCGGCGTTGAGGACGCTGAGAGAAGCGGTGTACAGGGGATACTGAGGGATGGGGACGAGGATGCCCGTGTTCTCGTTCGCGCAGATGACGTGAAGGAGGGTGTTGACACCCGAAGAGGCACCACCCGAGAGGTAGATGTCGGCCTGGCTGGCGGGGAANCCATCTCGCCCTGCGTGGTGGTTAGCCATGGACCAATGTCAGCCGCCATTCGAGGGGAGACTCACTTTCCAGGAAGTCGGCAACGCTTTGGCGGATGGCAGGGGCGCCATTGCTGGCGCTGTAGGCACCCACGGAGCCAACCGCAGCAAGCAGCTTCTTGGCCCGTTCTAGCACGTCTGGCTTGTAGCCTAGCTGGTTCACTAGCACATCGCCCTTCTCAAGCAGCTGGGGGTTCTCGAGGAGGCTGAGGACCTGGCGGAAGAAAGTGAGCGGCTTCTGGTCGAGCTGCTGGGGGTTGCCGATGTTGGCCGAGATGACCTGCTTGAATGGCAGGTTGGCCGTGCCGTTTTGGAGGGCGGCACGGTATTCCTCGGACCGAACGGCGAGCTCACCGCGGACGGCATACTTGGCTTTCCGGACGTGCGAGTTGATGTTGTCGATGTTGAGGCGGCGGCCGTTGTTGGACGCCATGGTGCGCTTCTGGTGAGAGGACNAGAGACTTGTGAGAAGGGGTAAAAAGCCGCGGCCGGGACGAACTGGCAGCGGGGTAGAATAAGACAGCGGTGGCTGGGCAGCAATGGTAGAGCTGGAGAGGTCTACGGCAATGAGAGTGGACAGTTAGAAACGCCGCAGGGACAGGGTTGTTGTGATGTGGTGATTGTTGTTGGTGTGAGTCAAGTTTATCGACGACGAGGTTGAGGTGGGGGGGGAGGGCGGACGATAATGTTAAGGAGGGGGGATGTTTTTTGGTTTGACAGAAAGACGGAGATGGCTTGAATGAAATAGTAAGAGCAACAAGTGATGCAGTGAGTGAATACGGGGACGGATCGACGAGAGGTGCTTGGCTGCAACAGGCTACTCGGCCCAAGCCCAAAGGGAAGGGAATCAGCGCATCGGTGTGCAATTGTCTCCTGTCATCCGACTGATGTTTGCCTCTCCCGCCGCGGGCCATCCCGGAGACCCTGGGTTGACCCGCGAAAGGCCGACACCGGGCGGGGACTCCCTCCACAAACGGCTGCCAGCGAAGCGGCGCGCTGCGGCGGCGCTGCGGATACATATTGCTCAGGGGGTCTCACCTTGGGCTGCAGCCTCAGCGGGCGCCGCCAGGCACACCGCACACCGTCAAACAACGGCCAGCGNCNAGTCAGGAAGGACGACGAGACAAGACGAAAAAGCACCCGAAAAGAAAGAAGAAAAATACCTCTCTGGCAGGATAGACCCTGCAGTGCTGGGCTGGGGATCAGCCTCGCGCCATGCTTCAGTGCCGAGCGATTAACGGTCGTCCCACGGCGACCAATCTGCACCAGCAAGGGCGCCATTTGGCGGCAGGTTCGATGCCGAAAGTGTGTATCGACTCGGAATCAGGGAAGCAAGCCTGCTGCTGCGTGGGAAGTGGANGTGGGCGGCAACCTTGTTGAGACGGCGCGGGCAGTGGGGGTTTCTCTCGAAGCACAACCTAGCGCTGTNAGGCTGTTAGCTCCCATCCAGCGCCATCTTTTGCCCCCCTCTGACATACCCTTCAGCGTCGGCCTATCGTCCCACGGTCGGGTCAGACAGATACGTAGCGTCAATAATAATAGGAGGATGCGGCTGGAAACAAATCCGGTGACCGGGCGCGCAGTTATTGTACTCAGCCTGTACAAGTATGTCCCCGGGCGGCCCGCCTCCGAAAATGGACCTTGGGCGGGCGGTGAGCAGCGAGGCCCCCCAACCACAACAGCCGGAGCTCGGGGGTCCTTGTCACAACCCTCCTGTCCCGCTAACGTTGAAGGATAGAGTCAGAGGACTTGGGCGAGCGACAACTTCGATGAGTCGATGGTGACTCAGAAACACGCTTGGTCAGGTGGGCTTCTGTGTGGATCGGTGTTGTCGAGTTCGATCTTGTTGCTTAGGAGTTGGTCGGGTTGACACAGTGAGTTGCGCAGACCTTGCAACATGCAGAGAGTTGTGCAGCGAAAGACCTGTGACTCTCCGTCGGGGGACACAGGAACAAATGTCACAAGGGACCGGGTATTGCACAATTCAATGTATTACGAGTCAATNTGGAGCAAGACATCAAGTAGCAAATGAAGCAGTTCAGAATGACAAGTGATTGATTGTTTTAGTCGAGAGTGTCTGAATCCAAAAAATGGTTCCGGATTCAACAAGACGCAAGACAGCCTTCTGTGAAGTTGGCTGACAAGCCAAAATTCGCCGCGGATCAACACTCTGCCGACGGCCCCAGTCATCGACATCAGAGCTTCGGACCCACCCCGACAACCCGGCCCGTGCATCTTCAGTTCGGAAGTCCGTGCAGCCGTGCACCTCGGAACCGCAAAACCTCGACCCGCATCGCGACGACGACGACGACGGCGCCACCATAGCCCCCCAGACAACAGCACCACCACCAAGAGGGGAGCGAGGCTTTACGCCCNANACCACAGCTTCAAGATGGCAAAGAAGGGTACGACATCCCACCCAACCCCCCTCCCAAACCCGGCACCAGCACCACCACCTCCCGGCTCAGCCCGTCAAAACAACCC
>FJWA01004437.1_pt1 | contig 10398 bp, 2 predicted proteins | sample 1011891 | NCBI WGS metagenome assembly FJWA01 (sample SAMEA3912450, study PRJEB9761) | metagenome | biome: forest; material: soil | place: USA | collected 2011-06-22 | depth 0.1 m
GGTGTCTTTGAGACGGTAACCCGCGAACGGCGAGCCGATCCATTCAGCAACCCGGAGACCCTGGGCGACATTGGGCAGGAAGCGCCAAGAGATGAATTCGACAAGCTGTTCCAAGCAGCGGAAGAAGCCCGGGTTGCCGCGAAGAACGCGCTGAAGGCTTCCCCGCTCGGTGTCTTTGAGACGGTAACCCGCGAACGGCGAGCCGATACATTCAGCAACCCAGAGGCCGCAGGCGACAGAGGGCAGGAAGCGCTCGCGGGGGCCGAGCGGAAGACGTCCAGGAGAAAACCCGTCGAGTTCGAGCACCTGGAGATTCCGACGGACCCCTCCAAGTTGAAGGCGCTGCCGACAGGTTTTCACGATATGACGGAAGTGGAGCAACAGGAAGAGCTGTGGATTGTACATGCCGAAGGGCGCCTCGGCCGCGAGCGGGAGCTGGCTGTTCCAGGCGAGCATTGCAGCAACGAACGCCTGTCATTCTCGCCCTCCAAAGTGGTCGGGATGTTGCACCGTACACGTCTTCTGGCGTGGACCGAAGAAAAATGGCGCCTCGTTAGCGCCATTGCTAGGAATAGGAGCCTGCGCCTTTCCGTGCTGGTAGCACATGCCTTTCTTCGACGGCGCACCATATTGGCTCGTCGCCGCGGCGTGAAGCTGAGGATGGAGCGATATCTTGGCGATACTCGAAACTGGAAGGCCCGGTTGGCCCGTCTGGAACGCCAGACTGGTATCACCGAGGCCCACATCAAGCAGTGGTTGTGGATTCTCGCTCCCGCGAGCGTGGACGTGAATATCCAGAGATTCCTCGCGAGTCAATGCCGGAAGCCCTTGTTTCTCCTCCAGCTGCTCCTGGCCAAGGACAAGAGAATCGACGAGCCCGCCACCTTCTTGGGACTGCTGCAATACATTAGGGAGAACTTTGTTCATGCCGACCGGCCGCGGGACGAACTTGACCACATGGCATACAAGGAGCAGGGGCGATCCATGACGTGGAATCATTATCTTGTCGTACTCTACCGCCTCGTCTGGCATTGCCGCCAGGTATGGCCCGCGGCGATGCCGTTGCTCGCCCGTCTCACGACCGAGTACATCAGCACGATGCGTCTTGACAGCAACGCCCCGGCGATGACAGGCTACCAAGCTCGGTCCGCTGTTCTAAACAAGTCGCTCCGGTACCTTTCCCGGCCCGCGCTCACCCGGCCCATGGACCACATGGAGCACAACTGGGCAGCTCAGCGCCACCTGTTGCAGCTTGCGGCGACCGCCGAGCCGCCGCTAGTCCTGGACCAAAAAGGCTACCGGGCCGTCAGATCGGTCCTGATCGCACTGCCAAAAACCAAGGCCGAGGCCAAAAACGCCGACCGGATGGCCAAGACATGGCCGCCGTACCGGCGCACCGTGGATGGGATAGACGAGCGGCGCGATCCCGAGGACGATCTGAGCAGGAGCGCCAAGGCAGGCATGCTCGCCCGCGAAGCGGGCTACAGCGACAACAGCGTTGACCGAGCCCTGACTGCGCTCGGCGGATCGATGTTTGGCCAATCGCCAACGATACAGACGAGATCTTTTGCCCCGACCTTCCTCTTGAGTCGACACGCCAGCTCGGCCATCCACTTGGAGTGGGCCGCGCAAGTGAAGGCGACGCGAAATGCGAGGGAGGCCTGGATGGTGTTTGAGAACCCGCCGGAGCCAGGTCTCCGGCCCAGCGTCGATGTGTACGGTGAGATGTTTGACAAACTCTACGCCCGTCCTGTCACAGAGTCGCCGGCGATACGGCCTGGAGACGCCAAGGAGGTGTTTCCCGTGTTCAACGGAAATCTCAGCGAATTTGAGATTGCCAGGCTCACGCCTCCCAGTCCCCATGAGCTCTACGATTTCATGGTGTTCCATGACCAACTCAAGCCGGCCAGACACGCCCTCGTGGTCCTCATCAACAACGCGCCGACCAAGGCGGACGCATTTCGGTACCTGGGTGACAGCGAGTTCAAGCCTCAGGTCAGAGCGCTCAAGCGGTCCGCATTGAAGTTAGACAGCGAGAACCTGGAGGTGTTATCCCGACTTCCGCTCTCCATCTTTAATGCGTGGGTCAGCATGCTCTGCCGCCTCCACACAAGAGCGCGCAGGGGGGACGATGTGATGTGCAACCCCTTGGTGAACCCAATCGCCAGGGCCGCAAACGCGACCGCAACCCATTCACCCACCAAGGCTGGTGTACAAAATAACCGGTTCCATCTCGTGCCCCAGGGCGGTTCGATCCAGGAAGCGATCGCTCTTGTTACGGCACACCACGGGAACAACCCGGATGTCGCCCGCCGCGATAGGCACTCCTGGCACACGATAATGGAGGCGCTGGCCGGGCCAAAGATGCTGTACAGCCGGACGGGGGCCGAGTTCAACGTGCTCGAGACCTTGATGACCTTTTTGAAGATTTTTGAGCGCTTCGTGTCCTCCAAGGGCGTCGATCCCGTGTCATTCGAGGCCCTCTGTCTCATGATACGCAAAACCATGAAGCTGTCGACGTTTAAATTGGGGCTGGGCGGGGAGATGGTTCCCCGGAAAGCCATCTCGAACAAGGCCGCGATCGAGAGACTGCTTTTCAGGGCGAACCGGTATGCGGTAAAGGTTTTCGAGGCTATCACGGCGCCGGTCCCTACCGAAATGGAACACCCCGAAATAGAGGAAAGTGGGGGCGCCGAGATGGAAGACGGGGAAGACATGGAAGCAGAGGGAGCCCTCGAAGAGGTAGATGATGGCCTGCCACCGGGGATGCTCCGCTACAACGTCGTCGGACGGCCGTTACACAGGTACATGATGGCGCTGGCGTGCTGCGGCGACCACGTCGAGATGGTGCGGCTGATGGATTGGCTCCTGGACGGATGGGACCAAGAGTACATCCGCGAGGAGGCCAAGGCGGCGCACAGCCTCGACTACCACTACACAATGCGGACGATCGCCTACTTTGCCGAGGCGGGCAGGTGGCTCGTCGCGCCGGCCGAGATGGCCCGGCTGGAGAAGCGGCTCAAGGATATGCGGTGGCAGAAGGGGTGCAGTTGGTTCTGGCCCGACGAGAGGGGGCAGGAGGAGGAGCTGCCGATCCCGGAGCTGCCGCTCCCAGAGCTGGAGACGGACCTGGAGGTGTTCAGAGTCTGGTCGCAGCTGAGGAAGATGGTCAACTTTCAGGATCCCGGGCAGGGGCCGGCGGCGGCCCAGCTGCCCGAGCCGAGCCACGAGTTGCCGGACGATGTTCCGGAGCAGGAGCGGGAGCATGCGCAAATCCTAGCATGGGAAGAGGAACAAGGGTGGGAACCGGAACAAGGCTGGGCGTGGGAACCGGAACAAGGCCAGACACGGGGACCGGAACAAGCCCGGACACGGGGACCGGAACAAGCCCAGTTATGGGCACCGTAAGGGGGATTGGCAACAGGTCCAGCTGAGGCGAGGCACGATGTCTGGCCGTGTCCATGCACGTATGTTCCTCCATGTAAAAAGATCATTATAGACGCACACAATAGCAGCGTATCATTTCAGCTCTCTCTTCATTCTGGAATAGAGGCCTAATCGGCCTTGTTGAAAATGGCGCTTTGGTCCAGAGCAGAGGCCTGAGCGGCCCTGAAAATGTCTACATATTGAGAGATCTTCTGTCTCTTAGAAACTAGTTTTGTCAATAACTACGAGAACACTCAAGCTACTATTACACTCAAAATGTTGTTTTGAAGCCCTCGTTGCCCTCTATCCGAATGTCAAGTATATCTCAACACACAATCATCCAAATCGACTATACGGCTATATTTTCAGTCAATTCGGCTAAGCCAACCTACCTCCATCTATTAGTTTGCCCTCAACAAGCCTATCCTACGGCAGTCGAGTACCTGACCAAGCTAGACTTTCTTTCATCTCTCGACCTCGCTCCCAGTCCTGAAGCAGCCACAACAACACCGCCGCCCTGTGCTTTGTTCGTCGTTCTCACCCCTGCACGTTTGCCCACGCCAAATTGACCAATCGCATTTCTTCTGTTGGCCTAATCCGCTTTTGTGCATTCCAATCCCGCGGCGCGTTTCCGCATCCGCGCGGGTCTCGCGAACGCGCTGCGCGAGAAGAGAAGCGCACACATGCACCCATTCATTCAAACCACTCTGGCCTGGTTTTGGGAATTGGAGTCGGACATGGACATGCCCTGACTGTTCGCAGGGCTGACAATCAGGGTCGAAGGCCGGCTTTGGGATGTGCCAAGTGCCAGCCAAATAATACCAGCGACCAGACTTGGGCAAACCGAGGGTTTCAACACAGTTATTGTGGCATTTTTCATTCTTGCAACCACAACAAACCGCGGCGTCTTTTGGTTCTTCATTCTCTTTATTCTCCCGTCTGGCATCTCTATTGTTGCTCTCGACTCTCCCATTCTCGATTTTGCAATAATACCCATTTCCATCTACTGTTACCAGCCAGCATTCATCATGAATATCGCAGCATAACCTCTCTCAACCGGCCCCCTTCCTTCATCAGATTCGCCAGACGGACCCGTTGCTCTCATGTCAAGAACTCTGTCACCTCTCCACTGCCCCGCCCCCTCCTTCCTCGACCCGGCGGAATAACTCGCGCCTGAACACTTGGTTGGCTTCACCATGAGCGTGGCTCTTCTGACCGAACTGCTCGACGGCCACCAGTTCCGTCTATACCCCGTCAGCCAGGACGGACCCATCCAGGAGCCAAACTCGCACGGGCCAATCCAGAACGGGCTCATCGAGGAGCCGCGCCCTAACGGCCTCGTTCAGGGCGGGCCCGTCGAGGAAGGGGACTTTCCAGATCTTCCGCCCGAATCCGAGCTCTCGCCTTCTGTCCAAGGACTCTCACGGTCATCCCCGATCATTGTTGACGACGTTCCGGGGCCTCCTCCGGAGTATGAGGCTCGTCGCGCCCAAAAGATCTCCGTCGAGCTGCCGAGATCGGCTCTGGTCTGCCCACGGTCGCAGTACGACGGGTTTACGCCGCCACTGCCGCCCAGCAGTGAGCGGCATGCTGTGGCGTCGTTGACGGAGGCCGCCAGAGCCCAGGGAAACGCGAGGAACAAGGACTTTGTCGAATTCGACCTAGACTCGTTCTGCTTTTATGTCGGTTCCGCCATTTACCCTTTCGAGATGCGCCCCCTTCAGCACATGAGAACAAGGATCGCCCACGACCGGTATTTTTTTGATGGCGTGCTGAGCGCCGGAGGAGTCAGGCACTACGTCCAGAAGGTTGAGGTCTCCGAGCTGCCCGTTGGCAACTATGGCACTTCCCATGACACCGTGCAGGGCCAGATTTGGGTGCGGTCGAGATTCAACGCCAACCGGGAAGTCTATTACCGCCTCAACAAGCCCGGGACCGAGTACGCCCGGTTCTATACCCCTTTTCTGTGGATAGCCGACCTCGCGAAGCATGCCGTGGACTATGCGGACGCGATGATTGCCAAACAGCACCAAGTCGGGATCCAGTCTTTCAAGACCAACTTCATCCGGTGGCTGCTTCAGGCTCACGGCAAGTCGCGCGAGTTTCAGAAGTGGCGGCAGCAACACCCAAGTGACGACTACCGCACTTCCATCTCGGCCAACATCGACTTCATCTGGAAGGAGGCGAACGGCTTGCTGGGGCGGCAGAAGGTCGTCTCGCTGCCCCTTTTCCAGGAGACTACACATTTCACCCGGTACAAGCAGACCGTCGCACCTCGGCTACCCATGATTACGAAGGGCGAGGATGAAGCTCCGCCAACCATTGTCACCCAATACATCAAGGACTGTTTTGGACACATGGTCATTGGGAAAATGCTCAAGGTGGTCGGTGAGGAGCCGGCGGGCCGACGTTCCCTGGCCGAGGCTTTGCGGGAGGCCGTCGCAATCAACAGGCCCATGCCCCCGCCAACTCGGCGGAACCCTTCGAGCAGGAGGACCCGCAAGAGTGAAGTGTGTTTCCTCACCCTCGAGGCCATCGACCAGATCAAAGCCGGCGACACCATCTCCACCCCCCGGGACGGGGAATCCACGGACACCAAGTGGCAGAGCATGGCATCCAAGGGCGCGACAGACGACGGCAGGTGGTTCGGTCTCGTTCAAAAGGTCCACATCGCCAACGACGGCACGCGAAGCTTCAGCGTCACCTGGTTCTACCGCCCCGTTGAGACACCCTGCTGCAAGATGCAGTATCCTTGGTCGAACGAGCTCTTCCTGTCCGACCACTGCACGTGCGAGGAAGGCCGCCATGCCCGGGTGAAGGAGGACGAGATTCTGGGCGTCCATGCCGTCGACTGGTTTGGCAGCCCTGACAAGGGCAATGGGGAGTTCTTTGTGCGCCAGACATACATGGTTGAGAACCGGCGCTGGGTGACGTTGGAGAGGTCCCACATGGCCTGCTCCCATGGTCAGCCGAAGGTCGGGCTCGCAGCCGGCGACACCGTTCTTGCGGATCTTGCCCGGTCCGAGACCGTCGCCGAGCCGTTCGAGGTGGTCAAAGTCTTCAGGCAAGGCGAAACCACGTTCGTGCGGCTGCGGCGACTCCTGCGTCGGAGACTGGTGGATCCTGGCGCGGGTGCGGCTCCCAACGAACTGGTTTACGCCAATGAACTTGCGGTAGCCAGACCGGATATCGTCATCGGAAAGTGCGAGGTTCTTTTCTTGAAGCCTGGGGAGGCCGTTCCGAGCCCCTACGACAGAGGGGGCACAGGCAACCTTTTTTACATCACCCACAGGCTCGAAACGGAGGAGGATGGCAGCAAGCCGAGATGTGTTCCGTTCGACGGTGACTTCCCGATCTCTTTGCGGCAGGGATTCGACCCCAGGCGGCAGACGTTCCGCAAACTGAAGGGGATGGATCTGTTTTGCGGAGCCGGCAACTTTGGCCGCGGGCTCGAGGAGGGCGGCGCGGTGGAAATGCGCTGGGCCAACGACATCTGGGACCGGGCCATCCACACTTACATGGCAAACACCCCCGACCCGAAGGCGACGAAGCCGTTTCTGGGATCAGTTGACGACCTCCTCCATCTGGCGCTCAGAGGGGAGTACGCCGATAACGTTCCCCGCCCAGGAGACGTTGACTTCATTTCGGCCGGCAGCCCGTGCCCGGGTTTCTCTCTGCTGACCCAAGACAAGACGACGTTGGCCCAGATCAAGAACCAGTCCTTGGTCGCCTCGTTCGCCTCGTTCGTGGACTTCTACCGGCCCAAATACGGCATCCTGGAGAATGTCTCGTCAATCGTTCAATCCGGCAAGAAGCGCGACGAGGACGTTCTGTGCCAGCTCTTCTGCGCCATCGTGGGAATGGGCTACCAAGCGCAGCTCGTTCTCGGAGACGCCTGGTCCCACGGCGCCCCCCAGAGCCGCACCCGCGTCTTCCTTTACTTTGCCGCTCCCCGCCTACCGCTGCCAGAGGCTCCGCTGCTCTCACACTCCCATTATCCGACGGTCAAATCGCGTGGCCCAGGCGAGATGTGCAACGGCGAGCCCTTTGTCCGGCGGCTCTTCCAGGCCACGGCCTTCACATACGTCAGCGCAGGCGAGGGGACCGCCGACCTTCCGCACATCGGGGACGGCAAAGCCGAGCCGGCCGTCGCCTTCCCGGACCACCGCATCAGCTACGGCATGACGGCCGCCTTGCGCGACCAGATCGCGACCATCCCAAAACGGCCGCACGGCATGTCCTTCGCGAAGACGTGGCTCGAGGGGAAGGGCGTCATGAGCCGCGCCGACCGCGAGCTGTTCCCCGCCGCCGGCAAGCGCGTGGGGTCCATCTCGCGGGGTTGGCATCGCGTCAGGCCAGGGGGCGTGTTCGGGACGGTCACGACCCACAGCGCGCCGACGGACGCGATTGTCGGCGGCGGGCTGCACTGGGAGGACGACCGGCCGCTGACGGTGCAGGAGGTTCGGCGGGCGCAGGGGTTTCTCGATGGCGAGGTGCTGTTGGGGTCGCTGGCGCACCAGTGGAAGCTGGTCGGGAACTCGGTCGCGAGACAGATGGCGCTGGCGCTGGGGTTGAAGTTTCGCGAGGCGTGGGCCGGGGCGGCCGAGGCCGAGGAGGATGGGCGCCCGCGGAGCACGCCCCGTGATGGGCCGGCGCCAACGCCGATCACGAACGGCTACAGCAGCGCCACGCCTGTCGGGGTCGTCGTCATCGACCTCACGTCGGAGGCTGAGGAAGATGTCCCGCGTGGTCCCGGCCCCTCCCGCCAGGTGGTTGATCTCGTCGTCGCGGCCTCCCCGTCCCCTGGCCCGAGCAGAACGGACGGAGATGCGCGCGGTACGGCGATACGGGGGCCAGCCGAGACGAATGGCAGCCGAAAGCGGTCACCGCCTGGGCCGTGGAGCCCAGAACTGGAGGTGCGGCCGCACAAGGTGGTGCGCTTGGACAGCGGGCAGTCGACACCGGCGCGGGCGTCCGGGGAAGAAGCCGGGGCGGGGCAGACGGTTGTTCATATCGGATCACCGGATTTCGGGCCCGGCTGGGACGATGATTTTTGGGCTGCTGCATAAGGGATACACCGACATGGGATACACCAACAGGGATACATCTGCATGGGATACATCTGCATGGGATACATTGGGAGGGCGTGGGGCTTTGGTGGATGGGCGTGGGATGGATGGGTCGGGGTTGGCTGAGATGTGCATCAGTCATACTCCGTGCCTGCACCGCGGGCATTCATAGACAGGCCTCTGGCTATCTAGAAGTGATAAATCACACAATTACTGTACACCTCGCTTGCAACGTTGACGTGTAAGTCGGGCTCCAAGGCCCAGACCACGGGTGGATGGCCCATGCTTCTTGAGTTGCCTGTTTCAGAGCCTGGGCACTGGAGATGGCGCCGGCAATTGGTTGGCCAGCAGCTCTCCAGAACTGCGACCTTGCTGCAACCGCCCAGCCAATCAGCGACGTCGGGCGCTTGTTTCATTGCCCTTTCGGAAACGCAGAAACGCAGAAACACTCCAGGGCTCTGCAGCTCGCGAGACGACGGCGCTTACACACAACATCGCCCGTTCTCGCCTGTTGGCCATGGCTGCTTCTCATGATCCCAGCTCAACACCAGGCGATTGGGCATCAGTCACTGCGGCCATGGCGGCCGCGGTGGTCCCGTTCCGTCCCGTCATCTCGCATTCATCCTAAAGGTGCATGCTGTGCTCTGGACAGACTAGTCGGGCCCCTCTGCTGGCCGGCGCAACATGCTGGCCGTTCAACCCGTCGTGGCGCGTCGCCGGCCTGACGCGCCTATGGAGCACCGTACCACCGTACCACCATTGACGTTGACGCTACCGCAAACGGGCTGGCTTGCGCAGAGGACATGAGTGACCGAGCCGGGGTGGCCAACAGGTCTAAAACCAGAAGAAGGACACCATGCTGCCATCGAGTCACACTGCCGCCGGCTTTCTCTTATTCTCCCGTGCTTCCCTGTTCTGCTGCGTCGTCCTCCTTTCTTTGCCAGCATTCTCCCATTGTTCCTGTTTCTGATTGTTTGTCGAGGCGGCCCATTCATCGCCATTGTTCGTTTTCTTGGCTGCGTGGTCACTTATTGTTCCAAGCCGGCCTTTGCGACACCCGACGCCCCAGCTGCCAAACGGACAAGTCGCTCGCCCCTTAATTATTTCTCGACTGCCGAGTCTGTTGTCGTTCTTGATTTCACAAATCTTCTCATTCTCTCTCGGGCAGGCCCTTTCCCCATTCTCGTTTCTCACCACCAAGATCGACTTCTTCCACATCCAACGTCCAACATCAACACCAACACTACCACAGCTCCTGACCGGCACAGGAGAAATGCGTCCCACATTAATAGTATATGCCCTGTCNNTGGCCGCTGCCGCCGAGGCAGGTCCTCTGCGGGGCCGTTCGCGGGCCTGGGGTCCGGCAGCAGCCAACGCNGCGGTCAAGGCACGAAGACAGGCACTGGTCGGCACCGGAAGCAGTTCGGCACTTCTACCATCCTCCACGAGCGAGAGCGTCAGCGTCACGGTTGTGCCGTCGGTGACGAGCACGGCAACGGCCGGTGAGAGCTCAGAGTCGCTCTGCTCCTCGGAGTCGGAGAGTCTTGCATCAACTGCCTCAACTGCCTCAACTGCCTCCGGGAGTGTGCTGCCCGTCGTCACCTCACCGAGCTCGACAGCGGCCTCCAGCACAGCCAGCTCGAATACCCCGTTGTCCACCACCACCAGCGCATCCACTTCGTCCGCTTCTCTCCACAGCGCCATCACGTTTCCGCTTCTGGGGACCGCGACCACAGCCAGCAACAGACCCGTGGTCACTGCCATCAGCCAACTCTCATCTTTGTCGTCGTCTCCCTCGTCAACCGTGACAGCGCAGAGCTCTACTTTCTCGACCTCCGGTAGCTCTGCCAGTCTTCTGTCGAGCTCGCCGACCTTGACCGTCAGTGGCTCGTTCACGTCCAGC
>FJWA01003464.1_pt1 | contig 10395 bp, 8 predicted proteins | sample 1011891 | NCBI WGS metagenome assembly FJWA01 (sample SAMEA3912450, study PRJEB9761) | metagenome | biome: forest; material: soil | place: USA | collected 2011-06-22 | depth 0.1 m
CTCCTCCACCGCCCGAAACATCCTCATCACCAGCGCCCTCGCCGCCGCCGTCGGCCTGACCTGCTACTACGTCACCGACACCCGCGCCTCCTTGCACCAATGGCTCGTCCCGCGCCTGCTGCGCCTGCTGCTCCCCGACGCCGAAGACGCCCACCACTTCGGCACGGCGGCCCTCAAGACCCTCTACTCGCTCGGCCTGCACCCGCGCGAGCGCGCCTCCTACCCGGGCGCCGAATCCACCTCGCCGGCCGCCAACCCCCTCGCCGTCTCCGTCTTCGGCACGCCCCTCGTCAACCCCATCGGCATCTCGGCCGGCCTCGACAAGGACGCCGAGATCCCCGACCCGCTCTTCGCCCTCGGCGCCGCCGTCGTCGAGGTCGGCGGCTGCACGCCCCTGCCGCAGGAGGGCAACCCGCGCCCGCGCGTGTTCCGCGTGCCCGCCGTCGACGGCATGGTCAACCGGTACGGGCTCAACTCGCGTGGCGCCGACGCCATGGCCGCGCGGCTACGCGAGCGGCTGAGGAAGTTTGCGCTCGGGGTCGGGCTGACGGAGAGGGAGGTGCTGGACGGCGCCGCGGGGGTCCCCGTGGGGAGTCTGCAGCCCGGCAGGCTGCTGTGCGTGCAGCTGGCCAAGAACAAGAAGACGGACGAGAAGGACATGCAGGCGGTGATTCGGGACCATGTGTACTGCGTCCAACGGCTGGCGCCGTATGCTGATGTGCTGGTGGTGAATGTCAGCAGCCCCAACACGCCCGGGCTGAGGGACCTGCAGGCGGCGGAGCCGCTGGCCAAGTTGCTGGGGGCTGTCGTGGAGGAGGCCAAGCGGGCCGATCGGAAGCTCAAGCCGCGCGTGATGGTCAAGGTGTCGCCCGACGAGGAGGATGACGCGCAGATTGAGGGCGTGGTGCAGGCCGTGTGGACGAGCGGGGTGGACGGTGTGATTGTCGGAAACACGACCAGGCGGCGGACGGGGCTGGTCCCGGCGGGCGTGAAGCTGAGCGCCGACGAGCTGCAGGCGATGGTGGAGGACGGCGGGTTCTCGGGCCCGGGCATGTTCGACCGCACGCTGAGCCTGGTCGGGCGGTACCGCAAGACGCTTGACAGCTACTCGCTCAAGTCGCCCGGGGTGGACGACGTGTTCCCGCAGCAAAAGGTCATCTTTGCGACGGGCGGGATTACGAACGGCGACCAGGCGCTCAAGGTGCTGAATGCCGGTGCCAGCGTGGCCATGGTGTACACNGGGCTGGTCTACGGCGGGTCCGGCACGGTGACCAGGATCAAAAACGAGATGAGGCAGAAGCTGGCCGCCAAGGAGGCATGATGCCTTGGTGGTCCTTGTACATATACCACGTGTCGGGCTTGCCGTAACTTCGAGTGTCCTCGAGCCGCTGCCGCTTGTGAGGTTCCGGCCCTGGGACGATGACTGGCCCCAATCTGGGCCTTCACGGAGGCTGCATGCAGTGATTCTGGTCTTCACGAGCGCTGACATGTGCAGTGCGTGGCCGGATGCCATCATGGTGGTACATTCCCTCGCCCTGAGGTAGGTACTATGTTTACATGCTAACCCTTGATAGTGTACTTGGAATTGCCACCAGCATTGCCCCATCCCTCCGTGGCCAAGACCTGGTAGTCGTGCGTGCCCAGGTTCAAACCGACCTTCTTCCACTGCGCAAAGTGGCCGGCCATGTTGACGGTGCCGCCGTTCGCCCGCTTGTTGTCGACGCGGTTCGAGATGTACTGCCAGAAGGTCGTCTTGCCCGCGATGGACGGCTGGTTGACCTGCTGGTGCTTCCAGATCTCGTACGTGCCGCCGTCGAGCTTGTAGCTGCCGAGCTTCTGGCCCTGCGCAGACCCGGAGCCGCCCGCGGTCCACTCTTGGACGTAGTACTCGACCAGGGGGCTGCGCGTCCAGCCGTAGACGGAGACTATGACGGTACCCGCGGATCGGGTGGTGCTTCCGGAGAAGGTGATGTTCCTGTGGAAACGGTGTGTTAGATTGATCCTGGAGTGTTCCTGGGGTGTTTCCGCGTGTTTGNTTACCTGGCNGTTCCCTTCTTCCAGCCCTTGCCGACAACAAAGTCGCCCGCGCCGGAGAATGTGACCGAGTAGCCGTTGGACTGGGACGAGAGCTGGACATTGCCTCCGGTCTTGTAGTTTTGGTTGTAGTCCTGGCGACGGGCGAGGTTCTGTGGCCCAACCTCAAAGTCGGGGACGTCGGAGCCGTAGGCTTCAGGGGCAGGGGCAGCGAGAGCCCCGAAGACTGCCGACGCAGCAAGGGCGAGGTAAGTGAAGGACACCATGATGGCAGCACCGGGGGATGATAGGATTTGTCGAAGTGGGATGGTGAACTCTTTCTGCATGTATCGCCAGAAGGAGGATATAGATTTATGTTATACTCTATGACAACCGCCTCGCCTTCCGGGTAATATTCCTTCAGCGACCCCCTTCAGGCTTCTCAAAAACGGCGTTCGGCGCCAACATCCATGATGGTTTGGCAGCCGTGCCGTGGCCATGATCGTGATCATGGTTCTCTCGCTTGACGATGCCGCACGAAATTGGTGCTCAAGAATATCGTCATCGTTGGGGGCGTCTTTGAAACGCATTTATCCGGGGTTATATTGGCTCCTCCCCATAATAAGCCAGGCCTCACATATAGGAGTTGGAGCACGGGATGGTGGGGACTGCGCACGGGATGGTGGACTGCGCACGGGATGCTGGACTGCGCCTCTTGCATCACGCAGAACAAACCCATCGTGTGGGGGAAATGCCCGAGATCTCGCCGTCGACCCTGATTCGACTTCTTCTGCCGGATAAATTGAAGTCCTGTGGCGGGTTGTTTCGCGGCCGCGGGTTGCGCTTCCACTCCGATCAAGGGAAGTCGGAATAGCCAAGTCCCCACGACCCGGTAGCTGTACAGGATTCCCGGGCTTTGCAACTATATTTACCAGTACATATGAATGATCTTCGATATCAATTTACAACTTTATTCCCACTTATCGACCACCTACACGAGGCTCATGGGCCCCGAAAAGCCTCCAGATGGGAGACCTCAAGAGTATCATATGCGCGAACCGATACCTGTACCGACTCGTCTACCGGCGCCAGGTCACACAGCGTACGCCACGTCAGTCAGGCGAGAAAAGGTGCTGCTAGCAATTCTTGGATCGGAACGCGGAGCCTGGCTCCCGGTATTTTGCAGCCGGGCCGTTGGGACGGGATGCTGGTCTGGAGCCGTGCCGTGTCGAACCCCACGGGGAAATCAGCCACAAGGCCGAATCAAGGTTGTCAGGTGCACGGGTCCCGGCACACGATCGCCTAATCTCCTTGGAGTTGAACGATAGGTGGAAAAAGCTGTCGCGATCTGTAGGCGCCGTGTATGGGATGAGGCTAAAGTATTTGGACATGTGTAAGCTGCGCAGGCTGTGATGTGGGCGGCTCAAGATGCTCCCTCTTCTCCACTACCCTAGGTACTTAGAATGGTCCTCTCTCTATTGCCTCTCTTTCCGTGTTCCGGGCGTTCTATAGGCGTCTAAATTCACGTGGAGACAATGCCTGTAGGGTCAAGAATGTGCTGTGATTTGACCATGCGAGCTCGCGCAGGACCGAAGGATGGTACCACCCACGTCCTGCCCTCCTAAATATGTGCAGAGAATCCAACAGTTGAGAATATGTCCAAGAAATGAAACAGCTGCCACAAATCTCCCTCTTGACCCGTGGCCTCGCCCACCCCCTGAACGGCGTCAACCCCTCACCTCCACCCACTCCGTTCACTCACCAAAAAACCTCACCCGCTTTAGCAGGTGAACACAGCCGGTCCGGGAATGGTATAGGTGGTCGCTATCACCCCGTGCAATTAGTCTCTCTTTCTTCAACCTCCCAAGCCAACCCTATCCCAGACAGCAAAAGGAAGAGAACGAAGAACACTCACCCTTATAAGCATCATAAGTAATCCCCGGATCAGCACCATTATACGCGCCGGGAAACGCAGACAGGGAGCTCGGCACGGTTGAGCCCGAGCCCGTGACGTTAAGCTGGTGGCAGCCCGGGTAGAACTGGGCGCCCGGGTAGGCGTAAGCAGAGTGCAAGGCGATGATCTCGTGGCGGACCAGGTAAAAGCCCTTCTTGAGGCACGAGGGGATCGTGTAGGTGTACGAGGTCGGGGCTTTCATCAGGGGGGTCTGGGTCTGGTTAGGGTTGGATTCAGAGTTGAGAGGGGAAGGGGACGGACATCGGCCCAGGTGTTGGAGGTGCCATCGCGGCCACCGTGCTTGATCTTGAACCAGACGGCGCTGTGGAAGAGGGGTCAGTATTGTGTGAGGCGGTCAGGAGCGGGAAGGAAGGGTACGGACGAGGAACCGGGGGTCCAGTTCTGGCAACCGGTGTCGGGGCAGCGCGCCATGTAGGTGAGGACCGGGCCCACGTGGGAATCGGGCCAGAGGGTCCAGCGCAGGGTCACAACCGAGCCGGCGGCGGCAGCGGCATGGAGTGGGGCCGGCTCGGCGCCGGTGTTGCACTGCAGGTCGCTGATCGTGACGCTCTCGACGGGGCCGTTGCCGGGAATGGAACGGGAGATTCTGGCGGGCTAATGCCAAGCGTTAGCAAACCAAGAGCTCATGCAGGTAAGACTGGGAAGAATCACCTTTGTACTCATGTACGGGTCCATGTAGGGCTACAGTAGATGGGTGTGAGTGATTCCGTGGGGATGGGGGCCGACAGTTGGTAGCGAGCGCACCTGGTAGAACTGCAGCGTCGTGCTTGTTAATATCGACCATGCATAAGCCAAGGACTGCCACTGTGTCTTATGGACTCACCTGGTAGAACTGGCCGCCAATGGTGGCATTGTCAACATAGCCATGGGCCGCGACAAGGCCCACACCGGCAAGTAGGGTTGTGAATGTCTTCATTTTGTTGGCTGTAAAAGGTGAAGTGATGAAGCTTGGACTCTTTTCTAGCCCCCAACCTGTCCTGAGTCCAGACAAAGTTCCTACTTATACTCGCTCGCCCTCGACACCGTCCCCGCAAGCCGCTTCCATCGTCCCGCATTCCCGGCTGCATCCCCCAACGGGCGAGGCACGGCGAATCTTTTCTTGGTCTGCGGACAGCAGACTCCAGGTTGTGGCTGGTTCGGGAGACTTGGCCGACGCTGACGCGGTTAGGGTTACTGCAACGGGAAGCAGGGCAAGGTTCGGAGCACGAGGATGCGTCTGGGGAAGATCAGCTTCTTGGCATGTCGCACCACTGCCGTTGCCATCGCGGGGGTGGAGCCTTTGGCAACCCGGTTTCAACGGCTAGGTGGCAGTTGGGGAGCCGCACTAGGGGGCATGGAGCAGCTTGTTCCGAGCAGCGTTGAAGCGGCCGGGGTTCCTCAAGCAACAGCCACCAATCGAGATAGTTCCAGGGTTGGCCAAGATGTTGCAGCGAGCTTCGGCTGCCATGCCAGGCAACAAACTTGGCGACAACAGGGCAAAGGCAGAGAGGGGGCGGAAGGAAGACCTCAAATTGGAAAACAACAAGCGCTCGCGGTCTATTAAGAGGGCTCGTAACTAGAGTTGAGCTCGCGCAAGCAACGCATCAGCAGCCTCTTGTATCTCCTTCCAGAAGGCTGGGGCAGTGGTTCGCAAGTTTCTGAACCCCGCCCTCCGGTCGAGATCTTCGATGTTACATGCGCAAAACGACGCCAGCAGGTCCCTCAGGCCGTCGCCAGGACAAGTGTTCTTGAAAACGTGCACAATCGCGCCGACGATGGAAGAGTATGTGGCCGGGTATAGCTTGAGGTGCAGTAAGGTGTGGTAGACCTTGTGTATCACGAGTTGCGCGAGCGAGGGAATGTTGTGCTTCGTGGCCCATACGTACAACTTCGCGTGGATGAGGAGTGCCGTTGAGTAGTCTCGAGATGCCGGGGTTGGAACCAGTGCTGTTGGTGACGATTTCCAGGACGGAGAAGGGATAGCGTATTCCCACTCTCTTTCTGCAAACGCCTTCACCCTCCTTGCCCGTGAGGTGAGCACTCTTACCATGGTACCTGTGCAGACAGGACACAAGGGCGAGCCCGCAGGCTCGCCGCAACTCGCGTTGCTGCACAAAAAGGCAGTGGCCGACTGACGGTTGCACCCGAAGCACCAAGTCTTGACATTCTTGATCGGAGAAAAGCAGTGCAGACAGAGGGGGCATTCCTCCATCTCGAGAGAATCGGCGACAAGGCGGAGAGATGGGGGTGCGAGGCCATCACACGGCACCAATTCGCCTGTGTTTTGTGTTAGTGCTGGATGCAACCCGTGGCAGCTTTTTCCTTGCCTGGTTCCGGAGCAGGATAGTCTCGCCAGTATGCCTAATCGACGAGTAACAGCCATACATCCGGGTCTACCCGAGGGAGGACCTCGCTCATATCGGGCGTCGGCGAGGAGGGATTGTCCATGAAGCTGGGAAGTGGGCGCAAGGTCTCGAAGTAATACTTGGGTATGGATTTCAAGTAGTTGCCATCGAGACCCGGTTTGCTGCCGATTAGGAACAAGACCCGCGGGACGCTCGGGTTTCTGCGTGAAGGAAGGTTAGTTCGGAACACAACAAAGCGCTGGCAGTAATTCCTGGCCGGATGTTCTTACGAGGGGAGAATCGCGAGGCCGCTTAGAACCATGATGGGTGAGGCGAAACGATGGCCATCAAAATGCTCGGGGCAAGCTTGCCGAGCCTAGAACATGATGCGGAGAACATATGTCGTGGTTTGGGACAGAACCGAGAGAAACCGAGGGCAGAACTGGACGTCGGGAGCGCATGAGCGAGACTTGCGATTGGGTTGGCAGGCGTCGACCTGCGTCCGATGGCTGGGAAGGAGGAACGTGTACTGTCCAGTAGATCCAGATGAGAGAAGACCCAACTCTTGGACTCGGCGTAGAAGGCGCAAGCGTCAGGGAGTCGCCCTCCTCATTTCTCGCATGCCCCTGAGTCCACAAAAAGGGGTGGAAAGCGACCCGTGGTTCCAAGAGTGAAGTTTATTGACTCTAGCCGTAATCTACCCGCCAACACGCCTCTATGCCAATACAGGTCTAGCAATGCCCAGGAAACGGAGAAGTCTTGAACCCGAGATGTGGAGATGGGGAATACGTACTGCACCCAAGCCCCCCAGTTCATTGCGGTCCCAACAGACGTCGTCCGTCCTTCGCTCCCTAAACCACACGTTCATGCAGCCTCCCCACAGTCTCAGGCGTCAAGGCAGTCTTATGCCGCCTCGTCGCCAAGATATGCTCCCTCCACAGCCAGCCCATCCCGACCGTCGCCCCGGGCCCAGCAACCAGCAAGCTCGCCACCCCGCAGCCGGCCGCCGTCAACCACCCCTCCCTCAACATGCCCGCAGCCGCCAGATCCCAGAACAGGTACCCCAGCCAGACCAAGTGCGACGCAAACGTAAACACCTCATCCCACCTCAAAAACTGCCCCATAAACTCGACCAACGAAGGCAGACTCCTCGGCAGCGCCGAGGGCACAAACACGCCGCTTATCCCCCCCATCCCAGCCCCCCACACCGTGCCGANCCACACCACGGCCGCCAGCGCGCTCGCCGCCCCAACATACCACCGCATCACCGGCAGGTCCTTCTCCGTGTGATACAGCTTGTCCGTGGCGACGGTGTCCCGGAAGCACAGCCTGCCGATGGCCCACACGGAGAGGGACAGCCACACGGGGTAGAGCTGCCAGAGGTAGAGCAGGGGCTGGCGGGCGGCTGCGAGGGGTTCGTAGATGACCAGGTAGAAGGGGATGAGGTAGGCGAGCAGCACGGCGGGGAGGGAGGCGTAGCTGACGCGGGTGTTGGTGAGGCGCAGGTCGCGGGAGGAGAAGTTCTCGATTGGGGAGAGGGTGTAGTGCAGGAAGAGGTAGATGGGGGCGATGGCGCCCATGCCGAGGATTTGGCCGGCCAGGGCGAAGAGGTTGGGGCTGGTGGATGGGGTTAGTCGGTTGTTGGGAGGTGGGAAAGGGAGCGGGGCACGTACAATTGGAGGGGGGTTAGATTGTTTGCGCGGCGGGCGGATTCGAAGATCCAGATTGTTAGGAGGACGGTACCGTCAGTGAGGAAGGAGATGAGTTGCTGGCGGGAGACCGGGTCGACGTTGTAGACGGAGGGAAAGAAAAGGATGTTGATGAGGGCGAGGAAGTCGTCGAGGCCTTGGATGTGGTAGAANGTGCGGAGGATGGGAACGTGGCCGATGGGTTTGAAGATNCCGCTGTCACGGATGGCGGCGGTTGTGGCTATGATGGACTCGGCGTTCAGAACCCAGAGAGCGGCGAAAGCGAGGCCAAGAAGTGGCAGAGCAAGGAGTATGCGCTTGAGTCTGCTCTCGCGGAAGCCGTCACCTTGAGCTGGGTTAAACGGCTTGGTCCCGGTTAGCGATACCATGGGAAGTGGGAGGAAGTCGAGCTTAACGGCGCCAATGATGGCGTCGCCCATAAGCTCCGGCATGAACTCGGTGAGCCAGGGCAACGCGTAATGAACAAACAAGCGGGTACTCAGCCCATGCATGTTCTGCGCCCGGGCGAGGAAGCCAGAGGCATCGACAATCGCGTTGGCCCGCAGTTCGCGAATCTTCTTGTACTCGGCCAACATCTTCTCCACCTCACTCTGAGCTGGACGGCGGCCCGTGGTACGCCAGGAGTCAGCCAAACGCTTGATGCCGTTGGCGAGGGCCGCAGCGCTCTCCACGGCCGAGTTCCCGCCCACGCCGAGGTTGGGTGTCGACTTGTGGATGCTGTCGCCAACGCATCCGATGCGGCCCCAGTGCCAAAGCTTGAACTTGGCCTCCTCGATGGCAACCAGGCGGGAAGATACCGTGGTTTGCCATAAATCAGCGAGCGTTAGTCCATTCGGCCCCGGCACCACGATGAGGTCGCCGTGGCGGGCCACAAAATCCGCGGCGTCGTCCTCTGTGTAGCGCGGGATGTTGCCCAGCCGGTAGGTCTCCGGCAAGCGCTCCTGGGCAAAATAGTACACCTTGTCGCCATCGGCTGTGATGGACAGAAGGCAACGGCCAAGATTGTAGGAGGTGTTCACATCTCCAGGGGCGAGCTTTGAGCAGGCAACGCCCTTGGTGATACCAAAGAGACAGTTGTACTCGGAAATCATGCCTAGAAGCGTCAGGAGATGAGCTCTCGCGGGAGTCGGTAAAGTTCTGTCGGAACTCACAGTTTTTGTCTGCTTCGATGAGGTCAGGATGGTCGGACGCAGCAAGCTCCCACATCTGGCTCCGCGTCTTGCTGAAGACACCATCGGCGCCAATGAGTATGTCCCCGCGAAACGACGAGCCATCGGCGCAGATAGCGGTAACCCCGGTGTTGTCATGCTTGATGTTGGCAAGGTCCTTGTTGGTAAGAATCTTGCTCTGGTCCTTCAGATTTTCATACAGCACCTGCAGCAAGTTCTGCCGTTCGCCCCAGCTGGTCTGATACCCTGTTCTATGAAACGGCGTCCGTGAGCCTTTTATTTGCGCCTGCGATGGAGGTTGGCCATCTCTCACCTGGCATGGACCAAGAGACTGCTGCGATCCGGTTCGGTGATTAGGCGGCCTTTGCTGTCTCGCGTGTAGAAAATCTGGAGCGGCTCCTGATCGGCGAGCATGAGAAGAGACCTGTATCCAGCGTGCGGGAGGCGGGACTTACCGAGCCCTCACTCACAGCCTTCCACGCTCCGAGCTGATCTAAGATCTGTACGAAAGATGGCGGAGTTGGCGTCATCACTCGTTGCATGGGGCACGGAGTTCAATTCACTTACGCGGGCTGCGCTGGGGAACATGCCAATGGATGCGCCGACTTGGGGGGCCACCTCGTCGCGGCGCTCCAGCAAAACATAGTCGACATCCGCTTGCTAAAGCGGCATACGGTTCCCGTGGTGAGCAATGGCGTACCTACACGAGATGAAGAAAGACGTTGAACACACCTCGAGCGCGTTGGCCAACGACAGCCCGGCCACACCGCCTCCAACAATGACGACGCGGAAACGGTCGTTCTCGGACATGATGCACTCCTGTCTGCTCTTCGGCCCAGTACTAAAGGTGTCCTAGGAGGTAGTATATCAGAGAGGCCTGCGGAGGTTGTGCTGTGCGTGGAATCGAATGTCAGATGCGAGCGGTTGCAAGAATGAAAAGGAAGAAATGGATGTCAGCCAACGCTTCGGCTCTCACGGATGCGAGGCGTCGGATTTGTGCGACATCAATCAAGAAATGACCGGGGGCGGGAAGCCTTGATCCTCCATCATCAGCAGCCAACCGGCGGCCACCGGGCCAAGCCACCAAATACTCAGATCTAATGGATTGGCTCGAGATTGGAAGACTGGGATCGCCAATTCTCAAGGCGCGTCCTGCCACCCTGAGCCACCTTGGCGCAATTGGCGAGTATGATCCGGCCAGTCAG